>JACCDG011287624.1_pt1 | contig 113614 bp, 130 predicted proteins | sample 7442471 | NCBI WGS metagenome assembly JACCDG01 (sample SAMN15323444, study PRJNA562643) | freshwater metagenome | isolation source: river surface water | place: USA:Blue River Watershed | collected 2017-08-17
AACCAGTCAAAGACAACCAACCAGTCAAAGACAACCAACCAGTCAAAGACAACCAACCAGTCAAAGACAACCAACCAGTCAAAGACAACCAACCAGTCAAAGACCTGATTCTCGATCATTATGGTAATTCTAGCAACATAGACCTAGAAGAATACAAAAAAAGTCTCTTGAAAGACAAACTTTTCCAAAAAGAAACAATCGTATTCGATCATTCAACAAACAAATGGAAACTTGTAAAAGAACCCATAGAACCTATAATTAAATAAAACGGCAAAACGTTTTACTTCTTCTTTACATTCATCTCTTTATTAACCTGTAAAACTAATGGTTGTACACTCTTTCCAACTTTAACTTCCGAAACTACCTTTCGAAGCTTCTCAGCTAATTTTGGAAGGAAATCATCTTTTTCACTCCCTTCTTGGGTATACTCAAATTCCTTTGCAAGAATGCAATTACTTCTTTGAGGTGCATATACTTCATCGTAGTAATCATCAAGGATCAATGTATTATCTTTGGTGTAATTAGGTAATTTATATTCTTCCCACAGCATCATTAGACTTTTTGGTTTATCCTTCACAACAGCAGAAAGACGACAATGGTAACTAAAAAATATGTAATCTAGATGTCTGTTTGCATTGTTACCCAAAATAACATTTTTAATGATGAATATAGCGTAATCTTTACTGGCAGCCGTACAGACTGATACGTTAAAGTTGTCAAAAATGTATGTTAGAAAATTTTGTAGACCTGGACGTTCAAAAACATAGTATTGTCCTTCCATTTCATGATATACAAATTTTTTCATCTTATCAGTCTTTTTAAAATTCTTTGTACTTTCGGATGATATTAACGTTTGATCCAGATCAATCAAAAAATTAGCCTTTCTTTGTTTCATCTTTATTATTCTTACTTTTTTATTAAATAATTTTATCAAGGCCTTCTCGCTCCAACAGGCCTTTTCGTTGGGTTAATTTCTGCTTCAGTCATCTCACGACCACGTGCAATATCATCTGCTCTTGCTCTTGTTCCATGAGGGTCGGGTGCCGTTCTTTGAGTTGTGCTTTTTATTACATTTCCTGGTTCTCTACGATCATCTGGTGGTTCTCCTGAAAAAAGATCTTCATCTTCAATAAACTCACCGGTGTCTCCTTGTTGAAGTCTTCGAGGTTTTACTGGTGATTTATGACGATCGCTATCATCCATTGGTAAATCTTCTATCGATGTCGGTTCTTCAACAATTCGTTTCATCCGAGGAGGAACTTTAGTTTTTCTATCTCTTCTTTCTTGTCTGTCATCCTCATCTTGTTCAACCGGCCTTTCTCGTTCAACTTGTCTTTCTCGTCTTTGAGGACGTGCAATCGGCTCTTCCCGTTCTTCTCGTTCTTCTAATCTTTCCTGTTTGATTTGACGAGGTGGGGGTGGAGGTTGCGATGGAGGGGGAGGTGCAAACCGAGAAATGATGTTATTAATCCAATCAAATACTACGTTCCCTTGATACTTCTCGACCCCTCCATTATTAAAAATAGATAGTATACAAGGAACACTGTTGATTTCTAACTGTTTATTCTCTTTGATTCTATTCCGAATCTTGGGATTGTCGATACATAATAATTGTAGGTTTGAAAAATCCACACCACTATTTTGGACAAGATCAAAAACTTTTTTACAGTTCGAAGAATATTTACTAAATATCAGTACGGAATACAAAGGTTCCATTTGTTCAGAAAAAAACACTGTTTTAAATTTTATTTGTACAAAAACGTTCAGTCTTTTTCGCATTTAGAAAATAAAAAGTACCTGAAATAAATGCAGAATCGGTGTAGTGATAGCAACAAATGTGACATGAATTATCTGCGTTATGTAGGCTGGCAGGAAACCAATAACTGCTTAAAATACCTGTATTCTTCTGAAAACATAAGGATGATGTCTAGAAAGATTACTCAGTTAACGAAAGGTCTTGATAGTCAGAATCGTGATATCATTGTACCAGATGAAATTATTTGTCAGGTTATCGACGGTATTTACAGCAAATATAAGCCAAATACTGGTGATATTTTTACACGTCTTCATATCGAAAGTGATGCATCTGATAATATCATTCAAAATATCATTGATCAAGCCATTGAAATCATCACCTCTGGTCTTAGAATCGATTATGGTATGGAAAAAGCAAACGAGAGTCTAAGTGCATGGGTTCAAGTTTATGGAGATTTTAATCCGCATGGTTTACGCATGCATCCTGTTATTAAAGTATTGGAAAGAAGACCTAACAGGATGCAGTTTTTTGAAAATTATTAAGCTTAAATATAAGTTCAAAACTTATATTTCTTCTAAAACTTCAAATTATCCTCAAAAAGTCTTCCAATCGATACACAAATTATTCCGTGATCTATGTACGCAATTTTATTAAACGTTTCACGATACTGTTCAATCGTTAATGTACCTCCAAATTCACACAACATACGCCAGTGTGGTGCAGGGATAATTTCCTCTACATTCTCAGAGTTTAATTCATTGTACATTTTTATCAAAAGTGTCTCAGAATTGTTATACATAGGATTATGTTTGTTTTCAACATCGTTAATGTATGCCATACAACAGTTAAAAGAACAAAAAATCCCATCTGTTTCGTAATACGCTTTTTTTTCCATCAGAAACCGTTTATCCTTTTTATTTACCAACTCTTTCTGTCTTTTCTCTGTTATAGCTTCAGAAATCGTATATTTTTCTTTACTTATTTCTGATTGATAGGATTTAACTGCACGACTCGCTACGTACTTTATTGGACAACCAATCGGCTGTATATTATCTGGTAACGTATTCCGATCCCAAAAACATTTATAACGTATTTTGTTATTGTGATTCGAAATTTCTTTTCCTGTTTGGAAATTTATCATCGATACAAAACATTTTCTCAATCTCTTCGATTCATCAAGAAAAGACACAATTTCAGGGGTTTTTTTTACAATGTCCAAGTCATCAATTTTTGTTGTGTTTGTAGGTATAATTTCTTCATCAACTTGATTCACTCCAGGACTAATTCCATATTTCTGATCAACACGTTCGATGTTTACTCCATATAGACAAAATACATACCGTTTCTTCGACATATTGTTAATCGGTTATAAATAGAAAAGTTTTCATTTTATAAATAAATGTCTAATGGTTGCGACAAAATGTGGTTACAGAATCTTGGTGCCCTATTTTCATCATTTCAGTTAGTACCTACTAATACCATGTCGTTAGCTGACCAGACCAACTCACTAACACGTCTTATAGGTGTTATTTTTATCATTTTACTCCTTTTCGATTTTCGGTACAGTATACATTTCCTGATTATTTCTACACTCGTTTTAATTATTCTATACTATATTCAAAGGAATACAATGCAACAAAAAAATTGCCAAAATAATGGACCCGAAAATTATGGTAAACCCATAATCGAGTACTACAAACCACAAAGAAAAGTACAATATCAGCCTCCTTATCCTATACCCGGAGAACCTTATGATATGAGCAAACTCGCTGTAACGAAAAAGAAACTCGTTAACGGACGTTATTATGACGAAACATACATTGAAACACCTGAAGAACTTTATTTTTGCAATGATCTACAAGAAAATATCGATGTAGATAACAAAAATATTATCGGGTTAAATCAACGATTAACAGTCGGTCCAGATGGCCAAACACAAAATCCAAATACGTATATTAAACCTGTAGTTATCCCTCCAACACATGATTTATCATATTGGAGAGATAACGACATGATTGTTTACGCCCAAATTAACAGCGCTGGAGCACAAGAAGATATGTATCTCTCTGGTTATGCTGAATCTACTTGTTGTGGCTATCTTGAACCTGGAAGTCGGTTAGTTCCTCAAACTTCTCGAGAAAATTTTCCTCAAAGGACAGGCACATTTCCTGGAGGAAGAAAAATTGTATCACCAGTCCTTGTCGAAGATCGTATCCCAATAAAATCTATGCCTGTTGAAGGCTACAGAGAAAACTATCCTCAAAGGACTGGTACATTTCCTGGAGGAAGAAAAATTGTATCACCAGTCCTTGTCGAAGATCGTATCCCAATAAAATCCATCCCTGTTGAAGGCTATCAAGAAAACTATCAACTCATGCCAGAACAACCAGGAATGATGAATACCGCATGTGGCTACAATCCCGATCAATTACAAGTTAATCTCCCTTCAAACTTAGCTGTTGGTAACTGTCAAAAGAGTCCTGCAATGGCAGAATATAACAGGAACCTTTTCACACAAACTGTTACTCCTGGTGTCTATACACTCAATCAAATCAACGAACCAATAAATTCAAATATCGGTATTTCATTCCAACAACAGTTTGAACCAACAACATGCGATATCGATGATAATGGTAATGTACACTATCTTGAACATGATCCACGAGTTATTGAACCTGACACTTCCCCATCAGAAGCTGTAATGGATACACCTAGATATGATAACGTCTATGATCCACGTTTCTATGGGTATGGTACTTCATATCGCTCTTATAACGAACCAATGGTTGGTCAGACTCGATTCATGTACGATGATGTCAACGCTATAAGAATGCCAAATTACGTAACAAGGAGTAAAATCGATCATTTACCCTATGCTGATACATACGGACCTGTTGTAGAAGGAAGTGAAATGGGAAATGTTCACAATCCAAATATTCGCAGTTTAGTTCAAGATAGTTGGATGCGTGATTCTCTTCAGTTTAGAAATGACCTAACAGAACGAAGAATGAGAAAGAATAATGCTGTCAACTGGCAACGTCGTATGGCTCCACATGGCCCTCGCATGAAGTAACTTAAAGTCAAGTAAATAAATAAAAAATGTATAGATTAACTAATCTAACACGCCATTACACTGTTGCTATTAAATTAACAAATGGTTGCCCAAACATGACTAATAAATGCATTCCACAAGCACATGAATTTGCAAAAGCAGTACTTGTTTTGCAAACGAACCCACAAATCATCGATGAAAACTGGCGAAAAAACAATCCTTTTTTAACAGTAAATTATATGGGTGATCACATGATGACTTTTAACACAGAACAACTATACAAAGACATCGAAATCGCTAGTCAACCAAATTGCAAATGTGCACCTAAAATAATCTTTCCAAGCGATTCGTAAATATATTTAAATACAACTTTGACATTATAAAATGTCAAAAACATACGATACTCATTATAATGGAGGTCGACCCTTCAGAGTAGAAATCCAAAAGGATGGAAATGTTTCTGTGTGGTCTAAACGAACATTGTTCGAAAAACCCATGAAAATTTTTGTAGGTAAAAGCCCAAAAAATCCCATGACTGAATTCAGTGGTGGATATGGTTCTGATTTTGACGGCAATACTATTCTATTACAAGTAGAAGAAAATACCTACGTTTTTATGTGTAATTCCGTTGCTACATTCACTACCGATTCTCCCATTGTTGAATTTGTATCTCCAGTTGGAAATAATGACGTACCTTATCCATACGCAATAGATCAAAGTGGTAAATATTACTTATTAACAGAAAGTGTTATAGTTGAAAAAGTACCAAAAGAATACAATCAAGATCCATATAGGTGGTATTATAACAGCTGTTTGATTACTCCAGATGAAGGAATGATTCCTCCGAGACAACCACCGTATGAAAAATATACAGATTTTTTTGTGGGAAATGAAAAATATATCATGCGGTACGAACCTTTTCCTTTACCACGAAACTATAAGAAACTTTCAGTCGTCATCGATGGAATCAAAACCAAACTAACCCAAAAGAAACACATTTCTATTATGAATGAACACGCAAAAATTATGGGATTTCATCCACTTGTTTTTAGAACTCTATTGTTTGAGTCTGATAATTAACCAATTAAAGAGTATACTTGTATTATTAGTAATGGGACACGGATTTTCAGTATTATTCTCGAATGATGTAAACGTATATTTGCAGAGTGCATTGAGCACAATTCTAAACAGATATTTTCGAATTCGTTTTCCACACAAGTCAGACTTTTTACATACACCCGAACTCACAGAACAATTCACATATTATGATGATGTTGATTTGGACTATACCATTTGTAGTCAGCCATGTCAGTCAGACCAATATGGACCATTTCGTAATGGTACTATCACTCGTGATACCACGAAAATGACACGATCCTTTCGTATTTATTGGCTGACTAATTTTTGTGATAGTCTAGAATGTCTCTAAGTTAATTAAAGAGTATACCTATGTTAAAATGTGTTGAAGAAAATTGAAAATAAATAATGGTTATTTATTTTTTGCAAATGTCACGTGTTGTCAATGTACTATTTGATAATATGGCTGAGCCAACGGTGATCCAAATCGATCGCAAAGTCTACGTGTATGGTGCCTTCGATCCCAATCACAGTACTCTAGAGTTTGGCGTTTCTGAGGCATGTAATAGCGGTTCTTGGGGCTATCAATCCAAAAAGATTTGTCACGATAACACGCCAGAAGTTGAACCAGGTCGTTTTATAGTCGAACTCGAAGATCTGAGTGGTCGTGGGATGTTTCCTGATGGCGAACCGAACAAAAAGAAAGTATATTTGGCGAACACAGAGGAGTTGATAGCCTTTTTGCGTTCTAAAGAGTGTATGCATACTCTATCAACCCCGACGCGAAATCCTCTTTCGCCGGAGGCAATTTTCGTTATTTGCGAGGACGAGAAGGTGCCACAAACCACCTCCGATCTGTGCGATTATTGGCAGATACAGGCGTTCAACGCGTTCAACGGGCTAATGTCTAGTGAATTTTGTGAAAAGTGCCATCGACCAGAAGAAGAGTGTCCCGCATGTGGACGTCACGTTTGTGGTTGCTATCAATTTGAGAAGGAACGAAAATATTGCAAGTGTGGCTGTTACTAATCTATCCTAATCAACAAAAATGACACTATCCTTTCGTATTTATTGGATGACTAATTTTGTGACTGTCTCTAAGTTAATAAATAGAAATGAATTAAAGGGTATATTTATGCTAATAAAATATGGATCTAACACTTGTTTATGGAGTTATTGGTGGGTATTTATTATCACAAGCCTTATCTTTTGGGAACAAATTTCTTGTAAACTGGAAAGACAACCAGAATAAAGCTATTGAAGATATGAAGAACAAATGTATTGAAGAAACACATTCTCATGAAACGGCGATACATGAAATGACCCAAAAGATGACAGATTTGGAAACTAATCTGATGAATCGAATGAGCCATGTTTTAGCTATGCATATGTCCACTGTACAAACCGAAAAAGGCTCTTATCGCACATTTATTGGCAATGAAAACTCGTCTCGTGCATATTTAATGGAAAAATTGCAAAGCTTAGATGATGAAAGCGTTAAAAAATACACAGAATTCTTAAAAAATATTTCTGAACGTACAGACTCGGGTATTGATCCTTGGAAAACAAAGATTGAACAACTTCAACTTCCCAAAACAAGAATTCGTGACGATCTTACACGAGAAGATCTCAAACATGCCTTTGATGGTCATTCAACTGAACAAACACAATTAGCTGAGGAAATGAAAGCCTAAATACTGTTTTTATACTAAAGTATAAAAATTTAACAACTACCTGTTGCATTCCATGGATTATCAGGAGGAAAAATTTCACCCGTATCTGTACAATTTTCTGCAGAACAAGGATGTCCTGTTGATCCTCCACACAAAATAGATCCAGATTCACTTGTTTTTCGAGGACTATCACAATCTGCCACGTCATACGCAATGCTACCATCATAAGGACATGACGAATTTGGATCACCCATCGATTGTAATTTACCAACACTTTGTCCATCATCACAAAAAACATATGGATAATCAGAACATGTTTCATAACTAGTACCAGGATTATTCTGACAATCATTTTTAGCAACATTAGACATACCAATCTTACACGCTAAAGAACTCAGAACTGGTCTTGCCCAGCGTCCAGAACCTCTTTTATCAGCACTTGGAATCATTTTTGGTTTAAAACTTCTGAATTTTGCCAATCCAGGTTTATTAGTTTTCTTTTTACTTAATAGCATAATAAATACAATAATCACAGCAACAAATAAAAAAGTAACGATCAATTGCTTCATTTTATTATCATAAAAATTATTTCTTTACTATTCTGTATTTCTTGCCCATCTTGCAGACCATTTTGATTCATTATGCTTTCTCTGTTGCCAAGACATCAAATCTTCACGATAAGATTGAGAATCTTGCATCCATGATAAAGAATATGGATAACGAGTAGGTGTTGTTACAGTTGGATTTTGTGTATTTACAAGAGGAGTACGTTCATACTGGGGACGCATACCTCCCATTGGGTCTTGATAAAGAGTTGTTCGTGCTTTTGCTGGTTCAGAATAAACAGGTTTGTAAAATGCATCAGAAATAGAACGATCAATATAATACGTTATATCTCCATCGCCAATTGCTTCATAAGGTCTAAAACCAATTCCATAACCATCATATTTTTCATTATAAACATCTTCAAGCCTTACGTTACCATCTGTTGATGGTCTATCAATAACAAGTCTCTCTGCACGCAATGTATCATACTGACGAGGATCTGCATTTAACCAACCCTTTTCTGGACATCCCTTAACATTTTTAGCTGGATAAAATCCTTCACCAATTTTATTTGTATAAGCCTGAGGATTTAATGTAACCCAACCCTTTTCAGAACGAGGTTGTTGTTCTTCTTTGAGTTCCACAGCGTTATAGCAGTCAAAATACTGAGGTGTACGACATCCTTTGAAAGCCAGATTGCTTTTTACACCTTTTTGTTGAACAGGGTATTCTTTTTCACATGTCCAACACATGCATGAAGTTTTCGGATAAAGATTAATAACGTCTGTCATTTATTATAAAATAAAATTTCATACTTTTGTATGAAATTAAAACTTATCACGGTGTACGGTCATTGACCCTTTTTTTAATCTTGTTTCTCATGTGTAATTTGCCATTTGCGACTTGTTCCTGCGCGTTCTGCAGCAGCCTTTGCAGATGCCTCCAATCTTAAAGCCGCATTTTTACGAGGTCTTCCTTTTCTACCAACGTGACTATGCAAAGCTTTCTTTCCCTTCTTTAAAAGATATGTGTTGACATTATGACTATTCTTTGCCTTTTTTCTATACGATTTTCTTACATCATCTTTTTTTTTTTACTTTTACGAGACTTGCGACTCTTTCGGCGTTTACGAGACTTTCGGCGTTTACGAGACTTGCGACTCTTTCGGCGCTTGCGACTCTTTCGGCGCTTGCGACTCTTACGACTCTTTCGGCGCTTGCGAGACTTTCGCTTACGAGACTTGCGACTCTTTCGGCGTTTGCGAGACTTGCGACTCTTTCGACGTCTACGAGACTTACGACTCTTACGCTTTCGGGACTTGCGAGACTTTCTTCGCTTACGAGACTTGCGACTCTTGCGCTTACGGGACTTTCTTCGCTTACGAGACTTGCGACTCTTGCGCTTACGGGACTTTCGGCTCTTTCTTCGCTTGCGAGACTTGCGCTTTCGTGACTTGCGCGACTTGCGTTTGCTCTTTCTGGCACTCTTCTTTGGCTTGCCTTTTCTTACTGATTTTTTCGTACGATGACGTTTGCCATTTTTGACGTAATAAACACTACCATCCTTGTTTTTGTGAACAACGTGGTGACTACCATTTACTACAACATACATTTATTGAAACACAAGAAATTAAAAAAAAATAAAAAAATGCAATTTATTTCTCAGTTTCACATTTTGATTTTTGGAGTTCATCAATGGTATCTGGAAAAAGAAGCAGTTTGTCAATGATAGGCACGTATGAGATAAACATTCTCCGGCAACAAATACGTTTCACATTTAGAGCATCAAGTGCATCTTGTGATTTTATTCCTTCTTCCAGCATGTTAAAATATTTTCTTTCCAAAGCACCTACAACCTTGTTACAACTAAAGCATCTTACTGGGAAAGCCATGAGTTAACGAAATTTGTATTATTTCGTTATTTTTTCAATTTCTACTTTTCACTTGGACGTATGAGCATCTTCAAACCCATTGCAGTCAATTCTGTTTGTAACAATTTGCTTGCATATGGAATATTAACAGCTGATACTTGGTTACCATGACATACTTGACATTCCTTGGTTGTAGATGTCATTACACCACATTTTGCACACACAGAAACCTTAAATGGATCTGATACGTCAAATAGACGTTCTTTGAGGAATCGAGAAGCACCATGTCCAATAACACAATCTCTTTCCATTTCTCCGAATCTCAAGCCCAATTTTACCTTCCTTTCTTTGGTATTTCTTCCAAAGGTCATTGGAACTTGTATTTCGACTCTTGTGACTTTAGTGTGTAACACATGAGGCTACATACAAGCATCCTTTCGGATGGGTTTAGACTGTCTCTTAAGCCTTCATAGGGAATAGTCGATTCCCTCCGACCCACAACCATACAGTCGTTGAACCTTCTCCATGTCCCTTGACTAACGGGATTTAGGAGCTTGGCTGCGGATTACCCAATCTACTTGCTTGTTACCATACCTTTGACAAAGCCACTGAAACGTTTCCGAATCAGTTTGGTACAAGTAGCTCTAAGGGTGTTCCCGCAATTTGGTTGCATTGCCTGACACATTCAGACTAGCATGTTGTGTCATCCTGTTTTCTTTCCGGCTAAGGTTTTTCAATAACAGGATAATAATCAACCAACATGCTTTATGGCCTGCTTGACCATCTCTTGATCTCGTTTACACCGATTCATCCGGAATTTCCTCACGGAATCATTATCCTGGAGATTCGTTATGACAAAACCAGTAAACTGGACACAATTTTGCCACAACTAAACTTCAGCCTTTTTTCAAAGGGGACTAGACTGTACCTTAAGCTATCATCGGAGTGTGATAAACTCCTCAAGCCAACCATCACCCAGTCGTTGCACGGTCTCTATACCAAATCACAGTAAGGGTTAAGAGTACCGCTCAGGATTGCCCATTGTGATCTTTTGGATTGTAACCTTACCTCCAAGTTTTCCCTGGAGCCATTTGTAAATTTCTCTACAAACTTGGTACCAAAAGCTTTAGGGGTTTCCCTGAACCGATGGTTTTGCCCGTTGTGTACGGACTAGCCAGATTTTTACATCTGACTAAGGCTTTATTGGTCAGCGTTTTATTAACTGGTCGTATATTTCCATTTATAACCCCCTGCAGTGGGTTTTATTCCTTTGCATACTTTAACAATAGAACCACTATTTGTTCCAGTTTGTCTCGAGGCAATTTTTATTCCAGAGTATGTTTCTATAAGATAATCTTTCTTTCGATTGCTGTATATTCTGCCTCGATTAGATATAGTATATCGTGATTCATATTCTTGCAGGGGAAATGGTTTAAATTCTTCAAACATTTATTCAAAAAGAAATCCAAAAATGGATTTCAATTTTACAGGTTGACCAGTAAATATAAACGCTGACCAATAATTCACCTTCGAGTGGCTGGCGGGTCAGCATTGTGACAGCGCCTTTTGCTCGTGCGTGCATTTTATCATCTACCATGTGTTTCAATCTCTGATAATATGTTGGTCCAAAAAACACACGTGAGTGAATAATCTTGCCTGTAAATCCACATCTCATTCGAGCCCATCCATGTGGTTCGAAACCATACTTTTGTAGATCTGTACAGATTTTATCTACTAACTTATCTGATACATTTTCACTGTTTTCTGTAAAGGGTGTTGCATCTGCAATTTCTCCACTGATCGCAACTTCTTTTCCAAGAGCTGTTGCGATCAATTGATTAGTAGTCATACGTGATGGAAGAGCAAGAGGATTCATGATGATATCTGGTACAATTCCTGTGCTCTCTTCAAATGGCATATCTTCTTGATTATACATCATTCCTATCGTGCCTTTTTGTGCAACACATGAAGCAAGTTTATCTCCAAGAGTTGGTGCACGTGATACACGAATAACTACCTTTACAAGTCTGTATCCATTTGGAGTAATGTTTACATATACTTTATCAATTGTTCCTTCTTCTCCAGGTTGAATTACGATACTTGCATCGACTTTTGTTTCAGAACCAGATTTTGATCCTGTCGTTACTATTTTTCCTATGATTACATCGCCTTTTTTGACTTGTGTTCTTGGATAGTAATGTTTACCATTGGTTCCCAAAATTTTTCTTCTTGGAAGAATAATTCCGTTTTCATCAAGGAAAGAATAATTTGCGTTCTTTCTCTTAAAATATCCAGGTTCTCCAACTTTGATATTCTTATCAGAATTTTGAGGTGGTACACATATATCCTCAGAACTATATGAATCTCTCTTCTTCTCAATACAATCAATGGTGTGAAATGACGTCAAACAAAATAAACCCTTTTGAGTTGAAGATCGGTTGAGCATAAGGCTATCCTCTTGATTGAAACCAGTGTACATTAGAACAGCTACCATTGCATTGATTCCTGATGGCATGTCGGATATTCCTAATATCTTGGAATGCATTGTTGAAACCATTTGTTTTTGGGGATAATACAAAACATGTAGCAACGTGTCTGTTCGAAGGTTATACGATAACAATGGAATGCCTAAAGCCTGTTTACCCATGCTTGACTGATAACAATTTCTCGGGGATTGACTGTGATCTGAAAATGGAATCATTGCTGCAACAATGCCTAACATTACTGTTGGGTGAATTTCACAGTAGTCGCATCTTTGAATGTCAAGAATTTTTGGTGTCATGCCGATAACAATATTTTCGATCTCTGATGCGTCTAGATATTGTACAAATCCAACTTTCATCAAGTTATCCCAATCGTATTTCTGATTTGTATTGATTGGAGGAATTCGCAATTTGTTGTCCTTCAAAGTCAAAAGTGGTCGAATAAACCTTCCTTCATCGCAAAAGATTCGTACGTTGTTGTCTACCATGTCATAAGTAACAGATACCTCATAATCAAGAAGTCGTCTTCTTCGGAGTTCACGAATTTCGGTTGCTGTATCTTCTCCATCATTTGTAAATCCAATAACACCACCATTCAAAAAAACTGGTGTCATATTCTTCATTTCATGTGTTTCTGTATCTTCAACGGATTTGAAGGTTTTACATGTGTCCAAAACACGTCTGACATCAACAGTTGGAATACGGCGAGTTACATGTGCCAAAAGTGCAAAATTGAGAACAACACCAACCTTATGACCTTCTGGTGTGTTATGAGTGACAGTACAATCACTTAGCAAAAATCTTCCAGAACCATGAACTTGCCAACCGACAAAAGATTGTTCTTCTTGTTGAACGAGGAAAAAATCTGATTCGAGGACACAATCATTTACAATGGCAACTTCAGAACCTTCTACTCGACAATCAAAACCAACAGAATGACAAAGAAGAGTAAGATCGTTCATAAACTCCTGATTATCCTGAACTTTCAGTTTATCTCCGGGTTTAGGTACAAGACCGTGAAGTAGTTGCAATCGATTTTGCCGACTGTTTTTGATGTACTGAATGGGGATTCTCACATCATTAAGACTTTCGAGTTCACTACGGAGTTTCAATCCGAACATGTATGGATCAATTTCTGTCTCTTTTTCTTCCCATTCGATATTTGGACATTTGAACATTTTCAGGGTACATTTCATTTCGAATGGAAGACTGTTATATTTGTCGATGGTGATGTCTACGATTTTGTCACAGAGTGTTTTACAGTATTCTTGTGCATGATCGAAAAATGGAAAGGTGAGTACTTTGTAAGACATAGACTCTTTGTCAAGAACTGTGAGTTTGTAACCTTCTTCAGACCAAACCAATCTGTTGTGTTCTGTTGATTTGAGAGTAAGAATATGATTGTCTGTAACAGTGTAATCTTTGAAAGATCGATTAGTGTGCAAGATGGTATACATTTTTTTGGTTCCAGAACATGTGCTTTTAACGGTAATAGCTTTTCCTTTGTCATCGATGAGAGTGTCTCCAATTACGATATCTTTGGCAAGTTTAATTGTACCATCCCAAGTTAGAATCTTTGTCATAGGATGAAAACATTCAGCTGGACAGATAAATCCGAATTGTGACGAGTGAATTTGTCTCATGGCTGCATTTTTACCTTCTTTACCGATTGGAATAAGAATACGACGAAGGTGAGAAATGGTTGCCATGTATGTCATACGATCAACAATTTGTGATACACCAGTACGCATGTAAGAAGCATTTTTTTGTACACTCCAATTTCCTGAAGCCATGCATCTGTGTAGACCATCAGTGATGATTTTGATACGAGAGAGAAGTGAAAGGATGTCTGGAATTTGTTTTCTTTTGGCGAGTTGTTTTTTGATTTCTTGAAGATATTTCTTGAATAGATGACGAAATAATTCAAAGAGTAGATTGCCAGCAACTTCAACACGTTTGTTTGAATAAGAGTCTCGATCATCTGATTTTCGCATGCCAATATGGGTCATAAGCATTCTTCGAACCATGTGACCAAGAAATGATGCTTGTTCTTTAACCGAACCAGAAATTCCAATATGAGGAAGTAGTTCTGTTTCAACTACTTGATATGCGTATTCTGATTTCTTATCTGTTATGTGCAATGTGAATTGACCAATATAAGCAAGTGCTTCTTCTTGTGTATGGCAAAAGAATGAATCTCGTAGAATGAATCGGATGTATTTGTTTGTTTTCTCAAAGTCGAGACCGATAAGATTAACAATATCTTCATCATTTACAAAACCAAGGGCCTTGAAGACGACACCGACTGGGATAGGTTCTTTGATGTAAGGTAGAGAGAATACAAGAGTTCGATCATCAACACCGATCATAGATTGAAGTAGGATCGAATGTCCTGTTTCTGGGGACATCGAACGTGTTTCTGCATACCATTTGTATTTGTCGTTGGGTTTTCCTGGAAGAACGAATACCTCATTGTAACTTGTTCTCATTTGTCCAACAAGAACACGTTCATTACCTCGAATGATAAAGTAACCACCTGGATCATTTGGGCATTCTCCATATCTGATTTGTTCTTCATCGCTTAGAGAAGTTAGGTTACATTTTGCAGATTTAAGCATAATTGGAAGTCTTCCAATACAGACACGTGTGTGTTTTCTTTCTTTTGTTTCTTCTTGTTCTGTAAATGTTTCTATAAGATCACAACAAATCGAGGTATCATAATTCAGATCTCGGAGTCGTGCTTTCATGGGAAATGATAGTTCATGAGCACGATTTTCTTCAATTACTCGTGGTTCTGGCAATGAAACTTGGCCAAAACGAAGAGAATAACCGGGAGCAAGAATTTCTGTTCCTTCGATAACATGTTGGATTCCAAAGGTGATAAACCAGTTAAATGATTGGAGTTGACTTTTGATGATTGAGTTAGTGCGAAAATATGCTTCAAAAATTTTGTAGGATTGTTCGAAGTCCATTTTCAAGTTCAATTGAAAAATAGATTTTTTTTCAATTTCTAATTAATAAATGGTCACGTTGATTATCGTGTTCTTTGTTCTGACTATTTTATGTATTACATTACTGATCTATGACAAGATTGAGAATTTTCGTATGATGGTTTATTACTTTGATAGAAAAAATAGTACAAAGAGAGGGCTTAAATATAGCGGATCCGATTATGCACATGTAAAACAGAGACGTGCACCGGGACAACAAAATCGTGAATAAATTTTTACTGTGTTAGTAAAAATTGAAGAAATTGGATTCAATTACTTGCTAGGCTGACTGCAAAGCATGGTTGCGTATTGGGTGTTACAACGACCAGCATTCTTTCCATATGCACTATCAATGTTTGAATATCCAGAGCAACTTGGAACTTGAGCAATCAAAGAATCATAGGAGATTGCACTCCACTGAGGTACAATGTAAGTACCTGGTTGTCCAGGTACACGGCCTTGAGGGCGAACTCCTAGATCATATGGAGCATTATAATTGCCTAGAGAACCATAATTGCAGGGAGAGCCTCCTGAAACCATATTATTATATTCGGCTGACATTTATTCAATACCAAGAAAAAATATAAATTTTATTTTCTATTCTCCTTTAGCTAATTTATCTACTAATTCGTTATAATGATCACCGTTATGTGCTTTTACCCAAATCCATTGAATAGTTTTTCCCTCTAACAGCCGATCCATTTCTTCCCAAAGTTTCTGGTTTTTCTTTCGTTTCCATAGATTTTGAGCACAATTAATCACGTATCTACTATCAGAATAGATAGTAAATTTATTTCGTAAAGGGAAAGTTTGTAAAGCTTGTATTACAGCAGTCATCTCCATGATATTATTTGTGGTTTGTGGATTTCGACCACTTGAATGGATTTCACAATCAGGAAAAAGAGCAATAAATCCCCAACCACCACTTCCTGGATTTGGTGAACAACTACCATCTGTGTAAATTTTGAGATAGTCCATGATAAAAATTTTTGGATAAGACCTAAAAAATCAATTTACTATAAATGAGACTTGTAGTAATACTATGTATTGTTTTGATTTTGGTGTTACTATTTTTTGTGTTTAGAAAATCACGATCTCGCGAGTCCTACACATCAATTATGCCTCTTACAAATTATGAACAGAGTAATTCAGGTGCTTTACTTGTTGCAGGAACAGATTTAGTTCTTGAAAACGTAAAAGATATTTTAGGGGCAATTCAGATCAGTATGGATTACACATATTGTGACGGTGTCAAAAATACGTATCAGGGAGGAATTGATAACCTAAAATTCAATACAAAATACGAACCACATGAATATGATGGTTTTTGTTTATTTTCGTATGGTTCTGTTTACGGTGCGTTACTTGGCATTCGAAATATTATATCTGGATTATCTGATATGTATCTTGGACAATTTCAACTTACAGGGAGACTGGATGAATTTAGTCCAGATAAAGCAACACTGTGGTTTGTTTTTGGTTTTTCTTTTTCGATAGATCTTGATCTTATTTTAAATTTTGATCATGATCACAGTCTAGATTTTACCATTTCAAACATAAAAGGGACAATGTCTTGTCGTATTTTGATGGATATTGAAAAATATAATGGAGATTTGAGTGATGTAAAGATTAGTTCGATTCGGATTAAGGAACCATGCCTCACAGACATTGGTTATACTTTACCTTCAAGTTTGGATATTTTCAACGGAACTATTCTTGCCTTAAGTTTAGGTACAGTAAATATGAAGGAATTAGTACAAAAAAATTTGGAAAACGGGATGCGTGATGTCTTTAAGAATGTAGCGAGCTCAATGAGTGTAAAATTAACAGATATGTTTTCTGGACAACCATTTGCACTTTTAATTTGGCAGGATGTGTTAAATTGGCTTCACCCAGCTTATGGAGTATCAGATTGGCCTGGTATTCCTCCAAATAATGTTATTGATTTGTGTTCTCAGAATTATGTTTACTATGTGTTGGAGAATTGTATTTTTTCTGGAAATATACTTCCAAATGATGCATTTTTACCATCAGAACTGGGACATTCAAATTGGCATTACAAAGGAAAGGAATATCCATTCCGTCCTCAACCTGGATATGATGGAAATTGCCAGTATCGGGAAACGAATTCAACCCTTGGTGTTAATCCGTTGATAATCCAGTATTTATCAAATAATGATGATTGGACTGTAACAGGTCCTACAAATGCTGTAAAATGGCTAAATTGTAGTAATTGTAGTAATGCAGAAGAATGTACAGGTACAAATTCTCGTACACTATCTACATGTGATTTATGTTCAAAACCGAACCCTACAGATTTTATAGATAAAGGAATTGCTTACATTGGATTTAAATCTAATTGGATCCCCGGTACAAAGCCAGAGGATGCGATTGGATATTTTACTCCGAAAATATTTGAACAGACAAGGAAAGTAACACCAGGAAGCGATTGGTGGCCTTATGTAGCAGTGTTTCGTGTACCGAGGGCGTTTGATTATCAGCAGAAGGTTCAAGAAATGAAAAGAGTTCATGGTTGTTAAATAATCTTTTATTTAACAAAGTTTTGGGTCTTAATAGAATCTAAATCCGAACTTTTGTCTGCCGAAACCCATTGGGCTCGATGCACTCGATCCCTTCTTACGTAGAACAAAATACCAAACAGCAACTAATAAAAGAACAACTGCAACTGCGATAAGAACAAGTTGCCAAGTTTTCAACTTATTGTCTCCGTCGTAATTTTCACGAACGTTACGATTGTTGGGAATTTTTTTCCCGTCATCATTGTACGAATACATTTATTTCTTCACAAGATTTTCCTAAAAATTAACAAAATTCCTTCAACAAGGTAAAATTTTTCAACATACAATCCCACATAATTGTGTTGTCAAACATAATATTATCAATATTAATCAAGGAATTCTCTCGTTTCTTCCGAAGAATAGAAATTCCCTTACCAATTTCTTCCTGAATAGAATTTATTTTTGCCAATTCCTTCTCAAGACGTGATTTTTGATGGACACGTGAAATGTCACTTTGCAGTCCTGTAGGTTCTTGTTTATCAAGCGCTTCAAGTTCTTTGATAATTTTAGATCGTGCTTTATTCATTAGGTTAAATAACCTCTCGTGTTCAGCAAGAAGAGAATCGTACACTATCTTCTTTTTTTCGGTGCTTTCAGGTATTGTAGCTATATCTTTACGATTTCGCAACATTTTATCAATAACACGAGAATGCATGCCTTGATTACGTTCAAGTATGTTGTAAATACTTTGGCGAACTGTACTTAGATCTTCTAGTAATTTTTCCGATTTTTCATAAAAAGTTTCCAAATCAACTATTATGACTAATTGCTTATTACTTGTACGAGGTAAATGCTTTACAAAGAAACAATCCACACTATCATCTCTTCTTATCGCACATATGTAATTTTTGTATATAACACCAAGTTTATATTTTAGATTCTGCACACAATAACGTAAACGTCTCATTTGTCGATAAATCATTTTAAGTGCACTGTTATCTTCATCTGATACATCGTTTAAAGATATCTGGTGGCGGTAATTACTTTCTAGGTGTTCTTCAAGTTTATCTTTATCTGGAGATAGTTCAATATTTGCATTTTCGAGTGTATCTTTTTCTCCTCCAGCGTACTCATCGGCTTTGTTTTCTGCTGTTTTCATGTCTATGTATTTCATTTTGTAGGTACTGTTTTTGTGTGAATCAACGGTAAAATTGTAATTGCTTGGCATGTAGAGTAGAAATGTATCTGCAGAAAGTTGGGAATAGAGTTCGATATAAAAACACGAGCCATCCATGATAAAATATTTTGTAGGGATAAAACCTTTCTGATATAATAGGTTTTGCAATTTTGTGATACTTAAAGGCATTTTTTGTTAGTGTTTATTATACCTTAAATTATAAATCCAGGTTTAAAAATGATAATATACAAGACAAAATGTCTGCAAACGTAGTTTTTGATAATCCAAATAACGAAGACCCAATCGATGCTTTGCCTGTGGATCAAAATCCCCCTTCACAAAGCGAAATCCAGATTCTTGATACTTTGTTTAAACAAACTCATACTACTACTCGAAAAATTTTCGAAGGAACAAAAGATGTGATGCTTGTTGGCTTTCTATATATCCTTTTTTCTCTCCCTCAGATTGATACTTTCGTATACAAAATAGCTCCTTCCAGTCAAGCATCTCCCTATATTTTGCTGTTTGTAAAGAGTCTAATATACATGCTCGTTTACTTTGTCATTAAATATATGTATCTCGTACGAAAATAATAATATAAGAAGAAAGGATAACTTATAAATGGGTAACTCTTCGAAGAAAGATATAATTAAGGAGGATATTATCAGAGAAGGTAATATCATTTATCCAAGTGGATCACGGTATAAAGGTTTCATTAAAAATAATCAACGATATGGTTACGGAATGTATAATCGATACGATGGTACAATGTATGAAGGATCATGGATCAATGATAAAAGACATGGTAAAGGAGTGTTTACAAATAAAAATGGGGACATATATAACGTTCAATTCGTGGATGATATTGCCGATATCGACGGTCCAATGTTCTCCACATCTGTAGAAATCGTTGGCCCAACAAATTTACCTAAAGAATATGCATTATCTACTGTTAAACATGAGCGTAATGGAGATGGAGGAACATTGATTATATTTTTTTAATTTTGTTCTTCTTTAGTCTTATAGTTATAACCAAATAATCCAAGACTGATTAATGCGGATATAACAATCCAGTAAAGAAAAAGTTTTTGCAGTGATATTTTTTTATCGCCATCCTTTTCTTCTTTCATTATTACTGATGGACGTGTAAAGACTAAAATTAGAAGTATGACTACTGGAATTCCTAAATACGCCTTTTTCGACGATAAAATATCAAATCCAAAGTTAGCGGAAATTCCAGACTGGGAATAGGGACCAACCTGTGCTTGTAAATCCTTTAAGCGTTTTTGTAAAAGTGGTGTTTCTTCCATTTATTTTACAAAAAATTAAACCTGAATGTTTGGATCGAAATAAGTTGTTCGTCCATCCATTGTTTTTTGCCTTTTGGCATTTTTTTGCCCATAGATTTGTAATTGGAATTCGTGAAATCCTTTCTTTCCTTTTGGATCTGTATAGTCTCGTAAACTTAGACCTTTATTTAGATAAGCAATTCTTGGGATTATTCTTAGCGCTTCAAAAAGTTTTTCGGACTCGTTTTCCGTAAGGCTATCTATTTTTCTCGAAGGAAGAATTTTAGCATAGTACAAAACTTCAGACTTAATGTAGTTACCGCATCCAGAAATTATACTCTGATCCATCAAAAAAGACGTTACGTTTTTATCTTTATGTTGTGCAATTATTTTACGCCATAATTGGAGATTAAACTCATCTGACATGATATCTGGACCAAGTTTATTAAAAATGCTCTTAAAAATATCTTCGTTTTCTGTAAACATAAGGGTTCCAAAACATCTTGGATCACGAAACCATAATTTTTGTTTACTATTAATTTCTACAAACCAACGACTGTTCTCATCTGGTTTTTCACGCCATGATCCTGTCATATGCATGTTATGAAGAATATAAAACTCATGGAACTCGTTAAAACAATGCATATATATTAATTTACCCTTGCATTTTATTTCTGATACCATCGACGGCAATTCGTTATAAAAACTATTAAAACCAGATGGTTCTGCATCGTGATATTTACCACTTAGAAATTTCCAATCTGTAATTATCTTTCCAGATAAGGTTTTTTCAAGATACTCCGTAGTTAATTTTACTTCTGATACTTCAGGCATGTTGTTTTTATTATTCTGATTACTTTAATTCGAGTATTTGTAGATTATTATAATCTACAAATTACCAAGTTTATTCAAGTTCTTCTTCCACCTCCTCCACTTCTTCTACTTCTTCCACCTCTTCCACCTCTTCATCACCATCTACACTTTGGTTATCCTGAACGCCAAGTGCTTTTGTAACCAACTTTGTTGTCAAATTTACATCAGTATCGTCATCGAGATCGGCAAGCATCTCTTCTGTTTCTGAAGAAGCTGTTTTAGGTGCATGTTTGAAGAATTTTGCAAGTTCGGGTGTAATTGGTTTTGGATCTGTTTTTACAGGTTTGGTAACGGTCTTAGTTTCCACCTTTGCAGGTGTAGGCTTAGTTTCCACCTTTGCAGGTTTGGTAACCACCTTTGCAGGTGTAGGCTTAGTTTCCGCCTTTGCAGGTGTAAGCTTAGTTTCCACCTTTGTGGGTGCAGGTTTGGTAACAGGCTTAGTTTCCACCTTTGCAGGTGTAGGCTTAGTTTCCACCTTTGTGGGTGCAGGTTTGGTAACAGGTTTAGTTTGTACCTTTGTGGGTACAGGTTTGACAGGTGTGAGTTTGGGTTTTTGTTCATTCTCGTCATCTTCAACTTTTAGTTCTACTTCGTCATCCTTTTTCTCTTTTACACGAAAACCCCATTGATTGCAAACTTCAATGTCCTCATCTGTAAGATCAATAACTTTGTTATCAACCAATTTACCAACAACAGAACGATCATCTGTTGATGCAATAACAAGATTTGTGTCACGATGATACAATTTGTTCAATCCTTTGTGTACGATAAAGATTCTTTTTGTATCTTTTTGTGGAGGAGAACTACTTTTGCCTTTTGGAAAGGGCAAAACCTTTTTTTCCTTTGGTTCGACCCCTTCATATTTTGAATGAGTCGAACAATAAGTACTTCCTTTCTTAGATTTTGTTCCGCATACAGTTCCCTCCTTTGTTCCTTTTGTGTATTTGTAAGGACAACCTTCTGTCGACACAATAGAAATGGTTGAATCCTTAACTGGAACAACTGAAATTGTTGCTGATGGTGACGTTTCGTTCCAAATTTGGTACAAAGTAACCTTGTCAAGACCATCAAACTGTGAAACTAGACGATCGAGAAACTCATCAATAGATTTGTTCACAATCGTCATCAAATTTTTTTCAAGAACGTGTTGCATTTGTTTCAGATTAAAATCAACCTTAAAAATTCATTTTTATTTTAGGTAACAAATTAGGGCTTAAAAGTTCATTTGCTTAAATAAATGTCTCGTTATGCGCGAACGATTGAATGTTACGACTGTCTTCAACAAGTATCTGACATACAGGTACATCGAAAAACGTGTCCAAAGTCTTGTAAAAATAATACTCTTCTTACAAATGATAAACAATCTACATCTGTTCCAGCGAAATTCGCTAATAACACCGATTATTATGCAATTATCGACACGTCTGGATCAATGACTGGTCCTCGGATTGATAATGCTAAACATGTTCTTACAAATATTATTGCAAATTTGCCAGAAGCAGATCGAATTGCAATTATTACTTTCGATACAATTCCTTGTTTTCGTCTAAAACCACGTCCTGTTGGACAGATTCGTAGACAAAATGAATTGCAATCTTTATTATCTCGATTCAAGACCCAAGGACTAACATCGACTTGGGATGCAATTTTGATGGCTGTTGAAAATCTAAGAGATAAAAATCGTAAGACAGTTTTGAATGTATTGACTGATGGTGATGACAATTCTTCTAAAAACACCTATTCTCAAATGCTTGAACTCATTTCTACATATCCAAATATCAAGCTTAATATCATTCATATTTCAACTACGCCGAATCAACAATACGAAGCGATATGCAATGGAAGAGGTACGTATCGTGTAATTCATGAAACGGAATTGAGTATAACTATGTCAAATGTGTTTGACATCAAGATAAGACATCATCCAATGACTCTTACTCATCAATCCCAATAAGATATTACCTTTGAGGTAATATCAATTTAGAGATGGAAAAATGTACAGTATAAATGGTAGACCAATTTCTCCGATCATTTCTCAAAACAGGAGATATATATGAAGCGTATGGTGCGTTATCTGCATGCTTTTCCCAAAAAAGATATCAGGTTGGAATGATTTTATCAGAACATTTTCTTACCTTGTTTCCAGATAATTTTCAACTTTTACTTGAAAGAGCAAAATTTGCTTACAACATCCAAGAATACGATCTTAGTTTCAGCATTTGTGATAAACTTCTTCAGATGAATCTGACTGAAAAACTTGCTAGACTTGTTCTTATTGAACAAAAAAAATGTAATGACTTTGTTGCAGATCGTTATACATTCTACAACGAAGAAAAAGTTCGAGAAATTATGAAGAGACAGAAGAATGCATTTCCTCTACTTACGTTTACAGTAACTACATGTAAAAGACTTGATCTTTTTGAGAAGACCATGAATTCATTTATTAATTGTTGTCGAGACCTCCATTTAATTGATACATGGTTTTGTGTAGATGATAACTCGTCTGATGAAGATCGGCACAAGATGCAAAAACTTTATCCTTTTTTCCACTTTTATTTCAAGACTCAGGACGAAAAAGGTCATCCACAAAGTATGAATATTATTCTAAACAATGTAAACACTCCTTATATTTTTCACATTGAAGATGACTGGAAATTTTTTGTAGTTAGAGATTATTTAACGTCATGCTTTGATATTATTACACAATCACCAAATATCGGGCAGTGTTTAATCAATCAAAACTACATTGAAACAACCAGTGATTTGCTAAAAATCGTAGGCGGTGTTTTTAACGTTACACAGAAAGGTATACGTTATTATTTACACGAACATTGTCCAGATTTAGAATCACAGGAAATATTTAACAAGAAATATCAAGGACAGCCAAATTGTGCGTATTGGCCTCATTTTTCGTTTCGTCCATCATTGGTTCGTACAGCGATTCTGAACAAACTTGGAAAATACAATGAAAAAGTGTCTCATTTTGAAATGGAATATAGTAGACGATATCGTGATTCTGGATATGTATCTGCTTTTATGGAAGGATTGTACTGTATTCATATTGGACGTTTAACTTCTGAAAGATATGATGAGACAAAGATGAATGCATATAGTTTGAACAATGAAAAGCAGTTCTCTGGAAAAGAAGAAAAGAAAGGTTTTTCTATAAGAACTTTTGTAGTTAACTTAGATCGTCGTCAAGATAGATGGGAAAAATGTTCGAAACAAAATGACATAAAATTCCTACAATATGAAAGATTTTCTGCCATTGATGGTTCAAAATTAGTACCAACAGAACAATTACAACGTATCTTCGATGGGAATGATTATGACATGAGAGAAGGAATGGTAGGGTGTGCAATGTCACATATTAAACTTTATATTGATCTTATTAACTCCAAATACGATGCTTATTGTATTTTTGAAGATGATCTCGAATTTACGCCCAATTTCAAGGATAAATTTATGACAGTTATGAATCTCTTGCTTTCTCAAGAAAAAGATTGGGATATTTGTTATCTCGGGCATCACCTTTGGAAAAAATATCGTACACCAGACGAATACGATAAAGAAGCAACGCCTATATTAGTTAAACGTGATACAAAATCGTCTTTGCAATTTTCAATGGGAGGAACTGGAGGATATTTAATCTCTAAAAAAGGTGCTCTCGCGTTACTTGAATTTATTAATAAAAATGGTATGACAAATGGGATTGATACGATGCAACAGAAATCGGCTAACGAGCTGAATGTTTACTATTGCAAGCCACATTTAATATATAGCGATTGTTGGGAACCAGATGCGAACTCAATCGATACAGATATCCAAACTAATTTTAGATCGCTTACTATTCCTGTTTCTGATAGGTATGAACAAGAGAAAAAATTTTATAGCGAATTCTCTCCAATTTTTACTAATAGCGAAGAAGAAATACAAACTTATATTACAGACAAACAACACACCAAAGTTACATTTTACACAGGATCAAATATCTCCACGCTTTTACAGATGTCAGTACATCCTTGTTATTCATTAAACTATCAAATTATGATTGTTGTACCAAAACCAAATGAGACTGTAAAATCAAAGAGGTATTTTGATAGATTAAAGAAAAAAGGAGTTTTCGACATTACAGATGCGCTAGAAAACGTACAAAAAAAGTTTATCGCATTTAGCGAGATGAGACATGTTTGGGAAGCAATTCAGACTATACAGAAGAGTCAAAAATACCCTTTTGATCAAACAGATGGTGGAAATTTCGAAACATTTGCTCTTTTATCAGAACTATGTTTAGAAATGGATGATGATCAAATTAAGGATTTTGTTTCATCATTTTTTGATCCAAGTAAAACTCGGAAAGAAAATGGTATTTTGGTTAGCAAGCTATACAACATAGCATTTCCACATGATAAACCTGACAATTTGATTTCTGATTATACAGAACGCTTTAAAAATCTAAGAGACGTGATTAAAAGTGGGAATGAAGTGATTTTTGTTTATTGTACACGATGGGTGACCACTTCTTTGCAATACATGTATTATTTTCTTGATTTGCTTCATACATATAATCGGAACGTTAAATTACTCGTTATAAATGGGTTGGATGAAAAAGAAAGGATAGATGATTTGCATTCTTCTTGTATTTTTAGAGAAAAGGTTGATTTTCCTGAAAAACTTCGGTATGAAGGATGGGATTACGAAAAAGTAAAATATGATCAAGAAACTTTTCGTCCAAGTTTATTTCTTCCAATTAAAAAATATGCTTATACCAAATAAATGAGTGATAAAATTCTATATGGTGTCGCATATCTTGAAGGTGATGATATTAATCCAGATTGTTCAGTCAAACCACACGTAAATCAAGGTAAACCTCTTCTTGTAATGGTTCAAGCCAATTTTTGCGGGTGGTGTACAAAAGCAAAGCCAGCTGTTCAAGCATTATCCAAGTCCGGAGATTTTATGGTAGCTACAGTCCAATCAGATGGTGGTCCGAGTGATTTAGCAGCTGCAAAAGCATTAGAAAGAGTAAATACTGCACGTGGTGTTCCTGCTTTTCTTGTTTTTGGGAGGGATGGTAAATTTCTTAAGATGCATGATGGAGATCGCAGTGAAGAAGCTTTAAGAGGTGCTATGAGTGGGTTGTAGGTTATGTTATAACAACAAATTAAGAATTTTTTGGTTATGTTCGGGTACATTTAGCTGAATAATTTGAGGTAACAATTGTCTTTGAAATTGTGTTCTTTGGCCATTTTTAAAGTAGAGTATAATATGTTTATCCGTAAGTTTGTAATCCTTGATTTCGTTCTCTATAATTAAGTATATTTCTGAACGTGATTTTAGTGTATCGAGATATAATTGTTCTTCAGCTGTCATTCCTGTTAATAGCCAACTAGATGGTATTAGTTTATTGTAAGAAGCAGATTTTTCCATGGTTTTCAGTAACCGATCGGGAAGTAGTTTATACCAGATAGAATTTTCCATTGCAATTCGTGCTAGAAATTCTGGTAAGGTTTTGGCTACATAATCACCATTTGAGGTGATGACTGTTCCATCCAAATCAAGAACCCAAACAACACATCCTTGTTGATCGCTATAAAATAGTCCAGAATTACGATCGATCTCAAAAAAACATGAGGTAGGAGATGTTTTTAGAGGGTGATCGTTTTTGATCACATGCAGAAAATCTGCTAATTTTTCAAGATCAACAATTTCTTTATACTCAGACTCATCTACATGTGGTAAATCTTCGTATTTGCACTTTGTATACGTTTGATTTCCAAGCCTCCATGGAGGAATTTCTATGCCAATCCATACCCAGTTTTCTTTTTTACGAGACATTTTTTAAGAAAAACACTTTTCTTAAAAATCATTTTCTAGAATAAATGGCTGATATTAGATTATTTCAAGACATTGAAAATTTTGTTGGGGCTAAAAGATTAACAAGAGAAAATTTGGTAAGACGATTATCAAGATTACCAGAAGAGGATAAACAGCAGTATATGTTAAACTTAGCTACTCATGTATGTGGATTTTTATATGCTGAAAATGCAAAACCAATTGCTTTGATGCGTAAAAGAATGGGTGGCATAAGAGACCAATTTGAGATGGGATTAGATGCAGGTATTGATCATAGAATAGTTCTGAATGTTGAAGAAGTAAAAAAAGAATATGGTAGTGCACTAAGACATGCAGAGGTTGCACGTTTTGTAGAAAGATATAATATCTATGTTGCACCTGTTTTTAAGAGGTATTACAAAGAATGGATTGAAAATCGAAAGGATCTCGTGTCTGAACATCTAATTCCAGATGTTAGCAATATCGTAGGAGAATTTCTTTTCTCAAAACGTAGGAGAGGAAGCAGGAAAAGCAGGAAAAGTAAGAGAAGCAGGAAAAGTCGAAAAGGAAGCAGAAAAAGTCGGAGAAGTCGAAGCAGGAAAAGTAGGAGTGTACGTAAAAGCTCTCGTCGTAGAAGAGTCCGACGAAGCAGACGTTAGGGAAAATGGGTATATCATTTTATTAAAATGATATCTTTATCGTTTTTGACGTGATTCATTAAGAACCATTTTTGTTCTTTCAGCAAGACTTAGTTTTTCTTCACATTCTTTGTACAAAGCAGGATCTACTTTAACACCAAGTTTTCTTGCTTTCATAATACTATCACATGTGAGTTCAGCACAATCTGTACATAATTCTTTCATCCATTCTAATCTCTCGGGTTTAAATCCTATTCCGTTATGTTTTCCAACAGTATAAACACGCCATTCTTCTTTACATTCCGAACACGGATTCAAAAAATGACCTGTTAATTTTTTATAATCACGATGTGTGTTATAATCTGAAGGAGGAACTATGGAAAAACGGGATTTTCCTCGTTTTGGATTTCCTCGTTTTGGATTTCCTCGTTTTGGATTTCCTCGTTTTGGATTACTTCTTCTTGATTTTCTCCTTGACCGATTGCTACATTTTGATCTTCTTGATCTTTTTGATCGATTGCTACATTTTGATCTTCTTCGTAACCGGCTCTTACGTGTTGATCTTCTGCTTCTTCTTTTACGTTGAGAACTTTTTCTGACAGCTCGACTCTTGCGTCTCGTTTTGTTCATTTTATAATGAGCAATATTTAAACGAATTTTTTTGGTTATAATAAAATGATCCGTGTGAATGGACAAGATTTTCCTATCTACCAACTCGATACACGAAATAGCATCATAAATAGAATTGCTTCTTCAATGGAAACTGCTCCTAAATATTTATATTTTCCTGATGGATTAAGTACAGAAAAAGATGCAGATAATACTGTGATCGATTTACTGAATCTAATTAAAACAAATGCTGGTGAAAATACCATCTTTGAAGATTTTATCGAGAGTTTTCCAGATCAAAAAGATTTGGACTTGCGAAAAGACATTCTGGAAATTTGGTTAGCTTTTAACACAGGTCTTCAAACAACTGAGAATTTTTCACAATCAGCTCTTTTAACTTCTGTACAGGCATTGATTGGAGCAGATAAGCCTTTCAAAAAAGATAGTGATTTTCAATCATTCTGGAGAGGACAGCGATCGATGGTAAAAAGTCGTCTTGAACGTTTGATCGAAAATAATCGAATGACGAGTGAAAAAGATGAGCAACTTGCAAATCAGTTCCAGAAAATTGATGATGATGATGCATGGGTAGTTACCGATTATAAAACTACAAAAATAAATCTGGAAATATTTTTTGATGTGAGAGAGATTTCTCTTCTCGAAATTTTTAATTCTATTGTTTTGAAGGAGGTCATCCCTTTTGTAAAATGCGGAAAATACTACAAAATCTTGAAAGATTACGTTCCACCTGAAGAATGGGCTGACATTCAAGAAGAAAATCTAGTCATGAAAATAAACGATAAATTACTTGTAGATACTCAAAAAATAAAAGACTATACTGATGTAACAATAGGGATTTTGGAAGAAAAATTGTCTGCAACTGTTGAATTGGTGACAGAACGTAATTATCTCTCACAGGAGCAGTTTATAAACAGAATGATGAGTGTTTTTGTTGGAACAGAAATGAAGGTAAAAAATACTGTGGAGACACATGTGTTTGGAAATTTTTACTTTCCTCAGAAGAGGTTTAATACTTATGTATTTTCCGATCTTGTTATGAATGATGATGTTTTTTCTCGCTTGATAAATATTGATGAAAGCGTAAAATTAACGAAGAGAAAAAAGGATGCTGGACAACCATGGCTACATATTCACTTTGATCATCAAGTAACAGGACCTGTAAGTGCAAGCATTTCACAGAGAATTGTTGATCGGAGTGATCCGTTGATGAGAGTAGAAAGTGATGAAATTTTTCCGCATGGAGATCCTTATATTCGCGTGCATGCAAAGGCAAAAGATATTGAATCGATTAATTTTTTTAGGAATATATTATCAAAACTTTTTTTCATCTACAGCGAAAAGGAAGAAGAAATCATAAAAGAATACGAAGTATTTATTCCTGATTTTAATGTTCATGAAGAACTTGAAGTTCGTGCTCAACGAAAACAGACATTTGCGAAAAAATACACAAGGTTCTGTCCAGAAGAACGAATGCCGACAATCATCGATCAAAAAGAAGTAGAAGATTATGAGAGTAAGAACTTTCAAGTAATGAAATTTCCTCGTGATCGTCCAGAAAATCCTCCTTTTTACCCAAGTGATGATAGAAACCAACAATATTATGTATGTTTAAATAAAGACTTTTCTTTTCCAGGGATACAGGATAATAACCTTGAAAATGCAGACGAATATCCATATGTTCCATGCTGTTTTAAAATGAACCAAAATAAAGAAGGGGGTGTATATAGAAATTACTTTTATCAAGAAGATTTAAAGATCAAAGATAAAAAACAGCAAGAATTAATTGTAACAGACAAATTCTTGGAAGCAGAACAGTTTGGCAAGTTACCAGATAACTTACAAAAACTTTTTAGTCTTCTTGATACAGAATCTGATTATACATATATTCGAGTAGGAGTTGAAAGTACTTATAGTAGTTTTTTGCATGCTGTTATGGTTTGTTTACATGAAAAAACAGGTATTCTTAAACTAAGTGCGAAGAATCAGAAAAAAGAAGTAGATAAAGCACGACAGAAATTAGCTGAACAAAATATTGCTCCAATGGCAAGACAATGTGCATATGATATTCCTATTGAAAATCTAATCCAAAAAATCGAAAATCTAGAAGCATATTTTGATCCTAAAATATTTTGCCAGTTACTTGAGGGTTATTTCAACTGTAATATTTTTCTTTTTAATAGAGATCAATTAATCATTCCTCGGCATGTTCAAGGATACTACAAAGAGAAGAGAATCGCAAACTGTCTATTTATTTATGAACATTGGGGTAGCGAATCTGATCATGCACGTTTTCCTCGTTGTGAATTAATTTGTCGCTGGAATAAAAAGCAGAGTAAAAATACACAGTATTTTTTTCCCTATGAACAGATTATTAGTCAAAACATGGGTAAAATTTTCCGATTGATAAATGATTCTTATGTTCTTGATCGAAAACTGAAAGAGATCGAGTTTCCATTGAACGAAAATATTGAGATGATTTCACAGAAAATAGATAATTACGGTAAAACAAGATGTATTTTTATCAAGTATCATGGTAAAACGATACCTGTAATTACGAGTCCGATTTCTCCTCTTGCTTTGCCTGAAACAAAAGAGCAAATTGAACCAAGTGATGTTCGCACAACCCTCGATTTAATGCAAGAAATGGGAATCGAAGTTTTGTCACAGACTGTATCAAATCAATTTGTGAAGGAAATAAATGGAAATGTAGGAAATGTCTCTATAACGATACCTGTAATTGAAGAAACGATGATTGAGAATATTCCAACAAGTAATATCGGCATGCATTTTTCAGAAAAAGAAACTTCCGTTCTCCAAATCTACAACCGTAATCGTAAATTTGCTCGGTACCTTGTTGAATATGTGTTCTGGCTATTTTCAAGATATTTAGAGGCTAAAAAAATATTAGTTATCACAGATGATGTTTTGGCAAAGTTCGCACGTGATCAGATACAAGTGATTCCAGAACATGATTACAAACAGATAAACAAATTATTTTCAACCACAAGTTCTGTTATGAAAAACAACAAATTAGTCGTAACATCGGATGACATGCTTAAACGTCTAATTTATGTGTTGAAACTGTATTCTATTCGGGACATAAAATCGTTAAGAAATTATCGAAATCATCGAGCAATCATACATTATTATGTGAACATAACAGATTTTGATTCTTATCCAAATCAGACGATATTACAAGGAGAAAATGCCATCGATAAATGGATACAGGAGAGTCGGTTTGTTAATGTGTTGCATAATGATATTGTTGTTGGATCTTTCATGCCATTCTTTTTCTCGAATAATTTGGTTGTAAAGAATACCATTTTTCTTGCACAAAATGCAAATTCTCTTAGTGAAGCGTTAAATATTTCTATAACATGGCAACGAGATGGTTATAATCCTAAAAATATGATACCTGCAACAAAAATAGAAAACCCAGTTTTTACTCTATATTCTTATATTAGTCCAGAAAACATACAAACTATACCTGTATCTGGTAACGTAGAACCAAATCATCCAATACGTATTTTGGGTTATAAGCTTAACGGAACACCTTTTTACACAGCATTACTTAATTTATGATTACCTTAATTATCTTGATTAACTTTTTATACTTCAAGTATAAAAATTAATGTGGAGGCATCGCACCAATGTATCTCATGCGACATATATAGTCCCATTCTGTATCTGTATCCATTCGAAGAGGACAAAAACGATCCATCATGCTTTTTAGACGGCCATCGTCAATAGAAGCTCCACTATCTTGTGCATTTCCAGCAAGATGGATTAAAAATTGGTTATGATAATATAAATTGTAATAGGAATTAAATTCTGTTTGCATGTAAGGAGGAAGTACTGTTATATGGTTCTTTGTATCAATTATATTTGTGTTATACATATGTATAATTGCACCTTGTTCCCAATTTGGATGATTTAGAAAGTCTGTCTGATTCCAAAGAACCTGAAAAAATTTTCGACTCCATTCTGTGTTTTTAATGAACATTACACCTGAATTAATCATTTGTACATCACTTGCGAGTAATATGTCCCTATTTTCAGATAATCGGGTTATGAAATCTTCAAGCTTCAGATCAAAATTCATAATATGAGTATCTGCATCAATCCATACTACGTATTCATAGTTGTCTGCAAGACATTTAAGAATTATTTTTACTTTAGACCATGCATAAGGACGTGTTTTATCATGACAATCTTCATCGTCTCGAAAATCGTAATTATGTTTGCGACAATAATAGGTTTTACCAATATGTCCATATTTTACTACTTCTTTATACTTATCACCAATTTCAATTGTAGCTAAGGCTATTTTGGGTTTAGAATGTAATAATCTACCTATACGATGTCCTTGGCTGTTTCCAGGTATATGACATGGTAAAATTTCGATTTCCTGAAGATGACCATCCCGAACATAGCCAGACCATAGATATTGTAAATGAGCCATCCAAGTATCGTCAAATACGATAATCCCATTTCTTTTTACCTTGTCACGACCAATAAAATAGTCGATATTTGCGACATTAAAATCATGACAACCATCAATATGAAGCATATTAACTAATGGACCTGAATACTCGCGAAGACATTTATGAGAGCTTCCTTTATGAAGACGAATCCGATTCGAAAAAACAGACTTTAGATACTCAAAACATTTTTCAGTATATTTATGTTCACAGATATCGATACAATCGATAGAACACTCTGGATTTGCTATAAGCATCATCAAAGCAGAATGTCCCATGTTGAACCCAACTTCGAGTATTTTGTTGCATTTTTTTGCAACTGTCATGAGATTAATATGAATAGGCCAGTTATAAGTGTGTATTTCGAATGTTTTATCTTTGTATAACACATTACCTTCAGGAAGTTCGTTAAGATCAACAACTATTTCTTTGAGTTTTTGAAAATAAGGAACACAACGTTCCATAAGATTTGTATACTCATCAAGAGAAATCGGAAGCATTTTTTCATGTTGTGGGTATACATGTGTTGGAAAAACTGTTCCGTCAATAAATACTTTCTTAAACTTATCCATTACGTTTTCTGGTGTATATTCTCTATATAAATTAAGGTCTTTATCCTTGTAATCAGATGGGTTGAAAGTTAAGAGTACATTTTTGAATTCTGCTTTGTCCTTGAAATAGATACCTTTATCACCAATGATTTCTAAATGCGCAGTATTCCAGAGAGATAGAGGATCTGGTTTGTACACAATGAGAGGTTTATTATGTACACTAAATTCGGCAAGAAAAAGACCAAAAGTATGACCCATTGTTCCTGCTTCGATTGCGGCATCACATGTTGCAATAAATTTGGACTTATCCTTATTTTCTGTTATTTTTGGTAAACAAATGACACGAGGGTGAAGAATTATATGTGTATTAATAAAAAGAAACCAGATGTCTTCTCGTTGACATAAAACTTCATGTATAACATCCCAAGAAAACTTAAGAGAAAATGTATCAGTTCCACCATAACGTCCGAAAACGATAGCATTTTTCGGAATACCTAATTCAGCTCTCCAATTTGTGGAAAAATCTGCTTTCAGAGAAATCATATGAGGTACAAAAAGATTTTGACCAAATTTTTTTGCAAGAGTTAACGAAACGGCAGAATAAACATCACCATGAGGTTCAGTCATGTCAAAAACACAGTGAACAACAGTTTTAATCTTTTTTGAGAGGATTCCATCATTTGTTCCAAACTTGATAACGTAAAGAATATCACATTTTTCTTCTTCAAGAATTTGTTCAAGTTCTTCTATTGTGCTATGTGTACGGATTGGAAATCGGCGTGCGAAATGTACGATTCCAAGTGGATCCGATTCTAGAAGACGACGGGAATCTGTGATGATGATGCTTTTATTGTTCAAAAGTTTTTCATTATAATGAGCATAATCGAAAATTGCTACACTTGTTCCCCTTATACAGAGAATTGGTGAATAAAACGCAATTTTAACCATTTATGATAATTTTATAACACTTAAAATCACTTTTATTCATCATCTTCTCCATCCTCAACTGCATGTGATTCAACCTCTTGCATGCTCTTACTCTTGATATAAATCGATATTTTACCTAAACTACCAACAGTTGATCGAAAAAGCAGTGGGTTTTCATTCTTTGGATAAATTTGGATATTACTACTTAATCCAGACAACTTAATTACCCTTACAAGTTGTTCTGTATCAAATAGTTCAGTATATTCAGGTGTTGTATCCTTACGATCTTCATCATCCGAATCTTCCGTTTCACCAAATTCCGTAAATCGTTTCATTACACCTCCTGCATCACTTGAAAAGCGAATAAGAAAGCCTTGAGCTGTAATATGTGTTAGATTTGATATGTGAGTCAGCCCTTTACACATTTTTTGAAATTCACTTGAAGGAACGATAACTGGTTTTCCATATCCTTCTGGGAGGTCAATATCGAGATTTTGAATGCTTTGGATCTTGATAAAAGAGGTTGTAATACGGTTATTTTCCTTGGGAATTACTTTAATTCCGAGATCAGTAGGTGCAGAATCATCGATAAAAAATTGGATAGAATCTCTCTTTTTGATTGACTTAAGCATCTTGTGAAAATGTGTTAGATTAATACCAAGATACATTTTTTCCGTTGGCTTAAACTTATAAACAGAAAAATTATCAGCATCTAATTCAAGATCAAGAAGAACTACTTTAGGACTATCCATCATTCGTAAACGGATTCCACGACTATCTATTTCAAAACAAGCTGTTTTTAGGTTGTTTTGAAGAAGCTCTGCAAGTACTTTTACCGCATAACCATCACGACTTTTTGCTGAAAAAATTCGAGGCATTTGTTTTTTTCGAAAAAAATTTCTTCTTTAAATCCTATTAATTTTGTGACTCATTTTAAAACATAACCATGATGGATCTCATTATGTCAAAAAATCACAAGGAGAAAACTAACCGCACGGAAATTAGAAAAGATAAAGGGTGCTATCCTTGAAATCTATTTTAGTCCAGGTTATAAGGGTGCTTGGCTTGCAGGAAAAGATTTCATGTCAAAAGTCTAAATCTTTTTCTTAATAAATATGTATCCACGACAAGATGTATATAATATTTTACAAGAACAAGAAAGATATGTAACAAAACTTGATATTCGAAATAAAGAAGCACTTAGCTGGTATACAGGAGGAGGATTTGATAAATTTAACGAATACATAAGAAAGAATCGAGTACTATCAAAAGAATACACAAACATATTATTATCAATAGACGAGGCCTTTGATAATGTTCAAGCAACCCAAAATGTTTTAACAGTGTATAAAGGTATAGAAGGTTCGAATGTTTTTAATACAGATAAAACTTTTGTGTCAACAACAGTCAATTATAATAGAACAAAACGTTTTAGCGGTAGAAATTGTTGCGTGTTACAAATAACGGTTTCACCAGGTTCTAAAGCATTACCTATTCGATCTATTTCAAGAGAACCTGATGAAGAAGAAGTCTTATTAGATAGAGATGCAAAGTTTCAGGTCACAGGAGAAACTATCAACGAATTTGATATGAAGGTAATTTTTGTCACTTACATACCGAAAGGTTCTGTTGCTATTGAAAGTAAACAAGACTTGATTAAAGCAGAAAAATATTTCGATCATGATTTGATTATACAAAGAGTTGCCGATTTTCTCAAGAATGAGGATCCAGATTTTGTTGATGACGAAGAAATATCTCTCATCTACAAAAAAATTACAACCCAGAAAATTACAGCAGAAGATCTGCAAAAAATCAAATTACGTTTAGCTACTTAACTTTTTTCACATGGAATACTGAGGTAAGTAAATTGTCCTTCCGTTTTATCGATGTTAAATCCGAAACTTTGATACAATCGAATAAGTTTGTTTGAATCCTTGTTTCTATTATCAACAAGTAAGGAAGGATTTTTTCCTCGTATACTACATGCGTTTGATACTGCTATTTGCATAGCTTGTCCAGCAATTCCTTGACGACGATAGTTTTTAGCTACACAAACGTTCCATAAAATATTTTCATTATCTATCGTAATAAATCCTACTAATTTCTTCCTCAAGAAAACAAGTACCCATGTATTTGTATCATCTTGTGAAATTCGGTAACGTGTGTTACCAAAACATTCTCCCATTAATTTAGTAATATCTTTTTTAATCGTGTCTGAAAGACGAGCTAGATCTCTTGCAGGAATTATCGTATCAATCCTAAAAACTTTCTTACCTTTATCTTTCTCATTCTTAGTTAGCGTACCAATTTTCTTTTTACCTTGTACACCACAATTCATATCAATTTCAAGTAAATCATTCTGTTCCATCCAAGTCTTGATAGCACCACAGATAAGTTCATTACGTCTCATACCCTTTTCTTTTGGAGGCGTTCCCCAATAAAGAACACGTCGTAAATCATTATTATCTAATTCTTCCATCTCTTCTTCTGAATACAGTTCTTTCAGACTTTTATCTTCGTTAATTCTACGTAACATCGTTTCTCGTGATTCTCCTTTACGAAAATCATCTGGAGGTGGTAATTTTAGTCTTTTAACACTAATTCTTATCAAGTCGGTAATATGCCAGCTCTTACAATTTTTACCAGAGCGTAGTAATCTTTTATCTTCTCCTGCTTTTTCTCGTTTTGTTCCAATACGTTTTTGCGTTTCTTTTTCTCCTTCAAAATCTACGATACAGAAAATTTTCTGTTCTGGATTATATTTTCCTAATAATCCATAAGGATTTTCTTCTCGTTTCTTCTGTTCCTGTCTCATTTCATAAGTTCGAACAAGATCAGTATAACGCTCATCACAATCTTTCCATTCTTCACCATCTAAACATCGCAAAACTTCATCACCCTCTTTAAGCAAAGTAGACACATATATTCCATCAATATTTCGAATGTAATTACTAAAATATTTAAGCACCCATTCTTGTATCTGAGTACTTTCACCAATCTTCTTATTCTTTGCAATCAAACTTGCTTCAACAAATAATTCCTGTATTTGTAAGGGAAGTGTTTTCAACAAACGAATAAAAGTACTCTCGTTTGTCGTCTTGCAAATTTGATCAATTGTACGAGGAAGTGAAGACGAGTAAAATCTACTCATTACAGTATCGAAGTTTTTCCCAGAAATAATATAAGGATTGCTCGTATAATACTCTGTAAAAAAGTCTGGCTGAATCGAAAGACTATTTACAAGAAAGTATACATCATTTTCTTCTCGTAAATAACAAGGTAATCCATATTTGTTCATAAGAACAACACTGTCATCTATAAGAGTTTGTAAAGCAGTAACTACCTCAAAAGTTGTATTTTTTGGAAATTGCTCAAGAATTGTAGTTAAATTAAGTCGAAAAAATTGACGAAACAGATCTTCGATTTCGTTCATTAACTGTTTTACTGGAGAACGAGAATATATACGTAAAAAGTCGCGGTAATCAAATTCTTCCGTTTCAGACTCTTCTTGGATGATATAAAGTGCATTTCGTATTTCTTCTTCTGTGAATTGTCCACTTAGATTTTTTAGAATAGAAGAAAGATCCATTTTTACGTTACCGCGAAACAGATTTTCGATTTTACGTCGAACAAGAGGTATGTTAGGATTTGCATAATAAAGTTGATATGTAGAATAATCCAATTCTGAAACACCATTAGCTATTTCTTGCATGTCTATTCCATCGCAATTGTAATCACAAGAAGTATAATCACATTCTCGAGTACCAAACTTACCTTCTACATGATTACGCATGTAATTAAGTGCACAGTCAAAGGCAACTTCCATTAATAGTCGAAGAATCGAATGAATGCTTATATCTTTATCTTCAGATATTTCATACAAGTGTAAATCAATAGACATTGTATCATCAGAAGGAATTGCAACTGGTTGTAATATATTTACTTCAGCCTTTTCTCCAGAACGCAATAGATCATTATGAGAGCCCAAACGTATACCACGAGCTAATGCTTGTGCAGTTTCTGAATAATTCCAATGAGGCGTGTTAATAGCCTCGAAAATTACATTTTTAAAAGAAAATCCTTCACTAACTGCACGGCTACCTATTATGACTTTGATGTATTCTCCTTTCATGTTTCGAGAAGCATTGTATGCCTCGTTAATAACTCGAAACTGACTCTTTGTCATTGTTTTGTTAGATAGAACAGCGTATCGAAGTGCTTTTTCTTTTTCTCCTCCTTTAGCTTTGGAGAAGCCAAATAATTCAAGTAAAAGAGAGAAAATAATCGCTCCACTACCTCTTACAATCGATGAGAAAATAAAACAGTTTCCATCTGTCTCTAAAATGTTTGAAATTACATTTGCATAAGTAACAGAATGCATACGAATTTTTTCTAATGTTTCTTCCGCTGTTTCTCCTTGTAAAGACTCTCGTAGTTCTGGTGTCATACGATACGAGCTAACTTGTTCTTCGTCTTTTAAAGTATTTTTTGATTTCATCTCTTGGATATATTTAGCAAATCCTTGCGAACCATAAGAGCCATCTGGATAAACAAAGAGAGATGCTTCCCTTGAATGTATCCAAACAGACTTACCACTTTTTCCAACTCCTTGATCTCGAGAATAAGCACTTCGATAATGTTCTGTCTGAAATTCAGACATTTCTTCTGGCTTTACAATCAGATGTTTTAAACTTCCATAATTTTGATCCCCGATAAAATTCTTAGCAACAGATGATTCTGCTTCTCGTAAAAAGGAAACCATACCTTTGAGTTTCATCTTTAATTCATCTGCTTTTTCAGGTATCATTGAGTACACATTATCTTTTTCTTCCATATATTCTGAAAGAAAATCATTACCAAGAGGTAATTGATCTTCTAATGGAAGCAATAGATTTGCAACAGATGCAATTTCTTCAGGACCATCTTTCATTGGTGTTCCGGAAAGCAGTAAAATTTTACAGTTTTTTATTAGATGTAGAAATCTATGTATCATGTTGTAAGTTTCTAATCCTTCTGTATCATCATCAGATTGTGGACGAAGATTATGTACTTCATCAATAACAACAACAGTGTTTGAATAATCCTCTTCGATTTGTGCATCTGATAAAGAACGAATATGTTTCCCAAAAACAATAAAGGTATCCATCTGATAAAATTTAGTAGTTTTTTTGGTCCGATGTATTTTTTCAAGGCGTGATAACTTTTCATAATTTGCAGGAATATACTGCCCAGCTGTACATTTTTCTACAATTTCAAGACGAAAATTTTCAAGCATCGTTTCACCTTTTGCAAGAACAAGTGCATTTTTGAAAGTACTGTTTTCACTTCGAATTTGTTCAATTGCACCGATTGCAGAACACGTATTATGCGTCAGAATACCATTTGCTACATAATTGTGATGTACATCTATTTCTAGATCGTAAACCCAACCTTTGTAAGGAATCTGATCAATTGTAACTATTTTTACGAATTCAAGATCTGGAAGTTTTACCATTGTACCAACATACAATTTTTCAGTCCATCCATCTTCTGTTAACAATTTATGTCTGTAAGTCATTCGAATACTACGACCATTCGATAATGTTACCTTTCTTATAGGCTCTCTTATATATTGCCTATAAAAACGTTTAATCGATGATTCACAAAGTTTTCCTAATGTTTCATCATAACAATTCACAAAGATAGGTTTTAATGGTTCTGCCCATTCTCCTTCGCTATCAGCAAGAATTCCTGGTCGATGATGGTTATTCCAAAGGTCTTCGATTTTGTATTGTTTGTTATTTGCGGTGATAACTGTATCTGGTAAAACACACTTTCCAGAACCCATAAAATGTACTAAGAGAAGACGATCATAAGGGGTATGACTCGACAGATATCGAACTATTGTTTGCTGGTATTTCATGAGTATACCTTTTTCCTTCGGAAATACTTCTGTTTTATCAAGTTTATTCTCATAAAATTCTTTCTTGTGAAAAATAGCCTCGTAAAAATTATCTGTGTATGGATTTAACACATTATATTTTGAACTGTTTACGCTTGGATATTTGGGTAAAAAATCTGAAATGTCCATTTATTGTAAAGAAATGTTTCTTAGATGCATAATAAAATCAATGATTTTATTACTTACGTTCGCCGATGTCGCGAATGACGATTATGTTCGGGTTTAGGTTTTGGTTTTTCTTGAGGTGATTTAGATCTTGTTTTGCTCGTTTCGGACTCCGACCTTGGGACATATCGAGATTCTTTTTTCATGTTTGATTGGGGCTCCTTTTTTGGGGTATTCTTCGAGGAAGTACTCGACTCTGATACCGAATTCGACTCTGATCCCGAATTCGATTCATGTTCAGACTCTGAATTAGACGAGTTCGATTGTGAATCATGCTCAGACTCTGATTGTGAATCATGTTCAGTTGAGGCAGATTTCGATTGAGAATCATGTTCAGAGCCTGACTTCAATAAACCAAGTTTTTTCTTACTTTTATTCGATAAATAAGGAACTAAATTGGGATAATGCGAATGTACAGCATCTGGACGATACAAAAATGTATATATTCGTTTGATTAAAGGATCATCCTTCTCAAAATCACGCTGAATTCGGTTTCCAGATAAAAGACGACCAACAATCTCATATTGAAGTCCGCCCAGCCAAAGAACTATTACAGATTTTCTTTTCTTAATATTTTCTTCACCTGTTTCCACAAGATAAGGCATTCTCGTTTTCGAGTCCAAAAAATATATATCACGATTTAGACGCTCTGAAAGTAATCCAACTGTATATGCATCCACTTCAAATGAAACATCTTTAACCGTTTTAAGGTAAGCTTTATAAGAAACATCATCTGATTCTTTAAGAACAGCCTCGATGAGAGAAATAAACTTTTCTACACAAAACTGTTTCTTTTTAGAATCGACAGATGCTCCCAACGTGTCCAAAACCTTTAGAATATTTGTTTCACATGTTTTAAGAATAATCTTTTTACTCTTTTCTAATGATTTATCTGAACAAGAATCATAAGCAGATGCAAGTATTTCTCGATCCAGTTTTTCAAGAGATAGCAACTCACAAAGTATCTGATATGTTTCCTTGTCTGTTTTACCATTTATAACTTTTTCTACAACATTTTTACACCCTTTCGTTTTACATGAACGTTCTTTCAACACATGTCTATAAAAATCAGCTAAAACTTCACTAATATTATCTTGAAAGGGAATTTTCGCTACCAAACCATTCGTAACATTTTCCCAACGTTGTCTATCAAGCTTATCTGATAGACTTTTCTTTATCTTGTCAGAAAGATTAATTCTCTCATCTTTATTCATCTTGATGTAATCCTTAGAATAACCATGTAAAAGTGCATGCATAAAGGAACTACCTTCCGTCAACACACCAGTACGCACAAGAACATCCTTTCCCTCTACTGGAGAATAAAAAACGACTGTTTTGTTTAATGGCAATGCAGATAGTCTAACCAACTGTTGTTCACTGTTCATTTGGCTAAACTTAATCTGTTTTTAAATGATTAATCCATTCTTTTCTCTCAATTATCTATACTGTACAATACATTCATTATTGATTCTTCTTTCTTGTTGCATCTTATCCGAAAAAGATTTTGGATCACAAGGAAAAATAGTATTACAAGGAGGTTCAAAACAATAACTAGCCTCAATTTCATATCTTACAGGAGGATTAACATCATAACAATTATTTTCCATTGGTCTAAATCCAGCTTCTCTTTCCATAATTACAGGATCAGGATATTCTGGAACTCCTCGAAACCAACGAGTATAAGGATGATGATCCATATCTGTAATTACATGGGAAACATTTTGCCCATTTGACATGTAGGGATACTGGCTAGTTTTACGTTTAATTTGGGAACGGATAGTTTCTATACTTTCTTCATTCCTTTTGGCTGTGTAAAGAAGTGCCATTTATTATAAGAAAATTAGATTTTAGCTATTTTTTCCGATGTAACAACAGGTAAGATTTTTGTTAATTTAGACTGAAATTCTTTTCTCACATCCATTTTACAGTTATGAGCAAACGGGTAACGATGTTTTAAACAGACAATTAACCCACACTTACATATATATTCATCAATAAAAGTCAGCTTTTTATTACAAACATTACATGTTCCTCTTTGCATATTTATTAAAACAAAGATCTCTTAATATATAAATAGATGTTTAAAGTATCTGTTTCATATAGTCAAGCTAACGCTGGATATTTACAAGGATTTCCTATTGTTCTCACAGAAAGACCTACCAATGGAGAATCTCTCGTTTTCCAGAATACAATGTGGGTCTATGGTCCTGGTGGAGGAGGTGGAAGTGGCACAGGTGTAACTGGTTATACTGGATATACTGGTTCTACAGGACCAACAGGACCTCAAGGTATACCAGGTGTATCTGCGAATACAGGTGCTACCGGTCCTACTGGTCCTACTGGATTCACAGGTTATACTGGATATACAGGTTACACAGGATACACTGGGTATACAGGACCTCAAGGAACAGGTGAAACTGGTGCGACTGGTTATACAGGATATACAGGAACTACTGGTTATACAGGATATACAGGATATACAGGAACTACTGGTTATACAGGATATACAGGATATACAGGATACACTGGGTATACAGGATTCACAGGAACAACAGGATACACTGGGTATACAGGATTCACAGGAACAACAGGGTATACAGGGTATACCGGATATACTGGTTACACTGGGTATACAGGATTTACAGGTACAACTGGTTACACAGGGTACACTGGATACACAGGTTACACTGGATTCACAGGAACAACTGGGTATACAGGGTACACAGGTTACACAGGAACAACTGGCTATACTGGTTACACTGGTCCTCAAGGAACAGGTGCAACTGGGTATACAGGATTTACAGGGTATACAGGATTTACAGGGTATACTGGAGTTACTGGTACTACTGGGTATACGGGATATACTGGCTATACGGGATTCACAGGATATACAGGAGTTACAGGATATACTGGCTATACCGGTTATACAGGGTATACAGGATTCACAGGGACAACTGGTTATACAGGGTACACAGGATTCACTGGAACAACTGGCTATACAGGATATACGGGTTATACCGGATATACAGGATTCACAGGAACAACTGGTTATACAGGGTATACGGGATTCACAGGTGCAACAGGACGCACCGGTGCAACGGGTTATACGGGGTTTACAGGTTATACAGGTCCAACAGGACCTACTACAATTGGTGTTAATAGTATAATTGGAACTACTAATCAAGTAATTGTAAGCAATCCAACTGGTACTGTAACATTGTCATTACCACAAAGTATTGCAACAAATTCAAATGTGCAATTTGGCAACGTAGGAATTGGCATTGCTCCAGCATTTCCTTTGCATATATCAACTTCGGGTACGTATGCGGGTAGTATAAATAGTTCGGGTGCTCTCGGTACATATCTTCAGATTAAATCCGCAGGTGTATCAACAAGAAGTTTTGCGATTGGTACAACATCAACAGGATCGTCAGCAGGAGATAATTCATTTGCTTTGTATGATGATACAGCTGGAGCATTTCGTATGATTGTGGATGGTTCGGGACAAGTTGGAATTGGTACAGTACCAAATAGTATGCTTCATGTTAATAACCCATCCGCTTCTTCGGTTTCTTGGACTCACTATACGAATGGAACAACGGGGTCAACAGTTAATGATGGATCAGTTGTAGGTATTGCAGGTTCAGGAGATTTATATCTGTATAATCGTGAATCATCACCTATTTTGATTGGTACATCAAATACAACAAGAATGACAATTGATAGCACAGGTATTGTTTCAGTCGCTGGTAATATGTCAGTTGGAACAAGTACTAATTATCATACTTTATCTCTCGGTACAAATGCTGAATTTGGCTTTAATCCTCTTCCAACTTTTTATACAGATATTCAACAAAATATGTATTATTCGGGTGCATGGAGGAATAAAACAACTGGTGCTTGTTCTTTAATGGAAGTAGGTGGAGGAAGTGGTATTAACGCTTTTATTAATAATTATCTAGGTGATGCTACTACGGGTACTGCGGCTGGAACAGCTCAAGTTCTTTCAGGAACTAATTTAACTCAATCTTCTCAAAATCCAATTTTTACATTAATACATGGTAATTGGAGTTCTGGAAAGAGTGTAAATATAAATTTCGTTGATTCTACTTCTTATATTAGTCGAGATTATACAAATGGATTGAGTATTAACGATCCAACATCATTAATTCTTGCAGAAAATGGCAGTACTGTAGTTAAAGTTGATAATGGTTATTTGTTTATCGCAAATGCAACAGCTCCGTCTTCAAGTCCAGTTGGTGGTGGTTTTATGTATGTTGAATCTGGAGCATTAAAATATCGAGGAAGTTCAGGTACAATAACAACTATTGCAAATGCTTAAAAACCTAATATTTCTCAATATATAAATAGATGTTTAGAGTATCTGTTTCATATAGTCAAGCTAACGCTGGATATTTGCAAGGATTTCCTATTGTTCTCACAGAAAGACCTGTTAATGGCGAATCTCTCGTATTTCAGAATACTATGTGGGTCTACGGTCCTGGTGGAGGTGGCGGAGGAGTTACTGGGTACACAGGGTATACAGGTGCAACTGGACCTCAAGGGTATACTGGATATACGGGATACACTGGGTATACTGGATATACAGGTGCAACTGGACCTCAAGGGTATACTGGATACACTGGTTATACTGGATACACTGGTTATACTGGATATACAGGTACAACGGGTTATACTGGTTATACAGGATATACAGGGTATACTGGATTTACAGGTCCTACAGGATACACCGGATATACTGGCTATACGGGATATACTGGCTATACGGGATATACTGGATATACAGGTCCTACAGGGTATACCGGTTACACTGGCTATACTGGGTATACTGGATATACAGGTCCTACCGGATATACTGGGTATACCGGTTACACTGGCTATACAGGATTTACCGGTGCAACTGGTTATACAGGATATACAGGATACACTGGTTATACGGGATATACTGGGTATACAGGTCCTCAAGGTACTGGTGTGACAGGGTATACAGGGTATACGGGATATACAGGTTACACCGGCTATACGGGATATACAGGTGCAACAGGACGTACGGGTGCAACAGGGTATACAGGTTACACGGGACCAACAGGACCTTCAAATAATGTAGGTATAGTTATGTTTGCACAGAATTCGTGGGGATCGACAGGTCCTCCTATCGAATTTTTTTGGACAGATATATTAAGAGGATTAAGCGATTGTTATACAAATAATCCTCCAACAACTGTTTGTACATCATCAACAGATACTGCAAAAAGTTATAAATTCCCCGCAACAGCATATTATCGATTAACATGGTATGGAGCATGGTGTGGTGTACAAAATATATTTGATGTTACAGTACAAAATCCTGTTGGTCCAACCAATGTATTTTATTTGCGTTTGTATAGTGATCAAGGACAAAATTGTGATTCACAACCTTCTTTTACAGTGATCATTCCAGATACAGTAGCATTATCAGGATATACACTTTTTCTTACTGTTGTAATGTGGCAATCTGCAACACTAACAGGATCAAAATCATTAACCACAAGTCCGAGACAACAATTTTCTATCGAAAGATTATCATAATCTTAATAAAATGAGCACTCTTATTCTTAAAAAAGTATCAAATACTTATGTAGAAAATATTTCTGTTCCTTTTAACCTATTAAATCAAAGTTGGACCCCTCTTCCTCTTTCATATGAGTTGTATGGCCCAAATAGAATAGGTACCAATAATTTTGGTTTGGATGACGTCAATTACCAGCTATTTATAAATATTATTTTGTATTCTAACGACGATACTGCTGAAATTATGGTTGCATATGGAGATGAATCCTCTTTGTCGACAATGAATGCAGTTAAAGGATGCAATGGGTGCCCTTACATCGTTAATGTAAAAAATATTATGACAGGAAATAGCTCTAAAATATACTCACTTTGGTTTAGTTCAGACAAAAACGTGCAAATCACGATAACAAATATCGTAATAACAATGATTCCATTCTAAAATATAAAATGACTTTTTGATACAAAATTCTATCAAAAAAAATGAGCACCGTAAAAATTCAAGGGAACCTCCAAACCTGTTTGGATCTTCTTCAAAAACATGCAAACACCAATAATGTAACATACATAGCATATTTTACCGAACCCAGTAACAGCCAATACAAAATAAGTCCACAATCAAAATCACAAAACCAAATTTTTATTTACTTCCACTGGAATTATACCTATAAAGAATATGACAATTCTATGTAGCTAAACCTGCACATATGCTCTCACAATTAGTACCAATTGGAGACATTCGTCCACAATCTAATATACAATCAGGTTTGTTTCTATAACAACGTATAGTCATATCAGGCATATTTATCAAAGATGCTTCCTTTGAACAACATCCGTGTTTAATAACGGCGTCTCCTTGATCATTTATTTTACCAGCAATCGATCCAGACCGTGTACAATGACCACGTCTCATCGGTTTGCTTATAAAAACAAAGGCCATCATAAGAATAACAACAACAGCAATAAACAACATTATTTCTCCGTTTTCCATAGTTTATTTATACAGAAAATGTAATTTTGAACAAAAATTACCTTATACACATCTTCCAGCCACACACTTACTTCTAGAAGGACAACTCTTTTCTGTGCATCGACACGTCCAAGCATCAATACTCACATCGAAAGATGCATCTGGGTGTGTTTTGGGGCAACATAAACGTCCATTATCACCACACACCGTATTTGGAGGGCAACATCCATCTTCACAACAAACAGGATGGTTTTTTGGACAACATGAGTTTCCACAATTCACATCATTTTCATCGCATGCCATATTTTGGTTTTGGTATTTTTCTTTGTAGATATATTTTGAACGAAAACTCCATTCTGAATAAATATTTACAATTATCGTTGCAAAAATTATCACCAACACTGCTGTAAACAATCTCTTGTGTCTCATTCCATCATCTTTACGAAACACATAAATAAGAGCAACCGCAAATATCCAAAGAGGAGTAAGAAAAACACAGAAAGCTAAAAATTTACGGAATCCAGAAGGAGTTGATGCATTTAAAAGTAAATCTACCTTACCAGGTTCTTCTGGATCTCCACCAGCTGATGCGATATATCTTTTGAACAATGTTTTTTCATCAAGATAAAAATTTGCTTCGATTAATCCTTGACCGATTAAATTACCAAGTTCATCATAAACATGTGCAGGTGTTTCATAACTTGCAAAAGAACATGGATAAATGTTTGGTGCAGTAATGTTCTCTAAAACAATTTTTTTACCTCCTGGTAAAGTAATTTTGTATTTTGAAGGTAATGATAGATTTAGCTCTGGTACTTGAATGGTTTCCACCATTTTTATTTTCGTAACACTTGCTTTCATAGATTTCGCTTCTGGAAAAAAATATGGAACACCTTCTTTGTATACATTCACAAGATCTAACCGAATATCCTCATTCAACCGAATATCGTCCTTGAAATCTTTTGTACCAAATTTGTGCATAAACATGTATTGCAACCCCGTTTGGTTATCTTGTACTGCAAACCAGAGCCAACCACCTGATTTTTGTTTGACTAGTGTTTGTGATGCAGATTGGATTGCTTGCATGTAAAATCCATCTACTATTCCTGATTTAAGTAATTGATGATCAATCCATCCTTGTCCAACCATTTCTGGCGAGCCATTAAGCCCCATTGTTAAGGACATGTTTGTATAAGAGTAATACATGGTTCCTAAACCATATCCACACTGACATGCATAAGGAAAATTTGCTGTTGGTGGTGTTAATGCAATTAATTTTGCTTTAATAGTTTGTGCTTGTGAATTTGAATCAAGAAAAGAAACATTAACTGAAAATTGCATTGGAATCAGACTTTCCAACGTTGCAGAAACATTTGTTCCTTTTCCTGTGAGAGAAAAAGTAGCATAGTCAGGTTGTACATATTTCATTGGGAACCATTCCATTGCAGGAATCCCTGTCCATTTTTCTTTTGTTCCATAACCACCCATAATTCCCCAACAACATGCATTACTTGGATCAATTCCCATTTCCTTAACAACTGCAGGAGGTGCAATATCAAGTCTGAAGAATGTTAAGTTAAGACCTGTTTCGTTAACTCCAGGAGTTCCTGTTAAACCATAGAAAAAATACCATTCGACAGGACCTACACCAAACTGAATACCAGTATGCTGAAATTCATATCCAGGAGGTAATAATTTTGGAGCTGTGAACAAAGATGACCAAGCTTTAACATGAGAAGCCATAAAAATAGCATTAAATAGAGTTGTTGTATCTGGTGCATTATCAGCTAGATTTAGTACATAATTAGCGAGATTATCATCAAAAGAATAGAAAGCTGAAGAAAAATTATCTTTCGCATATGACATTCCTTTTCGGAATAGATTTTTCATTCCTTGTAAATCGAGAGTCATTTATTTATGCGAATTTTTTCTATCAAAAATAATAAATGAGTGATTCAGATGAAGAGTATACCGACGAAGATTACATTGATGAACGCGTGGATGAAGAAGAAGAAAAAATGTACGAACTGCGCGCTCTGAATACTAAGATTAAAACGGAAAGTGTCTCCAAGTGTGTAAAAAGTATTCTTACAGGAATAGACCGAGTCGGAGGAAATTTGTCAACACACATGAATTACGTTCGGATAAAAAGAGGAAAAAGTATAGAAAAAACTATGAATAGATGGAATTTTTTACAAACATACTTTATTACAATTTATTTACTTGGGGAGTATTCTAGACACCCAGAATATCTAAAATATTTCGGTGTAAAAATACCTTCAATGCTTGAAACTGTATACACGATGGCTATACAAGACACGCAGAAAGGAGGTCTATCAGTTGAAGAAATTGATGCCTGTACAGGTAAAATAGAAATTAATCTTGATGCCCATGATCAGTTAAATGATTATGTATATACAGAATCTTTTCACAATATTTACTTCAGAAAAAATCCTGAAAAAATTGAGGAACTTTTCGTACCTTTATTTGCAAAACGACTATTTGCCTGTAAAACCAATATGACAAGTATTTATGTCTCTATTTACTCGCAAAAAAATAATACTACTCATGCTAATATGATTTTTATTCATGTTGGTTCGTCGCGTATTACCTTTACCATATATGAACCTCACGGAGATGAGTTTGGCGATAGCGAAAGACGAGTAGAAAAATTTATACGCTTGTTAATCGCTTCTTGCAATAAAAATAGAGATTTATTCAAGGGAAAATTGTGTATTCAAAAGGATCGATGGGAAATTTCATGTGTAAGAGGACTTCAAAAAGTAGTACCAGAAATACAGTTAGCAGGAACTGAAAATACTGGTTATTGTCTTATGTATAGTTATCTTTGGTTATACATTGTTTTGAGATGTTCTTCTTTAATGGGATTCAATTCAGTGCCAGAGACGACCGAAGATGAAACAATAATATTTATATTAAGATTAACAGAAAAAATTATTATAGAGAGCAGAACTCCAGAAAAACTTGGACGGATGATTAACGCTTTTGCTGGAATGGTTGTTAGTCGCCATATGGAAAATATCAACACTTTTTATGGTCGAGAAGTTTTTGCAAAGGTACAGGAATATGTTGCCGAAAAATTTGACCCAACTGATGATAGTATCATTCTTTCAAAAACAATCAAACCTTACAAAAAAGAACAACAAATACGTAACACTGCTAATTTACCCTCTCGTAAACACGATAATCAAGCATGTAACCATGACGATGATTGTATGTCCATGTTTTGTAACAACAAAAAATGTGCACCAAGGAAGGACGATAACGAAGCATGCAACTTCCATCGAGAATGCATGTCGGATTATTGTGATCCAAAACAAAAAATATGTGTAGAAGAACCTAATCATAAGAAAACTTATAACACAGGTAAACGCATCTGGAAAAAAAAGACATAGGTTGTTCGGTTTCTATAATAAATTTATTATAGAAATTTAGTTCTTTTTCTTGTTTCTACTCTTACGCTTCTTGCGTGACTTGCGACTCTTTCTCTTCTTGCGTGACTTGCGACTCTTACGCTTCTTGCGTGACTTGCGACTCTTACGCTTCTTGCGTGACTTGCGACTCTTACGCTTCTTTCTACTCTTACGCTTTCGAGACTTTCTACTTTTCCTCTTCTTTCTACTCTTACGCTTCTTTCGTGACTTGCGACTCTTACGCTTTCGTGACTTGCGACTCTTACGCTTCTTTCTACTCTTACGTTTGCGTGACTTTCTACTCTTTCGACGTTTACGAGACTTTCTCTTACGTGACTTGCGACTCTTACGCTTCTTTCGTGACTTGCGACTCTTTCTCTTTCGTGACTTGCGAGACTTTCTACTCTTACGCTTTCGCGACTTGCGAGACTTACGCTTTCGTGACTTGCGACTCTTACGTTTGCTACTCTTTCTGCTTTTACGTTTGCTACTCTTTCTACTCTTCTTAGATTTACTGGATTTTTGTGTATGCATAGTAACGCGTGTAATCTGAGGCAATAATTCATAATTGTTTTCCCAGATAATGTCTCCTCCCATCCATGTATCTGGACCATCTTTATTGATAAATTCGCGGATTTTTTCTGCGATGGTATGTGCATTTTTTTCTTGGTTTCTAAACATACCTGCCGATTCCATACCTTCTAAATGTAAAGGTCCTAAACGAATTTTGATCTGAACAGTTAAGTATTTAACATGTTCTCTCTGTACAATAGTGCCGTAATATTCATCAAACCATATATTGTTTAATATTCTCCATGCAACAGATGTTGTACTATTCAATTGTTTATCAAGTTTGTCAAGTAATGCTCTAGATGCTTTCGGTGCATTTTCGATAGGATATAAATCTATCTTCATCACAACAGTTGCTTCCATCATTTTACTTTTTATTTACTTTTTATTTTATTCTACGAGGTTTTTTCGGTCTTTCGTTAGGCTCTTCCATGCACATTTTTTGTTCTAAATCACAATAATCCGACATACATTCTCGATGGAATTCACATGCTTCGTTATCATCCTTCCTTGGTGCACATTTTTTGTTGTTACAAAACATGGATATACAATCATCGTCATCGATACATGCTTGATTATCGTGTTTACGAGAGGGTAAACTTGATGTATCTGGTTTTATTATTATTCGCTCAAAAGGGTTAGTTGTTTTTGAGCGAATGTATTCATCTTTTGGTTCGAAATGTTTTGCCATTAAACGATCAAGACTGTTAAAAACTTTTTGTCCATAAAAAATCTTGATGTTTTCCATATAACGACTAACAACCATTCCAGCAAAAGCGTTAATCAGTCGTCCTAACTCTTCAGATGTTCTGTTTGCTAAAATAGCACGTTCTGTCCATTCAAGAATAGTTTTTATAGTTAGTTCTTCGAGTGCACTTCCTCGTTCAAGTAAGCGTCCTTTACCAGTCGTCATAAAAGAAGAACAGCGTAAAGTAATGTATAACCAAAGATAACTATACATAAGACAATAACCAGTATTTTCAGTTCCTGCTAACTGTGTTTCTGGAACTACTTCTTGGAGTCCTCTTATACATGATATAACAGTGCTAGGTTGTTTAAAAGAGGATCTTCCACCAAATAAACCTCTGTTTTTATTACAAGAATCAACAAGAAAATCCATAAAGTTATCAACATGTTCTAAAGCACGAGCAACAGTTCTATCAGATCCATGAGGTTCATATAAACTAAAAGTGACCTGAGAAGGACCAACATGAATAAAAATCATGTTAGCATGACCAAATCCTTGCTTGCGGTTTTTCCAGATATTTATATTAAGCGAAAGACTTGTTATATTTGTTTTACAGCTCATCACTCGTCTTGCAAATTCGACTAAGAATTGTTGATTAAATTGATCAGGATCTTTTTGATACAGAATATTAGTATTGTTTACTACTATATAATCTCGGTTAGGATTACCATCTAAAATAACATGTAGATTTATTATGCCAGTACAAACATCAACTTCTGCACGTGATAGATCTGGTCTGCGTGTATTTTGGATAGCCATCATATATACAGTTTCAAGCATAGAAGGAACTTTGTTGATGTTTATGGTATAAAAGGCTAATAAATTCTGAAAATACGTGTAAATATAGTTCCAGCGGTTTATCATAATGGTAACTTTTTGACCTTTATCGTCTGTGTAATAATAATTCATATTCTCTGATAGGTTTCCACCAAGTTTGTCTATCGATTTTATAACATCATCAACACATGTAAAAATTATCTTTGATTTTACTTCCATTTATATTTTGCTAAGATTTCTATTTGTTCTAATAAATGTCCGTTAAATTCAGTATTTCTTCTACCACGTATGATTTCTTCAGAAACAAAATTCCTTATGTTGTACTATACCTATTTCTCTCATTTTCTTATCCTCTCGGAAGTATTTTGGTGCCTCATTATTACGGTAAACTCATCGAGAAAATTGTTGACAAAAAGAGCGGAGAGAACATAAAAAATACTTTTATAACAACTCTAGGAGCATGGGTCCTTTCAGTATGCGGTATAAATGGAATGACGCGAATAGATACACGAATTATTCCAGAATTTCGTTCATATCTCTATGAAAAGATAGCAGAATTCGTTTTTGAGATCTATAAAGAAAATTATGCTACAGTAAAAAGCGGAGAACTCATTTCGAAGTTGTCAAAACTTCCTTATCTTATTTTAGAAATGTTTTATCAAGTAAGAACAAGCTATCTCCCTCTTATTTACATGGTTATATTTAGTGTAATCTATTTTTTTAGTATTAACGTTAAATTGGGTGCTCTTGTTTTTTCCTTTGTTTTCTTAGCAGGTTTAACTGCTTATTGGTCATGGAAAACATGTGTAAATTGCTGTGTAAACTCTGAGGATGACAGTGATAAAACAAATGAAGATTTGCAAGATATTCTAGAAAATATTCTTAATGTTTATACGACAAATAATATACAGAAAGAACTTGAAGAGTTTACAAAAAAGAATAGAGAATCACAGAAAAATTTTAGAAAGTGTTTAAAGTGCTCTGCAAAGTTTAAGTTTCTTTTCAGTGCAATTTATATTTTAGCTTTCTGTATCATTGCTATTTATATCTACAAACTATATCAAACTGATCATATTAAGCTTGCACAGATTAACAGTGCTTTTATCGTTTTAATCTACCTTCTTTCTCAAATGGATTCAACACTTCAGTATTTTCAAGAGACCATTACATACATAGGTAGCATTATTGACATACAAAACTATATAAATAACCTAAACACGATGGCGGAAACTTTTAATGATAAAATAGCCGTTCACAAATCAGATTTGTATACAGATCCTGTAGATCATATTCAAGGTAAAATAGAGTTCAAAAATATTGATGTATGTTTTGAGGATAATTGTATACTGAAAAATTTTTCAGCTGTCATTGATTCTGGAACAAATGTTGCTTTAACTGGTCGAGTTGGTGTCGGAAAATCTAGTCTATTAAAGATGATTCTGAAACTTACATATCCAACAAGTGGAAAGGTTTTAGTAGATGATAAAAACCTACCTTACGATGTTGTACGCAACTATGTTAGCTATATACCACAAAGTCCAATGCTATTCAACCGTAGTTTGTATCAAAATATTGTTTATGGAACAGATAAAACACGAGATGATGTATTATCTCTTATGCAAAGGTATGGGTTACAAAATATCTTTGGAAATACAGGTTTAGATGATAATGTAGGAAAAGGTGGTTCTATTTTAAGCGGTGGACAAAAACAAATGGTCATATTGCTTCGAGCAGTACTTCGAAATACTCCTATTATTCTTCTTGATGAACCTACAACAGCTTTAGATTCTGAAGCACGAGATTCTATTATTAATCTTATTTTTGATGTTTTTAGGGACAAGACTGTTATCATGATTACACATGATAACACAGTTATTTCCAAATTTCAACGGGTTTTGCAGTTATAATAGAACAGGTAATTCGTAGGATTTTTTATGCAAGTTTGGACAAAACTTAGATCCGTGTATTTTCCAATAACAACCATTATGTTCGATAACTAGACCTTCATCATGATGGGTTGTGAAATAATCTTTCATCCAATCAAACCATTCATCAATTGTTGTTAGACAAGGAAAATCTACCAATACTTTTTGATGTTCGTGTATCGCAATCCAATTATTAACCACGCCAGGTGTTTTATTGAAATTATTACCAACAAGTTCAACTGAGTAAAAATTTTTATCCAGCTTAGCTTCTGTTGTGTTGATGGAATCGTATAACGATCCCATATTCTTATCATCTTTCGATATTTCCCGAAGTAAGTAATCACAACCTTTTTTATCAGGAATTGGAATAAAAGAAACCGGAAATGGTTCATTATACTTTCCTTTTCTGTTGTCGTATCTTTGGTATACTTTCCATGGTGATGAAGAATTATCTCTCATAATCGCTCCGCAAGAACCATCAATTTTACGAAAAGCACGTGATTTTCCACAATTTAAACCTGACATCGCCTTACAAGCATCGTCTGAAAACCATTCGGGAAAATATGTTTTTTTATCAGTTTTCCAGACATGATACATTTTTCCACAATTAAATGACATTTTTTGGTTTCAAACAATAATCTATTTTTCATTTTCTTTACATAGTAGATTAACGAACGATTTCTTCGCTAATTCATAGCCTTTACACCCTGGTGAATAATAGATTTCAGAGATCTGGGAAGACAAAGCTTCCAACTTTTTCCGAAGATATCTTCGTCTGAGTTTCTTTTGCAGAAAGATGAGCTTAGCAAGATTCTCTAAAAATTCTGAATTTTGAGGTAACCAAAGACAGTTATAACACGCTAATTCTTTCAATTCTCGACTGTCAGGAATTTTCGTTAAATTCCTACAATCGGAACAGTATAGTGCATGTAAACCAATAATGTTAGGAATTTCTGTCAAACTCGTACAATTGAAACAGATAAGTCTCTTTAGCCCGTGAATAATGGGAATTTTTGTCAGATTTGTGCAATCTGAACACTCGAGTACTTGTAAATTAGGAATGATTGGAAGTTCTGTCAAACCTGTACCTGAACAGTATAATGTATGTAATCCATGAATGACAGGAATTTCTGTCAGAGTTGTACACCATGAACAATATAATATGTATAATCCCCAGATGGCAGGAATTTTTGTTAAACTTGTACACTTGCTACAGTATAGTTTTTCAAGACCGGAAATGTTAGGAATTTCTGTAAGATTTGGACAACCTGAACAATCGAGTCTTCGCAAATCAGGAATGTTAGGAATTTTCGTCAAACTTGTATATGAACAGTTTAAATATTGCAGACCGCAAATCATAGGAATTTCCGACAAACTTGTACAATATGTACAGTTGAGTGTTTTCAATCCGCAAATCATAGGAATTTTCGTCAAACTTGTACAATTGTAGCAGTCAAGTGCTTGCAACCCAGGAATGATAGGAATTTCTGTCAAACTTGTACACCAATGACAAATTAGGTCTTTCAATCCAGGAATGATAGGAATTTCTGTTAGATTTCTACACCCTGAACAAATAATTTTTTCTAAACCAGGAATAATAGGAATTTTAGTTAGATTTTGACACTGAAAACAATTGAGGATTTTTATATTTTCCATATTTTTGTATTCCTCTGTGCAAATGATACACATGATGTTAAGGAGTATTTTTCGCAAGTTTAATTCAATTTAGAAAACTAAAAATTATTTTCCATGTAGAAGGCATCATTATCATCATTGTGTGACCATAACAAGTCGAAATTTTACGAGAGAATGGAATATTCAAGAATGCATGTTGTTCTGGAACTTGATAGTCGTATTTTGAGCCAATACAAATGACTTCGTTATTGTTTAGTATCATTCTATGTTTAAGATCTGACAAATAATCAGAACCAGTTCTCATCTGTTCATACCTTTTAGCAGGTACCCATTTACCCAATAAAGGAGCTCCATTCCACGGAGTACCTATTGTAATGACTTTTCGAATACGTCTTTCCATACATGCCAATTCCCCAGCAACTAAACCACCCATTGAATGACCAATTACTGTAACTTGGTATAGATTATCTTTTTTAATGATCTCGGACAGATACTGATATGCTTTTTGTGTAAATTGTTCAATTCCAAACGTTTTGTCATGAATATAAGTATCGCTCAGATCACATGAGTAGACACGATAAGGTTTTCCTTCTTTTTTCATGATGGTATCGATAATGGAACGAGAAACAAGAAAATGCATTTCATTCGCGCCACTTCCGTGAAGTAGGAGTATTCCTTCATCTGTCTTTGGTTTTTTGTTAAAAACAGATTTATCCAGTGGAGTTTTCGAAATTATCTTCCAAGTTCCGAGAGGAAACATGAAAAATAATCCTAACACCAAATCCAGAAACCCATGAAAAATTATTCCAACGAGAGACATTTTCAGTAAAAAATACACACTGTATTTTTTCAATTTCTAACATAAAAAACAAAAAATTGTACATAAATGTCTACTGCAAGTACTGGATATACTTCAAGCATAAGTCGTACGGGTTATACAGGATTAGGTTATACGGGTTATACTGGATCAAGTTATACTGGATATACTTCAAGCATAAGTCGTACAGGTTATACTGGATCAAGTTATACTGGATCAAGTTATACTGGATATACTTCAAGCATAAGTCGTACAGGTTATACTGGATCAAGTTATACAGGTTATACAGGATCAAGTTATACAGGATCAGGTTATACAGGATCAAGTTATACAGGTTATACAGGATCAGGTTATACAGGATCAAGTTATACAGGTTATACAGGATCAGGTTATACAGGATCAAGTTATACAGGATCAAGTTATACAGGTTATACAGGATCAAGTTATACAGGTTATACAGGATCAGGTTATACTGGATCAAGTTATACAGGTTATACAGGATCAGGATATACTGCTTCTGAAAGATTGCTGATAACAATTAAGCCATTAACTTTACTGCCAAAGTAGTTAATCCGAATAAGAGAACAAGAGTACCAAGAGTAATCATTATAGGTTTAAGCTTGTCGCATTGCTTGTAAGCTGATTTAACACAAGCCATACTTTCAGCGTCTGTTTTGTCATAGAAAAAAGGTAGGTATATCATAACACAACCTAGAAGAATCGTCAAAACCATGACGACTGTATTAATTGTTTTTCCAAGAGCCATATTTATCAAAGGATAAATATTTTTTAACGAATAGGAAGAATTTTTCATTAGAGCTTGAATAAATATGGATCATAAGAATCATAAGAAACATAAGAATCATGCCTGTATCGAAGATATCATAAAACAAGTAGAAAAGTTAGGAGGGGAATTGTCAACAAAGATGAAATATTACTATGAACAGAAAGGAAAGAAACTGTCGACACATATAAATCGTTGGAACTATGTATATTTATTTTATCAGATGTTAGAGTATTATAATAAATCGAGTGTCCGAGTACCATCAGTAATCGAAACTGTATACATGATGGCCATTGAAAACACAAGAAGACCTATGCTTTCACCTGATGAAATTGACGTTTGTACTGGAAAATTGTATATTCATGTTACTGATACCAATGATACCAAGAATGATTATTTACTTGTGGAGAAAGTAGTTCGTATTGTGTATCAAAAAGAACCAGAAAAATTTAGACAAACTTTTTTTCTAGAATTTGCCAAAAGAGTCATGTCATGCAAAACCAACATAACAAGCATTGCTCTGTCTTGCAATGTATGGGGTAAAGATAGAATCTATTTTAAGCATTTAAATATGATTTTTATCTATGTCGGTCCTTCCAGCATTACTTTTAGCTTGTATGAACCGAGTGGATCAAAAATAAGAAATGTAGCACATCATGTAGATAATTTCATGGATTTTCTTGTTAAAACATGTAATAATAAGACATTGTTTGGAGGAAGAACAGCTTTCAAACAATCTAGAACAAGTATATCATGTATTCGAGGAATTCAAAAAGTAGTCAAAGATTTTCATCCAAATGATACAGATGCAGGATACTGTGTTATGTATAGTTATTTTTGGTTATATATTACTTTACGCTGTGCTTCTTTTATGACGACTGGAAACGGTCGTCTACTTGAAAGAGGAAGTGCAATCGAAGAAGTAACTATAAAAACTATTCTCGAAGAAACGGAACGTGCTATTTTGATGAGTAGAACACCAAGACAACTTGGACGTTTGATTAACGCTTTTGCTGGTATGGTTATATCTAAATACATCGAGAATATGGCAACCTTTTATGATAAAAACGTGTTTGAAGATATGCAAAATGCTTTGATGAAAAAGAAGTTTAAATCAAATTTCTTTCTAACGAGAGTGAAGAAAGAGAAGTTTGTACCATCTGAGATTAAAGTCTATGAGAAACAAAGCAATACTAAAATGCACGACGGATTTAATTGTAAAACAGATGACGAATGTTTATCTATGTATTGTTATGAAGAAAAATGTACTCCAAGAAAAGAGGACATGGAGACTTGTGAATTTCATAGAGAATGTATGTCGCATTATTGTGACACAGACAAAAAAATATGTGATGAACATCCTGATGTATTCTAACATATCCTCATTTTGCTCCGCAAGAATGACTCAAACATAGTAAAACCATCATCATACAGAGAGAAAATTAGTGCATTCTCTATAATGTCGGATGTTGAAATTGTAATCTCCATCTGAGGAATTGTAAGTTCCTTCTTAAAATAATGCATTGTCATTTCCTGCAAAGATTTCCAACTAATGTTACTAAATTCACAAGGTGTAAGACGCCCTGCTCGAAAAAGAGCTGGACAGAGTTTGGACATTTCTTCATACTTGTTTGTTGTTGCAATGATAATACTCCCAGGGATAGGAACTGGACCTTGTAACAATTCGAGCAAATCTTCCAATTCAAATTCTCTGACAGATCTAGAATATTCCTCTAGTTTTTTTCCTTCCTTATTTTGAAGGCCATTTTCAAGGGTATGTTTCCTTTGTTTCTTCTCATACAAATGCATGAAAGTAATATCAAACTCTTCCAACAAAACAATATAATCAGAAGGAGCTTGAGGATATCCTTTAATATCTGCTCTCTGAATAATCTGGTAAACTTCATATTTGTTATGACACAAAGCTGACAAATCAACACTCACAATATGGCGACCAAGAGACACTGCAAGGCGATATGCAAATGCTGATTTTCCAGTACCGGGAGGTCCATAAAGTAGAAGATTTGCTCGTGCTTCTTGTCCGCATTTACGAAAATGTTCTGGATTGTAATGAACATTGCTTATGTATTTCCACAGCTTATCTCTTTGTTCAGAAAAATATGTGCACATGTAGTCTTGATATCTCTTTTCTCGATCATTTTTTGGACCAGTGTACATGGTAACGATATGATTTTGTTTGGCAATTTTATCATCGCCAGATCCAAGAACTTTGAGCATGTACAAAGTGATTGATGTATCCATGCTCAAAGAACGAGCCCGATATTCTTCAAGCATTTTCATGTATTTGTCACCTGAAATGCCACATTTTTCGATGAATAGATCAGCACATCGAACAGCGTTAAGTTTTTCAAGCTCTGTCTTTGGCAATTCCTTTGGAGGATCTACTTTCCGAATGATCATATAGCCTTTTACATTATGAATTGTATCATTAAAATGGATCGATACATTTTCCTGCGGTGTCCAACCAAAAACAAAATTTCTGTAGAAAGGATTCCCAATTTCCATATCAAAATCACTTTTCCAAAATTCGGGATGAGAAACCATCATAAATCGAATAAAATCATACTGACTATCAGTAAAAATACGAATCGAACAATACTTACTTTCATCAAGTGATTTGGGTGTTCTCCATTTCTTAAACAACATGTAGCCCGTAAAGATCATGATGCAAACCACACATGCTCCCATTAAATGGTTAAAATGGGCTCCAAAATCTATCTGGAACAATACAGAACTTACAATCGTTGTCAGAAAAACAAACTGACCGGGATCAAGCTTAATTTTCTCAGAGATTTTTGTAGAAATAAAATTAGAGATAAAATTTACTGTCATGCGGTCCATCTTACGAATAAGAATTTATTCGTAATAAAAAATCAATTTTTGTAGGTTTTTATAGGTTTGTTTTATCCTGATGAAACATAAGTATATTCAACATGTTGAGATCCAGCTATAAGGAGAAGGAGCGAACCAGCAACCATTAGGCCATTCATGACAATACTGATCCAAGTAATTACCACGGCAGCCTTACGAAAACCTTTATCACGATCAGACATCGTCTCTTCGTATTTATTCATGTCGTTAAGAAATAAGAGCATAAAAATCCCGTAGATTAGAAACAAAGATGACACTACAAATTGGATGAGAAGATTAAGATCCATTTTATTTATTACGAATAAATTTATTCAAACTTATTTTCTCAGAGCTCGTCCTGTCAAAGGATCAAACCACTCTTCAAATTTACGTTTCTTCCCTCCGTGGTATTCATACCCATAACCTTGCTCAATCATGTATTTATCAACTGTAATACCACTCTCTTGTTGAACAAACCAAACTGTTGCCAAAAGTCTTCCAAACTTATCAGACTTGTTGAAACGAGCCTGAACAATATGATTGAAAAGAAGAGGTTCAAGATGGTTTTTTGCTTCGAATCCAAATGCTTTTTCTACCTTATTACGAGTGCGAATTTCTGCACAATCCACCCCATCGATTCTGCATCTTTGTCGATAGATTTTTCCATCAAATGGAAAAGATATCGTCAGTGTATCACCATCATAGACCTCAATTACCTTAACCAAACAAGTTCTACCTAACATGTTAAAAATTGGAGTGTTTTCCATGGTTGATTTTTCCAAACTAATTTCTGTATTTTCGGAACAACAATTTCCCATTTTATTTTTCTCATATTTATTTCCCTACATTCAATTTTCGAATGGTACAAAGTGATAAGAATTATTTGAATCCTTGTTGGAAAAATTTTCTATTACCGAAAAAGCTACAGGTTTTTTCTTACCACAATTAATCACCTTAGGAACCATCACCACATCATAATCCTTATTCTTTTTGACTGTTCTATCCAGAATCGCATATTTGAAGAATGCATCAACATTCAAACCATAATTACGAACTCCTAGGATTTTGTTATACTTGCGAAACAGACATATGAGCCACATCTTCAAAGGTAATGATTGTAACGCGATGTAGTCAATCTTAGCAAAACCGTCGAGTAGATCCAAAATATACATGGATGAAAAAATCATAACCCAAGACTGACAGAAAATATCTGCACCAGGGTACTTATAGGGATCACAAAATTTTTGCTGAACAAGATCAAATACAATGGTAAATGCAGGAAATCCTGTCATTTCAATACAAGAAGATAGAAATACACGTCTCTTAACATTGCTAAAATCGTAACCTCCTTGTGTTGATGGATCATAAATCACAATTTGTTTTTTGATTCCATCCACAATAACACAGTTCCAATGTACTTCTTCCTCTTCACCATGTGCATCTGCGATGTAATAAATGTTTTGCATTTTTTCTTCTGGAGCATTTGCTCGTAAATAGTCGTCTACAGTACGGTAGATACATTGTATATCTTGTTTTTCACAAGGAGAACTTTTTTTCACTAAACTAGAAATAAGATCAACAGTTGCAGAATCTTGGAGATTAGACAAAGTAGAAATCTCGGTTTTAGGTTCACCACCTACTGATCCAATAATCACCGATCCTTTGTAAACTGCTGGTTTATCTGTTTCTCGAATAATTATTTCTGCTAACAAACGACGAAATTCCTTATTAACCATAATTTGTCTACCAACTGCTGTATCAGCATCGCTAATCACACTATAAATAACTTCCTTATCTTTTGTGTAAAGACTTGGTTCAAGAGCCATTTGTCTCCTTTATTGAGAGAAATTCATGTATTTTTTCAATTTTTAAGAGAATAATTATTTTTCTATTATTTTGGCTACTAAATCTCAACAAATGAGAGAGAATTGTCCTTGAGCAATTTTTTCTATCCGTAAGAATACTGAAAATTATTCACTATTCACAGAGCTGATATGTCAAATACTACCTTTTTCCAACATCCCATAAACAGTTTCGCTATCTATGTAAAAAAAGACCTCATAACCAATGAAAATATGTTCAATCTCTTTTATGTTTTCGTATGTAGTAGTTCCTATCTTAAAATGCTGTTTTTTAAGAATAAGAGGTAGTTTAACACGTGTTATTGCATAATCAGAAATCGTATCCATCCACATACAAGTTTCTGTGTGTATATCTAAAATGCATATATTTTTAGAAGGTGATAGTGTAAACATTTTTCCATTGTAATCCCTTTTTAAAATTTCTTTTTTGGAAATAAATATGAGATATATAAGTTTATTTTCCGGAATTGGTGGCTTTGAACAAGCAATACATACTATTTTTCCAGATGCGGTATGTTTAGCCTACTCAGAAATTAAACCGCATGCACTTGAAATTTATCAAACCCATTATCCAGACCATAAAAACCTTGGAGATGTAACAAAAATAACAGAAACAATGTTAACTGAACTTGGAGAATGCGATTTGATCGTTGGAGGATTTCCTTGTACAAATCTAAGTAGTTTATCTCATATTCAAGGTGATAACAGAGGTTTGGAAGGAGCGAGTTCGAAATTGTTTTATGATTTGGTTAGATGTATTCAATACGTTTATAAAAATAATCCAAACCTACATTTTGTGATTGAGAATAATGCAAGCATGTCTAAAAAGAACCAGAAACTTATTACAGATGAGTTAGAAAAAATAGGACTTCCAGTTTATATGACTAAACTTGATGCTGCAAAATTCGGAGTGCAAACTCGTAAACGATTATTTTGGACAACGTTTCCCCTTACAAAACCTATTGAAAAATGCCAAACATGGAATGATATTTTAGTAGATCCTGAAAATACAAAACAAATATCAGAAAATTATATACAATGTCTAAATCGTACTGTTCCATCGACTTCTGTACATGCATATCGTGTTGTTTATGATGGACAAAATTTCACTCACATCAAACATGGAGAAAAATCACGAAGTAGATGGCAATGTTCATTCCATTCTGATACCACAAACGAAAAAATTCCTTATTACAGTTATCCCATAGGAAATTCAAGACCAGTAACAGCAAGCTTTGGTAATCATAACGTTCTAGTCGATAGAAGACAAACACCATTGAAGATTCGTCTATTTGAAATAGAGGAAATCGAAAAATTATTTGGCTTTCCAGTTGGATACACAAACACTGTTAAATCACGCCAAAAAAAGTATGATTGCTTAGGTAATTCTGTTGTTGTTCATGTAATAAAATATATCTTGAATAATTACCTCCAAACCGCATCAAATTCATTTTCTACCTGAACAATTTCTTGTTCTGATAGTTTTGGCATCTCAACACTCATACCAAATCCAACAAAATCTTTATCAGGAGACATAAAGTCCTGTACAGGAGTAAATTCTTCACACACACGAGTCCATTCTGGTTTAGTCATACAAACAATAGACGTATTCCATCGGTGTTTATCATCTTTGACACGGATAGTTTTTCCTTCCGAATAAATTCGAATGTATGGAACAGGATACATTCCACATGGTCCATGTTTTTTGTAAAAATCTTCAGGAGACATACCTTCAGGGTATATTTCCTTTCCAAGAATAATTGTAACAACTCCTGTGTGTTTACGGAGTGCCCATCGTAGCCATATACGAAAAATGGCAGGGGTAATAATTGTGGGAGGAACGTGCATTTGTTTTAAAAAATTACTAAAACAAATTTCAATTTCTAATTTCTAATAAAATCGCCAAATGATCAGACCCATGAGGTGTTGTTAACAACCCAGAATCATATAAAATACTCATATTACGTACTTTCGGCATTAATTCATTGCTTACGATGAAATAATCAATTCTCCATCCTTTATTCGCCATTCTAAATGCTGGAATCTTTGGATTAAACCATGTATATGCACCTTTTTCATCTGGATTTAGTGTTCGATACACATCGCTATAACCTGCTTCAAGAAATTGTTCCATATGATCTCTTTCTTCTTTTGTATATCCTGGTTTTGATGCTCTTCCAGTTCCAACAAGTGCCGCCTTATCATAAGAAGATGAGGATGGATCTCCCCAAAAAACATCGATCGGAAATCTCGCAACGTTTAGGTCACCTGTCCATATGAGTTTCTTATTATTAATTTTTACTCTTTGAAGAAATTCTAGAATTGCTAAATCCCACACCTTTGTTCTGTAATCGAAATTTGTTCCAGCATTTGGTACATATGTATTAAGAAGCCAAAAATCTTCAAACTCAAGCAAAAGAATTCGACCTTCATGATCATCAAGATTTGGAAGCCCGTAAAAAACATCGATAGGTTGTTTCTTTGTCCATACAGATGTTCCAGAATAACGGTTTCCAGATCGTGCACCTTCTCCGCTACTACAATTCCAGTATTGATGATAACCTGTTATTTTAATACATTGTGAAATATCTCCATCGCATCGTGTTTCTTGCATGCAAATAATATCTGGATTATGTTCTTTAATGATAGCTCCTAGATTAGATTCTGGAGAGATATCTGTTTTTTCTGTACTACACTTGTATTTTCCAGCGCTAAGAATGTTTGAGCGAATTCCGTTGATATTCCATGAAAGAATCTTGGTTGTATTGGTTTCTTGTTTCGATTTTCTCATTCGTAACAAGACTGCTTTTTTAAGTTCTAGATTCATTCGATCACAATTACCATACTTAATTATATGTGAGAGACATGTTAGAATTTTTCCAAGAGCATTTTGACCTTTTTCTCCAGTTCCGCCATCACCTCCATCTCCCCAAAATCTATCTCGTTTTGTATTTTCCACAATAAAACCGTTATCAGGGATAGATTTAATTCTTCTTTCCATTTCTGGTAAAGAAAATTTATGAGCAACAGTTTTAATCATCACTGGAATTTTAACAGAATCCCAATCTGATCGGATCTTCACATCTCTATATTTTTTAAGCATGTCATTTAACAATCTTTTATCTGTTTTTTTATTTACTACCCATTTACCTCCAAATCTATTTGTCCTCTGACTTCCTAAACATTTTACCTTTGCGGGAGAATCTGCGTCTTTTATTAAATTCGAATATTCAATACTTTTTGCATCTGCAAATGGACCACGAAATTTCATAGCCTGAAAGTATTGTTCACTCGTTAACCATGTTTCTCCATCGATTACAAGAGGTCTTGTCGGAAAGAAATTTGATGCCCATCCGTATTCTGAGGTCAAGGTGTCAAATTTTAGATATTTTATCGTATTTTCTGTCATTTATTTAAACTAGTAAAACTGTTTAAATAATCAATTTATAACTAGCCGACGTTCAGGACCTATGATAACAGAATCTAGTTTCCATGGAATCCAAACAAGTCTTCCACGTTTTGTAAATCCTTGAATCTGAAAGTTAAACTTACGATAAATGGTTCCACAAACATCATCCAAGAAAATATAACGTATACCCCGCTTTCGCGCAAGTTGAATCACTTCTTTTAAGAGTGAAGTACCATACCCCTGTCCACGTTTGTTTTCATCAGTAAAAAAGCTTAGAATATATAGTTTTTCTGGGATAGAAAAATCTAGTTCTGCTGTACATGCTTCATTTTTGAGGATTAGTCGAGACATTTTAAAAACATAGAAAAACCGTTTTATAATCAATTTCTAGTTGTATCCATTCTTAATAGAATGGATGATTTAGTATGATTTAACATGATTTAGCAAGTGTTAAACAAGTGTAGATAACGTTGCTTTTGGTCAAGCAATCTTTGCTTTTTCTCGTGAATTGGTTTAAGAATATCTTCAAAGGAATGAGTAGGTAGAACATTAAATTTATTTAACATCAGTTGTTGAGACTGACTTTGTGCAATTACAGCATCACAGTCGCTTATTTGCCGATCAATGTTATCAATATGAGAACAAATTTCTAGCTTGTCTTTAAGAGTTTGTTTATTTGTGCTATGTGCGTTTTGCGTACCTGCACCCATTTTTTGCAACCAATCAGGTACAAGAAGTTTCAATCCATATTGAGTGTATTTTTCAATACGAGATTTCAGACGTCTAGCAACAACTGAAGCTGGTAGTTCAACCAACGCACCTGTATGATCTTTTTGCACGTATTTTTTGGTTCGAATAACACTTACACGTTCAGCTACTTCTTCTTGATAACTTACATTGATATCTCCAGTGCCATCAAACCAATTTTCAAGAGTGGGAAAATCAAACCTGTTCTTGATAAGTTCAGAAGCATCCTTAACATCCGGATCGTCCGCAATAATCAACTGAACACATCGTGATTTAAATTTAGCCGACGTCCTTTTCAATGCAAGAGGAAATCGTTCAGGAAGCGGAGGCAAATTATTTTCCTTAACAAGAGTATGGAAGTGTTCGTAAGCTCCTTTCATATCATTTTCAGTGCGTCGAGACTCATTAACCCATTCTGCTTCAAGAAGCTCTGCAGTAGAAGGAACTGCCCATTCTTCGACAATGGTTCGAGTTGCTGTACCAGGACCTGTTTGAAAGTACTGGAAATTTTTCATAAAAGCTAGTTTGAAACCATTTTTCAAAAGATATTCACGGAGTCGAGGAACAGCAGAACGAGTACAAAAAATATCTGCATCATTCGGAAGCCACGTTGTCTTGTCATCTGCAGTCAAGACATGCCAAATAAAGGAACCGCTAAGAACTGCATCTTTTCCGAGAGGAAGAGGATACGGAATACCCATTTTAACACACAGATTTGAAATCTTTGAGGTTTGCATTTGTTGGTTGGAAAAAATAAAATTATGGTAAATCAATTTTATTTTATCTATGTTTACTTTTTCTACTCTTTCGTCTACTTGTTTTTTCTTCGGCTTGTCTTTCGTTTACGACTCTTTCTACTCCTTCTTCGAGACTTGCGACTCTTTCTCTTTCGAGACTTGCGACTCTTACGTTTTCGAGACTTTCTATTCTTCCTACTCCTTCTTCGAGAGCGACTCTTTCGTCTTTGACTCTTTCGTCTTCGGCTCTTTCGTCTTTGACTCTTTTTACACTTGTTACTCTTTCTTCGAGAGCGACTCTTCCGTCTTCGGCTCTTTCTAAATAAAAAAGGTGCGATAACACCTTCAGAAACGTCTTGAGACATATTTCTAATGCCTTTTCGTAATGTATGTTGAGCACCAGTATGCTTTAAAAATATTATATATTCTTTTAATTGTTCAACGCCTGGATACATGTCAGGTGCCCAGTTCCGTGCTTGCATCTGACGGTTGTATTCTCGAACAACTTGTCTAAAATCAGCCCCGTTCATTAATTTACGCGCAATAGTTTTTTCAGCTTCGCCAAGATGATTTATCAAATAACCAAGACCCTTTAACACTGCTGTTTTTTGTTCTGGAGTCATTCGGTTAATGATAAGATCAACAGCTGGTTCAGTTGCACGATTTGTTTTTAGCATTTCTACAAGAATAGGGCCTGAATTTGGAAGCATGTGAATTTGAACGCCAGGTAATAGTACTTGTACATAATCATCATATGTTCCTCCTGACCGGATTAAAGTTGTAAGAGGTGTATCATATTCTCTTCTTAATCGTAGAGGTACTGCTGGTATTGCCATTTATTATAGTAAAACTTTTCTAATTTGTTTATATGAAATTTGCACTAACATTACCAGTTACAGCCCATACAGTCCCTGTCCAAACAAGAGATACATTTGAATTAGAATTAGGTAAAACAACTCCTGTTTGTGTTGTTGTATTATTTCTTAGATTATCAATGAGTATTTGTGTACTATTTGTACTTAATGTATTTCTTACGATAAGTTTTGTATCAATCTGAGTACCATCAGACAAATGTCCAAGAGCAATTGGTTGTGTAAAGTTTAACATCCTCACAAAATTACCAGTACGAGTGTATGTTCCCATTACAGTACCATTTGTATTATAAACCGTGTATGTAGCGTTGTTTCCACCTCCAGATGCTGTAAAAATAAGAGCATTATTTGCAAATACTGGTCTCGAAATAGTTGTAGCTCCTTCTACGCGAATCAATGAAGTTCCTTGACCATTATATGTACAAATATAAACAAAAACAGAATCCTGTGATATAACTTGACTTACAAATAAAGTAGTATCTGCGTTGTATATGTTTACAGTCCCCGCGCCCATGAAAAATGTTACGTATACAAAGTCATTTGAAAAACCAATTCTACTTCCAAGATTACCAGTTCCAGTATTGGTGATGTTGGATAGCCATTGTACAAATCCAGCTGAATTATATTTTGTAATAAAAATTGCAGTATTGCCTCCACTTGGAGCTGGTAAAGTTCGACTATAATTCGAAGAATCTGATTGTGTTAAAGTAAAAGTTGATGTACGATAAGTTCCAACTAAATAAATACCCGAACTATTTGCTACTACACCGTTAAATCCTTGCTGTGTACTTTGTACAGCCCATTGTCCAATTCCACTCGAATTATACTTTACTAAAAATCCATACGTGTCACCACTTGGATTTGAAATAGTGCCAAACAATCCTCCTCCATTATTATATATATTTGCATTCGCAGTATCGTAATTTCCTGCGATATACATCGATGTATCATATGCAGATACATCAACTGCGTGTTGATCACCGACATCTGCAATTCTTGTTACCCAATTTGTACTAAAACCAGCAATATTGTATTGTACAATAAAAATGTCAGTGCCTCCAGAATTTGCTAAAGAAAAACCACCAGGATTAATGGTAGTTGGATTTCCAGTATAATCTCCAATTGCATACATATTTGCACTTAAATCACTAAAAAGACGTAAATTTTGTGTGAAAGAAGAGGTTCCAGCAGTATAAATCCTTCCAATTGTTGGATCTGTGCCACCAGTTGAAAGTATTCGTATTACAAAAATTTCCCATCCTGTTCCAAGTTTTGGATAGACAGTACCTGTAGGCGTAGCTGTAAAACTTGTTCCATTATATATTCCAATAGCGTATGCAATATCTGTTCCCTGATCATTACAAACATCAGTAACCATAATAGTTGCACCTGCTGTAGTTGTCAATGACCGAACAGATAAAGCAGAACCATCTGTAGAATCATAAAAAATAACATACGCAGATGATGTCGGACCTGTAAAAGTCCTAAAAACACTTGTACTACTATTGTAAATCGTAAAATTACTAATTCCATCACCTCCGTTTGCAACCATTACTGTTCTTGTATCAGTTGCAATTATATCGCCTGAAATTACACCTGTTGCAGAAAATCCGGATTCTGACATCCATTGTCCTATAAAAGTATTTTCATTATTTATTACACTTATCTTTTTACTTGGCACTAATTCTGTTGTAGTTGTTGTATTTAACGTGACAACTTCGTAAGAAGATACTCCACCTGCTGGTCCTGTTGGACCTGTTGTTCCCGAACCTACAGGACCTGTATAACCAGTATAGCCAGTTGGACCAACATTTCCTTGAATACCTTGTACTCCTTGAGGTCCCGTTGCACCTGCAGTTCCTTGTGTTCCTGCAGTTCCTTGTACTCCTTGAGGTCCTGTTGGCCCAATATTTCCTTGTGATCCTGCCGTTCCTTGAATACCTTGCGGGCCTGTTGGACCTGCATTTCCTTGTGTTCCCGCAGTTCCTTGTATACCTTGAGGTCCTGTCGCACCTGCAGTTCCTTGTAATCCTTGTAATCCTTGAATACCTTGAGGTCCTGTTGGTCCAATAACAGTTGAAGGCGCGCCTTGTGGTCCAGTATAGCCTGTATAACCAGTATAACCGGTTACACCAATTCCTGCTGGTCCAGTATATCCAGTACATCCCGTTGCTCCTGTATTTGTTGCAGATCCCGGTATGCCTGCTGGTCCAGTATATCCTGTATACCCAGTACATCCCGTCGCACCTGTATTCGCAGCGGCACCTGGTATTCCAGCTGGTCCGGTATAACCAGTACATCCCGTCGCTCCTGTATTTGTTGCAGATCCTGGTATTCCCTGTTGACCTTGTGGTCCTGTATACCCAGTAAATCCAGTATACCCAGTATATCCTGTATAACCAGTAAAACCCGTATATCCAGTATAACCTGTGTGACCTATAAGACCTTGAATTCCTTGCAAACCTTGTATACCCTGTGGACCTGTTTGTCCTAAACCACCTCCAGCACCTTGAATGCCTTGAATTCCCTGAGGACCAGTTGCACCAACGCCTCCAACACCCTGTATACCTTGAATTCCTTGAGGACCAGTTGCACCAACTCCTCCAACACCTTGTATACCTTGAATACCCTGTATTCCTTGTGGACCAGTGGATCCTGCAGGGCCTTGAATACCTTGAATACCTTGAGGGCCTTGCGGACCCTGACCACCACCAGCTGGTCCTGTAGCACCACTTGGACCTCGGGGTCCAGTAGGTCCTGTTGACTGACTGTTAAAATATAAAAAGGTTATTTCATTCTGCATAGGGCTATTTCCAATTTGCATACTAAAATCGCTCATTTATTCAATAAATATTTATCGTATAATAAATGAAAAGTTTATACGTTGGAGGAATTATGGCTGTAATAGTAGTAATTGTTATAATTATAGTACTTTCTGTTCGTAAAAAAGACACAGGTGGTGGAGGTGGTGATGAATCACGTAAATCATCTTTTTATTCATGTCAAAAAGGAAAATGCTCGAAGGATTCGTCATGTCCCGTTCCAGAATCGTATATGGAACCTTATAATACTTATCAATGTGGTGAGGATTCCAAATGTAATAACGATTGTTCTTGTGACAACTGTAAAGCTGGACAAGTATGTGATGCAGAAGGTAATTGTGTATGTGATACTTGTTCGTCTGATTGTCCTTCTGGAAGATGCCCTTCTGGACAAAAATGTCAGGGTGGTGTTTGTGTAAATCAATCTGCTACAACATTATATTCTTGCAAAGCAGGAAGATGTGTCATGGATAGTTCATGTACAAGAGCTGGATCAAATTTAGGAAGAGAAAACTCATCTGAACAGTTCACAAGCGCAAGTTCATGTCTTTCTCCAGAAGAATGTCTTAAAACATGTTCGAATACTGTTAAATTTGTACCTGGAAGTAAATGGGTAGCATATAATGGTAGCATATCAGAATCACAACAAAACGCGAATTTTTATTTTACATTATATGCAAATGGTGTTGTACAGGTACAATCAGATAACACAATTAGTTTACCATGTAATGGTGATTTATTCCCTTATCTTGATTTGACAAATGGTGTTTGGACAGATGGAATGGATCAAGTCATTCCGATGCCTGGATGGATTGTACCATCAAGTTCTTATTCCTTACCAATACCAACCGCTACAACTGATGCGAATAGCTCTAAAGTCAGAGCAACTTTTCCACTAACTATATGGGAAAATGCTATTTACACAGTTTTAGGAGGTATTGCTTCTGCGACTCCTCATATTAGTCCACCTTATGGATCATCTTCCTCGTCGTGTTGTCCAGATGCATATCTATTCATTCTAAGTAATAGAGGTAATGGTGTTTTTAATGCTTCAGGAGGAACTACGTATACGATACCCAAATTTGTCACACACTATTCAATAAATTAGGTTATTAAAGATTTTTCTTTAATAACATTCACAGATTACTAAACAGGAATACTTAATGCTCTTAGTTTTTGATAAATCGCCATGAATTCTGGACTACCTACTTCTTTCTTCATAAGTTCGCAGTACAATTCTTGAGCTCGTTCTCTTACGTCTTCATCAAATTGTTTGTCAAAATCAACAGCGTGTTTGCCTGCGATATCTATCTTATTAGTTTCTTCAAGACTGTGTTCCATGGTATTTTTATTGTTCATTTATGTATAATTTTCATTTTTTTTCTACATAATGAACAATTTCCCATCCGAAACGATCAGATTCCTTTTTCTCTCTCCACTGAACTTTAATTAATGGACAGTTTTCTCCTGATCTTCTAACTTCAACACTTGTTATTTCTTTATCTGTTTTTGGAAATATTTCTTCCCATGCAACTTTTTGTAGAGTCTCAATAACCACATCATGATTTGTAGGTTTCTTTGTTTGACACCAAAAGGTGATAAGTAGACCGGGTAACGATTTTTCTTGTTTGTAGCGTAAAACAAGATTTTTAACCTGTTCAATAATATATTTTTCTGCTTTTCCGAGAGCCATTTTGTCTAAAAAATAGGGATAACTATAATAATCAATTTTTAGACAAGTGTACCATTAAATACAAATGATATAAGAACATCTCCTACACCATTACCATTTGTAGTTACAATAACCCATTGTAGTTTGGAATTTGGAGTTGTTGTTCCTGTTAGAGTTGATTCTAACACATAAGAAAACCCAGAAGATCCATTAAAACTAACATTTACAGTAGTATGTGTATTAGGTAATTCTACATCATTTTCATATATAGTTAAATATGTGTTTCCAAGTGATGCAGTTGAACCTAATCCATTCCAACCACAAAAAGTGAAGGTAAATTGTTTCATAGAAAAAGGAATAGTAAACCATAACTCACGTCCAAACAAATTGCATATATTATTTCCTGTATTAGGTAAAAATGTATATACTGTAGAAACAGCTTGTAGTGTATACCAACCAGTTGCACTTCCACCGCCTCCACCTCCAGCAGGTCCTGTTGGTCCTGTTGGTCCTACTGTCCCTTGTGGCCCTGTATATCCCGTATAACCAGTATGACCAGTGTATCCTGTATATCCCGTATAACCAGTACCTTGCGGTCCCGTATATCCAGTATAACCTGTGTAACCAGTAACACCAATACCCTGAGGTCCCGTATATCCAGTATAACCTGTGTAACCAGTAACACCAATACCCTGAGGTCCCGTATATCCAGTATAACCTGTTGCACCTGTATTTGTTGCTGTTCCTGGCGCACCTGTTGGTCCTGTATAACCTGTATAACCGGTAACGCCAGTACCTGAATTAAAACCTGTTGGATTATTTACATTTAATGCAAAATCTGCATATACAGCTTCAAGAACAAGTCCAGTTGGATGAATAGCAAAACTCATTTATTAAAATTATTATTTTGTTTTCCATACCAGCAAACCAGACAACAGACCAACAATTGTGATTAAAATCAGAATACAAATACAACTGACTTTAGAGCTCTTTTTTTGATAATCATCCGCTTCTTTCAATTCTTTGTTTGCTTTAACTGTATGTGCCATTGCCTTGTCTATGTTATAATCAATGCGATCAACTATCGTTCCCTGTTCAGATACCATCGTATTTAAATCCTTAAAAAGGCCAGTAAGCTCGTCAATACTTACAGCAAGATTTGTATAGCTTGATGTCGAATATCTTGTTCCGTTTCTATTTGTATAAGTTGGTCTTCTGTATCAGAAGATTGGTTACTTTCCAGTAAAACTTTTTCCTGATTTTCTTGATTCTCAGAACTTGTATCTGTCATAATCCGAAGAAAATCATTCTGATGTTTTTTCAGCTTAATATGTTCTTCTCGCAAATCAGTAATTGATCTCTTCAAAAGGTTAGAAACAACAGCGCCGTCTGCATTAACACTCGATATTTTTCTAATGGATCTATCACAATCCTTAAAAAGTACATTTGCTTCTTTAAAAAGCTCGTTCAACCTTCGATCAGTTTCTTCAGGAAGAAAAATATTCCTATCGCTTTTTATTCGACCAATCTCAAAGATTTTTGCATGCAAAAGACAAAGCTTATTTTTAAAGAGGTCATATTCAGCGACCCAAATAGGTGGCATGATTTCAGTCATTTTAAACGAACTTTCACCTCTTTTCTCTACAAATTTTGGCATCAAATTTCGGGTAGCCATTTACAACCCAATAAAATGTAGAAAAATAATCAATTTTCACCTCTTCTACTCTTCACCTCTTGAAAAACTGAGAAATTCTCTTTCTGCTAACCATGCACCCTTATATCCTGGGCTAAAATAGATTTCAAGGATAGGAAGAAAAAGTTTATCAAGCTTTCGAGGAATTAGCTTTCTTTTAACGATTTGCTGACACTTGACAAGTTGTTCTAGGTTCTTTTCATACTCTGTATTATTCTGGATCCAATTACTACCCTCAGTCTCGTTAAAATGACTATTCGGAACTTTAATTAACAGTTTACAGAAATTACAGATTAAGGTGAACAAATCATCACAATGTCCAATTGTTTTCAACGAATTGCATTCTGTACAATTCAAGACTTTCAGGTCGGGATTATCACAAATTTCTGTGAGAAATTTACACATAATACAACTCAAATGTTGTAGTCCAGGAATTGTTGGTATTTTTGTAATCTTATCACAAGTACTACAATTAAGTATTTTCAAATTAGGAATAATAGGAATTTCCTTTAAAGATGTACATCCACCACAAAACAAGTTCTCCAAACATGGAAACAAAGGAAATTCCTCCAACAAACAACATCCGTCACATTCAAGCATAACCAGTCGTGGTAACAACGGAATGTTTCGTAGCGTTGAACATGCAGAAGCCTGTAAATTTTTAAGGTTAGGGCAGTAAGGAATTGTAGAAATGTTTGTTCGATTACATTTAAGGCTTATCAAACAAGGGAGTTCAGAAATTTCTTCAATTGTTGAAAGACTACAATCCAATATTTTTAGAGACATAATTTGGGGAATTTTAGAGACAGAATAACAGGAAGAACATTTTAGTTCTTCCAATCCAGAAATGTCGGGAATTTTGTTTATAGACGTTCCCATGCACGATAATCTCTTCAGACCAGGAATTACTGGAATGTCTGTCAACGTCACACACCAATTGCAATTTAGTTCTTCTAATCCAGGAATTAGTGGGATTTTCGTCAGCGCAAAACAATTGGCGACAATCATCTTTTTCAAACCCGGAATTATTGGTATTTCAACCAACTGAGTACAATAAAGAGCATTAAGTATTTGCAATCCAGGAATTACTGGGATTTCAGTAACTAAATTACAACAATCCAATGTCGTGATATTATCAAGTTTTCCCTCACAAATGAGACACATGTTAAATCTATAAAAAAATGTATAGATTTTTTCAATTTTGAATGCGACACAAGAAATCTTTTTCTGCAAGCCACGCACCTTTACAACCTGGACTAAAATAGATTTCGCAAACTAGATTCTTAATACGGTTAAGTCTCCGTAAGTATAATTTCCTCTTGAAAATTCTTTGACATTGGATCAATTTCTTTATGTTTCCATCGTAATCTTCATTAGAATTTTCTTTCAACCAATCACAACCATAAACATCAAGGTGTATAATGCTTGGAATAAAAGGAATTTGTGTAAGTAACTGACAATGTATGCATACTAGACTTTTAAGCTCAGAAAAGTTCGGAATACTACGTATTTGTGTGTAAGAACAATCCAAGTCTCGTAACTCCTTAATATGAGGGATTTCCCTAAGGGAAGTACAATCATCACACTTGAGTAGATCTAAGGATTCGATATTTGGTATTTCCTTGATGTAAGAACACTTACTACAAATTAGTTCTCTCAGTCCAGGAATGTTTGGAATGTTTTCAATAGGTAGATCAACACATGTTAGATTTTTCAGTCCAGGAATAGGACTGATATCTTTAAGATTCGCACAGAAACTACATCTTAGTACTTTTAATCGAGGAAATAAAGGGATCACTTTTATCAAAGGGCAATAAGTAATTACAAGTTCTATCAAGTTGAGTAATATAGGAATATCCTCCAATCTTTCACATGTGGAAATCCTTATTTTTTTTAGGCTTGTAATTGGTGAAATTTTCTGGAGAAATTCACAGTCATAACAAGAGAGTATTTTTAACCCTCGTATGTTTGGAATACTCTCGATATTACAAATAGAAAATTCAAGTTGTTTTAACCCAGGGATTACAGGAATTTCCTTCAATAAAGGACATGAATAACAGAATAGTTTTTCAAGACCAGCAATTAAAGGAATTTGGTTAAGTTTACGAAGATCAGTACATTCAAGTAATTTTAATCCAGGAATAACTGGAAAAGTAACAATATAATCAGAATGGCTACAATATAAATTTTTAAGTCCAGGAATCATGGGAATGGTTTTTAAGGATTTACAATTATTTATAACAAGTTCTACCAACCCAGGTATTACACAAATTTCTTCGAGCTCGGGACAATCCCAGCAACATAATTTTTTTAAATTTGGAAGAACAGGGATTGTTTTTAGAAGTATACAACCATTGCATTTTAGTTTGTTAAGTCCAACAACGATAGGGATACGAATTACATTCTTACAGCATGTAATAATATCCATTTTTTCTATTAGTTTTTGGATTCGTTTTTTTACGGCTGAATCACTATTTTCTCTTACGATTCTATTTCCAGAAAAATCGAATTCAACAGTTTGCGTAACTTTTTCTTCGCAAAAAATGCACATCTTATTATAACATTTTTTTCCTTCAAAAAATTCATTTTTCTAAAAGATCATATCCTCACGCATAACATTTTTTCGCAACTGTTTTCGTTCGGGAACGATATCTTTTTGAGCTTTCCAGTGTTTCTTGAAAGGAGGACGTGATTCATTGCGCTTATATCGTCGTAGAGGAAAATCATTCATGTTTCTTCCTTTTCTCATGTAAAATCGCCTAAGATTGTTCTTCCGTTTGCATACACCACGTTCAATCAGACGATTTTGTTGTTCGCGATGACTTATGATGTCAAATTCGTCTTTTGGTTTGTCATAGAAACAAAATCCATCTGGTCCTTCATCATAGGGATCAATACTTATACTCGAATCATATGATTCATACGAACCTTGTGATTGCGAATCAAATAAATCATATGATTTTCGTATGAGTGATTCACAATCAGAAGGTTCGTATGAACTAAGACTGAATTGGTCCGACGTGACATTCATGTTATATTTATTTCTATTTTTTATCTTTTTTTCAATTTTACGTTGATTTACATGTTATTTTCGAGAACATCATTATTCTCTATCTTATTCAGATTTTGTTCTACCTCGGAAAAAAAGGATGACTTGTAACGAGAATAGTAATGCTCAAAAACATTTTCATGAATGTTCAACACATCGGTATGCTTCAAAAATTCAGAAATCACCTCTTTAACAAGAGACTCATCAACTGTACCAATCAAAAGTAGATCTAGACATGATTGACCATCTGTATCAAAAACATTGGGATCTGCTTCCATTGTTAGACAAAGCTTAATCCCAGCCATGTCACGTTCTCGACAGTAATGTGCAAGTGTGGTTGACATGTATTTACTCTGATATTTTGACTTGCCACGTGTGAAGAATAGATCATTGATTTTTTCTCTGCTTTCACAAATACGAAGAACATCTGCCATAGAAGCTTTTTGTTTTTGAGAATTCTCAGCAAAACGAGCATAAATCGCAGGTGCATGTTTAACATAACCCTGTGTTGCAAGAAGTTGAAGTGCGTTTGATGCCGCCAATTGTTGTGCATCTGCTTTCATGGACGCACAACCTTTACCAATCAGAATACGTCGATATCTACCTTTGATCTTATTCATATTTACAGTACCATCAGTTCGCGTATCATATACAGCACCATCAAGTCGGTAAGCAAAAGACATAGTTGTTCCATCATCTTCTTTTGTTTCTTCGTAAATAAGAGGTCCCAATTTTTCTCCATGAAGATCAAACAATTCTTTCAAACGAGTCTTCGCATCGTACAAATCTTCATAACGTAGAGAAATTGGAAATTCGTCAAAGATTGTTGCTAGAATCTTATATACGGTTGCATTTCCAAGTCCAAGGTGCACTTGTTCATCCATAATTGTACTCGTCGCTCCAAGAAAAGCTTCAAATACATCCTCAAGCAAATCTTTTTTCTTACGTAGTCTCAAATCATTTGTAGCAGAAATAAAAGGCCAGAAACCTTCTTTCTCTGCAATTGAGCAGAAAGACGTTTTACTACCATAATTAATTCTCAGTCGAGCAGTCACTTTTACTCCTGCTGAACAACGTAATTGCTTAAATCTTCTGTAAATGTATGTAACAATGAATTGATTACCAATAACATCTCCTATTTGTTCAAGTACCTCATAATTGTATTTGGAATCCACGAGAGAAGATGTAAATGCATTGCCATAAAATTCCATATTTTCTGGTGAAGTAAGAATGTCAATATATGTAGCCTTCAATTTTCCTTTTTTCAAAAGGCCAGTAATCAGCCTTTTGAAGTTCTCACCTCGTTCGCCGAGGTAAATACCTTTGATTTCAGTTTGGGGAGACTCCATTTTTGTGGATTTTTTTTGTTTTTAGATTTTTTTCAATTTACGGGTGATTTATGCAAAATGGTTGTCATTTCAACAGTGCTTGGTTTCGTCTCTGATTTTTCTAACGATGTGTAAACCAAGAGACTTAACAGTCCAACCACATAAGTACAGTAAGAATAAATAATGATTGTTTGGATCATTTATTTAGGAGCTAAAAATTTCCATGTTTCTGAAAATGGATGTGCATATATATCGTCTTTTATATACACATCAAAATACCTAGCTTGTAATTCAGCCAACTCATCTTGATTTCTTGGAGATGGTCCGAATTGCCTTGAAAAATAGCTAAATAAAGAGGGAATTAGAATATTTCCATTCAATGTCTTCATAACAGAGTATTCAGACGCAATAAATTCCATAAGAAAATATTCATTATCATATAATTCATATACTTTAGTAGCAATAAGGAAACATCCCATCGCAAACGATTTAAGCTCTAAATTTGTCATGCGACTTGTGGTTCTTGTGTTAAGCATAAACAGATCCAACAACTGCCATGAAAGAAGTAAGGTATCAATAAAACATTCAAGCTTAAGAGAAAAAGTTTGGATTTTCCTAAATGCACCCATACGATCTTCTGGTAACAAAAAATTAGTTCCCCATACCGTACGAATGCTTGGTATTATTGGCATGTTGTTGATGAAAATTGGTAACTTGGGAATTCGTTCACGACTATTATATTGGAAAAAAGGATGCATGATGATTTGATCATATGTGTATCGATGTTGATGGTTTAATTCTAACATGTGTGAAATTAGATCTGCGAGGTCATCAGGCATCATTTTCTTCTTTTTATCACTTTCAAACCATACATTTGTTACCAGTTCATGTTGTATTTTGTCAGAAACACTTGGACCATTAATTAACTGTGTGAAGAGAATACTCTCACCAATACTTCTAATCGTATCCTCATCAAAACCCATTAGTTTTCTCATATATATATTTTTTTGTTTTTCTTCGTTGTCAACATCTAATATTGGACATACTCCTATAAATAACTCTGCAAAAATCAAACCAAGAGCAAATACGTCTATTTTATAGGAGTATGTTTGCAAAGGCGGGTTTTCAAGCAATTCTGGTGCACGCCATGGGAGAGTTACTTTTCCAGTGGATTTTGGCCGTTGCTGATTTTTGCTTTGATCAATTTCTGCAAGTCCCCAATCTATTATCAAAACATCTCCATTTTCAGATAAAATCATATTATTAGGCTTCAAATCACAATGTATGATGCCCTGAGATGCTGATGCTCGAAGACATTTTACTATACGAAACATTAATGGACGAATTTTGTTTATATCTGCTTCCAATGAAGGTAAAATATTAAGTAAATCGGTAGAACCTTTTTCAAGATACATTTCTCTGCTTACATCCGTTAATTTTATATTATACATTTTTGGTAAACAATTAATGGCTTTGAGAAGTCTGTAAATACCAATTTCTCTAATGATGTCACTGGAAACACCTCTGTTTTTACTCATTTTAGATTGCTTGAGAGCTATTTGATGTATAGGATACGATTCTACTTTACCATATCCACCTTCACTCAATTGTTTGGGTGCTTCATATGGTATATCATTCAATACCAATTCTTTTCTTTCATATTTTTCATACTCCTTACGACGTAAGGGCCGAAGAGCATATACTAATTTTGTACGACTATCTCCATGTTTGATAGTAATTGTTGCGTTTTCCTTAAAAACTGCAATAAAACCCTTGTTTTCTGGGTAACTAAAAATACTCGCACTCATTTGATCAATAATGATGTCTGTTCCAGGTAGTGTATAGTAAAGAGCATTTATAGGTTCTGGTTCCCCAACAATACAATAGGCTTCATTTACTTTATTTGCAACGATCACTATTTTACATTGGGGAGGTTGTTGTGGAATTACAGGTGCTACAGGAATATCCATTTTATTATAAGTGATTTTTATTTAATTTGACTTGTTGATTCAAGTCAAATATACACATTACTCTAGTTTGCACAACGATCTGAATTCTGCTTGATTTACAGGAAGTATGATAACTGAAATTATTGAAGACCACATATCTGGTGAAGCCTTAGACACTAACTCCCAAAAACTGTCATCCATAGGTGGAATAAACTTATGTGCTTTTTTTGGTATAGCGCTCAAAATCCGTTTTTTAGTGGTATTTGCATCCATTTTTGAGTAGTTTCAGTAGTTTTAATTTAATTTTTCATTTCTGTCATTCTTTGAGACTGAAACCTGCATTGTTCTCGATAATCTTGTTTCAAGTCACTGTATCTTTCTCGCAAATCTTTGTGGGCTTCTTCAAGTTGTTGAATTTTACCCTGATCAAGAAGTTTTTCTCTCTCAAGTTTTGCTATTTTGTCTTTGTATTTTTCATCAACCTCTCGTAGTTGTTTCTTCAGAGTCTTTATTGTTTTATTGAGTTCTCTATTTTCCTCCTTGAATTCTTCCAATTCTTCATTCATTTTTGCATAGTCTGGTACATCAGTTAGTTTATTTTGGAGACTTTGATTTTCTGCCATCATCTTTTCAAGTTTTTCTTGAGTTTCAGCTAAAAGATCATGCCATGTTGTTGCTGCGTTTTTAGCCCGTTCATACCGATGTTTACTTACACTCATTTAAACCTATAAAAAGAATCTTTAAATAAATGGAACAACAATTACGTGGTACTTATACACAACAAGGTCTCGTCCATGCACTTAACATATATAATTTTCCAGAAAGTTATCCTCGTTTCCTTTATCTCAAGGCTCTACGCTATTTATTCATCCATCTTCGAAAAACAAATAGAATAACCCGTCTTTGTCCGAAAAAAACCGATCTCATTAATAAATCACGAGAAATGTTCAACATTTATCATCAAAAAAATGACGAAGAATCAATGGCAGAAATCGCTGATATTTTAAACACCTATACAGGTATAACAGATCTATTAGATAGATTACAAGAACCAGAAATTGTTTATGTCCCTAATCAACCGATTTTAAAATCAGCTAAAACCGTATACGAAGATAAACAAAATGTACATACACTTAATAGTTCGGTTATTTATGTGTTGGAAAATCTATGTGCTAAATACAAAGAAATTTCATCTTTTCCAGAAACGATGATAAATGACTGTATCGAAAATATTCGCACAGAACTCATCACAAAGCATCGAGATCAAAGGTATATAATCAATTCAGGGATTGATTACATCAAAACAAACATTGCCACTTTTGGTAAACAACAGATAACCATGGCAAATGCCCTGTTAGCACTTTGGCTCTTTATAATTGAACACAAAGATCGTGAAGAGCTTGAAAAACGAATTATCGAAGAACTCAAAGAAATGCATGGGTTATGCACAACTGGTCATGTTGCACGACTTATGAATGTAATACAAGGTTTTACAGACGATGAAAAATTATTCATACGTATTTCAAACCAAGAACAATGTAATGCAGTCATAAAAACCTACTTGAATAAACGATTATCCAATTGCAATGACGACGAAGTACTCGAAGGGATGTTAGATGGACGAGAAAAATACAAAGAATTTTTACGTAAATGTGTTGCTGAAATTATTCTCGAATGGCAACAAACATATGGAAAAGATATGCTTGACAACATTGCAAAACTTGTCAACATTTTTGCACAAACTGAAGTATTCACTGTTTAGGCAGAATCTGGAACACATCCACCTTTACCACACCCAAGATTCGGAAACCCACCTGAAATATCAACAACATATGTTTCCTTTGTTGTCTTGTTATAAACAACTGCAAGAAGAATAATTATTACAACCATCCCTACCATTAACACAAATTCCGACTTATGAAGCATTTATATTATAGAAATATAAATTTTACTCAGGATGTTCTAAAGAACCCCCATACGAAGCTTGGTCAACATAGTCTGGAAATTCACCAGAAAACATTCTTTGTTTCTCTTCGATTTTCTCAAGCAATGCAATCTGATCCTTCAAATCACGTTTTTCATCTTTGTTATGGGTTTCCTTGACACGATCTCTTAACTTATCCATAATATCAGAACGTACAGCATAGGTCTTTCTTTCAAGCTTTTGTTCTCTCAATTTCTGCTTTAACTTTTGCCTCAACACTTCTTTTGTATCAGTCTCTTGTTTTGGTTGTCTTTTACGCGGTTTGCGTGTTTTACGGGTTGACTTTTCCTCTGACATTTATTATTCATGTTTTATTTTTTATATCTCATAATAAAATGAGTGACTCAGTATTTAGCAGGGAATGGTGGCAATTCAAAGGTATACCAACCTTATCTTTCATTTTTAGTCTACTTTTTCTAGTTATTTCTGGCATTAATATGGCAACTATTCATGAAATCAGCGAACAGCATGAAAAACTTTTTAGGGCACAACTTATCTTAATCGCAGCAAGTTTTTCGACAGTTTGGTCATATCTCGAATCTTGGGCTAACCAGACCGTATTCCAAGGATTTGGAAAATATACAACCTATTTTATTTGTTTAATGGTAATTTCTGTATCAGGAGCAAATCTTTCTATCAAAGATGACATTAAAAATAAAATTGGTGAGAACGACTGGCGATACAACTTTTTCGTTTATACAAACTGGATATTCCTCAGCATGTACATCATAAGATTACTGATAACAAGCTCACAATCAGATTCTGCACAAAAGTTATACGATTCTTTCTCCAAAAAAGGTGAAAAATAATTAACACCTTTGACACTTATTTCCCCAGATATCAGGCACTGGAAACTTCTTTTCCTTAAGTAATGACCATATACTTCTTGTTGGAATTGCTCCATTACATGTCGGACACACAATAAACTCACCCAAACGTCTCACTACATAACCATTCTTGGTCATGTATTCTGCAACCTGATTTATGATTTTATGATCGTTATCAAACTTGATATCATCCACAAGAATAATTTTTCGAGGCACAACTCTCATCGTTTGACACATGATTTCCCAGTTACGTTGTAAATGAGGATAGTCATTACTATATTTATCCAATGAAAGTATAAGCCAGTTCGGATAAAAATAGTTAATCAATGCTTCCACATCATCTGGATTCTGTTTACCTTCGATTTCTTGTAAAATCGCTTGTCTTTCAGTCGTATCACAAAAAGAACTTGTCATTTTGGTTACAAACTTTAAGTCTATAAACTTTTTTCTCTTACAAAATAAAATGAACAGTAAATCATGGATTACATTAATTTTTGTAAGCGTTGTTGTTGCCGTTATGGTTGGCCTAATTTCCATGGAAAATGGATACGATCAAAATCAAGCTCTGCAATTAGCAGGAGTTGCAGGTCTACTTGCAGTTATTCTTGGTCTACTAACATTAAAAGACCAGAGAGACAACTACATTCACAAAGTATCAAAGTATGCACGAGAAGGATATGATGCAAACGGTTGTAACCAAACAATTAATATCTACCAAAACTGTAAGGATCCTCAACCAGGACCTGGTCCCAAACCAGAACCCATTCCTATTCCTGAACCAGTGTCTGTTGATGCAGTAAGAAAATGGATCGATTCTGTTGACAACTCTCTCACAGAATCTTGCAAAAAATGCATCATTGACAATGCTGTAAATATCTGGACACAATCAACACTCGTTGAAGTACAAAGTAAAGATATCGCTGAACAAAAGAACATATTACAAGCTTTACTTGCTTTTAACTGTTCTAAACAATGCGTTATTGCACCAGCTGTTCTTGATAGACAAATGGTTGAAGCATTAGTATATTCAATTGAACCAAACATGTCTACATCATGTGCTGTATGCATGGTTGACTCAATTATGCAAATGTGGACAATGGACGATTATAATCGTATCAAAGAAATGAATCAACAAGAACAAATTAATGTACTCATGCTCATTCGTAACATCAATTGTTCTACATGTGATGTACAAGCCAAAGTTGATCCAAATGTTGTTGAAAGACTTATTAGCTTAATACTCGTTGGAGCGAAACCAAACTGTTATAAATGCGTTGTACAAGCAATTGTTAATATGTGGTCTCTCCAAGAACTTGATGATTTCAAGAAAATGGATAGAAAGAGTCAAGGACAAGTAGTACAAGCTATTATCGCTCTAAATTGCAAAGAATCATGTACTTATGTACCATCTGGAATTACAGATGAAGAAGCTCTTGCATGGGTACAATCAGCAATGCCGGAAATGAATAATTGGCTTCCAGAATGTGTATCTTGTTTAGTTGGCGTTGTTAAAAGCTGGTCTCGTGACAATTTTAGAGCTGTACAAGACAAATCACACGAAGAACAAGTAGCTGTAATCACAAATCTAGCCACTGTCGATTGTCAAAATTCATGCATTGGTTCTCCAGAACCTGAACCACAACCAAGTCCTTCTTATTACGAACCCTGCTGTGGAGGAAGATAAACTTATACTTTTTGAGTATAAGATTTTGAGTTAAGATTTTTGAGTTTACATACCAGCTGTTATTCCAAGCACAATACCAAAAAATATCAAGAATATACCAATTTTACGAAGATCTTCCATCTTTGTTTCATACTTTGAGACAACCTCAGCTACAATATTCGGCTCCTTACACATACACTGACGCACAGCATCTCTATACTTATCTGTTGTATTGTAATTCATTCTAAACACCACAAGACCCATCAAAACACAAGCAAAGCTTATACAAATGCGAATCATTTTGATGTGCATGTTTATTCCCACGGAAATGAAAAAAAACCTAAAATATAATCCTAAAAAAATGTCACACCCCATCACAGTCGAAATATCAAATAAAACCGACTCAGAAATCAGTGAAATTCTTGATTACTTTGATCTTGTCACTCCAACAAACTGGATGCTCCTATCCCTTAATAATGATACACCTGAAAGTATAGACGAATGGCTCTCAAGAAGAAACGTTTTTATCCCAAAAGATCAAATTCAGACTCTTATTCTTAACCCTTTACTAAAATCTACAACTCACAAAGATATGCAAATCATCTGGCTTTGTCCTGAGCCAAAAACTATTTGTGTTTATGGTTATTGTTGATTACCTATCATTCCTATCATAACATATCATAACCCATCACTGCATGTTTTGAGTAAGTAACGCTCCAACTCCAAGCAAACCTATAAATATTCCAACACAACGTAGATTATAAAGATTGTTTGAATTTAGTCTTTCCAATTCATACCTCCCGTTTGGTTCCTTACAATCACATAGTCTAATTGCATCGACAAAATCTCTATCATCTCTATCATTCCTTGTTGATACAAAAATCACAGAGAAAATAGACACGCACACAACGCCTACTACAATATGAACTATTTTCATATTCATGTTTATTTATAAACACAGAATAAAAATAAAATGCAGACCAACATAATCTGGTTTTGTAGTATAGATATCGGCAAAAAAAATTTCGCTTTCTGTATCGAGGAGTTCGATAGGCAAGAACTACTTGGAATAAAAAATATTCCGTTTCCAAAGAGATACCACGCAGACGGAACTCCTACAGACGAAATGAATAAAATATTAGACAAAATCTACAGAAACGGAAAAATAATTCTCTATAAGGTACTTGATTTAACAGAAAACTGCGACCCTAAACAAAAACTTGATCCAGAAACTTTTCACAACATGATCGATGTTCTCGATAAGTACAAAGATTATTGGGATAAATGTCTCGGATTTGTAATCGAAGAGCAAATGAGCTTCGGAAAAAAACTCAACAAAATGGCTGTAAAACTTGGACAACATTGCTACAGTTATTTTACTTTTTTATACGGAAGACACAAACAGGTGATCGAATTCCCAGCTTACCATAAGACCCAAGTTTTGGGTGCTGAAAAAGTTGAAGGAAATCCTACCAAGAAAGGAAAAATACGATTCAAAGCAGTCGATAAAACAACACGAAAAAAATGGGCTGTTCAAAAAGCCCTCGAAATTCTTACCACTCGTGAAGAAACTGATGTCGTCAATAACATCAAAAAAATGAAGAAAAAGGATGACATATGTGATACCATATGTCAACTGAACGCCGCAAAATACAAACTATTTGTAGATAAGTGTTTATAAGTGTTTATAAGTTAAACTAACAGCACCTGGTTGTCATAATACACTGTCAAAGTCTTTGTGACTCGAACAGATATTGCTACATACACACAATTTACCAGAATCATACATAACTGCGGTCCAAGCAGATAATTGGTATATGTCATATATATGACGTGTATAATGATCCCCAAAATAAAAAGACCTATGTATCTGAACGAAAAACAAGATATATCACCTGTATAACCATAGATTCTACAAAAACAATGCATAAACTCACTTTTATCCTTAGACAAAATAGTATTGTCCAATATGACAGCAATGCTATATCCAAGACATATACATCCATAATAAACCCATAAAAACTGATTTACATTATAACAATATTTCTCATCACAATCTTTTCTAGAAAGGATAATTCCAGTTACTGCATAGACAATATAACATAAAAATAGAAATGGCACGTGATTCCAATACAAATAAGCACTACATTCATCACAAAACTGTTTTAGATCAAATCCCTCTTCAATTTTCTTTATGACTTCTGCGTATGTTGCATATCCATATTTGTCTTTGATTTTTTTCAAAGACATTAATTCTTCAAGAGTAGGTCTAACCATTTATAACATTTTTGTGTTATAAATTTTCTTCATTTTTATTTATCACCTGCAGAAAAACCTTGAACAAAAAACAACAGACAAGGCAATAATCAACCCAAACACAAGCAAAAGAACACCATCAGTCTCATAAGACTTATCACATTTCTGATCTTTTTCTGTCGTCAATTCCTGTATTCTTTCAACCTGTTTGCACAAAATAGCACATACTTGTACATCTGTTGTAATGCTCGTATTCACCCCAGTTGTGTAACTGGATTGTGTACATTGGAAACTACATACTGCGCAATCCATTTGATTGTAGGTGTAGGTATGATAGAAACTATAATCGTAGATAAAAGATTCTTGCTCTGTGATTTCCGAAGAAATATTCCAACACTTGTAATTTTTGTCTAGGAAAACAAATCCAAAAGAAATTGCCACACATCCTCCCGCAAAAAGAAATAGCCTAAAAAGAAACGTTGCAAGTTTCTTTTCATTGGCCACACTCATCCGACCCGACACTTGATTAGAATCTTCGATTTCCAGTTGCATTTCAACTGGAAATATTTTATATATTATTTTTCATTTTTTCACAGTTAGTACAAAAAAACCAAGAAAACCAAGAAAACCAATTAACAACAAACTAGGTTTCCTTGTAGAAGATCCTCCGAATTCTAAATACTCGTAATAGGTTGTCTTGCCCGGAGATTCTTTGTAATCATCAATTCGAAACGAACAGGGCAACTTGAAACATCGGAGTTCTCTCACTCCTCTCCGAGTTTGGCATCCGTCAATAGAAATAGGACCTGACATAGTAAACTGAACATAAGGCCTCATCTGTTCAAAATCAATAGCATAGCTGTATCTAATGTCCCAAAGAGGTCCACCACATTTGCAACTCGGGATCGTTCCTCGTTGAGAAATACAAGTTGTTTGTTCAGCATGATTACTACTTTTGCACTGCGAACTTCCTTTCTTGAGGCAATTCATCTTAACATGCATCATATCCGGCTTATCACATTTTCCAGATGGAAAAAAGAATGTTGACGGCAAACTCGTATTGGTAGAATTATCCTGAACTACCAAAACTGCATTTTTTGATACTTCTCTGTACATCTGGAAAAGCATATGAGAAGAAAATAACGTTGCCAAAGAAAGCAACAAAGGTAACGTAAAACACAACATTTCACAACAGAAAACAAATCACAATTTTTTTTCAATTTTCCCAAGTTGTGTAAAAAGACTTCTTCGCTAATTCATAACCCTTACACCCTGGTGAGTAGTAGATTTCAGAGATCTGTGGAATCCAAGCTTCCAACTTTTTTCCAAAGTATCTTCGTCTGAGTTTCTTCTGGAGAAATGTAAGCTTATCAAGGTTCTCTTCGAATTTAGGATTTCGAGACACCCAAGGACAAGAATTACATAATAACCAAGAAACATTCACAATCTTTGTTAGACTTCTGCAATATGAACAAAAAAGCCTTCGTAACCCAGAAATGTTAGGAATTTCTGTCAAACGCGTACATCCTGTGCATATTAGTTCGAGTAACCCAGGAATGTTAGGAATTTCTGCCAGGTTTGGACAATCTGAACAGTGTAGTATTTTCAATCCGGGAATAATAGGAATTTTTGTCAAAGTACACCTTGAACAGTAGAGTGTTTTCAATCCAGGGATAACAGGAATTTCCCTCAACTTTGTACACCCTGAACAGTCGAATGTTTCCAATCCAGGAATGACAGGAATTTCTGTTAAACTCGTACAATCTGGACAGTAGAGTGTTTCCAATCCGCAAATCATAGGAATTTCTGTTAGATTTGTCATCTCTCCGCCCCATAATTTTTTCAAACCAGGAATGACAGGAATTTCTTTCAAACTTGATTTTTTACAGCGAAGTGTTTGCAAACCAGGAATGACAGGGATTTCTGTCAAATTTTCACATCTTGAACAATCCAAGTTTTCCAAACCAGGAATGACTGGGATCTTTGTCAGATTTGTACACCCCCTACAGTCAAGTACTTTCACTCCGGGAATCACAGGAATTTCTGTCAAACTTGCACACCATGAACAATCAATTGTTGATAAATCCTCAACAGTTTTGTATTCTTCAGTACAGATGATACACATCGTCATAAAAATATAAGATTATATTTTTATTTTCATTTTCTATGAGCTTGTAGAGTAAAAAGATCTCTTCGCTAATTCATAGCCCTTGCACCCTGGTGAATAGTAGATTTCACTGATTACAGGTATACATTTAATCAACTGTCTTGAAATAAACTTTCTTTTCATGATTCGTTGACATGTAACTAGCTTTGCAACGTTTTCACAGTAGAAATCATCATATTCTAACCAACCACAGTCGATAATATCATGAGGTTTGAATGGAACTTTTGTTAGCATGTTACAATTCCAACAAAACAAGTATTTGAGAGTGGGTATGTATGGAATTTCCTTCAAAAGAGAAATTGTATCACATGTTAGGCTTTTTAAACTAGGAATAACTGGAATTTCCTTAATAAAAGGACACTCAATACAACTTAGTTTTGTTAGACCAGGAATGACTGGAATTTTCTTCAACAAAAGAGAACAAAGTCTAAGGTTTTGAAGGCCGGGAATAACAGGAATTTCCTCCAAGTTGTTACAATTCTGACATGATAGTATTTCCAAACTAGGAATCACAGGAATCTCCTCCAAATTATTACAATTTATGCATGTTAGTATTTTCAGATCAAAAAGTTTAGGTAGCTTTTGACATGGAGATTTTTCGATTCTCAACCTTTCAAGACCAGGAATGACTGGAATTTTTAACAGAGGACAATCATTTATCATCAAGTTTTCCAGACCAGGAATCACACAAATTTCTTCCAACGAAGGGCAGTGTAAACATACTAATTTCTTTAATCCTGTGATTAAAGGAATTTTTCTAATCCTGGAGCACGTAATAATCAAAGAATACGCCTTTTGATCAACATCATCGTCACAAATTTTACACATGATTAACATTTTTTATATTTTTCTTTTTCTTTTCATTTTATTCCATGTTCATGCCTTCATTCTTCTTTCTTTCGTTTTCCAAAAACATTCGTTCAAAATGCCCTGGACCTGAACTTCTTGCAAATTTATCTATGATAGGCAAATCATAATAGTCCAACTTGTATGCTTCTTCCAATGAAGAAGGCATCTCTTTGTTGACACATTTTGTATGCAAAGCAGTATACACCGCACGTTTTTCATCCATTAGCTTTTTCCTTTCTTCTGCAGGCAATAGTCTCATGTTCCAATCATTCACGAAAAAATCATCATTCGGATCATACTTCGGAAATCTATACTTTTGTTTGTACAAATTATCAAGAGCTTGTGCTTCCTCAAGCGAGGATGCATTAATTCCATAACGACCATGAGAGATAAAAGCATTAATCTTATCCTCCAAATCCTCCTTTTCTTCTTCTTCAATGTCTCGTTTTTCAACAAACATTCCTCGAAGAATTGTCAAAGAACTATCAGGAAGTTGCCTTACGCCAATAAGACCTCCTCGAAGATAAACATCTCGTTTTCCATTCTTATCAACAACTCGAAGAGGAACTCTACTCAAACAAAAATCAGCATCCTCACATATGTCTTCATTTGCTCGAAATTCAAGACGACCATCAACCTCATAAATAGAAGGCAAGAATTTCATAATCCAACCATTCCAGATGTAATTGTAGCCACCTTGATCTTGTGAAATCATCGTTTTCCAGAGATCATTATCAGACGAACCACCGACACATTTTTGGATTCGTTCAAGATAACATGCAAAATTCGTCTCAAACAAATTTTCCACTCTCAAAAACTTACCAAGATTACGAACGTTTTTTACAAGTTGTTTCCAATCATCAACAGTTCCATGCAAATGAATGCGAGGAATACCACACGAAGCACACATCGTAAAGCTATAATAATGCTTTACCGTATCCATGACAAATGTTACCGATGCAAGCATGTCTGCTGGTGTACTTGTACTATACTTACAAAGCATGCTATCAACGAACAATGAGTCCTTAACATCTTTACTAATCATGGCTGTAAACTCGCTAAGATTTGAGAAAAGAAATTCTTCAAAGGTTCGATCCCCCATAAGAAGTTCGAGGTTCTTTTGACCTGAATGATTAACAAAAAGATGACGATATTTCTCTGGATCTGTGTCAACAATTCGACTGAAAATTCGATTAACTGACAACTGAAAATCTTCAGGATAAAAATGCAAATCAAGATGTTTTGCATGTGCAGTACGTACCATGTTGTACAATGCATGCTTATACCCTTCGATACAGCGATCAGTCTCTGCAAATGTTTGCATAAACGATTCTGGAAAAGGTTTTTCATCTTTTAGATTTTTATCACACAATTCCGGTTTTTTTGAGTCATCCAACACAATCGTTGTAACACCATTCATAGTTTTTGTTGATTGATTCCCCATTCTAGTTTAATTACTTCGAAAAAGTAATTAAATCAATTTTATTATTTTTATTACCTTCTTCTTACCTATTCTCACTTGGAAATAAAATCTTGATGAACCAACTTCAACTTGTCTCCATTCCTGGAATGAGGATCATAAAACAGATTCTCACCAGTCACTCCAAACCTGGTGGCAATACCACCAAATGTTTCCGGTTCATTGGGTAGTTGAAAGGTCACAGACACCTTTTTCTCACCAAAACAAACATTCGAAGTAGCTTCAGCAAAAACAAGCGCCCAACTATCATCATCCTCACAATCCAGCATCAAACAAACAGGTCGTGCCTTGAAAATATTCCAGTCATCAAAAGACAAATGAATAAAGATAACCCGAAGAATCTCAACAAGCTGAGATTCTGAACACTCCTTCACATGTTTCATTTCACAACCAGAATACATCGCATACAAAAGATTCACAAAATCAGTTGCACAACCCGCAAGACGAAACCCAGATGCAAACTTGGAAAGCCAACGAATAGAAGAATTTCGAGGAGTCTTCTTCTCCTTTTCACAGAACTCTGTCAAAAGTTGTCCAGCCTTCGTTACTTCGACCCCAAGCAATGGAATCAACTTGTTAACTTCCAATCCCTCAGGTTCTTGCCATCCAGGCAAAAGATACTTACTAACATTCTCGATCCATTCTTCAATCGTCCAAATAGAATCGGTTTGCAATGAACCATACCAGATCAGAAAATCCCTCAACCGATCGGCTGCCTCATTTTCAGCGTTTTCTCGGAGGAATTGCTCCAAAGGAGTCAACTTATTGATGAAAGTCGCGATTTTCGTATCAACTTCCATTCTCGGAATAAGGTCATACTTTGCCCAAACCTGTTGAAGCGCTGGAAGAGACAAGATACTGTAAAGAAGATTTGGCACTTGCAAACCAAAAACAGGAAACTCCAATCGCAACCCATCAACCGAGTTCCACTTGCTTTCGGCATCCTTTGGATGATTGAACTCAGGGTGAGAAAATACAACAGGAAGTCCACAAGCTCCATACTTAGCATTGAACACATCCAATGCCTTCTCAGTTTGTTGACAAGATACAAAGATAAAGTTAGTGTCAATAGACGCCATTCTGAAAAAAACTGTTACTAAAAATAAAAAAAATCATTTTTTGTTAAATCGAATTTATCCCTTACAAGATCGAGTAAAAAGATCTTTTCGCTAAATCATATCCCTTGCACCCTGGTGAGTAGTAGATTTCAGAGATTTGAAGAGATAGTGTTTCCAACTTTTTCCCTGCATATAGCCACCTCAATTTCTTTTGGAGAAAGATGAGCTTAGCAAGGTTGTGTTCAAACTGTGAATTTTGGGCTACCCAAGGACAACCTGAACAGGAAAGTTCTTGCAAACCAGGAATGTTTGGGATTTCTGTTAAATTCCTACAATACGAACAGTTAAGTTGTTGTAATTCGGGAATCATAGGAATTTCTGTCAAACTTGTACAATCCGAACAGTTCAGCACTTGCAATTCACAAATGACAGAAATTTCTGTCAAACTTGTACAACCTGAACAGTAAAGTTCTTGCAAACCAGAAATGATAGGAATTTCTGTCAAACTTGTACAGCCGAAACAGTGCAGTATTTGCAATCCAGGAATGACTGGAATCTTTGTCAAACTTGTACACCTTGAACAGTTGAGTTCGTGCAATCCAGAAATGATAGGAATTGTTTTGAGTTTTGCACAATTGTAACAACATAGATTTTGCAATCCGGGAATAACAGGAATCACTGTCAGATTTGGACATCGTGAACAGTAAAGTATTTTCAATCCAAGAATGAGTGGAATTTCTGTTAAACTCGTACAACCTGAGCAGTCGAGTAATTCTGCAGGAATGATAGGAATTTCTGTTAAACTCGTACAACATGAACAGTCGAGTGTTTCCAATTCAGGAATAACAGGGATTTCTGTTAAACTCGTACAACCTGAACAGTAGAGTGCTTCCAATCCATGAATGAGTGGAATTTCTGTCAGTTGTGTACACCATGTGCATATTAGTTCTCGCAATCCAGGAATGACTAAGATCTTTGTCAAACTTGTACAATATGAACAGTTGAGTTTTTGCAACCCAGAAATGAGTGGAATTTCCGTCAAACTCGTACACCCTATACATTTAAGATATTTCAATCCAGAAATGATAGGAATTTCTGTTAGATTTGTACAACCTGAACAAACAAGTGATTGTAATCCTAAAATATCAGGGATCTTTGGCAGAGTTGTACACCCTGTACAGTCAAGAGTTGATAAATTTTCAATGGTTTTGTATTCTCCTGTGCAGATGATACACATGATACAAAAATTTATTTTTTGTTTTATTTTTTCATTTTTCTTATGAGCTTGAAGAGTAAAAAGATCTCTTCGCTAATTCATAACCCTTGCACCCTGGTGAATAGTAGATTTCAGAGATCTGAGGAATCAATCCTTCCAACTTTTTCCCTGTGTATAGTCGTTTCAGTTTCTTCTGGAGAAAAATAAGCTTACTTAGATTCCCTTCAAACTGTGAATTTTGGGCTATCCAAGGACAACCTGAACAGGAAAGTTCTTGCAAGCTAGGAATGACAGGAATTTCCGTTAAGTTTCTACAACGGAAACAGATTAAATATTCCAATCCGGGAATCATAGGAATTTCTGTCAAACTTGTACACCTTGAACAGTAAAGGTCTTTCAAGCCATAAATCATAGGAATTTTTGTCAATCTCGTACAACCTGTACAGTCAAGATCTTGCAATCCAGGAATGACAGGAATTTCTTCAATACTCGTACAATACGAACAGTTAAGTGCTTGCAATCTGGGAATGATAGGAATTTTTGTCAAACTTGTACAATCCGAGCAGTTCAGTACTTTCAATTCACAAATGACAGGAATTTCCGTCAAACTTGTACAATTGAAACAGTAGAGTTCTTTCAATCCGCAAATCATAGGAATTTCTGTCAGATTTGTACAAAATGAACAGTAGAGTTCTTGCAAGCTGGGAATAATAGGTATTTTCGTCACATTTGCACATCCTGAACAATCAAGAGTTAATAAATTTTTAATGGTTTTGTATTCACCAGTGCAGATGATACACATTATACAATAATGTATGTTTTTGTTTTGTTTTTTCATTTTAACGACTAATTTTTTCATACATAATAAATGGCTTACCATCGCGCACAAATATACAATAAAAAACCTGACGAGTGTCGATGGCCTGTCGATTTGTTAGGTAAAAACATTCGTGATTGTAATTTTAATTTGCAACCACTCGAAGAAAGAAAAATGCTTTTCGGGAAAGTTAATATAGTAAAACTTCCAGCTGGTACACGATTGTATCACGGAACATTGATTCCATTCAAACAAAAATTATGGTTCTTGAATAGTCATCCAAAAGACACGTCAAAAGGAGGTGTTTGGTTCACATCTACAAAAGAACACCAACAAAACGTCAACTCATCCTTTGTATTAGAATATAGAACAACAAGAGATATGTATGGAATCTTCGAACGTAATTTATGGGACATATCCATGGGTACAACCGGAAATCAATACGCGTCATATTTTATGAATTTGTTACGTTATATTAAAGATTATAAGATCGAATTCTATGCAGGTTGCAACGAGTGTGAACTTTTCATATTAAATAATTCTATAAAAACTGTTTTACAAACAAACCCAATTGTACTCGCATCGCCGAAAGAAGATGCAAATCCCTACAAATTTATCAACTAACCAAGATTCTCTTAAAGATAGGAAAATTTGAATGAGGATGCTGTTCAACGTCTGTGATTGCAAAGATAATCTTTTCGAAAGTGTATTTGAAACAATCAATCACCATCTTGAAAATTCTAGCTACTTTATCTGGGTCACAACCATAACCTCCACAACCAAACGCAGACAAAACTAATACTTTGTAACCTTGAATCGATGCTGTCTGAAAGATAGTCCAGATTTTGCAAAACATTACACTTGCATTCCAAGGATTTCGATTGATGTTAATCGCTGAACAAGAAATAACATCAACTGTTTTTGCATCCAAAAGTCTACTGTATCCATCCATGTATTTTGACTTGAAAACCTGAACTCCAGTCGTCAAAATACAAACATCGTTAGGAATGGGATACAATCTCGAATTTAAATGCTTTGAAATGCTTGTTCGCCGAAACAAATCTTCTTCTTGTGCTCCAAAAAGTCGAGGGTCGTTTCCCATCCTTTCTGTACATGCCATGTTAAGCATCACAGCTTCTTCTTCAAGGAGAGTAGCATCAAGGATGTCTTTCAAAACAACCGAAATCTCACACCTCTCAAATTTTTTAGGTGGACTATACTTGAAGTCACAATGACTTACCTTGTAATGAGGTATTTTAATATTGGCACACAATTTTTGTGTGTCAAGCCAGACTTCCTCAATGTTCATGCTTAATGATAAGTTTATTCATAAACATTTTTTCATTTTTCTTAGTTTTCACAGAATAAATATGAACACAGTACGAAATTTCTACAAAAAAGACTGTGAAAATGTGACTCCCTTTTTTCCAAAAAGCGAATACAGCATTGATCCATTTCAGCAGCATCTTTGATGTAGTATTCTGTTCGATGACCATGGAATCGAAAGGTAGTTTTGTTACGGAAGTTAACACTATATGTCGCAAAGTCAAGAACCTGTGTGCACATTTTTACATTAACAAATTAATATATATTATTTCATTTTGGTATCACCTTGATACAGATTTCTTGAGAGGAACCAAGAAATCATGTACACAAATCAACTCTTCATCACCGCAATTCAATTGCAAACTCGTCATTTGTTTTAAGGCATCAATATCTGGAACGTAGCCCAATGTTTCCAATCGCTTCTTGAAGTGCTTGATTTTTGTTTTCCCCTTTAAAAAACTTACAAGATAAGAAGGGAACAAGTACTCATTCATGTCAAAATCAAACTCTTTGATGTATGCATATGGACTTGAAAAAGGAAACTGAAGTCCCTGAATTTGCGCCTCAAACAATTCGTTAAACCCGTGTTTGTTCGAATTAATGACTAAATTACGTACCAGTTTGAAAAAATACGTTTTGAATTCAGTCTCATTCACCCATGATGGAAAAAATTTGGGATGACCATAATGTTTCCAATAAAGGCGATTTGCGAATTTTTCGATTGCATCCATTTCAACAAAAAATGTATTTTTTGTTAGTTTTTCAATTTATTTACATCTACTCCTCATTTTATCTTCCCTTTCCACAAACACTTTTGCAGAACATTTGTGATCATGCTCAAACACTCGAGGGAACATAAGTGCTTTGATGTACACGTATTCAGACCAATCCTCAACCACATCTGGATACAGTTTATCCAGATATTCTTGACACGTTTGTATTTCCTCTTCAGAAACCTTCTTATCTGTGTTCTCCATTTTATGGAATAAATGGAGAAATATTTTTATTTCATTATTAATTCATTTCTTTCTTCAACAACACAAATCCAAAGCCATGGTCACCACAATCTGGGGATGATGCACCCAGTTGAGAACATATGTGGTAGGCCACAGTCGCTTGTTGAGATCCAAAAAGTCTTTGTCCTCAACCAGCCGTTCACGATATTCTTTGTCTCCAACAAAGTCGTGATCATATATAACCAACAACGTGTCCTTCAGCCTTTGCAAAAAGGACGTGAGCTTGGGATGTTCAGGCCTTGGCAAATTAAAATTGCCACGGTAGTAGGTTTGGTCCTCCCAGTGGGCCATCTCGTCTGTCCATTTGCAGAGACGCTTCCAATATTTCTCAGCCTCTTTTTGTTCAGACGGAGTCAATGCGTCCAAGGCCACGACCACATGGCGTTCTGAACAACCAGTGTCAATAAGGACAGACACCATTTGGCGGCGCTCCTGTACCAGCGTTTTGAAAGGCACTTTGGCCGAGTTTTGGATCTCTCCCACCAATCGGATCTCCATGTCCTCTTGATCCTCTTCATGTTGGTCCTGTTCTTGGTCCTCCTCTTGGCCCTGTACATATTTGTTCTTTTCCTGGATGTTCTCCATTTCACAAAAATGGAGTAAAAAGCATTTTTTTTCATTTTTATTTACTAACAAGGGTTTTCAGTCTCCTCCACATAGGTAATCCTTCAATTGAAGGTCATGAGTGTACTTCTCGTAAAAGTATCCCCAAAAAGTCTTGACTTTCTTCTGATAGCCGTTTTTGTCAATCAAGAAAGTCCCGGGAAAAACGTTATCAGATGGCTTGACAGGTGTCCAAGAGTCCCACGATACATTTTGCGTGGGACCAGTTACTTTCTTGAGAGATTGAAGTCGATACTTGCCTGATGGCAGAACTTTTGTACAGCGCGCAAACACATACTCATAAGAAAGTCCACGACTCTGAACTTTCGCGTATGTAATATCCCCAACTTCGAGTTCCAACAAAGAGCTCATTCTAAAAAAATGGATTAGTTTATTTTTTTAATCATTTTTTACGAAACATGATTATACCCGATACCGTCGAGCCAAATGCTGAATAACATTTCGAACATCGTCCTCTGTGATTTGCCTCCTCTTTTGTCCTCTCTTTTGACCTTGTCCTCTCCGTCCTTTCGGATCATCAACATCATCTGGTCCAACAATTGATGCATCCGAGTCTGAGTCGGAATCCGAGTCCGAATCCGAGTCCGAATCATACTTACGTTCGAAACGATGAACGGAATCTTCCTGCATACTCATTTCCAACTGCGCCGAACAACGTCCACAATACCCACCTCGTTTGTTGAGAGTAACAACCGTAAAAGATTTGTTACATCCTAGACACATTTCGAAGTTTGTCTTGCAATTGTTGCACTTCAATGTGCCATCTTGGAGTTGATGAAACTCTTCATGGTGACACTTCACTCGCACATGAAGAGTTTGCCCAGGAAAAACAATATAACCAGGAACGTATGCAGGAACTTCCATTTTAAAAGAAAATGGAGAATCTATTTTTATTTCAATTTTTCAGACAAAACATAACCAATACAAATGCATTATATTTTTATTAGGTTTGTCCCTTTGTCCAACACTTTTGCGAACAAAAAAACACAACTCCCCTTTTCCATGGTTTCTTAAAAGGAGCTGTGTTTGTGAACATTTGGTTGCATGTTTTCGATACTCTTGATGACAAGATGGACATTCGTAGTACCGAATTACTCCTTCCAAAGGCAACTCAAATGTAACTTTGGGTGTCTTGTTTGACAAGTACTCTTTGTACTCCGCATCAAACAAGAGATTGGCTTGTTCTACTTTGAGATGACTTGATCTTGGACTTGGACTTGACGGTCGAACAGGATCTGTTGTCATGCTTATCGTACATAAATAAGCATTTTTTATTTCATTTTTACTTCATTTGTTCACACTTTCAACATTGGACAGTTTTCCAATGTCAGATGTCGCAATCCAGAAATGAGAGGAATTTCTGTCAAACTCGTACAATTTGAACAATTGAGCAATTCCAATCCAGGAATGTGTGAAATTCCCGTCAAACTTGTACAACCAAAACAGTAAAGCTTTTTTAATCCAGGAATGAGAGGAATTCTCGTCAAACTTGTACAATAAGCACAGTTGAGTTTTGTTAATCCAGGAATGAGAGGAATTCCTGTCAAACTTGCACAACCCGTACAATAAAGTGTTTTCAATCCAGGAATAACAGGGATTTCTCTCAAACTTGGGCACTCCGAACAGTCGAGATATTGCAAACCAGGAATGAGTGGAATTTCTGTAAGTCTTGTGCAGTGTGAACAGTTCAGGTCTTCCAATCCCTCAATATTCGGAACTTTCGTCAAACTTGTACAATCTGCACAGTAGAGTTCTGTTAATCCAGGAATGAGTGGAATTTCTGTCAAACTTGGGCAACCAAAACAGTAGAGTTTTGATAGTTCAGGAATGACAGGGATCTTCGTCAAACTTGTACAACCTGTACAGTTGAGTTTTTTCAAAACAGGAATGATTGGAATTTCTGTCAAACTTGTACAACCTGAACAGTTGAGTTCTTTCAAACCAGGAATGACTGGGATCTTCGTCAAACTTGTACAACCAAAACAGTAAAGCTTTTTTAATCCAGGAATGAGAGGAATTTCTGTCAGATTTGTACAATCTTCACAGTCCAGTTCTTCCAAATTTTTCATAGTTTTGTATTCTTCTGTGCAAATGATACACATGGTCATAATAATATATATATTTTATTTTGTTTTTCATTTTACTTCTTACTAAGAAGACTAAAAGAATTCATGGCTAATTCATAGCCCTTGCACCCTGGCGAGTAGTAGATTTCAGAGATTTGAAGAGATAGTGCTTCCAACTTTTTCCCTATGTATATTCGTTTGAGCTTCTTTTGAAGAAAAACGAGCTTAGCAATTTTCTCTTCAAATTTGGGATTTTGAGGTACCCAAGGACAGTTATAACAGATAAGTTCTTGCAATCCAGAAATCACAGGAATTTCTGTCAAATTTGTACAACCTGAACAGTCGAGATATTGCAATCCAGAAATCATAGGAATTTTTGTCAAACTTGTACAAGATGAGCAGTCGAGTACTTGCAATTGAGGAATGAGTGGGATTTCTCTCAAACTTGTACAACCTGTACAGCAGAGTGTTTTCAATCCAGGAATGATTGGAATTTCTGTCAAACTTGTACAACCTGAACAGTTGAGTATTAGCAAACCGTTCATAGTTTTGTATTCTTCAGTGCAAATGATACACATGGTCACAATAATATATATTTTATTTTGTTTTTCATTTTGAACTCAAACCTTACAAGTACACCGTTGATGATGCCGACGATCCTTGAGACGACCACATATCAACACACACATTTGATAGTGTTGCACCCGCCAACTTTCTCGGTGGGTTGACTGCACTTTGGGCAGAATTGAATCCGGTCTTCTTGAATCTGTATATTAGGCTTTGTTGCCATATCCAAATAAATGGTGCAAAAAGGTTTTTTTTATTATTTTTATGGCTGAGTTTTCACTTCACACTTGATCCCGGATCATCGCCTTGACGTCTGAACGACGACGCTTCTTGAAGCTGGTTCTCGCTAGCTTGCAGAGACGCTGAAGTCCCCGTGTGACTGGTTTCACAGGAGACATGCGCTTCTTCAAGGTCTTTCGCTGGCTTGTTTCTAGAGTTGAAGCAACTGTTTCCTTGAGACTGGAGACTTCGGGATCGTACTCCTCGTTGATGTTGTTGCACTCGTCCCTCCAGATGTACCAACACTGGCAAGGATAGGACGAGTCGCAAAAACTGCACCTGATGGAAGACTCATCGGAGTCTTCGTCGCACCCAAAGATAACCATGCGCTTGTACTGGTCGTCGTCGAAGTCGTGCATCGCCTTGTACATCAAGGCTTCATCTTCGGGGCGGTCGTAGTTGTCGTCAAAGTCGTGCATCGCCTTGTACAAGGCTTCGTCGTGCATCGCCTTGTATTCCAAATTCTCATGCGCGTAATACGCCATTTCGAATAATGTGTGTGAATTAATAATAATATTCAATTAGTTTTTTTCATATATTCAGTCATATGTTCACTCATACTAATCTGTGAGCCTTTATCAAACCATTCTTTAAGCATAACCATAAGAACAAATGCGTCAAATCGATTCATTTGTTCGAGACCAAGTTCTTTGATGTTCTTTGTTAATACAAACTGTTTTACTCTTTTGAAACCAAGTTTTTTCCATATCTTGCGAGTGATTTGTGGAATTTTGAATACCGTGTTGTGCACAAGTTCTAATTCAAGATCTACGTTATCAGTCATTCGTTAAGTAATTTTTTTTTATTTTATTTTTCACTTTCACTTCTCCTACTCCACAACCAAGATCTGGAAGTCGGAGAGTCCGCGCGAAATCGCCATCGCCATCGCCATCTCTGCCATGGCCGCAGGGACTCGGATGATCGTCGGCTTCTTCTCGGTTTGTTGGCACATCTGCCAAGCGCGCATGCCAACAGCGTTGTGTCGCACAAGGGGAAGAGGCTTGAGCTCAGGCTCGACGTCTGCTGGAGCTGTCTCGGTTGCGGGGCGTGTGTCGGTCGTCAAGTCCAACTTCTTGGCCGGCTTGCCAAGGTTCTTGGTTTCGCGCTTCTTGGGCTGGTGAGTCTTCTCACTGGTCTCCGGAAGATCAGGTGCGGTTTGATGAGTCCGAGTGTAGAACTGGTCTGCGGTCTCTCCAGGGTGCTGGAACTGGCACTTCCTGGAGTGATCGACCTTGCCAGTGCGGTAGTCTCGGCTACCATGGATCCGGTTGCAACGCTCTCCAAATGCACAGGGAGGCAACTTGAGCTCTGCCTTGCTGTGTGCAAAGGTGCACACCTCGCGGTAGCAGACTCCCCAGTCGGACTCGGGGGTTTCGCGACACACGTACTGGCAAGGCTTTGTGCACTTCAGCTCCTTTGCCATGGCCTCCTTGTCGTGAAGCTTGGCAAGGGCTGGGTCGGAAACAAAGCCAGGTCGTTGTGCCCTGTTCGCTGCCTTCAGCTCTGCAATCCGAGAGCTTGCGACCATGAACTTACTGCCCTTGACCCGGTACTTGTTGCCCTTGATCTTGGAAGACTGCTGTTGGCTCTCGGAAGTGCCAAGCACTGGATACTCCGCCAAATCCAAGTGAGGCACATACTCCTCGACCACCTCCTCAGTCGCTTGCGCAGTCACTTCCTCAGTCACTTCCTCGACCACCTCTCCATCCTCGACTTCACGCTCAACAAGCAACTCCTCAGTTGCCGTCGACTTCACCTCCTCCTGTCCATCCATCAGGTTGGAGTACATATTCATGGTGTTGATAACAGACGCCATGGTTGAAAAATTTGCTGGATTTATATAAATAATTCAATTTTATTAATTATCATCACTTCCTGTGTTTAGCTTTACAGCGAGAACACAGCAACATCTTTTTTGCAACTGCTTGTTTGTGATCAATAACGTGAAGGCCACAAACACAGTTGTGTACAAGGTGATACCTGTAACGCGGGCTTTCTTCACGGACATATACGGGTATCGTTCTGCGAACCCATGGTCGCCAGCAGAAATGCATTCGAAAATTGATGTCACTGGTGAAATCTCGTTTGCATTTTGAACACTTTGTCGCAGTCTCTTGAACATGTTGGACAGTCTTTGAGGCTGGTTGTGTACACGGAACAGGTTCAAATAAAATAAAGATCTGTTCAGGTTTTGCAGGAACATCAATGGTTAGACAGTTCATTCCAAAATAATAAGATTTTTTTTTTGTTTTTTTCATTTTTACTGTCCAAACTACAACTCTGTCTGGACGGTGACCCCGTTGAACGTGTCACAATCGGTACAAGTTTGCAGTCTCGACAGATCACATGTACAGTGGATCGACCTTCACTCGCATAATCAAATCCCTGGCCAGGAGATCCAATCACTTGAGCTAAATAGACCACTGAAGCAGATGACCCATCGCCAAGGCACACACCTTCCACTTCACACACTCTCCACCTTCCTCCATCACTTCGTTAAATAGGACAACACACAACACATCTCGCCTCATACTTGCCTAATCCATCTCCTCAAAGAAGCACTCCTCGGCCTCTTCTTGGGTAGCAGGAACAACCACCTGGTTCTTCTTGGAAAGACGAGTGGCAGTCGCAGAACCCATCTTCACGACAGTGCCAATGGGACGACGCGCAGGAGCTCGGGCCACAGGAGTAGGAACCGGGGTCACAGGCTGAGCAAGGGTCTCCTCATCCTCGGGAACGGTGGGTTGGTCAATCACGGCCACGGGCTTTGTAGCGGGCTTCGCAGAACTGGCCACAGGCTTGGAGGTAGGCTTCACCGGGGGACTGGCCACAACCTTGGTAGACTTCACCGGGGGAATGGCCACAGGCTTGGAGGTAGAAGCAGGCTTTGTAGGGGGACTGGCCACAACCTTGGCAGACTTCACCGGGGGACTGGCCACAACCTTGGAGGTAGGAGCAGGCTTTGTAGGAGGACTGGCCACAGGCTTGGTGACAGGCTTGGTGACAGGCTTGGAGACGGGGGAAGCCTTGGATCGGGCTGACTTGGGCGACGACTTGGGTGGCTTCACAAACTCACCATTGTTGAACTGATCCATCTCCTCCTTGTGACGGAGCTTATCCTGCTTAGCCTGCTCCACAAACTCAGCAATGACTTCAGGATCGTTCTTGCTCTCCTTCCACAACTCTGCAACGAGACTGGCGATCTCGCGACCAGTCTTGCCCTGGTTCTCATCCATCTCCTTGAGCTCCGGGATCTTCGCGGCCCGGAAGAACACAAACGCCGAGCGAGCATTTGTGGGTGCGGCAGGGTCCTTCTTTTTGCGCGCAACCTTGGTGGACTCATCCCCACTCTCACTCTTGGCCTTGGCTCGAGTCTTCTTCTTGTTGCAATCGAGATCGATCAACTCAGAGTCATCCGGCCGAGTGTAGCTCAGCATCAGCTCATCGTACTCCTGCTTGGCCTGCTTGTGCTCATCCAAGCACTGTTGCTTGAGCTCGTCATCGGGACCAAGCTCCTTCCAGGCGGCACCCATGTACTTGGCCAACTCAGTCACCTTGGCCGTTGGATACTGCTCCTTGAAACCGGGTCGAACCCGAGCTGTGTAGAGCATGTACGCAGACAACGGCTTCTTGGGTGCCTCGGGGTCCTTGAGCTTGGTCACCCGGGTTCGCTTGGGAAACGCGCCTGACACCACCTCCGTGAGCTTGTTCTTGAAGTCGTCTTCGTTGAGTCGCTCCAACAAGGAGTCGACGTCTTGGGATTCCTGAATGAACGCGCAAAACAAATCACACAACGTGGCTACCAAAGCCACAACCTTCTCCGTATTCGCCTTCTTGCCATTTGAAGACATGACTGATCTACTTGCTCATCTTTGACCATTTTTTCATTTTTTATTTTTGGGTTCGTCTTTTCGGGTTCATGTTTTTGGGCTCGTGCTTTCGGGTTCATGTTTTTCAAAAAATCGCAAAGTCCAAGATATATGGGGTCCCAAACCAAGGCCTAGTCTTAGGGTCTATAAACCCGGGTTTGAACCCTACAAACCCTATAAACCCGGGTTTGAACCCTGCAAACCCTTATAAACCCGGGTTTGAACCCTGCAAAACCTTATAAACCCGGGTTTGAACCCTGCAAAATCTTATAAACCCGGGTTCTGGATCCCATATAGCAGGATGGGGCTTGGAGCAATTTGGACTTGTGTGTTTTTTACTTCGAGAGCTCCCGCTCCACACAATAATAGCAAATTGAAAAATCAGATAAAGAAGAGAGAATCTAACAGATAATGCCGCACCAAATGCGAAAGGCAGAATACTTCTTCTTCGATGATGAAGATCGAGAGGAAATGGAGGAGATGGAGGAGGAGATGTTTTTGCAGGTTCAAGACGACGACCAGGACTACAACCAGGACCAGGAGGAGAACCAGGACGAGGAGGAGAACCAAGACTGCGAGGAGGACGAGGAGCCTTATGAGGCTCCCAAGGAGCGCAAGCACCGCGAGTTGTGCGAGCAGTTGGCGGCCGAGCTTGAGGAGGAAGAGAGTCTACGCCTGGCACATGCGATGCCCCAGCGTGAACCCGCGACCGAGAAGGAGATGGATGACTCCTACCTGGAGTTCTTGACCCTGGTTCAGGAAGATCGGGAAGCCGTGGTTCGTCACACCCAGATGGTCTACTTGAACCTTCGGCTCGCCAAGTTGCGCCAAATGCTGAGCCTTGCTCTCAAAATCCAGGCCGACGAGTTGATGGCCAAGCACAAGGCTGAGAAGACCCAGCGCGATGAGGCAAACAAGAAGCGTGAGCAGTTGGCAGCCAAGGCCCGTGCCAAGGCTGGTTGCGAGCGGAACAAGCTCGGACCCAATGCTCAATCGCGTCTTGTTGCCAAGGGTGCTCTTGTTGCCAACCCGGCTCTTGTCAAGCAGACTGAGGTTGCCAAGCCGGTTGGCGAGGGACGTCGTGCTCAGCGCAAGGCCGAGGCTGTCAAGAACCCGATTGTGGTTGTCCCCCGAACCATGATCGTCGAGCAGATCAAGCTTGAGGAGACCGAGGAGGTGGTCGAGGTTCAACCCGAGCCTGAGATTATGCTTGTTCCGCTTGTGGCCGTGGACGCCCCCTTGTTCAAGGACGAGGTCAAGGTCGTCAAGGTTGATGATGCTTGGACCAAGGTTGGACGAACCAAGGGACAGCTTGACGAGGCCAAGAAGATCACTGTTGGCTTCACGAGCCTGATCCAGCAACGCAAGAATGCCAATCAGGAGGCCCGGTACGAGGCCAATCCTGGCATGGTTGCGCTGGCTTTGGCTGCCCAAGTCAAGCCGTCTGAGTTAACTTGCACCCGACTGTGCAATTCGCTCTTCACCGGGGTCAAGTGCACTCACGGCGACCGATGCCGATTTGCACACAGCCTCGAGAAGCTGGTTCGCAAGCCGTGCGCATTTGGCACCCGTTGCAAGCTGGTTGTGAAGATCTCGGAAGGAGTGTATCGCAACAAGCCCTCTGAGCACTCGGGCAAGACTTGCCAGTTCATTCACGACTGCGAAACCCTGACCTCGTACGGTGAGCGTCTTGGTCTTCGCACCGCACAGGCCAAGGTTGCTCCCAAGGTCGTGGCCAAGGTCGCTCCCAAGGTCGTTCCAGAGCCGATCAAGCTGGTTGTTCAGCCCCGCAAGTCGCGGTGGGATCAACCGGCACCTCAGGTCGCTCCCCAAGTCCAGGTTGTTCAGGTCGCTCCCCAAGTTCAGGTCACTCCCCAAGTCCCCCGCAAGACTCGTTGGGAACCAGCTCCCCAAGTTCAGGTCGCTCCCCAAGTTCCCCGCAAGACTCGTTGGGAACCAGCTCCTCAACCCAAGGTTCAACCCGCACCTCGCAAGACCCGATGGGAACAGCCCAAGCCTCAAGTCCAGATCACCCAGCCCCAAGACGACGACGGGTGGACAACTGTGAAGAAGCGTTGAAGTGAAAATAATAAATGAAAAAAAACCTTTTTTGTTCCCATTTTTATGAAATGGAAAACACACAGGAAAAGAAATATGCAGATGTTGCGACCAAGGTCAGGAAGGACCAGATGGCACGCAAGGTTCGTGATCTGCCCAAGGTGTCACTCAAGACGTTGGTTCAGGAACGTCGCCAAATGGTGGCTGTTCGTACAAACAGATATTTGGACGAGTGTCCAGGTGAGTATGTGGTTGTAGCTTTGGACGCGTTGACTCCATCTGAACGAGAACAGATCGAGGAGTACTGGGCCATCGTTTCTCGATTGATGGATGATTATTTTCGCAAGGAACACAACGACGAACTCGGCCTGACAAAGTCTGAACAACCCAAGCTATCAGCCTTTTTGCAAGGGCTGAAGGAGGCAATGTTGATTCTCGGAGGATCCGCTCATTCCGAGAGCGACTACTGCCAACGGCTGGATCTCAACAAGCGACTGTGGCCTACCACACATGTCCTCAAGCTGAGCTTGCCACATATAATTGTGGAGTCAGCTTTGGATTTTGTTTTGTGTCCTCACCTTGGATAAGTATCCAAAATAAAATGAAAAAAAAATTTTAATCACCATATTTTGTCATAATGGCGACCGAAAACGCAAACCGAAATATGTCCGCCGCAATGGCTGAGAAGATCTTTGCACATTTTTGCAAGGATACCAAGCAAGTTCGTGCATACATTCTGGAGATCGCTTCTGATCTCGGACTGTCTCGCACTGACGCGTCCCGAATCAGTGTGCGCGAACTTGCCAACTTCATTCCTCACGTGGAGGAGGAAGAACAGGAGGAAGTCGACGGTGAAGAGGTCAACGACGAAGAAGGTGAGGACCAAGGTGGCGCACCAGAGGAAGAAGAGAAGGAAGACGAAGAAGAGGAAGAGGAGGGTTGGGAATGGGATTGTTGTGAAAAATGGCACTTTTCAACTGACAAGTGCGATTGTGGCACTTGGTGTTGCAATTGCAACAGTGGTTGCTATCACAAGTCTTCGTTGGCTGAGTGCAAGCGTTGTGGTGTCGTCCAGCCTGAGTAGTTGTTGACTTCATAAAAAATAATAAAAAAAATGATTATTCTCATAAGTGTGTTCCATATAGTAAATGGACCCACTTGATGAAATACGGCTGCGAAATTGGTATTTTCGTAAGCTTAATAATATGTACATTTTGTGTGCAGACAGGTACAAGGAGCTCACCAACGACAAGGTTTCCTACGTGTACGATCAGTTTGGATTTCTTGAAATCGTCAAGGTCGTCTCAAGTGGCTTCAAGTGCAGAGTCATCACCAGTGGATGCGAAGAAAAGATTTACAACTGTCGGTGGGACATGGCAGATTCGTACTTCAAGTACAAGCCAACATTACTTGCTCGTTTCACCCAATACAAGGCCAATATGAAGGATTTGGCTGAGTACTTGGATAATGGCAAGTTGATTGCCTTGCACGAGGAGAAGAATCGTCCTTTGCCCATTATGGAAGATTAAACAGATGAAACAGATGAAACAGATGAAACATGGTTAAAAATGAAAAATAAAAATAATTTGTCATTTATTTTGAAATGGCAACTCCTTTGAAAATTATCATTGTTGGCGATGCTTATTGTGGGAAAACAGCATTTATCAATCGTCACATGACAGGTGATTTTGCAAGAAACTACATTGCAACATTTGCCACGTCTGTTTCGCATCTTCCTGCCACGGAAGATGGAACTCACGTTCCTCTTTCAATCTGGGATGGTGCGACCGAATCAGACTACAAAGATGCTGATGGAGTCATTATTATGTTTGATGTGACTCGTCGTAGTACCTATGAAAGTTTGGATGATTGGTTCTCAAAGGTACGGAATGTTCTTCCTCCGCGTGTTCCGATTGTTGTTTGTGGAAACAAAGTTGATGCTCCCAATCGAGTTGTTCGTCCGGGGCACATTCGATTTCATCGAATCCACAATTTGCAATACTACGATATTTCTGTCAGGAGCAATTACAACTACGATAAGCCGTTTTCCTATTTGATTAGGAATCAGGTCTGAAACCCCATTAAAATGAAAAAAAAATAATATTTTCCCATTTATTTGAAATGGGAACCAACTACTACCTTATTTATGAAAACGGTGGGGAGAAAAAGAAGTTTCACATTGGAAAAGCCAGTGGTGGCTGGGCATTCATTTTCAGCCTGCAATTTTTGCAGGTATGGAAGCTCACTGGCAATCCCTTGTGGGAAAAGATCAAGCCGTATTGGGATCGAGCTCAACATTCCGACGCGATGATGACCACACGTCCAACTCCTCCGGAACTCATCCCAGAGTTCTCTATCGACGATGCATATCAGATTTTGGAAATGGATGAGTGTACAATCGAAGATGAGTATGGAAACAAGGTGGATTTGTTTGAGAAGTTTTACGATGTCATTTTTTCACGGGTTGGTGGACTGACAGCGTATTCGTACTACACTACTCGAGAACTTGAGGGCAATCACAAGCCCTACTACTACCGTGATTTTTGTGTTCATGATAATCACGATTACTACGAACATGTTTTTTCGAGTAGCTTGGATTTTTCCTAAGCCGTCTTGAAAATGAAAAATTATACAATATATTAATTAATTAACATGTCGAATAACAAAGTAGTTGTGACACGGAAACATGGTGGAAGTGAGGTCACCTTTCAATTTCCAACATCCAAATTCCCTCCAGATTTTCTCGAACAGATCCGCAGTCGTAAATTTTGCAATGCTTGCAAGTTTCTTCCAATGACTGGTTTTGCGGGAAAGAATTCATGGTGTCCTTTGTCTCGGCTGATTGCAACTCTCCAGGAACATCTTTTTGAAGATGAATACAGTGAAGACGAGAATGATTGCAGTGATGACGAGAACGAGGAAGAGGAGGAGGAAGAAGACGGCGGAGGTCAAGAAGAGGACTGAGATGAATGAAAATGAAAAATAAAACATACATTTTATGTTTTTTAAATGACTACAATTTACGTCTTCAAAGAATATTCGGGACCTGAGTTTCCCGAACTTCCATTTCCTTGTATTATTGACAAGGAAAAAAGCTCATTGGCTAATCGTGATGAGCACGTCTTCAAAACCAATGTGAAAGTTTTTGAAAAAGATCCCAAGAAGCGAGAGATCATCAAATATCTATTCACAAATGCAGGGTTCATACTTATAACAGATGTTCTCATCACTCCAAGAAAAGATGGACCAACAATTTATTGCTATGATCGTTTGATTTTTGAATCATCTGGTAATAACTTGTTCATGTCTCGATTGCATTCACTTGGCTATGTTCCAGTTGTTGATGCAATAAAACAAATGACGAGTTTACCATTGAATTGCAGTGATGAAGAGTTGGTTTGTGTACATGATTTTTTGTATCCTCTCAAGAAGATGAATTAAAAGGTGGTAAAAATGATTAATAATAAAAAAGATTGTATTTTTGTGTCATGTGTATCATCTGCACTGAAGAATACAAAATTATTATCGACTTAACAATTGTTAATTGTTATGGATGTAAAAATGTAAAGGCAATACCAGTTATTCCTGGATTGGAAATACTGAACTGTTCATGGTGTCCAAATCTGACGAAAATTCCTGCCATTCCTGGTCTGGAAGAATTGTATTGCTCGGATTGTCCAAATCTGACGAAAATTCCTACCATTCCTGGTCTGCAAAGACTTGACTGTTCAGATTGTACAAGTTTGACGAAAATTCCAATCATTTCCGGATTGCAAAAACTCAATTGTTCAAATTGTACAAGTCTTACAAAAATACCAGTCGTTCCATTGAAACGTTTGCGCTGTTTTGGTTGCCCTTGGTTATCCCAAAATTCCGAATTTGCAGATAACCTCAAGAAACTTACATTTCTCCAAACGAAGATCAGGCGAAGATACGCTGGAAAAAAGTTGGAAGCTTTAGTTCCACAGATCTCTGAAATCTACTACTCACCAGGGTGCAAGGGTTATGAATTAGCAAAGAGATCTTTTTATTCTGCAAGCTTGTAAAAATGAAAAAACAAACAAAAACATAAATTTTTGTATCATGTGTATCATCTGCACAGGAGAATACAAAACCATCAAGAATATGACGGTTTTGGATTGTTCGGAATGCGAAACCCTGACAAAGATCCCAGTCATTCGCGGATTGAAGAAGCTAATTTGTTTAGGATGCACAAATTTGGTGGAAATTTCTGTCATTCCCGGGTTGAAAGAATTGAATTGTACAGAGTGTAAAAGTTTGACAGAAATTCCCAACATTCCTGGATTGAAAGACCTAATTTGTCATTGGTGTACAAGTTTGACAGTGATTCCAATCATTCCTGGTTTGGAAGGTATCGATTGTTCAGCTTGTGTGAGTTTGACAGTGATTCCTGTTATTCCCGGATTGCAAAATCTATGTTGTTACAATTGTACAAAACTCAAAGCAATTCCAAACATTCCTGGATTGCAAATTCTTATCTGTCATGGATGTAAGAGACTGACGGAAATTCCAAACATTCTTGGTTTGAAAAAACTTATCTGTAATCATTGTAAGAGGTTGACATCAATTCCAAACATTCCCGGATTGCAAATAACTTTGTAATGTTTCTGGTTAAAAAATGATTATTAATAAAAAAAAGATTGTTACTCCAGAATGTCTGCGCCCGTCGTTGATTTGATTATTGAGTCTCCAATCATTGGAGATGAAAGGTTGGAAAACATGCCTGCTAATCGTGGATTTGTTTTGGATGGAAAGAAGTTCTATGGTCGGCAACCTGCTGTTGAAGGAGGAACGACAGTAGAACTGTTCAACTACGACACTGGTATCCTCGAACGATGGCATCGGAAAGGCCATTCAGAGTTCGAGCTTGTGAAGTGTGAAGATGGTTTCCATGAAAGACATTACAAGACTTCACAAGCCGTTTTTTCCTGTCGGGAAGAAATGACGTACGGAGAGTGTAAGAAGCGATTTGAACCTGAACATCGCAAGTTTCACTTTCATTTCTGTCACTATCCAGCTCGCTTTCATGAAGGACGTCCTGTCTGTCGCTATTCTCGTACAGACAAGGACAACTTGTGTTGGGAAAAAGACAGTGCATCACATAATCTGTTGTTCCATCACATGGATTGAGCAACGCGATCTGGATTGAGCGAAAGCGAAAATGAAAAAACAAAATAAAATATATATTATTGTGACAATGGGCACTGGAGAATCCAAATATATCGAAGATTTGAAAGTACTGAACTGTTCAAGATTTCCAAATCTGACAGAAATTTCTGTTATTCCCGGGTTGAAAGTACTGAACTGTTCAGGATTTCCAAATCTGACAGAAATTCATGTCATTCCCGGGTTGAAAGTACTGAACTGTTCAGGATTTCCAAATCTGACAGAAATTCATGTCATTCCCGGATTGAAAGTACTGAACTGTTCAGGATTTCCAAATCTGACAGGAATTTCTGGCATTTCTAAATTGGAAAGACTCAACTGTTCAGATTGTCCAAATCTGACAAAGATCCCAATCATTTTGGATTGGAAGACCGATCTTTACTGTGAAGGTGTAAGGGTGCAAGGTGTAAGGGTGTAAGGGTGCAAGGGCTATGAATTAGCGAAGAGATCTTTTCTTAGTAAGTAAAAAATGAAAAACAAAATAAAATATATATTATTGTGATCATGTGTATCATTTGCACTGAAGAATACAAATCTGTCGAAGATTTGCAAATAATCGACTGTTCAGATTGTCCAAATCTGACAGAAATTCCTGTCATTCCCGGGTTGAAAGTACTGAACTGTTCAAGTTGTCCAAATCTGACAAAAATTTCTGTCATTCCCGGGTTGGAAAGACTCGAATGTACAGATTGTGAGAGTTTGACAGAAATTCCTGTCATTCCCGGGTTGGAAGACCTTTACTGTTCATGGTGTACAAGTTTGACAGAAATTCCTGTCATTTTTGGATTGCAAGATCTTGAATGTTACGATTGTACAAGTTTGACAGAAATTCATATCATTCCTGGCTTGCAAACACTCCAGTGTTATGATTGTACAAGTTTGACAGAAATTCCTATCATTCATGGATTGGAAAGACTTGACTGTTCAAGGTGTACAAGTTTGACAGAAATTCCTATTATTCGCGCGTTACAAGAACTAAACTGTTCAGGTTGTACAAATTTAACAAAGATCCCAATCATTTGTGGATTGCAAGAACTCGATTGTTCAGGTTGTATAAGTTTGACAAACATCCCAGTCAATCGTGAATTGAAAATACTACACTGTCATGGCTGTACAAGAGTGACAAAAATTCCAGTCATTCCTGGATTGGAAAGACTCGACTGTTCATTTTGTACAAGTTTGACAAAACTTCCAAACATTCCTAGATTGAAAGAACTACTATGTGTAGGTTGTACAAGGTTGACAGAAATTCCCAGTTCTATCATTCGTGATTTGCGAATGTTCTGCTATGGTAGGTGCCCTTGGGTAACTCAAAATCCCGAATTTGAAGAGAACCTTGCTAAGCTCATCTTTCTCCAGAAGAAGATTAGACGACTATATGCAGGGAAAAAGTTGGAAGCACTATCTCTTCAAATCTCTGAAATCTACTACTCTCCAGGGTGCAAGGGATATGAATTAGCGAAGAGATCATTTAGTGTTCTTAGTAAGTAAAAATGAAAAATAAAACAAAAACATATATTATTATGACAATGTGTATCATCTGCACTGGAGAATACAAAAATATGAAAGGTTTGACAGTTATTAATTGTCCAG
>JACCDG010819014.1_pt1 | contig 113259 bp, 182 predicted proteins | sample 7442471 | NCBI WGS metagenome assembly JACCDG01 (sample SAMN15323444, study PRJNA562643) | freshwater metagenome | isolation source: river surface water | place: USA:Blue River Watershed | collected 2017-08-17
AGGCCAAGCTGGCGAAGCTGGAAACGCTGCAAGGGTTGAAAGAGCGAACGCTGGATGATTGGGTCGAGGAATTCGCCAACAACAATGATTTCGTCGAGGCGTTCATGCAGGAATTGCTGCTTTACACACGGCAAGACCTGGCTGATGCGGCTTACTCGGTCGCCTGTATTTGGGCGTACTGGAAGGACGGTGTGCAGTATGTAGGCACAAGCGGCCGAACACTTTCAGATGCCAAACTCAAGATTCAAGACTACTTTGGACGCGAGCCACGCCAAAACATGGAAATCTACGACGGAATTATTCATGCCGCCCCAACAACATACTGAGTACACCTGCCCGCCAGGAATCGCACTGGACGCCATGGTGGCTCAGTATGTGTTCATGGCCGATTGCTACAGCAGCTTTCCGCAGGACCAGGAGGACGCTTGGTGGGCGACGAGGCGGTATCCGTTCTACGCGGTGGACAGGACCCTACCAAATTCACCGCAGGGCGTGTATTACGTGAAGGCGAACGTGTGGGGACTTTGGTCGCCGTCCTCGTCGGAAACCCCAGGGCACGCCTTCAAAGTGATTGAGAAAATGGCGACAATAGGAGCCGGGTTTACTTGTCACAGCCCGTGGAGGCCGGGTGACAAGTGGGTCGGCTCGTTTTTTCCGCACGGCTCCACGGATATGGAAAGCAGGCAACTGCGTGGCGATAGCTTCGCGCACCTGGTTTGCATCGCTGCCGTTGACTGGTTCGAGAAACCCGCAGGAGCTGGAAATGACAAAACCGGGCAAGATGGCGAAGGACGGGCACCAGATTGATGATGTACGCCAGCTGATTAAGCCGGCGTTTTTCATGCTTTGCGAGGGCCAGGGATGTGCCCATGAGGATGTGTACTTCGGGGACTTGCCAAGACTGGCAGCCGTGGAGTTTCACAAGCGAGGGTGGCGTCAGGGACACGACAAGGAGGCGTTATGCCGCAAGTGTGCAGAAAAGGTCTTTGGCTCATCGGGGTCATCTTTATGACCGGGTGTGCTGGGACGCGGACCACTGTGGAATTGGAATACAACAACACTCAAACAGACGGCGAGTTTCAGGTAGCGGTTCGAGCGGATTCGCTGCTGTAGATGACAGCGGCAGCCACGGCCGTTGGGGTGCATTCCCCCTTAGCCGAAAGGTAGTGGCGGTGAGTCCGTAGAGCCTGCCGGGTACTGGTTGCTCTCCAATTGCAGCAGCCACAGCCCCCTAGAGCGACACCTCCGGTCGCTTGGCAATCACGGAAACGGAGGACTTTACAACGAAACCCATGATGACGGACCAAACATGAGCCAGAATCAAGAAGATGTGTTTTTCGCCGGCCTGTACACCAAGGACATGGGAACCTGGCTTTCCCACAGTTCCATGCTCACCAAGGAGCGGGACCTGGAGAAACTCAAGCAGATGGTCAAGGACCTGGAAGAAGCCGGTGCCTTATTCCTGCGGCTGAAGAAGCCCCGGGAAAAGAAAGAGAAGTCGCCGGACATGTACCTGACCTACCAAAAGGCCAAGCCGCGAGAGCAAGCCCAGCCGGCCCAGTCCAACCAGCAGCAGAAACCTTCCAATCACGACGACATTCCATTTTGAGGGAAACGATGACACCAGGCACGAACACTACCTTCCTGCGGCTCCGCTTGAATAAACTCAAGCGGGCCAAAGCCGCCACAGAGGTGATGAAAATCTCTGAGCAATCGATGCGCGAGATGTGGGAAGGCGGCGACAAAGACGACCAATTTGCCGTCCGTGCCGCCATCATCGAACATGTCTCGAATTGTCCCGAAGAACGGTTCCACTACATCCTGGAGGCTTTCGAGGGCCAAACCAGGGAAAAGCTGGAACAGATTAACAGCGAAATCGATACCATCGAGGAGGAGCTGAGGTCTGGTGGGTAAACCCCACTTTCCCACATGAGCGACTTCTTCTTCAAAATCAAAACCGCTAGGCAAACCGAATGCGAGGAGATTTGTGAGTACCACCGGCAAAATCTGCTCGGTCATCATCCTGACGTGTTTATACACAAGCCAGCTGATTACCAACTACCGCTTGGAGAGTCGCATCAAGGACTTGGAGTGGATTCAGCAGAAGCTGATTCAGGTCGATGAAGCCGCCCTGCGGAATTCCAATGCAGCCACGGAAGTCGACGCCATGCAGAACACGGCCATTGAGAAGTTGCTGGAGCAGAACGGAAAGCACTGAGAGATTTGCACTTACAAGCGGTGTCCGTTAAACTACGGGCACAGGAAGTAAAGCGGCCCCGCTAGAGTCACCAATCTCTAACGGGGCCTTGTATCGGCAGCGTGTAACCGAAACGCCGATAGCTGGGATTCTAGCAGTTCTCTACAGAATTCCCAGCACGGCGTTTAGAGGAAGCCATGAAGGCCCCTAAACGAACCATCCCCGCACCTTTTGGCCGCTCTGGCTGTCGGGGGGACACTCACTAGGCACCATCTGCCCCAGGAACGCCTACGGGGCCGATTAAAGGCACGGATTGCCAGAAGGGCGTACACGCTGCCCAGAGCCGAGGCGAAAGCACAGCAACGAAGCGTGGCGGTCCTAGCGGGCTGCGGGCTGAGAAACCCCGGCTGGGCGGCGTCCCCTTGGTTGACGCTGTTTGGCTCCCGCTAGCGGTCAGTGGTTGAAACCATCGACGGAGGGGCGGCTGGAGAGCCGTGTTGCAAGCGTCGTTAAACTTTGCGGACAGGAGGGAGGGGGGCTTTGCGCCTTGGCAGAAGTGCAGGCCGCAAGGCCCTACTTGCTAAAGGCTATTGGTGCGGGGCTGTTCCCCACCGGGTTGCAAGACTAACGACTCCACCAGCAGATGCAGGTTTGTGCCTGCGTTTAGGGTAGGAGGATTCCACAAGGGAGGCTGAAATGGCGTGGCTGAAGTTCGAGCAGGTGTACGGCGACCCGAACCCGTCGCTGGTCCACTGCCGGTTGCGGGACGTGTACGGGACGGACCACGACTTCCTGGTGCATCGCTCAGCGTTGAGGAAAACGAGGACGACGCCACCAGGATGGTTAAGCATTTCAACCTTCCACCACGTCACCACAGAGACCTACGTGGAGTTGACGGTGGCGGACTACATCAGCACCAACACAGGAATCCAGCGGTTACGGATGCCTCTTGCCTCGACGCGGTATCCGTTCTTCCTCCAAAAAGCGACCCACAAAGGGGTTGAAAGCCCCGGCTAGGTTTGTTATACTACGGGCTAACAACAACCACCCCCACCACGCAGGAAACGACAATGGACCACGACGAGAAGAGCGTTCCGGTAGAACCGCAGCCGTGGACGCCTACGGGAACCATGAAGTGCGAAAACTGCGAGTGCGAGTTTGACGTGCTGTTCAAGCGGGAAACGATTCTGCGGATTCCGACGTTCGTTTACTGCCCGGTGTGCGGCGTGTTCGTCCAAACCTAAAGAGGAACTCGTGAACGACAGCGAGCAACGACGAGCGGACGCCTGGAGGCTGGCGCTGCGGCTGTGGTATCAGTCAATGCTCGGCGGGTGCATTGGGCTGGCGTTTATGGCGTGCCTGATGGCCTTGGTTGGCAAACTGACCATGGCCTCAGTGGTCAATGGATTGACGTTTGGCGTGGTCTGGTCAGCGTTCGTTTACCTGGCGGTCCTAATCGGCTGCCGCATCAGAGGGGAACTGTAATGCCATCAGAAAAGCCGGCCGTAGCCGAGTTGCCGTTGCCGCAGGATTACACTTCCAGCGGCTGGTTCAAGTGCGACTGCGGGCTGCGGTTTCACTTCACGTATGACACCAGGGATTGCAAGCAGTACGTCCCTGGCTGGCTGGAAAACCACTGCACCTGCCCGCACTGCGGCAAGATTCAATTCAAGGACTAAATGTGGCAATGGAATTGCCGAAGCATCCAAAACTTAAAAACCTACTTGGCATGAAATTCAACCACCTCTTGGTGGTTGCCTATGCCGGAAAAAACAAACACAGAGCTACGCTTTGGACCTGTCGGTGCGATTGTGGCCGCGAGGTTGATTTGCCGAGTCAAAAAATCAGGAACGGCCGACGCTCGATGATTTGGACCATTAATGGTATTGAATACCCGTGTGTAAGGGTTGCTGGTGAAGCACTGGGTGTTCCGACTGCGACAATTTGGAGCTGGTGCTCTGGTGGTGCTGGCAAGAAAACAGGATGCTTCAAGAGGTTGAAATACTGACATGGGCGTGAAGCAGGTTATTGTCATCAATAAAGGTGTCTCCATGCGCCAAGGCAAGGCGGCTGCTCAGGCTGCCCACGCCTCTTTGCAGTTCATTCTCGCAGAGCTAAAGAAAACTCAGCATGTTGGACTTGGCTACCTCGAAGTGGTTGGGCTGTTCAATCCGGTCCAGGCAGAGTGGCTCGACGGCAACTTCCGCAAAATCGTGGCCCGCGTGGAAAGCGAGGCGGAATTCCTAGCCCTGGCCGAAAAGGCTCGGGAGGCGGGGCTTGAGGTTCACTGCATTCAAGACACGGGCCTTACCGAGTTTCACGGCGTACCGACGTGGACGGCCCTAGCAATCGGGCCAGATACAGACGAACGAATTGACCCTGTAACATCCCATCTCAAACTGCTCTGAGGAGAACGCAATGTCTGTCGTGAAAATCTGGTGCGAAGGCGAAGATTTGCTGTGTGTCGCTGTCGATGGCAAGATGCTCGACATCTGCGATGACATTGACTACAGCTACGACTACTTTCTGCACTTTTCAGATGGTACTGTCGTCAAGTTTAACTACGACGAAGGGGCTAGTTGGCCGTTTTGGGAAGTCGGCGTGGTCAAGTCCGGCTATGCGACGGCGTTTCACGAAGACCGGCCGGCGTTCGACAAGGCACCTGACGACTTCGAGAACCTGGACGAATTCGAGCAGGCCAAGGAGGAGTGGTACGAGGATTACAACAGCGAAACCTGCATCCTGAACTTCCCGCACGACATCGATGCCCCGGTGCTGATGCAGGACGAAAACATCAACCGCGACTCGGCGCTGACGTGGCTGGAGGATTGGTTCGACAACCACGCCGTGGACGAACTGACGGACGACAAGGTCATCGCCGTGTTCAAGGCCATCTCTGGATACAAACCATGAAAAGTCTAAAGAGCGTTAGAAGTCAGATTGACAATCACTGCAAGCTGGTTGATTGGATGGCATGGGTTTCCGTGGTTTCACTGTTCGCATCGATTGCGATTTTGATGCTTTGGTGGCTCTTGCTAGGCAGAGCTTGGATGTTCATGGCTTGCTGCTGCATTTTGTATCCAAATGTGGCCGTGAACGCCGCATGGGGGATAATCAGGTCACGAGGCATGGCAATTGACCGAGAGATTGAAATTCGCCGCGAGAAGCGAGCCAAGGCGGACGTCAAGATGTACGCCAACATGGAAAAACTCAGCAAACAAACGAGCTACAACATCACTCCGAATCTGTACCGGATGCTGGAACTGGCTCAAAGCGACAACTAGGGGAAATCATGGTTGCCAGGAAACCGCATAGGATGTCAGACGAGAAGGCCGCAAAGCTGTCGGAGGCCATTTCTGAGGCGCTCGCGGTAGACGGCGAGTTGCCGATGTTCGTCTTGCTTTGGGTGCCCGACGACGGCAACTACACGCCGGAAACAATCTCCAACATCACAACCCCCGATGGCACCCGCCAGTTCCTGCTGGGAACAGCGGAATACATGGACGGCAGCACGGAAAAAACGCGGGGCGTCTACGAACCGAAAGGGCTGAAGAAAAAATGAGCTACAACTTCACCAAAGAGCAACTGGACAAAATCTCGGCGGCGTTGGTTGCCACGTTCAACACTGACGAAGGCATGCCGCACTTCTGCCTGTTGCTGTTTGGCGATAAAGTGAATCCGAAGTCGCAGGTCATTTCCAACATCGACCGCGACATCCTGGCAGATGTGATTGAAATCGCATCCAAGGACCTTCGGAGTCCTAAGCTGGAACACATCGGCGGCTACAAGGTCACGCGAGACGGAGCAAAATGATGGCCGAGGAAGAAGAAAGCCTGGTCGAACGCATCTGCCGCTTGGAGCGGGAGAAGGAAGTCTTGGTGCGACAGCTTGCCGCCCGAGAGAAACTGATTGTGGAACTTACCGACACCATTCAGATGATGAGGGAGTGATGAAAAGACTGCTGTTGCTTGGCGTCGTTGCGTTCGCAGGCTGCTCGGCCCAGGTCAATGAACCGAGCGTGAGCGTGCTATTTACTCATCTCGGTGAAGAAGATGAGATGGAAATCACCATCAAGTACAGCGGCTCGAAAGAGGTGGTCGCTGAGGTGAACGGGCAGATGCTGCCGGTGGTAGGCACCGGTGAGTAACGGAAAATCACTGCATGAAGTCCACGGCATTGGCTTCGCGGTTTTCATCTGCATTGCAATCGGGGCAGGAGTTGGCTTGATTGGCGGTACTTTTGTTGCCGTTTTGCTGACAGAATTCACAGACAGCACTGCCCGTCACGCCGTGCGCCAAGAAGCCGTGGACGCCGGTGTCGCCGTGTGGGAAGCGGACCAAAAGACGGGCGAGACAAATTTTCGCTGGCTGTCAGCTGCCGATTGGAAAGAACCGAAAGCAGAGGCTCCGGACGCTTAAAACTTCACGAAAGGATTTGATTGATGTCGTGGTCGAATTCGCAGAAGAGTTGTGCGGAATTTATGCGGAAGGCGGGACAGGTAGTTCGGGACAGACCGGAAGTTCCAAGGACGGATGAGCGGCTGCGGTGCTTGAAGCTGGTGGCCGAGGAAGCGTTCTTCGAGTTTGCCGACGCTCTCGGCCTGACCGTGTTCGGGCCTGATGGCACCAAGCTGTCATTGGGCCAGCTGAAGCTAGAAACTACGCACGAACCGAACCTGGTGGAGATTGCCGACGCGATTGCTGATGGCCACTACGTGCTGACGTGTGCGGCTGCGGCTTGCGGCATCGATGAGCAGCAAATCATCGATGAGGTCAACGCCAGCAACCTGGCAAAGTTCGGCCCCGGCCACACGATTCGTGAAGACGGCAAACTCATCAAGCCGCCAGGATTCCTGCCGCCTGACATCGGTGCCATTCTAGAGGAACAAGGGAAGCCGCTTCGCCAGCAAATCGTCAGCAAGGCAGGTGAGCTGTTTCATTTCGATGGCCACCACTATCCGCTGGTCCTCCTCTGGGACTATTACAAGCGTGACGGCTTCGATACCCTGCATGAATACTTTCCATGGGTGACTATGGAACATGTCGAGGCCATTGAATGGTGGCTCGGCTGGTACATGAACGCCAAGTGGGAGTTTCAGGCATACTTCGGCCGTGCGATGCCGACGTACAGTTAAACCCAGGAGCCTGCTTCATGGAGGAGCAAGAGTGGAAGGTGTGTTTGTACTGCGATGGAAGAATGTATCGCAAGCCAAACCATACGCAGCCAGCATGGAATTCTAAGCATTTCTGCGACTACCTCTGTCGAACCCGCTACCGTAGAGGGATTAAGGCGGATGGCGGCACGTATATCGACCTGAAGTCACCAGGGTATGGCCTGGACGATACGGTTATGGAACCACCGCCAGAGGTGCTGGCCGAGGTGGAACGCCGCAAAAAGGAAATCCGCGACGGCGTTTTGGTTATCACGAGCACTTAATCCGCCACAAGGGTGGAATTTCGTGGACTTCCACCGCCTAAACCCTTATCCTGTCGAGTGTTTCTTGACTTTCGATTTAGGTGGGGGTATAACAATGATAAAGGTCCTAATCCTCGTAGCCTTTTTGGCTTGCCAAGTTGGCGAACCAAAAGCGGCTAAACCAACTCCTGAACAGCGGGCCGCAGCGAAAGCTGCACAAGTCCATGAGCAGGAGTTGGCTCGGCTGATGCGGAAGAACGACTTCCCGGTCGAGTACGCCGAAGCAGTTTTGGCTGGACGCGACTTAGCCATTGAGGCGGCAAGAAACGCCCTCATGGCTCACGAGCAGGCCAAGCCAAAAGGCGCGAAGGCAAACGACCAGTGGCATGGAGCGCGGAACAAGCTGAAAGTTGCCCTGCAACTAAAGCAACGCAACCGACTTAAACCCCTCCGAAAGCCTGGGTATTTGGACCCAAGCAGGTGGCAAGTGGGCGACGTTGGTTACTTGATGCACCTCGACGTGGAGAATGTCAGGGATTCTACGACATTGGAGGTGAAAGTGGGCGAGACAACGATTGTCGGCACGGACAATGCACCAAGAGTAAGCACTATGGGCAGCCCAATTAGGACGCCCAGGGCTGTTTACGGAAAGCAGTATTTCGGCAAAGGAATCATCGAAAACTTTCCGACTGAGGAATTCAACAAGAAGCAGCTCGCGTTTTACGGAATCTATCAAGTCACAAAAGCGGGGACGGATGGCTACAGGTTGAAGTACCTGTGCTCCACCTTGCACCAGAATTGAGGCCGGGTTGTCTCGGCCTCACGGAGGGCTAGAGACATGGTGAGGAATCGATTCATGGACACCGTTCGTTTGCTCAAGCGCAAGACGGCTGGTTACATTGAGGCTCGCTTGGTGAATGTCACCGCGACTACAGTGACCGTCCGCTTGTCGGGCGAGGAAACGGTTTTCAGCCGCTCTACGGGCCGCGTGTTGCGAGGGAATCAAGACCTCTCAATGTCGCCGGCCGAGTTGGCTTGGTTCGCACCGCAAAACGTACGGGCCTATGGCGAAGGCGTAGGCCACCTCCGTTAAGTGCGCACTCTCGGGCAGTAAGCGTTGTTTTTCGCGTTCTCAACGCCGACCCCCGAGAGTGCTCCTTTAAGAACCATGAAAAACCCAATTCACTACAACAAACGACGCTGCCAGCCGGTCATCGACCTCTTGGAAAAGGAGTGCCAAGAGTACGCGGAGCGATTTGGCATGTCGTACAGTTCCATGGCTTTTCAGGTCAAGCATGGCTTGCTGTCTGAAACCATGGAAATGGTGAAGTGGACGTTCGCCAAGTGCAGGCTCGACACCCTAAAACGCGGGCTGGCCGAGCGGGAGCAAAAAAAGGCGGCTCGTAAAAAGAGCTAGCTGCTAGCAAAAAAATCTATTCTCGACGCCTCTTGCGTCACCCTAACTTGTGTGCTATTTTAGTCACACAAATAAAAACGCTCGTCTTGCGTACCGCCTTGAGTTCCCAGGGATGCAGGTTTTCATGCTCGGCGGTATGATGGCACCTTTGCGATGTGGAGTCACGCAGTGGCCAGGTATCCCGCCCACAATGAGAAATTCTTCTCTGCGCTCAAAGGTCTGAAAGACGTTCCTGCCGGCTGGGAATCACGCTGTCCGGCACATGACGACACCAATCCGAGCCTGGCCATTCGAGTCCATGAAGACGGCTGGCTTCAGATGAAGTGTTTCGTGGGGTGCACGAGGGATGAAATCCTCAAGGCCACAAATTGCACCCTGGCGGACATCGGCCCTTATAGGCCGGAACGGGTCGAGCGGGTTGGCGGCAATTTGCCTGAAAAGGTGTACTCGTACGTCAACGAGCAAGGGCAAGAGCTGTATCAAGTTTTGCGTCTCAAGCCGAAATCGTTTCGGCAACGACGCAGCGACGGCAAGGGCGGCTACGTTTACTCCCTGGCCGGTTCACGCCGCGTTCTCTACCGGCTGCCGGAACTTCTGAACAACGACCGGGTGGTTTGGCTCGTTGAGGGCGAAAAGGACGTTGACAACCTCATCGCTTTGGGACTCGTAGCGACCACCAATCCGATGGGGGCCGGCAAGTGGGATGACGAGTATTCTGCAACCCTCAAAGGCAGAATCGTTTTCATCATTCCGGACCACGACCCTCAAGACGCCAAAACCGGCAAGCGGCCAGGCTGGGAACACGCCAAGATGGTGGCCACCAAGCTTATCGGGGTCGCCGCCCAGGTTCGCATCGTTCAGCTGGATATTCCCGAGGGACAGGATGTTTCCGATTGGATTGCCGCAGGAGGCACGGCCGAACAGCTGAAAGAACTCGCCCGGCAAGCCCCACAAATCGCCCACCCAGAGAATATCCCCGAGTACCGACCGCAGGGCGTTCCTGAGCCGCCACAAACGCCGGCTAAGCGGGCGGTGCGTCGAGTGCGGCTTTCCCCCGAGGAACTCTCAAGCGCGGCCCACAAGGGCGTTATGCGGCATATTTGGGCAATCAAGGGAAAGAGCCGGGAGCACGACGAATTCCGGGCCTGGTCCTACAAGATTGAACAAGCCTGTGCCGAGCAAGCCGCCAAGCGGGCGACTCACCGCTATTTCATCGGGTTGGTCGGCTCCCACGATGACAGCACGAAAGAAGTGCTTCACGTTCGCCATTTTCCGACTCACGACGGCGAGTTGGTGCTGGATGGCGAATTGGATGGCGACGAATCAATGTTTCTGTTTGTGACGGGCGTTGCACCGAAGTACCAAGTCCACGGCTGGATTCTTGGCAAGGATGGCAAGTTGGAAGCGTATAAACGCCCTGATGGGAAATACTTAGTGCCGCGAGACAAGCTGCACGACGTGCGGGAGCTTCCACCCGAACTTGACGGGGATGGCAATGATGGATGAAATCTTATGGAGGGGCGTGCTGCTGTTTGCGTTTACGACGACCAGCATCATGCGGTGCTTCGCCAAGTTCAGCGTGCCAAAAGAACAAGCCGAAACAGGGAGGCGGGACATGGGCAGTTCAAAACCACTCAGTATCCACATGCGATTGCTGGGGAAACCAGACATCGACCGCATCATGGAGATTGAGCATGAGTCGTTTACCGACCCATGGCAGCCCGAGGACTTCAAGGAGATGGCGAAGTCCAATTCACATCTTTGCAACGTGGCCATCGTGAATGGCAAGATTGTCGGGTACATGATTTACGAGATTCGCAAATCAACCTTCTACATCAAGAGCATGGCTGTGTCCCGCTCGATGCGCCGGCAAGGAATTGGCGCAAAGATGATTGCACACATGCATGAGCTGCTCGAAGAGACCAATCGCACAAGCGTGCGTCTCCACGTTGCGGAAAACAACCTCACTGCACAGTTATTCTTCAGGGCCATCGGCTTCCGTGCGGTGAACGTCTGCCGAAACTTCTTCGGCGAGTTGGACGCCTACTACATGATTCGGCGTACCAAAGCTCGCATCACCTGTGCGGAGTGCAGTTGATTCATGGGTCGAAAGCTTACTGACGAACAGAGGGAAATGTTCGAGCAGTTTGTGATGGATTTTCCCTTTTGTTGGGCTTGCGGTATTGACCCGACCAACTACGAAGATGTACAACGCGAGAGGCGAGTGCTGGATTATCCACGCTGGCTTGAACGGCATCACATTGTCAAGTGCTGCCGCGTTCACGAACGATGGAACATTTGCAACCTGTGCAAGCTCTGCCATGACCTGGCCGAGATGCACACGATTCGTCCGGACACGGAACCGCTCCCGTACTTACGACTGGAGCATGTGCTGTACCTGAAAAACCTCTTTGACCGCGACAACTACGACCCGGAAGCGATGCAGCGCTATTCGCTGCGAAAGCTTCCAGAGCCGCGTTTTCCACCGGTCTGGTTTATGAACAACCTGGTGCAACGGCACAGGGCAAGGTTCAACATCAAACAGTATGGCGAAAAAGAAGCGTAGCGTTCCAAAGCGTGCCAGTAGATTCCACTCGGTCGCCTACACCCTTCAGGTGTGCGAGGAGTTGGGGTGGATGGCCGGCAAAACGGAGTATCGCCTGCCGTACGGACGCGGCGGCTTTGGAATGACGAAAGACTTGTTCGGCTTCATCGACGTTCTGGTCGTGGAGTCGCAGTGCTTTGGCGTCACTGGCCTACAGGTGACGAGCGATGCGTGCTTGCAAAGGCGTGTCCACAAAATCATGGATGAGCGAACGAATGAAGCCATTCGTTTTCTGACCGCTGGAAACAAAATCGAGGTCTGGGGCTACAAGCGGGTGTGGGTCGGCAATCGAGTGCTGTGGGACGCCAGAAGGAAGCTGGTATCGCTCGACGAGGACGGCAACCTGGTGGCTAGCAAGATTCCCGACCTGTCCGAACTACGCAAACAGGACCTAAACCGTGGCAAACCCAGCAAGGCCGGTCAGTCGTCGCCTCAAAACCACGTGGTACTCACGCCTGAAGCTGAGCGGTCGCCGGGAGGGGGCACCGTGGTTCAGCTTTCCCAACTTCAACGATGTCCACCCCCTGGAGGTGCTACGGGCTAGGCTCAAGCACTGGGAAAGCATCGACGAGCAGTATCCCAAGTGTCGGCCCGAGGAGCGGGAGCTTTTGGAAAAGAGCCTCCGGTCGCTTCCAGAAGACCTGCGATGGCTTGCCAGCAGATTAGAGGTCATGCTTGACAAACGCTATACCTCCCACTCTGATTGATGGTTAGGTGGCACTGCCGTTGACCTGAATGATTTACTGCACCATACTTGACCTATTCAGGAGGCAAGGATGGCTGACAGTCTCTCGCTGACCGTACGGACGCTGTTCGACTGGGCCTTCGTCTCCACGCTGGACCATTCCGCAGTCCGTGACACGACCCAGCTGTACGGGGAAACCAAGTTTGTTGATGGCACGGACGCCGGGGAATGCAATCAGCTTTTCCATGACAAGCGGTCCTTGGCACCAGGTGCTAGCGAGGACATCAACCTCCTGGCGGTGACGGTCGCCCTCTTTGGCGGCACCATCACGTTCGGCTTCGACACCGTTAAGGCGCTCCTGTTCATCAACAACGCCACGACGGCCGGCGAAAATTTCTTAATCGGTGGGCAGGGGTCCAACGCTTGGTCAGGACCGTTTAACGATAACGACAGCGCCCAGCTGCTGGTTCCGGCAAGCGGGCACATCATTCTGTGCAACCCATCTTTGGCGGGCTGGGACGTGGGTGCCGGTGCGTATGCCCTGCGAATTACCAATAACGGAACCACGACCAACTACTACGACATCGCCGTCGCCGGCCTCCTTCTGACCACCTAAAGGCCATGGCTGACAATCTTTTATTCATCAAGGAAGATGAGGCCAGTTTCTACGCTAAGGGCGACTTTAGCGTGTCTGACATCATCGGCGGTGGCGACTCAGGTGGCGGTGGGGGCGGTGGTGACGACACGGCCACTTCCAGTCTTGGCGCTCAGTTTGTGCAAACCACGAACACGGACGTGGATGCCAGCACTGCCGAAGAAACGCTGACGAACGGCGGTCTCGGCTCCCTGGTGGTTCCGCCCAACGAGTATCTGGAAGGCTGCGAGGAGATTTGGCGTGCTTGGGGCGTCTACTCGACCAAGGACGAGGGGCCTGGCTACGTTACCGTCCGCATGATGTTCGGCTCCGAGGTGGAGGTCGAATTCCAGCCGTTCACGCCGGCCGGTGGCATGGACAGCGAGGTGTGGTTCTGCGAGATGCACTTGATTCGCCGCACGGATGGCGGAACTGGTGAAATCACAGGATACGCCAGCCTGAACATGGGAAACGGCAATGACGAGCCGTTCATGGCGATTGCGGTGGTGGCCCCGGTCGTCGTTCCCTCGACGGTCAACAAAACAGCCGAAGTTACCGCCCAGTGGTCTGTAAACAGTGCGGACAACGTGTTCCGCTGCTACGGCACCAAGCTAGAACTGGCCGCAGACGGAGCGCCGGCCTCGGCTAGCCGTGTTTCGCAGTACGTTCAGACCGGCACTGGGATTGTCAATAACACGACGACCGAATCGTCCATCACAGACATCGGCGTTGGCAGTCTGACGATTGGTGCTGGCGAGTTCTTGGCTGGTGGCGAAGAGTACATCCGGTCTTGGGGTGTTTTTGACACTAAGGCATCTGGGCCTGGAACTATCACCATCAGGGTGGGATTCGGCACAGAAATCGACTTGGAGTTCACGCCGTTCAATCCGAACGGTGGCCTGTCAGATATGCCGTGGTTCTTCTGGCTGCGATTGATTCGCCGGTCGGAAGGCGTCAACGGCGAGGTCTCTGGGTTCGGTATGCTGGTGGTCGGGACCCAAAACGAACAGCCAGAACTGTACCCGGTGGCCATCGCACCAGTTGTGGTTTCTACCGCTTCCAGCAAAGATGTTGCTGTGACGGTTCAGTGGAGCGTGGCAAACGCCAGTAACAACTTCGAGTGTTATGGCACCAAGGTTGACTATATCAGCGAGCCTCAATAATGGCACGATACACACGCCCACCCAAATTCGACGTGGTCCGCTACGGTGCCGACCCGACTGGCAACGACGACTCATCGGCTCGCATTCAGGCGTGCATCGAGGATGCTGCGGACTGGGCCTCTACACGCGGCAAGGCGCTGATTACAGTACCTCCAGGCGTCTACAAGGTCCAAGACCCGGATGCGAATTCACACACAACCAGCAGTGATGGGCCGATTCGTTTTGAGTCTGGCTACAACAACATCACATTCTCTGGCTACGGTGCGACGTTCAAAGTCGGAGCGTTTGGCGTCGGCACGGCCGTCATCCGGAACTTCGGCTCGCACAACAAGCTGCTGGGATTCGGCATCGACCTGAACGAAGGCGTGGCGGACGGGTACAAGAACAACGTTGGCATCCAGGTGCTGGGGTCAGGTTCTGGCGGTCAGTTCGTGGACGGCTGCGATAACACCATCAGGGACGTGGATGTTTACAACAGCCGGGAAACGCTGATTGATTACTCGACCGGGACTGTGTCTTATGACCACGCCGGCAACACCAAAGGCAATCGCGTTGTCTTGCTGACAGGCGGTACGTTCGCGTCTGACGTGAACCGTTACTTCGCCATCCAGATTCCGGCTATTTCCGGCAACTGGTACACGCTGGCTCCAACGAATCCGCGAATCGACAGCACGACCATTCAGCTGTCGTCATCGGATAACCCAGGGGCGGACGTTGCGGCCGGGACTTCCTACATCCTGCGTGGTGAACCGCACCAAACCCAAGGCCACGACGGCATCCAAATCCTCGGCGGCTACCGCAATCTCATCACGGATGTGAACGTCTACGACATCGGCTGGACGGCGATTCGCATGGCAGGTGGTGACAACCGCCTGAAGAACTTCACCTGCAAAGACTTTCGCGGGATGGGCGTTCGCGTTCTGGAACACACTCGATGCTGGATTACGGACGGGTGCATTTCGTCAGACTACAACCCAGAGCGGATGGGTATTTTGGCGGACGCCGGCTCGGCTACCGACGCCAGTTCGCCAACCAACAACAACGACGTGCGTGTGGACTGGCTGTGGATTAAACGGGTCCAGGTGAAGTGCAACGCCTACCCGGACCTCGACAGCTACGCCACCTGCATGAAGATGGCTGCGGTGCGGCATTGCTTCATCGAAGACTGCCACATTTACGGAGACCAGGAAGTCGGTGCCACGGTCGGCCTGCGTATCGAAGACTGCATGGGCGAGTGCTACGTCAAGAACAGCTACCTCTATCCAGGGGCGTTCTGGACACCGACAGGAAGCTCAGCGGTTCAGGGTGCTATCACAGCCAACGCCAGCAGCAGCGGCTTTGCCCAGCTGACGCTGAACGTGGACTGCGACGACCTGGTTCCAGGCAAGAGCCTGTACGTCTACGGAACTGGCATCGCCGGGTACGACCGCGAACACATCATCACAGCCCTTGGTGCCACGAACAGCGGCATCGTCATTACGCACGTCCCGTACGTGGCCGGCACCCCGGCTTCTACGGCGTGGGGGCAGTCAGTTTCCGACAAAATCATCTTCGAGAACTGCACGTTTGAGCATGACTCGAACACGGCCGGCACCTATCTCTGTGAGAACGTGGTGGGACGGGAAGTGCGGTTCCGCAACTGCAACTTCCGCCAGTACGGTGCCTTCACAACGGCCTACTCGGACTCGCTGTACGCCGACTACCAGGCTCCGCGTACGACCGGGACCGGCAAGCTTGGCTCGATTCTGTGGGATGTGACGAACGACAACGGGTTCGAGATTCTGGAACTGACGAACTGCCTGTTCGAGTTCAACAGCACGAACATCTGCAAGGGCTTGCGTGGAACCAACGCCGGCACGACCGCAACTCAAACGGTCACGGTCCCTGTTGGTGCGACCGGAAACTGGAAATACACCGACGCTGACACCGGCAATAGCTCGGCCAATATCTCCGTCACCGCCTCGGCTACAACGGCCCGTGACGCGATTCGGGCTATCACGAACGCCGGCCTGAGCGTTATCGCGGTTTCACGGGCGGGAACCGGTAGCGGTGCCTCGCCGTTCGTGTACACAATTACGTTCCACGGCTGGCCGGGTCCGAAGACCACAGGCACGATTGACAACGCGGGAATCACAAGCGGCCCGGTCACGATTGCGGCCGGCACAACAGGCGTGGCCAGCACGCAGCTGGTTACGTCAGGGAAGACTATTGGCTACGGAAACATCATCCGCAACCAATCAACGGGGACGACGTACCTGATTGAGACAACCAACAGCGGCGATGGCGGTGTGACCTACCCGCAGCGAGCGACCTTGTTCAACACGATGGGGAACCAGCTGGGTCGCTACAAGGCGGCGTCCGTGCCGACCACCAGGGATGTCACCTTTAACGCGGGTGACGTTATCTGGATTGACAACCCTGGCAGCGGCGGACGGCCGTTCTATGTCTGCACTGTTACCGGCAAGCCCGCCACGTTCCAGCAAGCAGCAGCCCTGTCATAAGGAGCAGAATGCTGGACGGCTCCGGGGCTTGAATGGCCTCCCCAAAGGGAATCTTCCCTGAGAATTCATACTCCGGTCCCAGCCAGGAGTATCCGGTGCCGAAATGATTTCGCACCTTGTTCAAGTCAACTAGGTCCACAGAGCCGTCCAGGTTCGTATCGCCCAGCGGCCCCACGTCGCCGAAGTTGTTTCGTACGGCGTTTAGGTCCTCTAGGTCGAAGTCATAGTCCCCGTCTGCATCTACACCGCCCAGGACTGTGTTCAGATAGAAGTTGTTCTGCAATGGACTTCCCATCCGCACAAGGTCCAGGTTGATGTACGAGCCGTCGAGCAGCCAGCCCTCGATGATGTGGCTGCTGTAGTCTGGGTTATCTGGATTGCGGTTTGAATGGCGGAAGTTGTATCCGTTCAGTGTGATGGTTGCGCCGCCCGGGTCGTTCATCGTCACCAGGTGCATAATCCCGAACGGGGCCTGTGAGAGCAGGTTTTGGTCGAGGCCATTGATGGTCATTTCGCCGCCACGGCCAATCCGCGAGCCAAAGTCCATGAGCATTCCGCCATCCATGGTGGCCTTGCCACCGACGTTGCTCAGGTAGTTGATGCTTCCACCCTTGAAGAGCAATTCCCGCTCTTCGTTCAGGTTTACCCGGTCGTGGACGCCGGATTCGATGACAATCAACTCAGCGGAAGCTACCGAACAAAGTAGCAACCAAACAGCCAGAAATCGCGTGAACATTCGAGTCTCCTTGCGTGAGAGGGGTGTGAATTCGACGAGCGAATTATACCACCACTTTCGGGTGGTACGCAAGGATAGTTTTAACCTAAGTCAATAAAAAAGGGGGCAGCCCAGGTTTGTGCCTGAACCACCCCCTCGCGCAACGACCAGCCTCGCAAGTGTACTAGTGGCAGCCGAACGGAACGGCGAACGTCCCGAAGGTGCCGTTAAATCCGTTGTCGAAAAACACCGGCTGGCCGAAGCCATTGATAAACACCGTGTTTCGTGGACGGAAAAAGACCGGGTTGCTCGAAAACACGCCGAACGTCCCCACCGGTTGGCGGAACGCAAAGGTGTTATTGAATCCGGTGTTAAAGCCGTTGTTGACGAAAACGACGTTTGCCGGGCGGTTAAACCCGCGATTCACAATCACAGTCCGGCGACGGTCAGCGGACGCACCAGTGACCATCAGAGCAACCAGCGTCAGAGCAAGAATCAGCGACTTCATGTCAATCTCCCTTTACTTGTGTGGATAGGCCGCGTTGATAAACAGCGCCCGCTCGGCGAGCGAAAGTTTCTCGGCAGTTCCATCCGGTTTGAGCGGCATTTTACCTTCGTCTACCGCTTCGGCCATGATGACCAGTTGATTCTGGGATACTTCTTTCCCCAGGTCAAGTTTTGCGACCCCGTTGCCTTGGCCGGTATGGCACGCCGTGCAGCGAGCATTCACCAGCTTGATGAACTCTGGATTAGTGCCAGTGTTCGTCGCAGTCACCTCCTGGTGCGTCGTCACTTCAGCTTGGGCCGGGCCGACAATCTGCTGCTGACGAAAGACCGTAGAGGTAGGCTGAGGCACCGGGGCTGTTCCCACGCTGGCAATCGTCGCCAGTTGGGCAATCTTAATCTGCCGGTCATTCTCCAGAGCATATGCCTGGTTGGCGATGTCCGACGTGTCTTGGGCTGAGGACGACGCACCCACGGCCAATTGCTGGCTCAGCATGCGTTGCCCCTGGATGACCGCATTCAGGTCCACCAGCGGGTCGTTGCTGTAAGCCTGCACGCCGTATTGCGTGGCCCCCAGGTTGCCGTATTGCTGCGTCAGCTCGCTGTACGTGTTTGAACCGTACGGGCCAGCATAACCGGCAGCACCATAAGCAGCGTAGCCCTGCGGAGCGCCGGCTACTTTCGACAGAGCCTCATTGAAAGCCTGGTAATCTTGCTTGGTTTCCTCAAGCTTGATGATTGCCTGCTTCCACGAGAACTGCTGCTGCTTTTTCGGATGGCAGTTGTAACAGCCCGAATTCCACCCGTTCAGGCTGTAGATGGTTTGATAGGACCGGCCGCACCTCCAGCCGGCTCCAGCTTGAGCCGTCATTCCAAGCGCCAGCACAGCCGCCAACAGCATGCGTGTCATCATTGCGAGATTCCTTCTCAGTGAGGCAAATGGCTGTATGCCCGAGCCATCATTAGGCCCTTGCATGAGTCAAACGAGCGCCTGGTAACAGGGATGCCGGCCAAAATAGCTGCAACCACCCCGTCCTCCTGGATTATACCAGGCCCGCCAGCGGCTCCAATAAGAGGCCGCATATATGCCAGCGCCGCTAGCATGTCTTGAGCCGTTTCCGGCTGCCCGTCACTCGGCGGCACACCCTGAATGCCAATCTCGGTGGCGACCGCCCAAATATCCAGTGTGGTGTACTCGTAAGCGTCCCTGGCTTGACCCAGCTTGGTGGCGACTTCCTGGGCAGTTTGTCCCGTCACCCGCAGCACCGCCTCAGCGTAGGTCAGCCGGCCGACCGCAAAGGGGCCGGTGCCGACCTTGAACCACGATGGTCCGGTATACAACCCGGCAATCAGCTGGGCTTGTTTCAGCGGGTCCTCGCCGCTGCTAATGTCCCCCAGGACGTTCGTGCCAGAATCCAGAATGGTCTTGAGGTCGTTGGGGGCGTCTCGCCAGCCGGATTCACCCGCATGGCACACGATGCAGCTAATCCCAGGCTGGAGAATCTGCGTGTATGGGTGTGGAATCGTGTTGTCCGCCACCAGCTTATCTGGGGCCGAGAAAACCAGGTTACCGGCTTTGTCCCACAAGGTCCATTCGTGGAGGCCGTTCGATAGCTCGATAATGACCTCCGAGCCGCGACCCTTGAAGTTCAGCAGGTTCCGCAGCGGGGAGCCTTCAGCGTCCCGGTCCTCGTCGAAGGGGTCGTATGTGATGGCTACAATGCCGCCACCGACGCTCGGGCGCACGCCAGCACCACGAAACAGAGCGATGCCGCGTTCCTTGCCAGTCACCTTACTAAACAGCTGGACTGACCGCTCTAGGGATTCTAGCTTCTTTACCTGGTCCTCGCTGGCCCCACGGTTTTCCAGGTAGGCTTTCAGGCTGACGCCGGCTTTCAGGCCACGGAACGTGTAATACAACCCGCCTTCGACCGTCGTTAAGGCCGTCTTGCGGAATTGCCGGCCCTCGATAATCGGGATTTCCGACCCGGTGATTTCAAACAGTTCCGTCACCGGGCCAAGCACATAAGGAGCCGGTCCACGAACCTGAACGTCCTCAATCTTGAAGTCGTATGTTTTGCCGTTGGCAGCCTTGTATGGCTTGACCGTGACCTTTTTCGCCACCACCTGGTTAATGGTGAAATCCCGGTCTACCAGCGTGAACTTCTCCCAGGCGTTCAGGAGACTGGCCAGGTTCGCCTCGTCCGTCGCCAAGACGCCCAGGTCGAGCCGCACGAGCCGGCCGTTCGCCAGTGGCACCATTCCAGGCGAACTCCCCGGCGTGACGCCCACGTTAATCCTGGACAGCACAGAATTGACGACAAAACTGGTCATGGCCAACTCATCGCGGCTTCCAGAGCGAATGAAAATATATCTTGTTCTGGTTGCAACATCAGCTGGCAGTGTTTTAACATCAGCTGATGCGACTTGCGCTGCAAACATCGGCGTTTGTTCAAAAACAACTGGCGAATCGTTTGCCTGCACAAGCAGCGCCAGCACGAGACTAGCAATCACTGTTTTTCCTTTTGTATTTGTTGCGATTTCCATTTCGATTCGGCGGCGTAAACAAGGCGGCATCGTGAGGCCAGCCTTGGTCGAGGCGGTATTTCAAGCCCGTCGCTGTGATTTGGACGCCGTAAGCATCGATGGCTTGCTGAAGGCACATGCTTAAACCATTGATGTAAATTCGCACGTTGTTTGAGGTGTTTTGGCTTTGCTGGACTGACGTAGCCCACCTGCAATTGGTTGGGCAATAGCCTTTATTGCCGTCGATTCTATCGATTGATAAATCACTCTTGTAGCCGTTTTGAAAAGACCAGTCACGGAACGAAGTGAAATCCATCCATTCGTCGCAGACAACAATGCCCCTTCCGTGGTAAAGATGCCAAACATCTTTTGGGCATTTTTCGCTGCATCTGACTTTCATTCCCCTCCAAATTGCGTAAATCCGGCTTTTGCTGCCTCCGTGGCGATAGGAAGGGTTTTCTCGGCCTGTTTTTCGGATGCGAACCCGAGCAACTTCGCTCTTGTGGCATCCACAGGACACCGACTTGCCATTCATCGCGTTTCTCGCGTGAACTGCACGAATGGTTCCGCATGCACAAGCAGCAATGAAGTACTGTTCGTGCGGTGGCAAGTAAAATGACTCGCCAAGAACAACCCACCGCCCATGGTTTTCACCGGGCTTGCAGATTGCTTTTTTCGGTGATACAACACGCATGTACATCTCCTGCCAGAATAGGAGTGTGCCGGCCTCTGGACGCAGCGAACGTCGCAGAGGCCATTTTATTACACCGCAGGTTTCACGTTCAGCGAAACCATGTCGGTTGCCACGGCTGGGTAATGAAATGTGAACTCCAGTGGTCCCAGCGTCACCTTACGCTCAATGACTTCCTTGTCGCTCTTTTGCTCTTCCTCTTGCAGCACCTTGGCCGGATTGAACAAGCCGAATCCGTACAGTGGGTCCAACCCTGGGGTGCCGACATCCACAGTGACCGTAGACAGCCAGTCCCGGGCCTTTGCAGCACTACCGCCAAAGTTGTAGCCGGCGCTCGCCGCCAACGCGAACATCCCTGTCGCAAACGGAGCCGCCATCGAGGTGCCAGACAGCACCGAATAGCCGCCCATCTTGTAGCACGACAGAATCTTCACACCACCACAGGCCACGTCCTGTTCCGGCCCACGGCAGCTGAAATCAGCCAGCTCGCCAGCTTCGTTCACGGCGGCCACGGAGATGACGTTTTCCAAACGGGCCGGGAAGTTCACCGCACCGCCGTCATTGCCGGCCGCACAGATGAGCAAGCAGCCCTTGCCGGCCGCGTATGCCACCGCCTCGGCAATCAGTTCGCTGTTAAACGGCGAGCCGAGGGAAAGATTGGCAAACTGGCAACCGCAGTCAGCCACCCAGCGAATCGCTTCGGCCAGCATCCTGTCGTCGCCGCTACCGTCATCCGACAGAGCCTTGGCGACGTACAGCTTGCACTCAGGGGCCACGCCAGTTCCACGCTTGCCGGCAATCGTGCCGCCCGTGTGCGTGCCGTGGCCATGCTGGTCCAAATAGCTGAACCGGGAGCCGGTGAAATCCCTGGCATCCACCACGACGCCGGCCAAGTCACCCGCCTGAAGATGCTTTTGGTCCATGCCGGTGTCGATGCAACCGACATTGATGTCCTTGCCCTTGGACCGCTTCCACAACTCCGGGACCTTGTACTTATCCATCGTCCAGGGAATCGCAGCCGCCAAATCGACGGCTGCGATGTACTGGTGGTGAATGACCTCAGGCAGTCCAATGGGCAGAGACATGGCAGCTTCCTTGCTGGGATGTTAAATAGCAGGTACGGGAATTGAACCCATCAGGCAAAGGTTATGAGCCTTCGCTGAGCACCAGCCCACCTGCATATGACTACTTCGCGCCCTTGAGGAACTCCAGGATGAGCGGCAGGGCAATCGGCCCCAGCACTTCCCAGATTTTCTTCAGGCGGCTGCCGTCGAACCCTTGTGCCTCGAACTCGGCTTCCAGGGCCTTCAGGTCATACGAGGACGCACTGATTTTGGTCATATCCACGACAATCGGCCACAGAATCTTGCCGACCGGGATGAACTTGTCGAACTTGTCCTCAATCGGGGCGTTGATGAACTCCTCGGCAGCCCGGATGAACTCGGGGATGTTCACCGAGTACTTCAGCAAGCCGGCCAGGAATCCAGACAGGGACAGAATGCTCACGATACGCTCCTTGATTCGCTTGATTGGTTGTCGTCTACGCGGTCTGCGTTCTCGTCTCATCTTACATCGTCCCCTGGCCGACGCCAACTCGGATTAGACCTTCGCCTGTAAGCCGCACGTTTGCGTTGTGTGGGCTTCCAGCGGCTGCGGCGTGTTCCGGCCAGGATTGCCGCTACAACGCCGTCACGGCCCGCGTCCGTGGCTAGCTGGACCACCAGGAGGCATTCGTCCCGGTCAAGTTCCTCTAGGTGGCTCTTGCCGGCTATGGATTTGAGCCAGTATTTGGCTTGCCGCTTCGCCTCCCTGCGAACGAGGGGGTCAGATACCCCGCTACTGAACCTGGCCAGGCAGCGTCGAGCATGCTGCTGGGCCACCCATGTAAGGTAGTCCACGGGAGCCTCCTTCTTGGAGGGACTGGGGTAGCCTTCCCTGGCCCCCAGACATCATGGGAGACAACGCTAGGGAAACTAGCCTATTCCGTTTTTTCCGTCAATTCCTCTTCTTCCCGGTGTTCGAGCTGCGTCTCCCACTCGGGAATCTGCTTACCGGTTTCGACTACCACCATTGTAGCCCACTTCGGAATGTTGCCCTCCTGAAACAGAAACTCATCAGGAAGGTCCGCACCGGATAACACCAGGGTAATGGTTTGACGCAGCCTGTCCACTTCGTCTTGAAAGGCAAACTCAATATGGACATGCTCCGGGAGCTTCAGCACCAGCTTTAGCTCTTCCAGGCCGATGCTTGTGATGGCACGCTTGTTCAATTGTCAACCTCGGTGACTTCACGGCCTTTGACCGAGTGACGAATCCGCCAAGGCATGCCGCCCTCGAAGTCTTTGATTTTGTGGCCTTTGCCGACCAGCCAATAGCGAAACGCCTTGTCGCAACGACAGCAGGCGAATCGCGGGCCTCGGTGTGGATTCAGCCACTTGGTTCCGCTGAGGTATCCCAACTCGCGGGCCACATCAGCACGGTATACCTGAATGCCGCCGATGGCCTTGCCAATCCGGCACGACTCGAAGTCTTTCGATTCAAGCCCGAGCACTTTTGGCTCGTCTTGCAGAGCGAGGTATGCATCGCCAGAGGAGTGGTCCACTTGCTTCCAGTATCGGCAAGGGTATGTGAGCACTGCCTCGGCACTGATTCCGTTTTGAAGAACTTCATCGATGGCCCTCCCTGGCCAGATGTAATCGGCGTCAGTGAGAATGATGCACGACTTGGCGGGAGAATGCAAACAGGCTTCGTTCCGTCCGATAGAGCGCCTAAAAAGTCGATTGGTCTCCAAGAACTGCGAAACCACGAACACGTTCTCTGGCAACGACGGCCTCATCGCCTGGATGACATCCAGCGTACGCTTGTCGTGTTCTGGATTGCAAAACACCGTCAGCTGGACATCGCATTGCGGCGGATTCAGAATCAAGCCGCTGATTTGGTACGCCAGCGAGCGGGAGTATCGCCAGCAATGCGTGACAATCTCCACGTCCACATCTGGCTCCATGACGTAGTTACTCGACATCGGGAATCAACCTCGGGTCGGCCGCAATGAACTTGTCCGTCAGGCTGGCCCAACGATGAACGTCCGCAAACTTGGCTCGGCACGCCTCATGGAAAACGGGGAGCCACAGCTCCTTGCCTTTTTCCTTGCGAATATGCTTCGAGCCGTGGAAATGCCAAATCGTCGCCCTGTCGCGGTTCTGTCCATAGAACGGCGAACAGTTGTGGCGGTCGTCCAAAATGCGGCACTTTTCCGCCGTGCCGCTCAGGACCTGCATGGCAATCTCGTCCACAATGAACTTGCCGGCCTTCTGGTTCGTAACTTCGAGCCAGTCTCTGCGGGCTGTCTTGTTGCGGTTGCCGTAGCCCACGACGCCGGTGTTGATGGCAGGGTGCGGACGACTCAGCTGCTTTTTCACAAGCTCTGGCTGTACGTCGCGGTACATGCCAATCCGCTTGCTCATCATTCCGCCCGTACTGACCCAGCCAGAGAACTGCGTCAGCACCAACTCCTCGTCGTGACGCGGCCACAACTCCTGAAAGTCTCCGACGACGATGATGTCCGTGTCAAGTTGCAGAGTCAGCTTGTACGGAGACAAGCTCGGCAGCAAGGGCTTTACCGTGTAGCTGCGGTGCTTAATCCCTTCCCCGTCTTTGATGACGTATTTCTGACAGTCACCGGCTTTGCACACCAGGTCTGTGTAGGGCTGGCTGTTCTCATCGCAGAACACTGTAATCGGCCCGCTGTAGAACTTGCGGAGCGAAAACACCGACACCGCCAATAGCACCGCGTGCCCTTGGCCGAGATTGAGCATCGTCACGCCGCCGCCATCAGGAACTTTCACATTCGCCTCCCGCGAGTGCCTCTTTGCATCGTTTCGCCAAGCGGCGATTGGAGTGACCGAAACCGTATTGCTTCATGTTGTGCCGCATGTACGGTGCCTGAAACCGCTCGGCACAATACCACAGGTAGGTATCTTGACTAGGGGACGGCAGCAGCGGGTACGTGTCCTTCGCCAGGTCGGCGCACTTCTTCAAAAATGCCGTCTGGCCGAACATCATCCAAGAGATGATTCGCTTGTGATATGCCTTGCCCTCTGGCTTGAAGATTTGGGCCGGGGCTTCCGGGGTGCCGCGAAACTCTTCCTTAGAGCCAGCCCACACCGCCAGTTGAAGGTACAGCTGAGCCGGCTTCGTATAACCCCAGCTTGGAGCGATGAATACCGGTGCCTGGTCGCCACCAGCAAACCACTCAGGATGCGGCCAAGTTAGCTGCCCCTTGGTAGCCACGACATCCGTGTCAATCTTCAGGAACCATTCGGTCTTGAGATGCTCGGCTGGCGCAAACACCAACCCTGCCAGCATCTTTGACCGCTGATTCGCCCCTTCGGCGGTATGCGTGACGACGGTTACGTCGCCGTGATGCACAAACGACGAAAGCTGCCGACGCCACCATTCCGCGCTCTGCTCGCCGTCCGCCACAATCAGCAGTGGATTGTCTTGGAATTCGTTGTGGAATTTGGTCCACGTTTCCCAAACGAGACGGAACTCCTGGATGTGCATGTAATCCACACCCACGACCGTCGTGAATTTAGGAACTGCTAACAAAGACATGCGGCACGTTTTTGTAGGGGTAGGTTTCTGTCACGCCGCCGCCCTGCAAGCCTGGCCAGCGTTCAATGTCATCAATCGAAGCCGGATGGCCAGGGACATGTCTGACATACCACTCCATCAAGTACACCGGCTTCACTGCATAGAACTGATGGTAAACCCCAGGCTGGGCCGTGAACCCGTCGCCAGCCTCAAGAACCATCACGCTCTTGCAAACACCTTCTTCGTAGATGCCAATGGCCAGCTTTCCGCTGACCACGACAAACGAGTTTGAGTGACTGTGATGGCAATGAACTGAGCAGTAACCGCCTTCTTCGATGATTGCGGCTACCACTACGCTCATGTCATCACTGAGGTGAATCCACGCCTTTCCCCAGTCCTTGACCATCTCCTGCATTGGCTGCCTCCGCGCTTACGTTGAGGAGTTCTGTTCCCATGTCCTCTTTGATGCTCTGGAGGACCGCGTTAAAGTCTGCGTGCGGAAACTTGTGCGACTTGCGAAACACCCGAATCCGGTCCCCGCTCTTCCTGGCAATGTAGACCATCCAGCTGTCGTCAGACGCCGCCAGGTCCAGATGCGTCCGCAGTTCCGGGTCGTTCATTTGGCTTGGTGTGGAGGTTGGCGAGAGTGTAGTTGGCGATGACACTGGGAACGTCTCCTGGTTTAACTGGTTTGCGGAACGCATTTTGTTTCGATGACTCAAAGAAATGGTCGCACTCAAAGCGGTGGCCATCCTTCAGGAACCATTCATTGACAATCTCCGTCACTCCATCTGTTGTGCGGAGCGCTCGGTAGTCGTCGAAGATGATAATGCCGCCAGGCTTGATTTTGGTCCAGCCGATTTCGGCGTCGATTGCGACTTCCCTGCGGTCGTGACCACCATCCACGTACAGGATGTCGAACAGGTTGTCAGGGAACTTTGGCAGCCTGTCTTCGCTCTTTTCGCGGTAGACCGTCACTCGCCCTTCCTCGATGTGCTTTTTGAGGTTTTGCTGGTAGAGGTCGTAATTGCGGTCCATTCCCTCTTGGGGAATCTTTCGGGTCGCCAACCACGGGTCGATGGCGTACAGGTGAGAGTGAGGATGGAGCAGAAGCTCCTCGCAAAGCCAGTGTGACGACTGCCCTTGAAAGCAGCCAATCTCACACACCATCAGCGGCATTTCGCACAGTGGTTTCAGCTTGCGGGTCCAGATGCGAATCGCTGAAGAGCGAAACCAACTGTTCTCGAAGATTGGTCCGGCTGTTGACATCTAATCCTCTTTCATGGCGTCTGGCTGATGGCCGCCGTCTTTGTCGCTGTACCAGTTTGTCGTATCCAGACTCTCCGGATACTTGCTCAATGCCATCTTGAGGGCGTCATTGTAGCTGACAATCGGAAACGCCGTCATGTGGGTTTCCGGATTGCAGTTGAACACTTCAAAACCGGCCTGTTTGAAGTACGGTCGCAGTTGATGGAAAATCCACTCAATCGTGGCATATGAGCCGTTATTACCGTTGATGCCACCTTGATGCTTGTGCTGCGGGAAGGCGTAAATCTGACCTGGAGCCATCTTGAAGTCGCACCCAAGCAGAAACACCTTCCGAAAGCCCAAGTAGTAGCACAGTCTGATTGCCTGAATCATCGTGCTAAGAACGCGAGGGAAGCCGTTCTTTTCCTGCCCCTCCTTGCCGTTACCCCAATTGATGCTTGGTTCGTGCAGCCAATTGGGCGGGTCGAGGATGCAATTCCTCTCGATGCACACGACACCAGGGAGAGAGACTACCTGGTCTTCGGTTTGCCTGAATACACCGTCCTGGCAGGTCCGAATCCGGTCCCCCATGCGAGGCTTGGGCAGAATCTTGAGGATTGACGGGTCGCGGAACAGGCCCTCATGGAACTTGCAGGTGCTATCCCCGTAAGTCCAGATATTCGGCCGCACGACGCACCCGGCGTTATTGACCGCCATGGTCATAATCCCACGCTGACCGAGTTTGCTCAGGTCATGGGTGATTAGGCTGGGGCCGGAAAGCGTCAGGAACACGCACCCGTTCAGGTACACGTTCTCCATGCTCATAGGTTCGCCGAACCGATTCACCATCGGGCTGCGGCCGGGCAATAACGCTCGCTCAGTCCACACTGCGGCTGCCTTTTCTTGCAAGGCTTCTGGGGTGATGGGCTTGTACCGCCTGAGACTATAAGATTCGGCGTTTGACTTGAAGCCGAAGTTTTTCATTACGCTGCGGCCGACATCAATACACGGCCGAACAACGCCGCCTGCCCATTCTGATGCGTTGCGATACTTCATGCGGTGGTGACAGAGAATCCGCAGCCAGTTTTCCGTCACCGGCCGGTTCTTTAACCACGCCGCCAGCACCGTCTGAATGACATGACGCTTCCATAGGCTTGGACCGGTAGACCCGGCCCTGGCACGGCGGTGCATGAAAGAGTAGCCGTCAATGGCAGCGTCTAGCACCTGCTGGAGGTTAAACGGCTTCTTCCACATCCAGTCGTCTTCGATGTGCAAGACGTGGTTTTCCGTGCGGGACCAGACCTCCCACAAGGAGCCGCTATAGCCGCGTGGCTGCTCTGCTTTCATTAAGACGCAAGCGTCGAACAGCGTAGAGGCCGCTTCCGCCTGGAGGATATTCTCCTCGAAGTAGTCTTCCAGCCCAGGATACTGGTCCAAGTGGTAAATCCACCGCACCCGGTATCCGCAAGCGTTCATGGACTTCCGAAAGGACGTAATGCACGGCAGCGTGCAGAGTCGCGGAATCGCCGTGGTCGTTACGTCAATCCACCTTTCGGAGTTTTTCACTTTCCTTCATCACCTGCTCAAAATTTTCTTTTGTCGGCGGTGGCGGCGTTACAAACGTCACTGGTGCATCGTCCCAATATCCCTGTTTGCATCGATACGTGGCGTACGAGAGGGCATTGAGCAGCTTGCGTTCCGGTGCGATTCCGCACCCACAAACACCGCATTGACCGCCCTGCAACAGCGGCAACACAGGGTCGGGTTTGTAGTATTTGCATGGACGGCAGATTTCTGCAAGAGTAGCTTGCTCTTCTGCGGAGCGAACTGGCCTTCCAGCAGCCACCCAAGCCGCAGTTGCGTTAAACCAGTTCATAGCCTTCTCGGTAAAACCGGGACTGAGAACTGGCTGTGGCGCTGAAGCGAAACTTTGCCTTGGTTCACCCCGACAGGAACGGTAAACCTTTGGCGGTTCGGATGTAGGAGCAATCTTCCATCGAGGCCCTCCGTAAGGGATGCCACAGCTCTCGCAAATCCAATAACCAGGCTTATTATTCGCCTGTGTCCACTGGCAGCCGTTGATGGTTTTCATGTTCCCGTCACAATCATAACAGCCGGTCCAGTGTCACCCTGGACGCAGCAGGTTGGGTTTTCGTTTCCATATCCAGAGAAGAACACGGCCCCCGTGCAATTAGGCGAACCGAGGTCGCCCTCAAAATACAGCGAGCATTCGTTCAACCCTCGCTGATAAAGTCGGCCACGCATTTTGCATAAAGAAAACCCATCTTCCTCGCCCTCTTGCACCAGGTGAACTTCAAACAGCCATTCTCCGCCATCTGGTCGGCATGGATTAACATGGCCTGTTCCTCCACGAATTGTCATATGAACAGCATCAATTTCAGTAATAGTCCCAACATACTGCAAATTGATGTCGATGATTCCACCAGGCTCTTCAAAATAGCATGGCGATGCAGCGCACTCTGGTGTTGGGCCGATGCCAAGAAACTGGACAAGCATTTCATCGCCTTCTGCGAAGTTTTGCCCTTGGCAGCAGCGAACAGGGTCTGGGTCTGGCGGGTCGTCAGGGTCTTGCGGGTCCTCGGGGTCCCATGGAGGTTGCGGTTCGCCACAGGTGTACCAATTCACGGGCGGTGAGCACCCACCAGCGAGGGAAATGAATCCCAGTGGCGTTTCATTAGTCGGCCCAGGCCCAATACCAATGTACCCATGCCCATGAATAGGTAAGTCGATACATTCGTATTGCTTGTTCCAGTTGTAGAGCCGGCATCCTTTTACATAGGCGGACAATCCGCCATAGATGCCGTGATAGAGTACATCCAGCGACGGGAGGTTGTATGATTCTTCATCAGCACCAGACACGTACTCATCCAGAACACCACCTTCATTGCCGACTCGGATGGTGTATGGTGCCCTCCAATAAATGCTGCCAAACAGCCGAAATGCATCATCCGGGTCTGTTGAAATCTCGATGTAGTGGTATTCTGAAAAGTCAACATTGGCATCAAAGTACAGGCGAACAGACATTCTCTGTGTGGAAAGGTCGCCAAACAACAAGCTGGTTACAGCTTCTAGGTTGGCGCTGCCGAATCCTTGGCGCGTGGCAACAATCCCAGAGCCGCCAGAAGTCTTGAGCATCCATCGCTTGCCAGGCCATGCTGGATTCTCAATGCGAGGACAAGCCAAGGTTGGCTTTTCATCCAGCGGAATGTCGTTGCATCCGCTATTCAGTTCATACGTCACTTCCCAGTCACCGCTAACAACGCGGCTGTTTTGTGGAAATGGCGGAATGTTGGTTTCGTTGTAATATGCACTCGGTGGTGGTGGAAATCCTTGAGAGAGGTCCCAAGTCATGTTAAAGGCATAACCAAACAGCCCAAACGCGCATGTCTTGCAGTCTTCGCAGAGGTCCTCCTCGTCAACCCACGAAGTGCCGCCTGGAACAGTTCCGGCAGGTGTGAGTTGCGTCGTTTTCTTGACATTGAAGTTGTCGAAGCTGACGCCAGCCGGCGAATCTTCCGAAAGCAAGCCAAATGCGGCACCAAACATGCCCCATCCATACTGGGTAGCACCGAAGCCCTGCGAAAGCGTGTAGACCTGTCCGCCAACTGTCAGCTCTGCAATGACGGAATCTCGCAGTCCGTACAAACCGATGTTGTAGCTGGCATCTCCAGTGACCGTGGCGGCACAGGTGTAAATCGCCAACTGAAAGTCAGTGCCAGCCGGAATATCCAGGTCGGCTGACTTGCATTCATCTGGGAGCGTCACTTCCCAATACTGCCGTTTATTCTCCTCGTATCCGCCACCCCACACTGGGTCGCCGATAAGGCTTGAGGCTGGAATTAGGCCGAGGGCTGGATGGCGAATGTAAAGCTGAAGCACAAACCGAGCGACACCAACGCCGCCGATAGTCGCCTTGGCACACCAGCCCCAGTCGAATCTTCCACATCCAAACGGCAGCATGTCAGTCGGTCTGGTTGCCAAAGAGCCATCGCCACCGGCTGTAATCATAATGCCGACAGTGCTGCCAGAATTTCCTTGGACGTTGACTGTGGCACGCTTGTATCCGTCTGGGTATGCATATCTCCAGATTTGGGCCTGGCGGTCGTTGGTCCCCTGATTCGGCACGAGCCGACCGTCGACGATGCTCCACTTTTCGCTGTTGCCAGAAGGGGTGGTGCCGCAATGTGGCAGCCACGTTCCGAGGTCGCCTCCAGCGGGAACGTCAGGACGACTGAAGTTGTCGTTGAGAAATTCACACTGACCGCACGAACACCCAGCAGAAGCACTGCAACCTGGATTGAACTTTTTAAGAACCATTGCAGTTTTCCACGTCCACGAACAACGCACCGTCGATGTACTTCAGCTGTACAAAGGTATTTCCAGGGATTGTCGCCGAAGTCATGTTATAGCACGCCGAGTTCACTCCGCTGGAGATGTATCTACCAGTAGCGGTTGGGTCAGGAACGCCGACCTCGACCTGACCAAATCCAAGCGTAAGAGGCCAATCCGAGCCGCTGGCGGCTGAAATACCATCAGTGTGCGTCTTTCCAATAGCACCGCTAGCACCGCCGTAGAATGTGTACAGCTGGCCGTACGAGAACCAGCAGTGGATGACAGTGCCATTAGGGATGTAAGACGGGCCGAGATTGCACACGTACCCGTACTTTTCGTCCACGGTGTATGGAAAGTCCTCATCCTCTCCTGGCGGGTCGCCTTCAGTGTTCTTGCCGCCGTGCGGAGGGCTTGGCGTCAGCCGCTCTACGTCGTCCATCATAAACGACTCAGACAGCCCGCTGTCGATATTATTGTCGTACGATGTTGTGACAAACCCAATCGGGTAGATGTTGTTCAGGCCGGTCGTGGGGTAGCTTTGTGCCGGGTCAGCCGGGTCGCATGTCTTGGCGTGGACGATTTGCGGATTGTTGATGACAACGTACTTGCCTGACTGCCGGTGATACCAGCAAAGGACAATAGAATCCCGTGGCACCGGGAAATGCCCATAAGGCATGGCAATCAGGTTGACGTACTGCTCTGGGTACGTGTCCTTCCACTTCATCTGAGTGGAGTGCCAATACTGAAGGATTCCCTGCCGGTCGCGGAACTCCGAGCTTTCGTCAGGCCCGATGTTTTCCGACATCCGAACCATAACGAGACTGGTGTTGCTGGTGCTTCCCTCAGTGTACAGCGTGCCTTTGAAGCCACGGCTGCCGACGATGCGATTCAGCGACTCCAGGCTTTCGGCCATGTTATTGAGCCGACTGATGGAGACGCCGCGTTCACTGCGGTTGAATCGCCCGAATCGCTTGCGTGGCATGGCTAAACCCCCACTGAGCTACTACTGTTGTCTTCAGGAATGCCAGGATAGAACAAAGCCATGAAGTTGTCAGTAGTAGCGTAGATGGTGTCGCCGTTTTTGATGTACAGTTTACGCCAGAACCCCAGCTTCGGGTCCATGAAGTGATTCCAGCCGACCGCTAATGGGTCGCCGAGGTCGTTGCCATCAAGGTCAGTGTAATACTGCCACATCACACGCTGTGAGAATCGGTACTCCAGCTCCCACGCCTCGGCACCGTCTGTCGTCACTTTTCGGCTGGCATTGCACCCAAGAAACAACAGCGTCTCAGCAGGTGCCTGAAACAGTTCGTCGTACTGGATGTTAATCCGTCCGATTTTGCTGATGATGGTTTCGAGCGGGAGTTCTGGGACGCGATACAGCGTCACTACATGCTCGATGAGCGGAATCAGCTTCCCAGCCTGAAGGTCCTCAAACTGGTTCAGCTCTTCGTCGTCCGGGTCTGCTGCCTTTTTACTCCACCGCAAGCTGGAAGCCGGAAGCTGGAGATATTCACCGCCGATTTGCAAAGCGTGCGAGAAGATAGCCAAGCCATCCTCGTTTTCGCCATCTCCTAGCGGCTCCCCTTCCTTAAACGTCTGCGTCTCGTAAGACAGTGTCGCAATCGCCCCTGACGGGCAAGTCGCCACGCCATTGAAGTCGTTTGTGTCAGGGTATTCCTCGTCGAACGGAGTCACATCGAGGTTGTTCAGGATGAGGTAGCTTTTGCCAGGAAAAACCTGTGTCGCCGGCACGATATTGCCACCGCTCGTGACAACGCCTGGCGGGAATGCTTCTGAAGCGAATCGCTCAATATCATCCCACGCAATCTTCAGTGTTCTGGTGGCAGAAATGCCGTCCCGAGAAAACTTGTATTGCGGAGGCTTGATTTCTTCGTAGCTGATGCCGCGAGGTGTGACGCCCATGTTTTCCTACGGTGCAAAGACCGACCATTTAGCCGCCGCATTGAAAATTTGCCCAAGCTTAACGCCAGCGGCTTGGAGCAGTTCATTTGACCTGGCAGTGTTCTTTTCGATTTTCCTTTCGACGCTTTGGTTCATCAGGGAGTCTTGGATGCTCCGGTTTAGGTCCTGAAAGCTAGAGAAACCACCAGTGTAGCCTGGAGTATCGTTACTCTTTTTGCGGAGTGCGTCGAGGTCTGTTCCTTTGCCTGACGCAAGCTTCAGGCCAGCCATTGCAACGCCCTGTCCCATTGCCATCAGGGTGTTCATCAGGCCGCCAGGAATCGCTTTTGCAAAGCGAGTCGCCGTGTTCCATTCATCAGTGTACTTGTACGGACCAGAGCGAAAGAACCTATGGAGCTGGTCAATGAAGTAGGCCGAGTCCCTCGCTTTTTCAGCTTCGCGCCGATTTTTGTCAGTTTCGGCCTTTTTGTCTCTGTACGCAATTGCCGCTTGATTCATCTCCCCGATGATTGAAAGCAGCTTTGATTTGGTGGACTTTTGCGGCGAAGTATCTTCAATGGTGACTAAATCGCCAGCTTTGTTTTGGCGGTATTGGTCTGGAAATCGAGCGACCAAATCAGCCACTGCTGACTTGTAATGCTGCGTCATTGCACGCTGGTCTTCAATCGGGTCGCCATCGGCAACGGACTGATTGAGAGCAGCCTTTGCCATAATCACACCATGCGAAGCCAAGCCAGCTTGGGCTTTTCGCCAAAACGAAATGGCATTATGTCCCTGGTCAATCAGGTCGCCGAGAATCTCGGCCAAACTAGTCGCCCACTTCAAGAAGCGTTCGCTTGTGATGTTGGCGAAAAAGTCTTGAAGCATCGTTCCGAGCTTTGGCAAGCCAACCAAGGCGAACTGCGTGAACATCTCCACGGCGGGGCGAAGCGATTCACCAACTTGCCGGCCGATTTCCTGAAGCACGTCAGCCAGCTTCGACAGCTGGCCCTCCATTGAAAAAGCCTTTCGGGCGGTTCCCTCGAAGAAGTTTCCGCCATGCGATGTCATGGCGATGAAAGCCTTCTCGACCTCTTTGAAGGAGATTTCGCCTTTTTTGGCCATGTCAAAGATTTTCATCTGTGACACGCCAAGTTGGTTTGATAGCTCTCGATAGATTGGGATGCCACGTCGCTCGAACTGCCGCAGCGAGTAGTTCAAGACACGAGAGCTACCGTAGATTTTCTCGTACGCGAATGCCAGCTCTGTAATGTCCGCACCAGTGCCCGAAGACACATCGCCAAGCATCTTAAGTGTGCTGATGATGTTTTCACCAGGCAGCTTGATGGCGAGGATTTTGGCTGCGTCTCGCAACTCCGGAAAGTCAAACGGAGTTTCGATGGCAAACCGCTTGACCTCTTGGAATAGCTTGGTGCCACGCTCCATGCTTTGCAGCAGGGTTTGCATGGCAATTTCGGCCGTTTCCATTTCACCGGCGATTTTCACGCCCCAGCCCGCCGTAGCCAAGGCACTGCCCATGGCTTCGGCAGCACGCGATACTAGACCAGAAAACAACCGCTGGCCAATACGATTGAAATGACTCTTAGCCCGGTCGTGGAAGCTGACCGCGAACTTGTGCCCAGACTGCTGGCCAGCCCGAATTGAGGCAGCCAACAATCGTGTTTTCATCATTTGCTCGGCATAGGCAAGCTGCCGAATCATCCGCATCAAATTCAGATTGATGCCGATGACACCTGTGGCAATTTCAGTGCCGGCGCTCGTAGGCAATCGCCTTCCGCCGCCTCGCATTCCACCGTAATTAAATGCCACAAGACGCCTCCTAGATAATCCCCATCGACTTCGCTTGGTGATGGGTCATTTTAACAACCCCGCCAAGTTCTTTTTCTTCGGAGATGAGAATCCTGACTTGCTGCATTGTGAGGTCGGCGATTTGCGTCGGCGTATAGCCGTAGACCTCACACAGCTTGCGGATTATTCTCCGCCACTTGCTGGGGCTGCGGCGATGTCGTTCAAGCTGGCCAGGCTCGGCTTCGCCGCGTCCGTGTCCTGGCCAGTCGAGTTTCCCAGGTCGTCCATTCCCGACGCTTGGTCGCGGACTCGCATGTAGTACCCGAGCTGCTCGTCAGTCATATCCATGAAGATTTCACGCACGCGGTCGTGAGTCCACCTTCCTGGGTAGGATTTTTCGAGGCACAGCCAGTAGCACATCACGATGCCTTCAAGACGACACAGGAAAACCATCATGTCCTCTGGGTTGATGGTTGTTGAATTCTTGAGGTCTCGATATGCCATCTCCAGTAGCTGCTTCTTGGCCTCAGAATCCATTCCATCAAGGTGTTCCTTGACCACCTCTAGCGGGTTTGGCCGTTGCGATAGCATGTACTGCTCAATCGTCGCCAAATCCCGCAGGGTCATGGGCGGCAACACGACCATCACGCCGTCAAACTCAATTGGAACCCCGCCACCAGCCGCACGCGCCAGTCCATCAGACATGAATCACCTGTGTTACAGCGAATCGCCCGGGTTAGCCCAAGCACCGTTGGATGAGTAGTTGGCGGTCCAGCCTACCACATCGCCATTGTCCATATCCACCTCAAGATTGAAGTCGTCGATGATGGCGGGGACAGTGTAGTAGTTTCCGGAGTCCAACTTCAGCGTCAACGTCGCCGTGACACCAGGGGCCAATGTATCGAAGATGGCGTTGGCTGAGTTGTACTTGCCAGAAATGGTTCCATTGGCATCCTTCACGCCGGCCACACGCTTTTTGTAGCCAGGGGCCGTGCTGGAAGCCCAGCTGGGATTGTTGCTGGTCGTGTTCAACGTCCAGCCAGTGATTTCTGCCTGGGCACCGTCACCACCGCCACTGCCGGAAGTGGTCTCGACTGAGCCGTTTTTTCCTGAAATAGCGGCCATGCTAGCTCTCCTTGCCGAAAAACCCGCCTGCCTGGCGGAATCAGTTGATGATGTCCGGCCGCTGACGGAGTACGTCGTAGCTGACCGTGTACGTCCACACGCTCGTAATCTCTGGGTGCTGCACTGGCGTGCTGCTTACCCAGCGAAATTCCAGTACAGTCCCTTCACCAGTTTGAAGCACCAAGTCCGGATTGTCAAACTTCAAACGGATGGCTTCTGACGCATCCGTAGCTGCTTGGAGGCCATTTTGATGAAAGACTACGAAATCCAGCAAAACACGCGAATACTCCGTCCGGTCGAAGTCCCCATTCGAGGTCCTCATAACCGGAGTTTCGGCTGCGACATTTAAGACGCAGTATGGCATTTTGGTGTCTTTTGGTGCCGTTCCCATGTGCAGACCGCCTGTGAAGATGGTGTTCATCTTCATGTCGGTCCACCGCTTGTTGACGGCGTAGAGGATGGCACCGCTGCCGAACCTAGGCATTGTGCGTCCCCAACAGCAAGATTTCGTACTCAATCGCCCCGGTGGCGTTGTTCACAATCCGCAGCTTGTCGGCTGAGTTGTCTGTGACAGGAGCGCCGGCTTTTGGCCCCCACCAGAGGAACTTTCCGCCAGGGCGAATCGCAATGCGGTCTCCAGGGTCTGTGACGAATCCACCAACAGCATCCGGCCCGCCGCCAACATACATCACGGCATCAGCACCCACCGTTTTGTGCTTCACCACGATGCATTTCAATGAAGTGAATGTAATCAGGCGTCCAAAGGCGTCCCGCAGTGAGCCGGTCAGGTCCAGAGACTCCGTCGTCGAAGCCGCGAGCGTCCGGATGTCTTGAAACGCCATCGTCGCTTGGTCGTTCCCAGTCCCATTGCCCAGGTAATCGCTCAAAATCCATGCTGTATTGTCCGTGGTCGTGGGGCCGTCATCATCCACCTGGTTCGTGTGAAACCGCGACAGAGTGACCAGCACCGTGCTGCTGAAGTTGTATCCCATTATGTGGACACCCCCACAATCAGGATTTCATAGGTAATGGGCAAAGCCGTATCGCTGTTGTGAGCGATGTTGATGTTTTCGGCGGTTCCAGATGTCACCGGATACCCGGTATCCTCGTCGGCCCAAAAGACGACTGCACCATCAGCTTGGAGCTTGATGGAGTCACCATTGGTCTCCCAGAACGAAGTCACCGCATTTGCACCACCGCCAACCGTCAGCGTTCCCTGGGAACTCTTGTGCTTGACCGCCAGGCATTTAATCGCGGTCATGCGAATCGTGTTACCGAATGCGTCCACCAGGGTCCCGTAAACGTCGAGCAAGTTGTTTGCACCGACAGGAAGCTCCTCGGTCATGTGATACACCAAGTCAGCTTCGCCGTCCTCGTTTCCGTTTTCCAGGCTTCCGTTCATCGTGATGCTGTTGCTGTCGTCCACAATTGGGGCCAGCGTGCGGGCCTGGTACGTGAACGAACGGCTCACAGAACCGCTCATGCGAGTTGTCAGCGTGCGTGCCATTTAGACCTGCCTTCCGGCGACGAGGCCAAGTTTAGTGCCCTTCCACAGCGACCGACGCAGCCAGGCTTGCTCCTCGCGGAACGTCCTCCGTAAAAAGCTGCGTCCTGTCACATACTCATGGTACAACCCATACTTGAGTGTGGTGCCAACAATCAGCCGCTTTTCTTTGTAGCCAATCTTCGAGACGTGCTTTCCGGTCGCTTCCACCCGATAAAAGATGCTTTTACGCAGCCGGCCCGTATCCAGGTGAGGGAACTCGCCAGGCGAGGAGTGACCGAACAACGCCACCGGGGTCGAGATATTGGCCCGCACCTTTTTTACCAGGTACTTACCCAACGCCTCCATCCGGCCATCGAGTGAGTCTTCCAGCAGCTTTTTGAAGTTTCGACGATGCCACGTAAAGCGGACTGTGGCACCCTCGCGCATTAGTGCCATTAGCTTGCGTCCACCTGTGGGTCGTGAAAGCCCGTGAGGGTGTAAAACCGATGCAGTTCGTGGGCGTCGTGGACCGAATCAATCCGAAACACCCGGCCGTTATAGACCAGAACCTCGTCATTCGTGATGTTCGGGTCCTCGGCGAAGCAAAACTTGTGCGTGGCCCGCATATCACGCTGCATGTACAGAACCAACTCCTTCTCCGAGATGGGGATAACCCGGCACTTAATCGTGCGGATTGCCGACCCCACCGTGAAGTAGGTCGAACCCAGCTCGTCTGTCGTTTCCGTCAGACGCCGGGCTTGGACCGTATGAATGCTGCACAGCGATTGAATGCTCATGCCACCAGCCTGGAGCCGTAGTTGATGTACCGAGACAGCAGCTTCTTGCTCATCACCGGCAATTCCCTGGTCATGCCCCACAAGGACTCCGACTGGCCCTTGTCGATGGCGTATTCGTAGCCCTCAATCTTCTCATACGTGATGGGGCCACCGACGCCGGACAGGATGCTCGGTTGCTGCTTTTTCAGTTCGTTGTAGTTCTTCATGGCTGCCATCAAGACAGCCTGGCGAACGTCCGTGGCGTTGTAGTAGTCATTCGCCCCAGTCATCGAGCCGTCTAACTCCGTGCTGCTAAAGCCGGCCGTGTAGGCCACCTTGATGGAGCCTTCCTCTTGCGGCCAACTACCGCCCAGACGAATCAAGTTCCCAGACTTAGAGCAGCCTGGAACGTCCAGGTCGAGCACGTAGTGCGTTCCGAGCGTCAACAGCGTGCTGGAGTCAAAAGACCCGCTCCGCTGTCCCATAAAGGCACCCACGTCCTCGTAGACTTCAATACCGACCGACTTCACTGGACGCCGCAGCAACCGCAGACGTTCTGTGGCTTGCAGGTACTGAACAGGGTCCACATCCACGAATTGGTCTGCTTGGAAGTGGTTAAACGCCGGATAGAACTCCGTCGCTGTCGTCTGGTGCAGCGGAAAGCCGACATAGGCATCGCAAGCCCGCTCGGCGAAGATAGCCGCCAGGCCCACCAGGACGTTGGAACTGGTCAGGCCCAGGTACTCAGCGAGGATTCGTTCGCTGATGATGTTGCACGCCATGACCCGTCCCTTGTGTTACTTGGTGCCGTACCCCATGCCACGCCCCTTGCACGCCGGACACGCACACTGGCGAGTCGAGCCATTAGGCATTTTCACGGGTACTGTTTTCTTGCCACCGCAGGTTCGGCACACACCGGAACCCGCTTCTGCTGTGTTTGATGGAATATGCATGGTTTTTAGACCAGGCCGAGGGGCAGGCCGTGGAGAAAGCCCACCCCCCAGCCGCAGTCGTTAAGCCTTTTGAAGGTCCGGGCGGGTGATGCCGTATTGCTCATCCAGGTCCCGCAACTCTTCCTCAGTTGCCATCTTATCAGTCTTCTGGTTCATCGTCGCATAGCGGAGCTTGAGGGCACCAGGCATCTCAAGCACTTGCTTGCGGGACGGCATTGTGCCTTGAACCATCGTCAAGTCGCCAGACTCGAACAGCTCCAGAACCTGCCACAGCAAGCTCTTCATGTCGCTGTCCTTGACGTTCTGTTTCACGATTTCCGGGCGAGGCTTGGCTTTGCCGCCGCCAATGTTCGTTGCCTCACGGATGGCGTTCGCCGCGTGCAACACCGCCTCGTTCTCAGGGAACCCAAGCGGGTCCACCACGCGGTACGTCTTGGCCTTCACATCGATGGCGATGTACTGGCCAGGAAGGTCCGGCATGGCAGAGAGCTTGCCAGTGTCCGCCAGCTTGACCCGGCGAACCATCCAGCGTCCCCGGAGGATTTCCATCAGGGGTTTGAACAGGAAGTTTTGATTGAGCGGGCCGTTGAATTCGGCGACCAACTCAGTGCTACGAAAGTGATTCGGCATAACGCTCCTCAAAAAGAAAATGCCCGATGTGGCGTGGATACCTCCAGCCACACCGAGCATCTTATGTGCCACTGCCAAATTTTGGTATGCGGCTTAGTCGTCCCAGCTGTCCGAGAACACGCCGGCCGACGTGAGCGTCATCTTGCCACCCCAACGCATCCGGAGGACCATCAGCATCAGGTTCTTGAGCGCCAACTCCTTGCCGCCCGTCTCAATCCGCATCGTGAGACCCAGCCGGCGATACAGCCGGTAGTAGCTCATGTTCACAAACGCACAGTTCGCATTGTACGTTGTGGCGGTGATGCTCGGGCAGGTCGGGACCCGGAAGCTGTGGCCCAGGATGCTGTAGGACTCCTCGTCCATGCCAAACACCCGGCGTTCATCGGAGGCACCGACTTGGATGCCGCGAGCACGCTTGTAGGTCACATCCGAGCCAACGTAGACGCAGTTCGCAGCTTGCGACCGGGGACGGTACTGCTTCGCCAAGCCGAACAGCAGGGCTTCGTAGTCGTCCACCTGAGCCGCACCACCCGCACCCGCAGCCGGGTTTCCAATGTCGGTCATACCGGCATTGAAGATACCCTGCGGTTCGTTGGTGCCGTCGCCCCACGCAATCTGCTCATCGAGCCATTCGAGGGCCTTCCGGCCGTACAGGTCGGTCACAATCGCACCGACGTTGTTCGGCGTGTCGTCCTCGAAGTCGTAGCCCAACTCCATCGCACCGACAGCGGTGTAGATGGTGTTGTCGAACGCAGCGATGAACGAGCTGGTGTCGAAGGTCGGGATTCCAGTACCTTCCGCGACGTTCGAGGTGAACGACGGATTGCTGATGGACCACCCTTCAACCCGGCGACCACGGCTGAGCGGGGTCACGTCAACCAGCGGGAACAATTCGCCCGTGAGCAACGGGGTCGTGATGACCCGGTCGTCGAAGACAATCGGAGCCGCTTCCAAGCCGCCCGACGTGGAATCGTCGAGGAGGGCTTTGATTTCAAATTCCGACAGCTTGCGAGCATTGACCTCGATGGCACCGCCCTTGAGTTCGCCCGTCCAAGCCATCTCGTGGAGAGCATACTCCACCAGGTGCTTGTCGTGCTCCGTCATGCGGACGCCGGCCGGCAACGGCGTGCCAGTCGGGATTTGCTGGTTCACGCACCACTTCCAGTACGCACCTGCAACCGCCAGGTCGGCTTGCGAGGCCGAGTCCAGTTCGCGGCCCATGTACTTGGCAGCCTGGCCCTTCAAGGCACCCTTATTGTGAACGAGGGCGGACTTGCTGGACGAGTAGCCTTCGACCGGGCTTTTGACCCGAATCCGCTCACGCGAGCTGTTAATCAACTTCGATGTGGCCGAGTCAACCGGGGCCAACGCTTGGGCCGGATTGACGCCATCCAGGAGGCCCTTTGTGGGAGCCATCTTGGCCGCAATCTTTTCCGCCAGGGCGTCGAGGTCCGGCTCCTTGACCTCCGGGGCGACCGGAGCGGCAGGGGCAGCCGAGGCCAATTGCAGGCCAGCAACCGCTTCCTTAACCAAGCCCGACAACATCGAACGGATGTCATCGTTCTTTTCCGGGGCCGAGAGTTCGGCATACTTGGCCGCAGCCAGTTTGCCGCTCGCCAGGGCGTCCAAAGCCGCCTTCTGGAAATCCGCGTCCGTGGCAGTCGCTGCGATGCCGCAATTTTCCGACAGCCAGCCCTTCAACCGAATCGTGAGATTCATCGTTCTCCTCCGTGGGATTGTTGGCCGGTTATTTTGCGGCCTGCAAAATTGCCTTCCGAAGCTCTTCGTCCTCAAGGTGGGCGTCACGACGCTCCACGATTGACTTAATGACCCCGAGAGTGCTTCGGTCGAAGCTGGACTCGACAAACTGAATCACGTCCGCAACGGACGGCTGACGCAGGTTGTTCGGCTCCAGTTCGTCATCCTCGGTGTCGTGTGGTTCCTCTTTCACTGAGGCAGCCGAAAGCACGTCGTTAATCGTGTCCCGGGCTTGCTCCAGTTTCTTGAAATTCGCACTGCTCAGCACACGACCGGCCTTGTTTTGCACAGTAGCCGATTGAATCTGTCCGCAGTTCGAGTTTGTGCATGTGCTGGTGTCATCCAGGGCCGAACCGCAAGTCACGCACGAACCGTATGGACGGTCGGACGGCGACTCTTTGGTTTCCGGCTCCGTGGGCTTGGCACCTTTGCATCCACACGGCTCGGCCTTCGCAGGCGTAAGCGTTGCTCCAGGCACAACGACCGGTCGAGCGTCGTGGAATACTTTGGCCCACTGCTTGACCGTGGGGTCGTGCAGCTTGCCGCGAGAATAAGCCAGAATCACGGCGTCGGTGTTTGACGGCACCGAAACCAGCGACTCTTCCATGATTTCAAACTTCGTGATGTCGTATCCGCCCATCCCGTTGTGTTCGCGACCTTCGTCCATCAGCTTGTACTCCATGGGACGGAACCCATGGCTGATGCGAAGAGCGCCAAACTCAACCAGCGATGCAGCGTCAACACCAAGCTGGCTGTCGATAATCGCCGAGGCGACCCGCAGCTCAGTGGCGTCGTGATTCAACACCTTCAGCATCTTGCCAATCGGCATGGGCAGCATGTGGTGCCAAAGCAACGGCATGTGCTTGTCAACCACCGCCCCACCGGTCTTCAGGCTGTCGCCGTCACGGTCCTTTTTGGGAGTCGTGACCACGTTCACAAAGACCATTGCGGCCTTGGCAGGAACCTCGATTTCCGCCTGCTTGCAGAACTCGGCCATCGTGCCAGAGCTGGTGAACAACTTGGAGCCGTCAGGGACGGTGTCCTCGTTGCTGTAAACCAGCTTTTGCTCGGCAGCCTTGAGGGCTTCCGCTAATTTGCCGCTACCCATCGTTCCATCCAGGCTCGGAAAGAACGACCGCTGGCAAACCTCATCACCGACGCACTGAACGAACGGACGCAGGTAATCGCTAGCACGACGAATACCGTACACGCCTTCCTGGCGACCAGTTCGTTCGGCAATCAGTTTGAGTAGTTCATCCATGGTTCTGGTTCCTCAGTGTAAGTGAGGGGCTTCCCTGCCCCGGTCGCCATCCTTGGCTTAGGCCAGATGGAGGACCGTGAGCGAGGCATGGACCGGGTAGAAGTCGATGGTCGTTTCTGACGAATCCGTCGAGGCGAAGTTCGCGTCAACGTAAATCACCAGGTCGGCCGAGTCCGCTGTGATTTCAATGATGCCAGTGAAACCAAAGTAGCGGTGGTCGTCAATTTCACTGAAGCTCGCACGAGCCGACAGACCGGCGTAGGCGGCGAAAGTCGCGGCCGTGGCGTTGTCCGTGTACAGCTTGGCGATGATGTCCGCGAAATCGCTCGTCACGTCGGAGTAACCCGAGCAGGTGAACGACACGAGATAGCGGCCCTTCTTGACCGTGATTTTGTCGGAGGCGGCAGTCACTACGACTTTGAGATTGCCGTCCTGAGTGCTGGCTTCACCGGCAGTGGCGAAACCCGTCATTTTGGCGGGGGTGCCGCAAGTAATCGTTTGCGCCGTGGAACCGCCATCCACAAAAAGCTGGCCAAAAGCCTGAGCCATGATAGAACTCCTGTTTCGATGCTTCGAGCAGTGCCACGAAAAAAGCCCGGAGTGCCGTTAAGCGCTCCGGGCCGTTAATGCTTGTCACCCGAGATGGAAATTCCATCTACGGCTATTTGTAGCTGGCATGATTTGTGATGTCAAGACCGGCAATCTCGCCATTTCGCCAAATCACCTCCAAAGTGAAGGTGCCATAGGCTTTCGCCAGTTCTTTCGTCGCTACCATCTCCTCAATCAGAGGAATCAACATCGCCTTGCGACGGGCGTGGGATTCGTCGGTCGTTTCATCCGACCGCTTATTCAGCTGTGTGGATTCTGTACCGACGCGGTAGTGCTGCTTCGCCTTGGACACCAGGTGTTCCTTATTCCGAGTAAACCTGGAGGCGCACCTTGCCGATGACTGTCTGGGCCGGCGTGCTGTTAGTTCCGCACGTAGCCGTCAACAGGTAGTCGGTGCAGGAAGTGCCGCCAGTGACCGTAAAAAGCACGGCCTTTCCAATGGGAACGCTCAGCCCGTTGATAGTCACCTCTTCGGTGTTCACCTGGGCGTTTGTAATCGTCAGGCCAACCGGCGAGGCTACGACAGTGGGGGTGCCAATCAGCACCTCGTCGTCCCCAAACCAATCGTCGAACGAAATCCCGGCGTTACGGGTTTCGCCAACGAGCAAAAAGTTCACTTGTGAGCTGTCAGGCATCAGAATCGTCCTTTCGAGTAGTCGGCGTCCCTGCGAACAAGAATCCATCCCATTTTGGCATGAATTGACAAAAGGACATACTGGGACACGCTGGAGCTGAGACTGCTTTCAGAGCTTCCACCGCTCGAACTGCTGCCAGACGAGCTGCTGGAACTGAAGTTCGTGGACGAGCTGCTAGTCGCCGGGCTAGAGCTGCTTTCACTGGCTTGCGAGTTGGTCGAACTGGACGACTTGCTGCTACTGGTAGCAGGCGAGCTGCTGCTGGAGCTGCTCGACGACAAACTGCTGGCAGAGATGCTGCTTGAAGACGAACTGGAAGACTGCGAGCTTTGGCTGCTTTGCGACGACCTCGTGCTTGAGCTTGAGGAGCTAGTTGCCGGGCTTGAGCTTGAGCTGCTTGAGGAACTGCTGCTCGTAGCTGGCGATGAACTGCTTGAGCTAGCCGACGACTGACTGCTCAGCGTGGACGAACTCGAAGACGAACTGGTAGCCGGCGAGCTACTGCTCGATGAAGATGATGACGAAGAACTAGAGCTAGACAGCGAGCTTGAGCTGCTGCTGCTTGAGGTCGCAGGACTGGACGAAGAAGAACTCAACGAGCTGAGACTACTTCGTGTCGAACTAGAGCTGCTGCTAGAAGTAGCCGGGGAGCTGGAACTCGACGACTCGCCACTGACACTAGACGACGAAGATTTCGATGACGAGCTGCTCGTAGCAGGAGAACTGCTGCTAGAGCTGTTCGACGACAGTGTGGAGCTTGAGCTGGAGCTGGACGTAGCCGGGCTTGAGCTGCTTGATGATGACGAACTACTGCTACTCGACGAGCTAGAGCTTGAGCTGCTTGAAGTCGCCGGGGACGAACTGCTCGAACTCGAAGATGACGATGAACTCGACGAACTGCTGCTGCTAGTAGCAGGGCTTGAACTAGACGAGCTGCTTGATGATGAACTGGAAAAGCTCGACGAGCTGGATGTCGCAGGCGAGCTACTCGAACTGCTTGAACTGCTCGATGAGCTGCTGGTGGCAGGCGAACTGCTCGATGAACTTGAAGATGAACTACTCGAAGACGACGAGCTTGAGCTGGTCGCAGGCGAGCTTGAGCTGCTGCTTGACGAGCTGGAGCTGGACGATGTCGCCGGACTTGAGCTAGAGCTGGAGCTGCTACTTGAGCTGCTCGAAGAGCTGCTTGAACTTGTGGCCGGACTGGATGACGAAGACGAGCTGCTCGACGACGACGACAAGCTAGAACTGCTGCTCGTGGCAGGAGAGCTAGAACTTGAGCTGCTTGACGAGTTTGAGCTTGAACTGCTTGACGAACTTGAACTGCTAGTGGCCGGGCTTGATGACGAGCTGCTGCTGGAGCTTGAGCTTGACGAAGTAGCCGGCGAGCTGCTGCTCGATGATAGTGAGCTGAGTGTGCTGGATGAACTGGAGCTGCTCGTGGCCGGTGAGCTTGAGCTTGATGATTTTGACGAAGAAGAAGAGGATGATGAGTTATCGCCGCTCGCCGTGCCTTTAATTTCAATTACAATTGCGTCATAAACAAGCCCAGTTGACGGCGCGGTAAGGCCAAACGTCTTAGCGCCGGCTGTACCAACATCCTCCCAGATGGCGGCGTAAACCGTGTAAAGAGCGGCGTCACGAAAGTAAGTGCGTTCGGTCGCTGTTCCAACTCCTGTAGAACGCCATGTCCGCGAAGTTCCATCTGACGCACTGTAGTCCACGACAATGCAGCAAACTGCCGAATTGTCTTGCGTCGTGGTCAGGCTTACAGAAGGCGCGCCAGTGCTTCTGGCAATTTTCGACGCACCAACACCATCTGAATCGCGGAGCTGGAAAACAACTTCGCCGAATCCTTTGTCGCTAACTCCGTCCGGCTTAGTGACAACTGGTGTAGCGGAGTTAGTAGACGCACAGGCTCCAGTATATCCGCGTGCGTAAGCTTGGTCGCCGATGTTTCCAGTGCTTTGCTGTCGGCTGGTCCACGTTACGCCAGTTCCGCCAGTGATAGTCAGCGGAGCAGCGTTTGTTGCGTTATTCTCCGCACCAGCAAAGCCAACGAGAATGTCGTTAGCGACAAGCGACAGCGAACCTAGCGTCTTGGTCTGACCAATTTGGTTAGACCAAGACGTTTCTAGCTCGGTGACGAATGTCGGCTTGGCCATTACTTAGCTGCTGATGGTTGAAATCAGAACGCCCAAAACAGTCCGCAGTGGCGTTGTCTGGAGTGTTGTGAAGTTCCTTGCGACAATGCTTGTCCCAGAAAAAGTGTGCGACTGGATATACCCGTTCACATCTTTTGGATAATTTGTCGTCACCCACGCCAGACATGCATCAATTGCGGCAGTCATCGCATTAAAACTGACAGCAATGTCGTATCCAGAGTCGTTGGACTCATTCTTGGCGTAGTTCGCCAGGCCAGGTGTGCTTGCAAGAGACGCGATTGCCTCCTTGCTTGAAGCAAGGCTAGTGAACCAGTCAAGGATTTGCGTGCTTTGGACACTGCCAACAGCAGCTTGGTCCTGAAGCGACACAGCCCGCCTGCGGACCTCTGCAACTTCATCTGTCAGCTGTTGGTAGATTCGTTGGAGGCGGTTGGTTTGAAATGGCATCGTCAATTACTCCAGAAGTGCAAGTGTTTCCCGAATCTTGGCTGTGGCCGCAATGACGGAATCATTCAGGGTGTCGTAGGCGGCGTGCCAGCTATTGGTCTCGGCCAGCGATGCCGAAAGCAAGGCGTTCACCCGCGACACTTCGCTGAGGGCGTTGGACAGGTCCGTGTTCGCTTGCAGCAGCTGGGCATTTTTGTTCGACAGTTCCAACTGCAAGCTTGTGACTTGAAGCTGAAGCATGTTAATCTGAGCCGCCATGCTTACCACTTGGCCTTCCAGTTCTGCACAAGGACTGGGTGGAGGGTCGAGTGTGGTAAACGTGGCCGCGTTCGAGATTGCGGCGTTGCCGGCCGCGTCCCGGCTTTTGACCCTGAAAGTATATGTCATCGAGTACTTCAATCCCGTCAACTCGATGCTGTGGGCCGTGACCGGCGTGGAGTTAATGGCCACCACCCCCGGGAAGTCGGTTTCTGTATACTCCACCCTGGTGTCACTGGCTTCATCTGTCGTCCAACTGACAGAGCAGCTTGTCTCGCCAGGGATGGCAAGGATGTTCGCAATCGACGGGGCCGTCGTGTCAGCAGGCGGCGTTGTCGCACCGTTAATGCTGAACACATGAATCACCGGGAATGGGTCATAGCCGTTGCTGGTCGCCTCTGGCTGGGCGATAAACAGGCGATTTGTGGCTGCATCGTACGTGACGCCGCCCGCGTACTTCGCACTGTTCGAGTACATCCATGGGTCAAGCGACCAAACGACCGGTCGCGGGTCCCAGGGATTCTTTGTGCCGTTCTTCACGGCCAGTAAGTCGGCAAGTTCATACTCCCACACTTGGTAGGTGTACGGGTAGGCATGCTCGCCCTTCCAGCTACGGGCCGGGTCGCCACTGGTGCTGCCATCTCCATAACGAGGCGTGCCTGTGCCGTGCGAGCCAACGAAGCACACCTTGTCGCCTGCGAAGAACACCCCGCCGATGAAGTCGGCCCGCGTGTAGAGCGGATTCGCCACATCCGGGTTCGACAGCGGGTTGCTGAGCGGGTAATACAAGAGCGGAGTCACCGGGACCGGATTCTTGACGCCGAAGTCGGCGTGGTCGATTGCGAACAGCGCCGGCCCACTGGAGGTGCGGCTGATGATGGACAGAATCCCCTGGCCAATCACCATGGGTTTCCCAATCGACGCCTGGTGGGCAGCCGGCACGTCGCACATATAGCCCGCTACAAAGCCGTTTCCTGGGGCACCAGTGGTCCCGTACAGCCCTTCGCCCTTTTGGCTCAAGGCCGCCCCGGGAAGCCGCCCAATGGCCACACTCGCGTTTCCCTCGGCGTCATAAAACTCGAACTGCGTGTCAATCAGCCGTCCGTCCTTAAAGTGCAAGCCACCGACCTTCACAGTGCCGGCGAGGTTCCCGTTACTGTTGTGTGAAATTGACCGTGGATTTTGAATGAAGCTTGCCATCGGCAGACCAGAGGCGGCACCTGTTCCCAATGATGGAATGGTAATTTCCGCCACCACCTGGCTTTGTTCGTGACCGACAATGAACAGCGTCCCGTTCGGCTGCCCCGAATAGGGCGGGCGGAAGCCAATTCGGGCGTAGCTGTAGCCAAGATTGGCGGGGCTGGTGCCGCCTTGCGGGACGCGGAAAGAGCCGAGCTTGGTCAACGTGACTGACATGTTTACTCCAATTCGTAAAGCTGTGGTCGTTCTGGCATGGTCCAGTGTAGCACGCCCCGCTCGACCGTCCATCCAAAGGCGGCGTCCCCGAGCATGATGTATCGCAAGCTGCTGCTAGAGCTGGTTTGCGAACCGCTGCTCGAATTCTCCGAATAGCTGACCGAGCTGTGGGACCCTGACGAGCTTGGGGAACTTTGCGAACTGCGACTCTGCGAACTGCTAGACAGGCTCGACGAGACGCTGCTGAGCGTGCTTGTTTGGGAGCTAGTGCTTGAATTGCTTGAGCTGCTTGAAGATTTTGATGACGACGAGCTTGAAGACAGGCTCGTTGAGCTGGCACTTTGCGAGCTTGAGCTGGATTTAGTGCTAGATGAGCTAGAACTGTGGCTGCTCTTTGACGAAGACGAAGAGCTGCTCAAGCTTGTGCTGGAGGCGCTTTGGCTTGAGCTGTTGCTGCTCGATGACTTGCTGGAGCTTGGGCTGGTTTGCGAGCTTTGCGAAGTTCCTGAGTTGCTGCTGCTGGAGCTGCTACCAGCAATTCTCGAAGACGAGCTACTGCTACTCGAAGCACTCTCGTTGCTGACGGATGAGCTTGATGAGCTGCTGATGCTACTCGACTTCGAGGACGAGCTGCTTTTTGACGAAGAGCTGCTCTTGCTGCTCGACGAAGATGAGCTGCTGATGCTCGTGCTAGATGCCGACTTCGACGACGATGAGCTGGAAATCGAGGACGTAGACTGGCCACGCGAGCTGCTGCTTGAGAAGCTCGTTTGGCTGGACAGCGAACTGAGCGAGGAAGCCGACGACAGTGAACTGGTTGATTCGCCGCGACTGGAACTGCTCGAATTGCTCGACGACAGGCTTGTCGAGCTGATGCTTGTGGCGCTGAAGTACTCCGATGAGCTGCTTGAGCTTGAAGACTTGCTGCTTGAGCTGTTTGAGCTGGACAAGCTAGAACTGCTCGAAATCGAGGAGGTACTAAGCCCCTCTGAGCTGCTTGAGCTTGAACGAGTAGATGAGCTGCTTGATGAGTATGACCGCGAGAATGACGAGGATGAACTCGCGCTCTTACTGGAAGAGCTGCTTGAGCTGGATGCTGATTTACTGCTGCTTGAGCTGCTGTTTGACGAGCTGCTTGAGCTGGAGCGGCTACTGGACACTGAACTCAGCGAGCTAGACGTGCTTTGGCTCGTAATTCCTCGTGATGTCGTGCTGCTTGAGCTTTTTGTGCTCGAACTCGACATCGACTGAGAAGAGGCGGAACTGAACGACGAAGAAGATGAAGAGCTGCTTGACGATTTCGTGCTGGACGAGCTGGAATTCAGCGACTCAGAGCTGCTACTGTTTGAACTCATCGAGCGACTGATAGAACTGTTGCTCGATGAAGACGATGATACGCCACGCGAACTAGACGAAGAAGACTGGCTGCTGCTGGAGCTGGATTTTGAACTTGACGAACTGACGCTTGACCGCGTGCTGGAAGAGCTGGAGCTGCTTCCAGAGCGACTGCTTGACGATGAACTGGTTTTTGGGCTAGACGAACTGCTGCTAGCCGTGCTGGACGAAGACGAAGACACGCTCGACACCGAGCTGCTGCTGCTCTTGGTTGAGCTAGAGCTGCTTGACGAAGAGACGCTAGAGCTGGAACTTGACGAGCTTTCGCCTTCCGCAACGCTGCTTGATGACGAGGAGCTAGACTGACTCGAAATCGACAGGCTGCTCAAGTCGGAGCTGCTGGAGCTGGCCAAGAACGAACTCGACGAGCTTTTGCTGCTCGAAGACTTCGATGATGACGAGCTTTCGCCAGAAACGCTGCTTGAACTGCTCTTGCTGCTAGACGAGCTTGAGCTGCTGCTGTTGTCGCCCTTCAGGATTGAGCTGCTGCTCGACGAGCTGGAGCTGGTCTTTGGGCTGGAAGACGAAGAGCTGCTCGAAGCACTGCTGGCCGTAGAGCTGGATGAGCTGCTACGGAGCAACAAAATCGAGGAGCTGCTGGAACTGGATGAGCTGGAGCTTCGCCGCGAGCTGGAGCTGCTTGAGCTGGAGCTGGACGAGCTGCTTTTGCTGGAGCTGCTTGAGCTGCTCTTGAACGGGCTGGAAGTGCTGGAGCTGGTATTAAACGGCTGTTTGTCTGTTTCCGTGTTGTCTAACGGAACGAACCGCTGATACCAGACTGTGGATTCTCCCATGGCTGTATCTGAACCTCGCCATGGTTAGCTGCGTTGATTGCCAGAATCGCCTGAAGGCGTGCGGCCACCGCCGCTGCTTGAAGCACTCCCGCCAGCGTTGGGTTTGCCCATGATTCGCAAAGCCATGAGTTCTTTCAGCTGCTTCTTTTCTTCTTCGCTTTGCGGGCCGAGGTTCAGCACGTTCATGCGGTACTCGTCCGGTGTCACCACCAGGTTGGTCAGACCGGCCATCCACTCCTTGAGTCGCAACTCGTCGTCGTTCGGTCGGCTCGGCTCAATCCAGAACATCAAGTCCTTGTCCTTGGTGCCGCCGTAGCGGGCAATCCAGGCAGACACCACCTGTCCAATCAGGTCCGCCATCGGGTTGATGACGCTGGCCGAGAAAATCCCGTCCGCCACAGCCGCTTGGGCGCGGTTGGCACCGTCCGTCTGGCCCGTGATGATAGGGTTCACACCAAACGCCTGGAAGATGCGTTTCTTGACCGCCTCGCCTGAATCCAAGAAGTCCATTTCTTGCGGCGAGTGAGTGAGCTTTTCCACCCCCTCAATCAAGGCGTCGAGGATAAGCGGGTCCCCGTAGTTCAGGACGCCCCCGTAAAGGGCTTGCACGGCCGCTACGAGGTCTCGTCGTTGCGCCCCGTCCAACAATGGCAATTCACCCGGCATTCCGCCAATGCCGTCAATCTTGCCCACACGGAGCAAGACACCAGGGAAAATGCCGTTTTTGAAGGCCCGAAATTGGGCCGTTTGGATGCTTTCGTCGATTGCCACCGCCGTCGCTTGCGTTTGCAGCGGGCTGATGGTGCTAAACGGGTCGGCCGGGTCCGTGAACGGGAAGAACAGCATGTCCTTCGGCTCAACCGGAATCGGCTCTGTCGTCGTGTTCGGACGCTTGACCTCGTAGTGCAAAAACTTGCCAGACTCAGCGTACACGAACGTCACCCAGTGGGCCGGCACCGGGGTAATTTCCAGCCGGCCGTCCTCGGTGCGGGTCATCCACCAAAAAGACCGGCCTGTGAGCATCAGGCTGGCGGCTGTCGAGTAGAACAGCGACCAAGCGACCATGTGAAGGTTCGGACGCCGCAGGGCATCCAGCAACTCATGCTCAGCCACCATTTCGATTTCGGTGGCCATCAGGTGCGATTTGAGGTGGCCTGGCAGCAGCTCCGTGCTGTTTGGCTGAAAGACCTTCGAGCCTTTGCTGGACTTCTTGCCGTTCAGCCTCTTGCCCATGGCGTAGGCTTGGCCGGCGAGGCGGTTCGCAATGGTCTTAACAGCCGTGTAAACCCAGCCACGATAGTGCCGGTACTGTTCCTGGTGTTCGGCGACCTTGTAGTTGGTCTCGAACAGCTGACTGCCGCCCACGATATTGCCAGCCAGGGCGGCGAGACCACTGCCAGGAGCCTTGGCCATGGTCATGGAGCTAGACTGAATCAGATAGGCCGAAGCTTGTTCAGCTTCCTCTCGAATCCTTTTCAGACTGGAAAACCGACCCATTCTGGCCTCCATGCCGCAGTTGTTTTGCTTGGGCAGCCACGGCGATAGCTGCTGCGTGTCCAGCCGTTTCAGCTTGCACTCGCTGGCGGTCTCGTTCGATAACGCCAGCTTGCAGCTTCAGTTCCAGCTCCAAGACCTGAATCCGACTGTCCCGCTCTTCCAGCTGCCTCTCGGCATCGAGTGCCGAGCGCTCCTTTTGGCGGCGCTCTGCCTCCAAGATGCCTTGCAGTTTCGCCAGCTTCTCCGCTTGCTCGGCGACCAATTGACGTAAACGCTTGTTCTCACGCTTCGTCTCGGCTGGTGAACTGGTGTCGGTTTTACCCCATGTGAACATATTCAACTCCCACCCATCCTACCCCATCTTCATGGAGATTCAACTTGACAAAGGCCCAAGACATGCAAACCACCTCGGAATCCGGGTGAACTGCCACCAGGCAAGAGTGGGCGGAAACTTTGGCAACGAGCCAACCGCCCAGATTAACTGGCCATTCAGAAGCGACCATGGTGAACCCTAAGAGATGACGATTCCTGTGCCGCCATAGCCTGACTCCTCGACCTCTTCGTCCTCGCCGAACTGAATCAGCGTGACGTGCGCTCGGCAGTGCTGGCAGCAGACCCATTCTGGAATCAGGGACAGTTTATCTAAGGCCATGTCATCGAGATTGACCCAAGGCTCGACGCCAATTTGCGTGCGAGCCATAGCCTCGTCGTCTTCCCAGACATCGCGGAGCGTGGCGGTCGTAATGAACTCAGCCTCGCCGCATTCCGGGCACTTAAAGAGAATGCCCGGCTCGAAACCCCAGTCAGCCACTGTTATTCGTCTCCCTGTCTAACATTCCCTTCATCGTACGCATCAACGCGGCGGCAGAATGCTTGATGTGCAGCGGCTCGCGGGACGATTCGACGTTCCACGACTCCTGCGGCCCCAAGCTTTCCAGCCATTCGACCAAATCGGCGAGGTGCGACATGGTGTCTCTGATGAGGCCGACTGCACGGCCTTCACTCTTGCGGCACACAGGGCAAACCTCGTCCAGCAGGCAGTAGCTTACCACCCCGCAGGATTTGCAGTAGCCGAGGTGCTCGCCTGTGATTGGCGAGACGTGAATTGGAGACTTTGGCTTGGGTGCCGGCTCTTCGGCTTTAGGACGGTGCGAGTGTACCAGTTCTTCGAGGGTCATTTTCGGCATGGTTGTTCTCCTGTTGCGTAAATTAGCACGGACAGGCAGATTATACCAATCGATAAAAATTTTTGCTCGTCCGTATTGACTCTAGTTCGAGGATTTGGCATAGTCCCGCAAGCTATGGGCAACTACGGAGAGTGTCGAACGGTAGAAGTGAAGGGCATGGAGGCCCTTCTGCCGTACGCACGGGAAAAGTGCGGAGGTGACGTGTGGTGGGTTCCGTTAACCCACCAATATCGCGGCGATTTGCTACTGCCTTCGGACTTATGGATTGAATGCAAAACCGAGGAGCGACACACAGGAAACCTGTTTCTCGAAACGTGGTCAAATCGGCCCTTCAAAGAGGGCTGGATTAAGACCAGCAAAGCCGACCGCCTCTGGTATTACTTCCTCTCGTCTGAATGCATGTACCACTGTGACATGCGAGTCATTCAGCAATGGTGGCGCGATAAAGGCGGCAAGGACGGTGTAGAGCAAAAGGCAAACGAACAGCGAAATTCGACGTGGGGATTTATTGCCAAAATCCTGGAACTCAAGAAGGATGGCATCATCAATCAGGAGCCATTGCAACTGTGTCGAAAGCTAGACCTGAAGCACATGTACCTTCCCCAAAGTTAATCGTCATCCCGGCTCATTCCAGCTCTCAGCGGCTGCCAAAAAAGGTCTTGCTGCAAAAAGACGGAATCACCTTGCTGGAGCACACCTACCGTCAGGCCATGAAAACCGGCAAGCCTGTCTTGGTGGCATCTGGCGACAAGCTGATTGACGCCGCCTGTGAAAAGGCCGGAATGCAGTTTGTCAGCGTGCGCGAGCAGTGCTGCTGCGGCACAGAGCGGGTCGCGGTCGCCGTCAGTCGCCACTTCGAGGAGAAGGCTGACCCCAAGACGCTCGTGATTAACTGGCAAGCCGACTGGCCGACTATTTCACCAGCGACGGCCAATGTCATCTTCGAGTGCCTGGAAGAGTCGCCGAACATCGACGTTTACACTGCGGCCGGAGACCTCACGGAAGACGACAAAGAGAACCGCAACGCCGTGAAGGTTTCCGTATCTTTCGGCAAGGCGTACCGGTTTTCACGCAAGCCAACAGTCGGCGAGCATATTTACCATCACCAGGGAATCTACGGGTTTAACCTGGCAGGACTTGGCAAGTGTGCTCAACTGAACACCTGGCTCGGCTCCAAGGCAGAGAACCTGGAACAGACAACCTGGCTCGCACACGGCAATACCATCGGCATTGTCATGGGAATGCCAGCAAAGGGCATCGACTCCATCAAGGAATGGGAGGAGTTTAGTTCAAGTCAGCCCGTTGCCGCCGACCAAGTGCAATCAGGTCGTTGAGGACCTTTTTGCGGTCGTCCATCGGGAAGTTGTACTTACTCGCGTCGGGATTCGGCGGCAGTAACTTGCTCGAATCGGTGTGCGAGTAGTCAGGACTCGGCCACAGCACCAAGCTCTTGCCGACAATGCGGCGGTCGGCCGACGTTCCCTGGGCGATAATCCCAGCGTAGGCCACAACGTCCACCTGGTCCTTGTTGGTGGCGTTTGGGAATGACAGCAACTCGCCCTCGAAGTCTGGCAGCCAAATCTGTGGCGTCCTGTGAAACACCATGGCGTTGTTGTACATGGTGGCAACGGCCGTAGCACGCTGAACCTTGTCCACCGCCGCCCGCAAAGCACGGAACGGGGTTCCACGAATGCGGCCCTCCTGGAGCAATCCGATACCGCTCGCTTGCTCTTCGACGAATTGTGCCGCCACACGCGGGTATTTAATCCGCTGGGCAATCACCTGAGAGTATTGGTCGGGAACAGGAATGCGTTGGCGGAAGATGTCATACACCAGCAAACTAACCGGGGCCGGCGTCAACAGGAACGTACCCACCACCGTGTAGGCGTTGGTATCTTGGGTTTTGAGAGCCGTATCGACCGTCTGGAACCAGAAGCACTCTCGTGCCAAGATGCGGCGCTCTTCACCGTTGCTTCGCAGCACCAGCACTTCCTCTTGGACGCCATTCAGGTTCAGGTACTCGGTCGTGAAGTACCGGAACAGGTTAGCGTCAAACATACCGCCGCTAGCCGGGGCCGGGCGTTGCTGAAGCTGGCCTGAAGTCCCGTAAGGACCAAGCTTCATCTTCATTTCCTGCACCTTGTCGGCACTGAAAATAGCCGGCCAGAGCAGTTCACCTGGTTCCTTGCGGGGGTCGGTTAGGCCAAGCACTGTGGGCTGCATGCGGCCTGGCTCGTACTCCATGGGAAGCACGACGTGTTCCCAGCCGCCCTCTTGCAAGCAGTAGGACGACAAGTCATCGGCGTTCAGCCGCTGCATGATGCCGACTTGGCGAACACCGCGAGCCTGGCCGCGAGTGCTCATCGTGCCTTTCCACCAGGTGATGGCGGTTTCGCGTTGCACTTCAGATTCGGCTTGGACGACGTTGTGCGGGTCGTCGAACACCGCAAAATCAGGGTGGTAACCCGTGGCCTTACCGCCAGGTGAGGTTGCCATTCGCCAGCCGTTGCTGATGAGCTTAAACTCTGACTTCTTAGAGATGTCCTTGCGGACCTGAACTTTGGTTCCCCAGCGTGCCTTGTACCAGTCGCTGGTAATCAAGTCGCGGCACTTGGAAGCCATCGTGTTCGACAATTCCTGGGAGTACGTCCCAAAAATCCAGCCGGCGCTAGGCCAGGTCGTCCACACCCACGCAGGCCACATCACCTGCACCAGAATGCTTTTCATGCAACCAGGCGGGAGGTTCAAGAGCAGCTTCTTGATTTTGCCGCTCGTCACCGCTTGAAGGTGGTCGCAAAACAGCTTGATGTGCCAGTTGTCGCAGTACGGAATCCCCGGCTCGATGACATGCCAAGATTCCTTGACGAACTCATGCAGGCTCGCTTCCAACGTCGAGACATTGCCCGCCATCGTCATCCCGAGCAATTCTTGCAGCGCCTGTAATTCCTGCTCGCTCGCCGTTGATACGAATGAACTCAAGGATTGCAGCTCGCTGCTGCTCAACTGAAGGTCTTTCGAGTTCGACATGGACATGCTCGTGTTTCTGCGGGTTGGCGGTTTGGACCCACTTGGCGTTTAAGTTATCCAGCTTCGCCAATACCTCGACAGCCTTCAGGTATAGCTCTGGGCGAATGCCCTCCTGGGTGGAGAGAATCTTAGTGACCCGGGCCACCGCGAGACGCTTCACGTCACCGGGAATCGGCCACTCCTCGGCCGCAGCCTTGGCTAGCAGTTCCATGTCTCGCATAAGTTCCACCGGGTCTTTGCTGGTGAGGATGGTTGGTGCGATTTCAGGGTAGACGGGTGTCACGGGAACAGCAGCTCGATGGCCAACAGGAAGGGTGCCGCCGTAGGTTTCTTCTAGCACCTTCCTGGCAGCAGCTTTGACCTTATCGTCTTCGGCCGCAAGAGCATCGGCCATTTTTCGCTTCTGCCGACGCTCAAAAAAGAAGGCGGCGTGCTTGCGCTCGTCACGCGAGCCGCCCCACATCCCACGCCGGCCGGCATTCTCGCCGCCCCGTGTCGCACCCTTACCGTTGCGTCTGCCTTCGAAGTGGTTCATGCCAGTATCTTACCCGGCTTCACTTCTTGTGCCAAATTCCGCCCTCGTAGCGGTCCCCGTAGTTTCGCTCGTAGCGGTACATGAAATCGGTATCGCTGTACGTGTGCAGAACCTGGTGAAAGTGGATGTTAATCCCACCGCCCTCGAAGTAGAAATTCTGATGAAAATCGCCAACATCCCCGGTTTCGTAGTTCTGGTGCATGTAGTCCACAATCACGCCGTCACGCCAGGCAATCAGCTGCGGTTCGCCCCACGGAACGGTGTGGTGAACCTGAATCAAATCCACCTCCGTCGTTTCTGGACGGTTTGCCATGTTGATGGCCACCAGGAGAATGGCGAGCAAGAAACTCATGGTGCCTTCCTTGGCACCCGGTTTTGCAAGTCCGTCACGTCATCACGCAAGTCGCTCAGCTGGACTCCGTGGTTGTCGAGCAGGCCCTCGACGATTTCAATTTTCTCGCCGATTGCCCGCAGTTCATTGGCGGTCGCTGTGGTCGCTGTGGCAATCTGCCCCAGCTTTTCACCGACCCCGAAAAACCAGGCCGCCACCCCCGTCCCGCCACCAATAATGGCAAGGACGACGGTGATGATTGCACATACAGCTTCGATGGACATAGCACGCCTCCTTGCGAGTTTTGCCTGGCATAAAAATGGTATCAAACCCCCCGCTAGCATTCAATCCTTTTCCTGCTCGGGAGGGGTGCAGCCAGGGCCGCAGAGGTCAGTGTTCAGGTGTGGCCATGCCTCCTCGCTGTGAATAGCTCCGAGCAGGTTCCACGCGGCGTGCGCCAAGTGGTCCTCGTCACGGTTTCCACCGAGGTATGCGTAGCAGTGTTTGATGGCGTGATTCAGCATCTCGCTGATTGGCTGGCCTTTAAGCCAGTTATGCTCCCCGTACTTTTCGGCCCCCTCTTTGTAGGTGGCAGCCACCCGAGCCAGCCCGATGGGGGTAATCAGGTCGTATCGGACACCGTCTGCGTCTGTGCTGCGGACAGAGCCTGTTGCAAAAGTTTTGATTCCGACAGGGTTTGTCTTTTCAGTTTCGGCCATTCGCTCGTGAGCCATGTGTCTAAATCTTGGAGGTTGAATAAAACAGGGACGCCAATTTCTTTTGCGAACGCCACTTCCCGGTCGGCACCGGAGGACTCGGCCTGAAAGTAGCCGTATTCCGGATAAGAGACATTCAGGCGAACCAGGGCATCGCACCGCAGAATCACCGCCTTGTCATAGTCCATCCAGAACTCATAAGGCATTGGATGGGCGATGTGCTGAAAGTGCAACCACAGCGGTGCCACTGGCATGGCTGTCATTTGGACCAGCTTCTTGAACATGTCCATTTGGAAACGGACGTTCAGGCCCTGGTCGCCCTTGGTGTAAGCCGAGCTGATGTAAACGAGCGGAAACATGGTTACTCGCAGAAAACAGGAAGTGCCCTGGTGACGCCGCGTTCGCGGTCCACGATTAGAAACGATTGAACAGGTGGCTGGTAGTCCGCTTTAATGCTCACGGCGAACGCATTCATTCCGATGAGGGAGCCGTTGATGAGCCAGTTCCAGTTTGGCGTCCAGGAGTGGTAATGTCCGCACAGGTCCCAGTATGCTTTGTGGCTTTTGTTCCACGCCGCCACAGCCTTGTTCATGGGAACAGACAAGCCGCCGATGCCGCCTTGGTATCGCACTGAGTCGCCGTGGTGAAAGCGAAACGTCCGCCCCTGGATTTCTTGCAGGTTGTGATAGCCATTACCAATATGCCACGTCAACCGTGGCTCGTCGGAAAATCGCCTGGCCAGCGACTTGTACATGAAATACTCGTAGCTGTTCTGGGCCGAAGTAGCGTGACGCATCTTGTGCGTCGTGCGGCCGTGGTTCCCGTTCGAGGTGGGGATACGGATTTGCTTAACCCCGGAATGCTTCAGCAACGTCTTGAGGCCGCGTTCAATCAGGTCGGCCGCGAACATTGTCGCCTCAAGCGGGGCAAGCTGCGTAGTCTCCAGCAACTCCTCGTGAATTCGACCGGAGATAAAATCACCCAGCAACCCCACCACCAATTCTTCAATCGTGGCAAGTTGCCGGGCGTCTTCCAAGAGGAGTAGGCACTTTTCAAAAGCCTGCATGGCCCGCTTTTCGGCGATTTGGAGGTTGTACTCGTTCAAACCGCCCACAGAGGCCGGCTTAACTTCCTCCTCAACGTGCCAATCCGAAAGCACCAAGATTGCCGACGCCGCGTGACGTTGCCTTGTGGGGGCCTTGTCGGGCTTTTGTGGGGGCCGTTCCCCGAGGGCGGTCAAAAGCCCCACGGTGCCCTCTAGTTCCTCGATTCGCACCAGGGCGGCTTTATAGGCCGCGTCAAGTTGCTTTTGGGCCACCCGCTCCTTGGCCCGCTGAAGGTCGGCGAACAAACGGTCGCCGGGGTTTTGTTCCGCCAGGTCGTCTGCAAGGCTCATTTTTTACCTCGCAGCCAGCGGCTAATCGTTTCCACGTCGAGGCTCAGGTTGCAGCGGTCTTTAATCCACTGGCTGACTTGCTTCGCGTTGCCAGCATAGCGGCCGGCATGATAGCAAGCATGCAACTCGTTCAGCTCGTGCTGGGTTTCAATTGGCAGCTTACTGAGCCAATTTCCAATCCCTGGCTTTTGAAAGTTGACTGATTCCAACTCCTCGGCCAACCGTGGCTTATCCTTGCTCATCTGCAATCTCCCCAATGATGCCGGATTTGTCCACGCGGTCTAGCATCCGTGCTAAGTCGCGGGCAAACTCCTCGACCCATTCCTCCGCTTTTGACCAGTCAGCGGCGTGGACGGCTTCATGGATAAGGTCCTCCATCACACGCCGGCGCGAACGCCGCTCTGTGTTGATGAGGATTTCCTTAGATAGCTTAGAAGGGGGGTCGCACCAGCCGTGCTTGTCCCCACGCAGGCGTGCGAAACGAAGTCGCCACCGCCGTCCGCAGATGGTAACGGTCATCGTCCGGTCGAGCATCCTGCTTGGCCTCCGTGTGAACGTCCATCCACACAGTACCACGGCAGGTCGTAGATTACCAGTAAATTGCCTAACCCAGATTCCAGGCCCCGTTTTCGTCCTTGAGCCATTTAGCTGGCTTGGTAGGTGCCTTGGGCGGCGGTTTGCGACGGCGGTTCCGGCCGTTCGAGCGGCGATTGTTGCACTTGTGGCACGCCGGCACCAGATTGGTCAGGTCGGTCTTTCCGCCACGGCTTAGCTCGATGACGTGGTCCAGCGTAAAAATCAGCTTACGCACGCCACGCTGGGTGGTTTTGTCGAAATAAGTAACCCACTCGCCATCTTGATAGATGCGGTGCTTTCTTTCGACATCGGCAAGAATGACCAGCTCTGCCTTGCAGTAAAAGCATTTCGTTCCGTGAATAGCCGCTACACGCCTCTTCCAGCTGCGGCTGCCGGCCTTCTTACCCTCCCGGCTGTTCTGGCTGAAGCCACGATACTTTTTTGGCATCGTGAAACTCGAACCGGCTAAATCCATCCCACCACGCAACAGCGTTAATCGTAATATAGCCCAGCGTAATCGAGTTGACAGTGTCTATCAAATAAAACTGCTGGTAACAGTTCAGCTTCTCTGGGCGGCAGTTTTCTTGGTAGTAGTCGATGGCAGCCTGAAGGTTCGACGATTGGAAAAGCACCTCGGTTTGAAAGAGGTCGCCAAGGCACTGAACTTGGTATCGCTTGCGGGCCATTTACGCAACGTCGTCCTGTTCGCCAACCGACCACTGTTCGGTTTGTTCGTTGAAGGACATTCTGGTGACGCCTTGCGGTGCCGGGATATACATCACCACATCCATGGTGTCGCCAGCGTAATCTTTGGCAGCCTGGTAGCTGTCAAAGATTCCTTCAGACACCACCCACCCACTTTGAAAGACCGCGAACAACGGCGGTCTAGTCGGCTCGTAACTCCGGTCCTTCAGTGACATCCTCAACCTCCTGTTTGAATTTGACTTCCAGCTCTGGGTCTCGGTGCCATTCCGCACCGACATTATCCCTCTCCCAGAATTCAACCACCTCCAGCATGACGCTGTTCATGGTTGGACCGCTTGCACAGCATTGCACGTTGGGAGGGTCCCCATAGGCAATCCGCCGCACCCCCTCTCCAATACAAAACGCCAGGTCGTCTCCGCAGGTTTCCTCCACATGGTACTTGTCCATGATGTTAGCGGACTGGGCCACAAAGAATTCATGGCCGCAGTTTTGGCACGCAATCCGACACAACGCCACCATGTAGGCGTAGATGTCATCGACATGCCTAGGGTGAAAGTCCACCCAACGTGGATAACCTTCCCACGAGTACCATCGAGGAGGCTCTTGGAAAGCCGCCAGGATTTCGCTGTAGAACTGTCTCATTTTGTTTTTACCTGGTTCACTGGACTACGTGCACACCCGTCCGCACCGCCAGACTCCTCCCAGCAATCCTGACAAAGCCACTCGCCGCAATAAGGACATTGGACCGTCGCTGGGGTCGTGCAATCGGAGCATTCAGGTTCGTTCATGCTGACGCCTTTTCCTCTTCAATCAGGCTCAGGACCTTTTCCACGACCAGTGTTCCAAGCCCGTGCTGAAACTCGCGCGCCAATGATGCGATACCGTTCTGTGCAAGCAGCCTCAGCATCTTGCTGCCGTTGACACTGTATCGCACATCATGCCCTGGCCTGTCTTTGACATGCTTAATTAGCTCAAGCCTGTTTTCAGACTCACCCCAATTCATGTCAACGTGGCGGCAGATTTCGCTGGCAGTGAAAAGGTTACTCCAAGCTGAGTGTGCTCCGCAGCCGATGTTGTACACTTCACCAGGAACCCCTACCTCCATCAGCTTTCGCAGGTAGTAGCAGTGGTCCTCGACATGAATCCATTCGCGGATTTGCATTCCATCTCCGTAGATTGGCATCGGCTCGCGGTAGTAAGCCTTGCGAATCATGCTCGGCAGGAACTTTTCGTCGTGCTGACGAATGCCGTAGTTGTTGCAGCACCGCGTCGTGATAATCGGAATTCCGTAAGTCTTGTGCCATGCGTTCGCCAAGCAGTCAGCCGCCGCCTTGGAGGCCGAGTAAGGCGAGCATGGGTTCAATGGAGCCTTCTCGTCAAACGCCCCGCTTAGACAAGGACCGTAAACCTCGTCCGTGGACACGTTCACGATTTTCAGGTTCGGCGTCGAATCCATGACCTCACGGGCGAATTCGAGCAGCGTGTACATCCCCTGGACATTGGACTTGAAGAACGGCTCCGACGCCGCAATCGAATTGTCAACGTGCGACTCGGCCGCAAGGTGAAACCAGTACTCCGGCCTGCGTCTCGCAAACGCCATACGGAGGTGGTCAATGTTGGCAACATCACCCTCGTAGCAGTGCAGTTTGGCGTGATTCGGCAGGTTCTCTTGCTTGCCCGCGTACGTCAGTTTGTCGAGGACGATGACGTGGTTGTCTTGAATGACACTACAGTGCGCACTCAGCAGCTGACGGACTAGCGACGAGCCAATGAACCCGGCACCGCCTGTGACTAGGAAGTTCGCCATCGGAAGTCCGTGAAAGCACCGTTCGGGAGAATGTCAAAGATGTTTATCTGCAACTCGCGGTCAACCACAGTGATTCTGTAGACGCCTGCGAAACGCTCTTGCACATAACTCATTGCCTCGTCAATCCGGTCTGTGCTGTATTGCACAGTGCCATTCTCGTAAACCGCAAACCGGTTGATGAAGTCCGGTAGTTTGTACGAGTCTGGATATTTGTAAGGCATAAAACCCCATGGTCGGAGTCGAACCGACAACCGCACGAGTTTAAGCCGTGCCGCTCTACCAATTGGCGTACATGGGGCCTGCTGGCTAGCAGCAACGGTGGCACACCAGGTGGTGGAGTGCCTTGCGAACTGGCGTGTGGCGGTGACAACGACGGCCACGGCAGCCGGCTTCCGCCAAGCTTGCCAACCCTGTCACCAGAACCAACGCCAAGACAAACGACTTCATCACAACCTCCATGAAAGAACAGGAAAAAAGCGGAGGAGCCTTGAATCGGCCTTATTCGTGATATTCGGCCGCTTCCCCGGTGCGAGACGGGGAGGCTGCTACCTCCAAGCCCCTCCGCGTTGCCGTATTGTAGTATTTAGGGGTCGGCCTAACAACCCCTATCCGAGAAAATCTTTTTGCCGTGGCTTTGGGGCGTCGAATAGGGACGTACGGGCGAATTCGTCCTCGAACCGCTTGATTGCCGCCTCGATATAGGCCGGCTCGCGCTCAACGCCCACAAACCGCTTTCCGGAACGCACGCAAGCGATTCCGGTGCTACCAGAACCCGTAAAGGGGTCGAACACTGTCTCAACGTCGGCCGGCAGGTGCGAGATACACCACTTCATTACATCCACCGGCTTTTGGGTTGGATGCACCCGAACGTCGTATCCGTCTCGCAGCATACCATGCCATCGGTAGGAAATCATGCGGACGGCTTTTTTGAGGTTCGTCCACGCCAACTCGCAATCGGCGAAGTCCGTGCCGCCGTTCATCTTGTCCCAGACAAGCCAGCATGAGGTTGGTGGCAGCAGGAAGTAGTTGCCGCCAAAGATAACTTGCCACTTGGCATGAGAGCGGCACAGTTCGAGCAACTCCTGGCTGGGCGGTGCGTCATCCCACCGCAGGTCGCCGTAGTCTTTTGACACCGCCAGCTTGCCGCGCGACTTGTTCTTTCCAGCCGCTTCGCCGATGCCGTAAGGCGGGTCAGTCACCATGGCGTCGTACTTCGGCAGGTGCGGCAGAATCTCCTGGCAATCCCCCAGGTACAGCTCCACGCCTTCGCGGCGGTATTTCGGCTCCATCCGAATGCAGGCTCCTACAGTTTCTCAAATTCTTCTCTTGCCAGTTCCAGTTCACGCTCCACAAGGGAACGAATGTGGTCGAACACCAAGACGCTAATCTTCGAGCCAAGACGGTGCCTTAGATTGACCATGTCAACTGATATGTCGATTTGTCGACCATCTGAATTACAGACTGAAAGAACGCTGTTTAAGGTTTTGATTTCCAGCAACAGGGCTGTGCCCCTTACCAGCGACTCTTCTGTCATGGCTTTCGCTCCATCGAGTCGGCAAGCAACTTGCGGAGCACGTTCCGCTCTTTCAGCAGCTTGTCGAATCGCACTGAGATGCTGTTGATTTGCTTTTCCCGGTTCCGCACCTGCTTTTGCAGGTTCTTAATCTTGGCCTTGGGACGGACCACGATGTTCTGGAACGCCTCCTCTTGGGCATCCTTGAACGTGAGTGGCATCTTGCCCGGGCCGCTCCTAGCGATGACCAGCTTCGTCTCCTTGGTCATCGCCCTACGGAACTTACTCAGCTGCTTGTGCATCAGAATCCTTTGGCACAAAAAATTCCACTGGATGTCCGTACTGAAACAGCGTGACGCCGGCTTCGATTGCTTTGGCAATCATGTTTGCCGTGCCTCGTCCACCAGGGAAGGCGACGACCAAATCAGGCTTGCCGTCATCCAGCATCAATTGGTTGCGAATCGGCCCGGCCGACTTGCCGAACTTATCCCATTCAGCCTCGTACGTGACGCACCGCACGCCATTGTTGCTGGCCCAAAGCCGAGCGAGCCTGTCAGCACCGTACGGCTTGCCAGTCACGTCATCGATGCCACCGGCACCGCCCTCAATGATGGCCGTGATTTTTTCGCCAGCGTGTAGGTCGTCCAGTGAGCGCTGGATATTCTCCCAGTCGTCGTAGTTTCGACCACCGGTGACTAGAACCCTCATGCTCGACTCCTTGCTGCACGCCTTTTCTTCTTCTTGGGCTTCGGTGCCTCGGCATCCATTTCCTTCTTCCAGCGACGGAAGCACTCCTCGCCCCAGGCTACCTTGAGGCGGCGGTAGGATTCAACTTCGACATCCAGGTCGTTTTCGCACTCCCCCCTGAGGATGACGAACCCGCACGCACTGGCGCGTTTTTCAGAGCCAGCGATTCTCTGGCCGGCTCTGTTCGTGCCGAAAATTTCAAACACGCCTGAGGTGTAGTCGCCGGTCATTTGGCCCAGCATGCACTTCGCACCATTCTCCATGTCAAGCTCGAACACTTGAATGCGATGGTGCCAAGGAACTGAATCGCTGAGGTATCCGTATCTCGTGTACTTGTCTTTGAAGTAGCTGTCGAGCTTCCTGGCCCCCTTCGCCACACGACGACGGGCCTCGGCCATTGAGATTGGAAGTGCCATGTCAGTTTCCTTTGGTTGCGTTGATGACAGCTTGAGCGGCAGCACGCCAGGCTTGCTTGGTCTTGTCGCTCGTGTGCTCCCACTTTACTGTTTCGGCTTCGTGCTTCATGGTCATCGACCACTGAGATGCGACAGATTGCCAGTATGCATCCCAAGCCACTTTGCCGTAGTCCGACTGCGGCAGCGAAGGCTCGTTGGGGTAAAGCCGATTGTCGATGGCCGCGACGGCGAGCAGCAGGTAGCCGTCCCGTTCGTAGTCCTCGAAGATTCCGTCGCCACGGCACGCACAGGTGTCGTACACTCGCTCGCCTTCGCCATTCTCCAGATAGGCCAGGGCGTAGAAGGAACCGTGACGCAGCCGCAGGTAGCCGACGTTTTTCTCGTCGCGGAACACTTCATACTGCTCCGGACACGCGCCGCACGTTTGCAGCAGGGTGTAGGGGCCGATTTCCCGCTTCGGGCACGGGCCGTATTTCTCGTAGTGCTCCTTGGTCAGTTGCGTTGGCATTTGCGTTCTCCTTGGTTAGTGTTGCACAGTGTACTTGTTAGTCACGCGGATAACAAGCCCTAGTCGGTGATTTCTGCCCCGACCGTTGAGGGGCCGAGAATCTTGATAGCCTCAGCCACGTCGTCGTCGGTCAGGCCGGTCGTGCTGTTCACGCGGACATACCGTTCGCCGTGCCAGCCCATTTCAGTACCGTCGTCATCCAGGACCACGTAGTCTTTGACGGTCAGGTTTTCACGCAGCCAGTTGCGGATTTGCTTGCCGCGTCCCTCTCCGTTGGACGGTCCTGTAATCCCGATGACATCTGCATGAATTCCATGTGTCTTCAACATGTGCGCGAATCCATAGAGGTCATAGTGACCGTTATGGATAAGGTGCCGCCAGGTGGACGAGATGACCACCTTTGCGTCCGTCAACAGCAGGATGCGGTTCAGGCGGCTGGCCAGGTCCGAATCAATCGGCTTAGATACAATGGCCGGATAGACCATACCGAGCCGGTTCAGCACGCCGTCGATGTCGAGAAAGAGAACCTTCACTAAGGCACCTGCTGTTTTTCTGTTTTGGCAATCCAGTTGAGGTTCAGGTCTGTGATTGTTTCCGCAACCGTACGGCCACTGCCTCTGGCGAAAACCTCATCCTCGCCGTCGTCGGTATCAGGAAACAGGAGTCGCAGCGTTGCTTCCATGTAGCCGGTTTTGCCGAGGTGTTCGATTGTCAATGTAATCCCGGCGTCGTTCTCTAGCAGGTGCCACAGCTTGTCGCAACCGTACGGGACCTGGCTGCGGAGGTGCTCGTATAGCTGGAGCTTTTTAGACATCTCTTCGCGGAGTTTGTTGTGGGTTGCCGCATCCAGTGGTACGCCAGTGGCAATCTCGAATTCGCGGATGATGTCGTACATGAGTTTGATGCGTGAATACATTACAGCTCCTTCAACTCCTGTTCGAGTTTCGCAATCTCGGTGGCGAGGTACGTGTCCATCAGGGTGGCGAAAGCGACGTGCAGTGCCTCGTCCATGGAATCCACGAATTCTCGCTTGCCCGAGCCGTTGTCGTGGATGAACTTGGCGGTTCCATTTGCCAAGCCATCACGTTTGGTCTGGTACGCTTTCATTCTGCCGAGCAGGTGCTTGGCTTTGGTGGCGGTTTCAATGTCCATGCCTTACCTCATTTCGTGAGAGTTACTGCCAGTCCCAAAAGGACCATCAGGCGTGCGGTAGTCAGGCTCCCATCCTTGCGCTCGTCGTTTCGGTGCCTGCTGGAATTCTCTAGGGTCGTTGTAATCTGTTCCGCTTGGCGGCACTGGCTCATTGCAAAGCCACGCCCACAGCAAAACCAAGCAAAAGCACACAAGAAAGAACGCGAGCGGAGCTAGCATTATTTCTCCTTGGGTTCTTTCCAGGTGATTTCGGAAAAGTACATGCGGCGTTCCCGGCCGTTATCTAACGGCACTTCCAGCCACATGTACAGCATCTCGCCTTTAGCCCGGGCCGCATCTTGGACTTCCTTAGGTCGGTGGTCGATAACCTTGACGCCATAAGGGAGGCGGATTTTGGGGTAGTCCGCCGAGACCTCCACCACGTTCCACGGGTCATCGTTGGCGACCTTCTTCGCCAGTGCTTCTTCCTCGGGCGTGCGGCACTGAATCCGCAAGTCGTCCATGTCCCAGCGTTGGGCCTGGAGCTGTTCGTTCAGGTTGTTGATGTCCAATCGCATGGCCTCGATTTGCTCTTGCCAGGCTGGGCCAGGCTTTGGCTCATTCTTGGCCTTTTCAGCTAAATCGACGACGGCTTGATTGGCTTGGTCTTGAAGTTCGAGACGACGACCTTTTTGCACCAGGCCGGCAACGGCACAGCCAAGCAATGCGATGACTGCGATTGCGATTCCGACTTCCTTCATTGGTTTTGCTCCTTTAATTTCAGCCACCCGGCTCGCAGGGCGGCAATTGTTGCTTGTTGGGCCGTGGGCCAGTGAGATTCGCCGTTGTGGGTTAAGTCAACGTCGCTGCCATCGGCAGGTCGTTCCATTCGCTGCACCTTCCAATCGACACCACCGTCGTCCGTGTAGTCCAAGTAGATGCGGACGCCCTTGCGAATGTACGTCGTGGGAATCGGTTGCGAGCCGGCCTTTGGCTCCAGAATCCGGTACGCCAGCAGTTGTTCGTTCAGGGAAAGCAGCTCGCCGTGCAGCTCGTTGAGTGAATGAAGCTCTCCGAGCAACGTCGCCTCTTGCTGGATTCGTTCCGCAGCCTCCATAGCCAGCGACTCGGCTGTGTGGTCGCCAACAATCACATCCTCTCCGGTCGGCCCGTGCTCGATTCCCTCTAACACCGGATACCCCAGTGCCTTGCCCAGAATCTGTTGAATCTCATGTTGTTGCTGAATCAGCATGGTTTGCAATTCCGCACACCGTGATTCGCTTTCAGCCAGGTGGGCGTCCATTTCGACGACGCGCTCTTGCAGCTCCGCGTTGCCGTTGTCGCACAGCTGCTCGAAGGCGTAGAGGATATACGAGATGTCTGCCGCGTTTTCAAAGTGGTCAACGTCTCGGACCACCAGGGTTTTGACCGTTGTGGCCGAGTAGTGGCTGTAACCGTGCTTTTGCAGCTTCGCCCGCAACCCCTTAGCGATTGCTTGTAGTTCGGCAAAGGTGAGATTGCTCACGACACCGACCTCCCCCGCACGATTTCGTAGATGGCCCGAAGCTTCTCAATCGGCATGTCATGCCAGAACCGGAATCTATCCGCCAGTTCCGACATCTTCTCGGCCATGTTCTTTTGGGTAGGCACGGCTTCTTCCCATTGCTCCACCCAGGCAATGTCGCCGTCCAGGTACACCACGTCGCTGCGGTCCTCTTCGACGCTCCCCGGTTCGTGCCGCATGGTTGCGGAGCCTTCTCTGGTCCTGGCAAACCGCCAGATGCCGTCTTGGTCGTACAGGCAGCTAAGCTGCGTTCCGTCCGAGAAGTTCAGGTAACACGGCTTGTCGTCCGAGTACCAGTTGAATTCGTCCTGGATGGGCTTTCCCTCGACTTCAATCAAGTCGTCGGACGCCCCGTAGATTTTGAATTGTGGCATAAAGCCCCCCGATTTGGTTAAAGGTTTTTTCGACGTTGCGATAATATACCTCGACCGGGAAGCAGCACGCAAGTCCACAAAAAAACCCCGAGGAAACCGAAGTCTCCCCGGGGTCCGGATAGAGCTACCCGGACAAGCCCTTGCGGGGTCCGGAGCGGCTAAGCCGTGCCTGCTAAGCTTGGTCCCTTATAGCGGGCCGGTGCGGTGAATACCACCCCTAATCACCGCTTGGCTTGCGGGGAAGTAAAAAAGCCCCACCGGGTGAAAATGTTCAAAACCCCCGGTGAGGCAAAGTGCAGAACCTACCCCGGCCGCCAAGGACCGGCTCGCCACCGCAGCCGCACTATAACACCGCCCCACACCAGACTAAAAGCCCGCTTTCCCCTTATCCGGAATCATTATCGTTAAGGAACATGCTTCCATGTCTTGCGTCTCAATGCGCTGCCCATGGATTGCGATGAAACACCAAGCTCCCTGGCCAGGCTCGCAATTCCCTCGCCGCCTTCATAGCGAATGCGAGCGTTGGCGACAATTTCGTCAGTGAGCTTGGCCTTTTTGTGCTTCATGCCATGTGGTGCCGTGCCATGCCTGATTGCGTCCAGGTGATTTGCGCCAACAGTATCCCATCGAAGGTTCGACAGCTGATTGTTTGCTGGATTTCCATCCCCGTGACAGCCTTGCATTTTCAACGGCCTGGGGCCGACAAAAGCCTCCAGCACCAAACAGTGAACAGCCCGCCTTTTACTGCCCCCGCCGAGCAAGTTCAGCGTAACCGACTTATAGCCATCCTTGGCGTGCGTTGTTTGCCGCATCAGTCGTGGCTCCACACCAACCGACGGCCGAGGCTTGGCGTAGGCCCGCCATACCGTCCACACCGAGCCATCGCTCCCGACCAGATAACCCGGCCACCCAGGAAGCACGCGAATTTCGACCTTTGAATTTCCCATAACGCACGTCTATAGCTCTGTTTCCTAATAAACACCTAGGCCAAGTTGTGGAAATTTTTTTCATGTCATGGCGGATATTACTGATAAAGCATCTCCATCTCGGCGTGTGCGATTTTACCATCTCCAAGTTGGTTTCATGTCATGTGTCGCTGAGTAGGGGTAAGGGCGTCCAATCTAATTGCCATTCGCGGAATCGGTGATGCCGGGGGGGGTAGCACCCCGCTGCTGGGGTAGGCGGCCAACAGCCATAAACTATATGTGGAAGGTAAGCGGCTAGCTTGCGTTCTAAGGGCTTGCGGCCTAGGTGGGGTAAGGAATAGGCCGGTAGGCCGGTAAAGCGCCCTAGGGGCTTATAGGGGCTTGCCAGGCGGGTTCGGCCGGCCCAGCCCGCAAGCGGCGGTAGGGTAGGGTGGTCAAAAAACGGCCAGGTTGGTCAAAAAACGACCAGCGACGTAAGTGCTTACGCGGTAAGGGCTTACGAATAGCCACCAACAGCGTAGGTGTTGTAAGCCGTTGAGGCGCAAGGAGTTAGGTAGGTGGACGCAAAACGGCCAGGTTGGTCGAAAAGAAACCAATAGGAAGTAGGTGGCTGTAGATAGGCCGACGCCGTAAGTCGTTATACGGCAAGGAGTTACGAAAAACCGAAAAAACTTTTCGGCATGGACCGCCGCTTGCTATTAGTTGGTTCGCCGCAAGGCAAGGCAAACAACCAAACGAACGAAAACGAAAGGAAACCGGAATGGCAACTACCCAAGCCTGCTGCACGATTTGCGGCAACAAGCGAGGCTATTGGCGCAACGACAAGCTTCAATACCTCTGCAAGCCCTGCAACCAGGAAACCAAGCCCAAGGTAACCTTCGCCTGTTTCGAGGCGGTTTACTTTGCGGCCGCCAAGCCTGGCGAAGTTTCCCGCAACACCAGGCGCCTGGTTTACGAGGATTACAAGTACGCTTTCAAAGGCGGTTTGGCCGAATATATTGCGGCTAGTTCCGTTCCGGCCTAGTTAGGTTGCCCAGCAGCCCCCTGGTTCGCTAGGGGGAAACTGGCTAACCCAACAACAACCACGAAAGGAAACCGGAATGCTACCGCTATACCTGTTGCGGCCCGGAACTTGGTTCCGCTTCGCCGAACAGTACAACGACCCAGGGCTTTACGAAGCTCAGATTTCAGAACCGTTCAACCCGTTCAATACTTGCCGGGTTCGCCTGGTAGGCCAGAACGGAACCGCGTTGTCGCACGGTTGTAGCTTGGTTGAGATTTTCAACCGTTAAAGACCGCCTGGCTACCCCCTCGGCTATTCCTAGGGGGCTGCTTGGAAGCCTTTAACCCGAACGCGAAAGGACCGAACCTTGGACCCCCAAGCTACCTTGAAATTGGTTGCCGAGCGCATTGCCGCAGGCGACTTGGAAGACGCGATGTTTTCCTTGGTTGACTATACCGATTGGACCATTAGGGGCGGATTCGAGACGCCTGAACTTGCGGCCGAATTCGACCGGCTTAGCGATTTGCTGGCCGAGGCTTGCGACGGGCTGCCTGGTTCGCCTGGGTTCGTTTCCTTGTAGTTTCCAACCACCCCCCGCTTAACCTCGGGGGAGACTTGGGTACTACCGTTTCTTTCCTTTGAGGGGGTTCGTATGAACCACGATTTTGAATCGTTGGTCGAACGGATTGCGGCTGGTTGCGAGCACGAGGTTGTTTACAACGCAGGCGACTTGGTTTCCTTGGGGCTTGCGTTGAAGGCCGACCCCGGTCTTGCGGAAGCCTTCTTGCGTTCAGGGGGTTCTATGCCGCTTTACCTTGTTGCTTCCCAGGTTCCGTTCCGTTTCCGAGGGGGTGCTACCTGTTGGGTAGCGGTTCAAAGCTACCCTGGAACCTGTTCGGTTGTTCGGTTGCTTGGAACCGAGCACTTGGATATGGCAAGCCCGTTTACCCTTGTTTCCTTGGTTTAGGGCCGAACCCTGGGGCTTTGCGTTAAGCCCTAGGCTTCGTTTCTACCCTTTCCTGTTCTTTTGCACGAGGGAATTCGCAATGTCAAAGTATGTCCCGTTCGCCGAATTGCCGGTTGGCCGGTCCTTCCTGTTCCAAGGCCGGGTTTACCGCAAGACCGGTTCCCGTTCGGCCAAGACTCGCTGGGAAGGTTCGGAATACTTTTCCTCGTACGACCTTTGCCGGGTTTTGCGAGGGGTTCGTTAGCCTTTTGCACCGTAGAGGCGAAACCTAGCGGCTATTGACAAGCCTAGAAGCTAGGGTTCCGGTGTGGGGCTAGGATACGCGAAACCTTGAGGGTCAGGCGCTCCTCTCGTAAAGGAGCGCTCCTCCCTTACGGTTCCGGTTTCCGGAATCATTATTGATTGCCCAATAGGGCTTGGCAACCAGCACGAGGGGATTGCAATGTTCTCGCCGATTCAAAGTTCGCTCCAAGACGCCCGGAACTTGGTTGAAATGATTCAAGTCCGGCTCTCCTTGTTGAGGGAACCTGAGGGGCTTTCCTACCTTGGAACCGGGGGCTTGAACGAACTTGAAGAAGCAATTGCCGACCTTACGAGCGCGGCAACCAAACTTACCAAGCTTGAACGCAAAGCCAGGGCTTGAGGATACCCTGCCTAGCCTTGGGTTCGCCCAGGGTCTGGTTGGCTACCCTTTACCCGCAAGGAACTTGCAATGAGCTTGGAACATTTCTCGGCCGACCAGGAATTGCTGGCAACGGCGATTCGGGAAAACCTGACGCCCGACGCGGTTCGGCTGATTTCGGCCAGGTTATTGGGCTTTCCGGACCCTGAACCGCAAGACGAGGAAGACGATTCGCAAATTCAAGCGCACCTGGAATGGTTCGGCCAATTTTTGGCTCGCCTGGCTTGAGGATACCATGCTACCCCCTTGGGCAACCGAGGGGCCGGATTCAACGCAGACTGCTAAGCCCGACCCCAACCCCTCCGCGAATAGCCGAGGGGAAAGGGTTCTGCTTACCACCAAGGAGCAAACGATGCAATTGAACTATTCGGGCTTTACTTGCCATAGCTCGCAAGGGTGCGTTTCCTTGCGGTTCGACAACAAGCCCAGCGACGAGATTCTCCGAGCGCTCAAAGCGAACGGGTTCCGGTGGCAACGGGAAAGCCAGATTTGGGTGCTTTCCCGCAAGCAACCCTGGGCCGACCTTGTCGCCTGGATTGACCGGGAAATGAACCCGGAAAAACTTCAGAATTCTTAGCCGAATTCCGAAAAATGATGTTGATGAGCTACTAGCGGCCGAGTTATACTACGCTTGCCGCGAACAATTCAACCGAACCCGAACCCAAGGAAACGAACGATGCTTTTCCCACTTGGAAACCTTCCGCCGAACGTAATTCACCAGAACCCGGGTGGCTCCTGGTCGTTCGTTGGCCGGGTGGATGCCCGCCTGGCCTACGTTTGCAAGGACGGAAGCGAGCCGACCCTCAAGCAATTGGAAGCAGCCCGGGTTTGCGGCCCGGGCTTGGTGAACTTGAAAACGCGAGCCTGGCCTACCAAGGAAGCGGCCGAGGCTTTCCTGGCTAGCTTGCAACAAGGCGGAACGGTTGAAGACGAAAGCTAGGTCGCCATCCTAGGCCGACGAGCGCGGCCTAGATTGATGCCCTAACCTCCTTTACCAAGGAAAACGCGATGGCTACCAAGTCGGTTATCGGGATGCGGGTAATTCGTTCGGAAAGCAATTCCCACGGGTTCCACAGCACATTCCTGAACGTCGAGCTTATTCCCCTCCGTTGGCATGACTACACGAAGGAGATGCTCGGCTGGCTTCACAACGAAAGCATTCACAATTCCTTGCGGGAGAAGGCGCTCGCCTGCAAGCGAGCAACCGACCAGACCTCGGTGCTGGTGCACCAAGATACCGGACGGAATTCCGTTGAGGTTCGCTGGCAGGGCTACAAATACCGCGACGACGACGAAAGCCAAGCCCGGTGGATTGCCCCCCGCATTGACGCCTGCTACTTCGACGAGGCGAGCCAGAAGGTGCTCAAGAAGGTAGCCGGAACGATGGCCGCACTTGGCGGAAGCGAGGCGCAACCGGCCGACTTCATTAAGGCGCTTCAGGTGATTGGTGCATTGCTCGTTCGCTACAACAACGAAGCGGACGGCTACTTACCCCTCGACGAATTCGACCTTGAGGAACTTTGCTCGGCCGCGAAGGTTCGGGCTTGAAGCCTCGGGCTTGCTATTGCGGCAAGCCCCTAGCTTCCGACCTTAACCCACCACGAGGGAACGATGCGAACCAAGAAACAAGCCAAGCCCAAGCGACGAACCACGGCCGATGCACTGAGGCTTGTCGCCAAGGAGATGAGCAAGGAATACGACGCCGGGAACCGCTCGGCCGCTTCCGACCTCTGGGACCTCCTCGAAGCCTTGACCAGAACGGCCGACAAAATCCAGGGGAAATAATTTAGCATCCCAGCTAAAAACGACTTGCTGCCATTGTTCGGTTATGGTATAATTACCCATACGCCGAACGACAACGACCACCAGGAGTTACGCGATGGAAAGCCTGCCAGGTTACGACAATTGGAAAACCACGCCGCCGGACGAACCCGAGACCGAATTGCTCCTCCACGAGATTGTGGGGGGTGCGATTTCCCGGGTTGCCGAGGCGAGCGCCGATGGGGACGAGGAATTCAACATCGGCTGCGACGAGACGTTTCAATCCTTGACGATTCGCTTGGGCTTGTTGCCACGCGAACCGGCCGAGGCGCTGTTTGAAGCCAAGGAGCGGTTGAAGAAGATTCTTCAAGTGCTTGAAGCCAGAACCGCAACCCCCAAGCCCCGCTAGGAGGCGGAATGGAATGGACCAACACGCGGCAACGACAAATCATCGAAGCCGCCTTACATCACTACGCGAACCTGGTGACAAGCCAGCCAGACGTAGGCCAACACGACGCAAGCGACCACAGCATTTCCGGGGAAGCCTACACGGCCCTGGAGGTGCGGGAGTTGCTTGAGAAGGTCTACAACGCGAACGACCGCTTTCTTCCCCCTGAATACCGGTAAAGCCGAAACGCCTACGGGCGTCATCAGCAGTTTAGCTCTGCTGGTCTGAACGAGGCAGCTAACCTCACCAAACACAGGAGAATCAGAATGACCGCCACCGCGAACCCGACCAAAGTAACCAAGGGAAACAAGGCTCCGAGCGCCAACAAGAAGGGCACCGGCAAGAAGCCCGACCAAACGGCCCCGAAAGCCTCCACGGCCCCGGCGAACCCGGACAAGGAACACAAGGGCGAAGCCACCGCCGTCGCCACCAAGGCGAAGCCCAAGGCCGAGAAAGCCGCCAAGCCCGAGAAGAAGGACAAGAAGCTTTCCCTCAAGGACGCCGCCGCCAAGGTGCTGACCAATTGCAAGGAAGGCCGAACCTGCGGCGAGATGGTCAAGCTTATCAAGGAGCGCGGCCTCTGGAACAGCGCCGGCTTGACGCCCGAACGCACCTTGAGCGCCGACCTCGACCGCGACATTGCCAAGCACGGAGCCGAGAGCCGATTCCAGAAGGTTGGCAAGGGATTGTACTTGCTGAACGGCTAATCGTTCCCTCAACGCCTCCTGGTTCGCCAGGGGGTGCTAGGGAATGTTTAGAATTTATTTCAACCGCTAAAATCCCTATGGCCATCTTGTTACGGCAGAGCTATACTCCCGCAACCAACGGAAACCAAGGAGAACGCGAATGCCGGCCAAACAAGCGGTCGTGAAGGAGATAGTGCTAGAGCGGGAGGCCACAAGCAGCCTGCTCGACGAGGTGCTTGAACGGACGGGGAACCCGGACGCCAAGCTATTGGACGAGGTGCTTGAGGCGAGCAAGCCCAAGCCGCAACCGACCACGAAGCGAGTCGCCTGCTGTGCTTGCGGGCTAACGAGAGGGTGCCATCGGATAAGCAATGGCTACACGGCCGAGGTTCCCATTGACTGGGACGGCGAAAACGTACACGACATCGGAGCCACGGTCGTATGAAACGCAACGCATTGCTGCTGCTCCTGCTTGCGAGCGGTTGCAGCGGCTATACCGAGGAGCAAAAGAAGCACGTTGGTTCGTTTCACGTAGGCGATGTCGTCTACCTGAAATGCGACAAGACACGCAAGCTGGTCGTCGCTAGCGAGGCGAACCCAAGCAGCGAGATTCGGGTTCGCTTCTTTAGCGAAAGGGGCGAGCTGGAATTCGACGTAGTTGAAGCCCTGTGCGTTGAGCACGAGGCGCAATAACCACCACCAAGGAACCCAAGACATGATGTGGAACCCGAACGAATGCGTCGAGCGCGGAATGGAATGGCTCGACCAGAAATACCCGGACTGGCTTGAGCGAGTGCGGCCCGAGAACCTTGACCTGAGCTACTGCACTAACTGCGTGCTTGGGCAGTTGGGCGGCGACGAGTGCCTGGCTTGAGGATTGGCAGACGGCTACGACTTGCTTCGCTATCGGCATTGCCTGGACACGGGTGAACTGCAAGACATGGGCTTTTACGTCAGCGACAAGGCCGCTGGCGAGTATTGCATGTCGTTTCCGATTGACTCGTACAACAAGGCAACAGCGAGCTTTCTTACCTTCGCCTACGACCACCTGACAGAAGCTTGGCGGACGGCCATTTACGCACGCCGCGAGGCCAAGCAAGCAAGCCTGAACAACGAGGTGCTGGAGCAAGCCAAAGAGCCAAGCCTGGCAACGGCAGGCTAGCTCGCAGCGGCCGTACGGGAAGGCCCCGTCTCGATTGCAGGTTCGATTCCTGCCGGCCGCTTTTCACGCCAACCACCACGGAGTAACGCATGGACTTCTTCTTCGACTACATCGTTCCCTGGATTCTGCTGTACTACGTGCTGAAGCTGCTGCTGTTCCCCGGAGCAATCATCAGCCTAATTTTGCACCCGCCACGATTCGACCGCTAGGAGGCTGCCGCAAGTTCAGGTGAACATGCTTAGTGTATGCCTAGCCGAAGAGCCATTGCACGATGCTAGCGGTGCGACTTGTCTTCGGGGGCCGAATGGCTGGGCTTAGGCGGGTTCGAGTCCCGTTTGCGGCTTTGAGTTTCACCACCACCCTGAACGCGAGGAAAACAGAATGGGATTAGACGTTTACCTGGTTCGCTACAGCGACCCGAACCGCCTGCGTATGGAAGCCGAAGCGGCCGAGCGCTCCAAGGCCATCTGGGCAAGCTACGGCAAGCCCTACGACAAGATGACCCAAGACGAGAAGGACGAGGCCAGTACCCGCGAGGAGCAAGCCAACGCCGAGGCCGGGTTCGTTGAAGACGACGACACCGGCAAGGAGCATATCGAGATTGCATCGAAGCTGCACCCGGAGCACATGTTCAAGGTCGGCTACTTCCGGTCGAGCTACAACAACAGCGGCATCGAGCGGATTGGCGAGTACGCGATTGGCGAGCGTCCGTTGCACTACATCTTCCAACCCGGCGAGGAATACAAGGTTACGCCTGACTGGGCAGCCTGCTTGGAACGAGCCAAGAGCGTCTACCAGCTGTGGAACCAAGCCACCAAGGATTGCACCGAGCTGTATCGGATGTTTTCGGTCGGGAACCCGTTCATCACACCGAGCATCACCAGCAACCGCGAGGCAATGGAGGCGTTCAAGAAAGAGCGTACGCGGCGCGACGAGGCGTTGGCGAAGCTTGAACCCGGCGAACCCGGCCACATCATGGGTGGCAGCTACGGCAACCGGGACGGGAACTACTTCCTCGACAAGCCGATTGAGATTCACGCCGCCATTCCGGTGCTGGAAGACTTGCTTGGCCAGAAGCACATCGCCACGTACCTGGTCTACAAAGAGACCGGCGACGACGTTGCTTGGTACGGCCAAGCCTTGGAGGTGGTCATTGAGACCATCGAGTACGTTCTCGCCCAAGAGAACACCAGCGAGTACCTGTTGCACTGGAGCGGCTGAGCCAAGGCCGCAGCACGACACCGACCACTTACCATCACTACCCTAGGAGAATGACAATGCCAGCCACGACCGTCGAAACCGTCAACGCCCCCTGCCCTACCGAAGCGGAACTTGCCCTGTGGTACGCCAAGGACCGCGAGGAGAAGGAACTTGCCCGGCAATCCCGAGCCGCCGCCAAGGCCAAGGAGATTATCGAGAAGAAGATGGAGGCGTATATCAAGGCCGAGCAAGGCAAGACCGGCCGCACATCGTTCCAACGCCACGGCTATATCCTCGGCACCAAGGAGGGGAACAAGTACCCGGCCTGGCGCGACGAATTCGAGAAGGCAATGGGTGCGGCTGCGGCCCAGAAGGTGATTGACGCCACGCCCAACAAGGTCGGCATCACTTGCGTGCCTGCGTTCACGGAGTAACGGGGGCTTTGCGGAATCTCACCCCGTTGCTTTCGTCCCTTGCTACCGTGCCCAACACGGTAGCTCACGCCGGCTAGGTCAAGGCCGGCGACCTTTTAACCCACAGGAAACGCGGATGACGTTTACCATCCACAAGTACCGATTGCCAATTGTCACCAACGCACCCGTCCAAGTTATGATGCCGGACGGGAATGTTGACATTCTGACTGTGCGAATCCAACACGGCCAACCGACCATCTGGGCAAGGGTGGTCGACGACCCTGGCGTTGGAAAGGTAACCCACCGATTTCGGTGGGTGCCTACGGGCGGGGACGCCACCTATGTCGGCGAGTACGTCGGCACGCTGCAAATCCAAGACGAAACATTCGGCGAGTTGGTTTGGCATCTCTTTCACGAAAGGTTCGGCGAATGAGTGTACGAGCCGGTGTGATTGTTACTTGCGCTCGATTGGACGACCCGCATCTGGTCTACCAAGACGGCATGCTTGTCAGGAAGTGTAAGGCATGCCAGTGTGACGTTGGAATCGCCCAAAGCAGCATCACGCTGGTCGAGGCGAACGACGGAATCATCTTGTGCGTGGAATGCACAGTGCAGCTTAACAAGGTGCAGAAGCTGCTGTTCAAGCGACTGACCGAGGAGCAGGAAACAGAACTTGGTGATGACAGCGACGAGGCGGCAGACGCAGCACGGTTGCTCATCCGAGACTTGGTAAGGAAGGAGAACGAAAAGCACTGATGGGAACTCAAAAGTACACCGAGAAGGACCTGGTGCTACGCGCACACGGCAGCAACTTCCAAGACCTCACCGGCCGCGTATACGGCATGCTGACGGTCGAGCGGTTCGCCGGCTACCTGGGGCAGTATTCCATCTGGTGGTGCAAGTGCGAGTGCGGCAAGCTGGTAATGAAGCGAGCCGCCAACATCATCCATCACAACGACTACGGACGGCAGACCACCAAGCCGCAGAATTGCGGCTGCAAGACATACCCGCGAATGAACTCGGCAATCAAGATTGACCGCAACTTGGAATCCTCGTGGAGGCGTCTCGCCAGCAAGGGCCGGCTGTGTCAAGCTTGGGCGGACGACTTTATGGTGTTTGCGATTGCGGTCGGCAAACGGCCTAGCCGCAAGCATCACATGGTTCCAATCGACAAAACCTTCCCGATGGGACCTGGCAATTGGAAGTGGTCCACATCCACTTATCACTCGGCAACAACCATCGACGTACGCGGGGCGGCGAAACGCCTCGGTCTGTCACCCCAGGCGGTCTATCAGCGACTGAAGCGACACCCGCCTGAAACAGCACTTAACACACCGCAAGGGCAGCTGACATGAAAACACTCGAAGTAGCTGGACACGAATTGCATGTCCACTTGCGAGGGCTTGGCATCGAAGCGAACGTGGGGCTGGCGGACACCAAGCTGTTCGTCTACACGCACCGCCGCTTGAAGCCGCCTGTACTGACCAACCTGGAGCGGGACGGGTGGGAAGGATTCCCAGTTACTGTTAAATACACGGGACGGCCTACGATGGCCAGCGAGGAATCACATGCTGTTCACAGTCAAGTACGAGGCGAAGAAGGATAAAGCCAGCGAGCGGTTTTTCCCAAAGACAAGGAACGTCGAGGCCGAGTCCGAAGGCGAGGCCATCAAAGCAGTAGAGAAGATGCTACTGGCCGAGGGCTACGATGTCAGATTCGTTCTATACGTGGGCTTGGCGACAACAACACTTCCCGCCTAGGCACGGGGAGCCGTGGAAAATGACCAGGGGTACTGGTCACTACGAATACCTTTTTCACATTCAAACCGGAGGGGGCGTTGTGGGTAAGCTGTTTGGCGCGTATGAGGCCACCAAAGAGCAACGAGCGGTCGATTGCGTCAACGCCTTGGCGGGGGTTCCCGAGGAGGTGATTACATCAGAATGGTTCCGCAAGGAGGTGCTGCGAATCGCCAAGACCAACGGCTATGCCGACATTCCAGCCCGCAGGGCTTATTCCAGAATCCAACAGGAGGCCATTAACGCCGAAGAAACAGCAAACACCATCAAGCGTTACGACAAGAAGATGAAGGCACGCGGGCGAGCAGGTGGTCTGCGGTACGCCCTGCAACAACTGAAAAAATTCTCCACATGGGAAAAACATGAATCGCATTTTGTCTCTGATGCTCGTTCTGGTTCTGGCGTCAACGGTGAGCGCCGGCCCGATTGACGTTTACCTCCTTGCCGGTCAAAGCAACGCCGGCTCGGACGGGATTACATCGGTTGCCGGAATTCCAGCACACCTGAGCTACCTGGCTTCGCCACAGACGGACATCCTGTACCGGCCGACGACCGGCACGGTGACGGACCTGAAACCCATCACCAAAAATGGCGTGGACTACTTCGGGCCGGAACTTTCCATGATGCGAACACTCGCCGACGCTAACCCGGGGCGGGACTTTATTGTGATTAAGTACGCCATCGGTTCTACATCGTTGGATGTAGACTGGGACCCGAACACCGGCACCAAGTACGCCAACATGATGACCAGGTTTAGCTCTACGATGGGGTGGTTGACCACCAACGGCTACACGCCAACCGTCAAAGGGTTTGCCTGGATGCAAGGAGAGGAGGACTCGCTGCACGAGCAGCAGGCTTTGAACTACGCCGACAACCTCGACGAGTTTATCATCGCCTTGCGAGAGGACATCGACGAGAACCTGCCGATTGTGATGGGACGTATCAACGCACCCATTCGGCCCTACCGCATCGAGGTTCGCGAGGCCCAGGAATACAACGGCTGGCTCGGGGTGCGGGTGATTAACATTGACGACCTGGCTTTGCAGGACCCGGTTCACCTGAACGCCGAGTCGCAGATTGCCTTCGGGATTCGGCTCGCGTCTGGGTTCAAGGAAGCCATGCAAGAGCTTCCGCCAACCGGACCTTGGATGCGAGGCGTACCGGAACCTTCGAGCGCGGTGCTTGGGGTGTTATTGATTGCCGGCTTGGCGTTGACTCGCCGTTACAACCACTAACCTAGGGGGAATGATGAACCTGGATGAAGTATGGAAGCAAATCCAAGAGCACCTGAGCCAGAATCAGTTTCTATCCGGAGGGGCGGTGCTGATGGTGTTGGGAGCGGTCGGTGCTTTGGCACGGCACTGGCCGCTCAAGGCTTGGTATTGGATGGTCCACCGCGTGTTCGTCACCGCCGAGGTGCAGATGGCGGACGAGGCGTTCTGGTGGATTCACCGATGGCTGTCGGCTCAGCCATACGGCAAGAGCCGTTCGCGGTCGCTGACCGTTACCAGCGATTCGACGAACCGGAACAGTTACCGGCCAAACAGCATCGACGAGCCGTTCGAGAAGTATGGCTCGAATGAAAACATGCCGAAGATTCTGTTGACGCCGGCCCCTGGGACGCACTGGCTGTTGTGGCGTAAGCGGTTCGTCTCGATTCGACGGATTCGGGAAAAGAGCCAAGGCCCAGGCGAACGCCAGTCGTCCTACGAGCTGGAGAAGGAGTCCTACGAAATCAGCATCCTGACCCGCAAGCGAAGCGTGCTGATGGAATTGCTGCTGGAAGCCCGGTCGATTGCCTACCCGCCTGAGGACAAAACCACCCGGATTTACACCCCAGGTGGCAAGCACTACGCGGGCGGGTGGGCTTGCAACCAGGAACGCATTCCACGGCCCGGTTGCTCGGTGGTGTTGCGTGAGGGCGTTTACGAGCGGCTGTCGGAGGACATTAAGCGGTTCCACGACTCGAAGATGTGGTACGTGGAGCGCGGGATTCCCTACCGCCGAGGCTACCTGTTGCACGGCCCCCCAGGGAACGGCAAGTCGTCCACGATTGCGGCCCTGGCTGCGGACCACGGCATGGTGATTTGTGCGGCGAACCTGGGTGGGATGGGCATCACGGATGCGGAACTGCTGACCATGATGCAGCAAACACCCAAGAACGCCATCGTACTGCTGGAGGACATCGACTGCGTGTTCGCCCAACGCAAGCGGACGGACGGCGACAAGATTGTGGGCATCACCTTTAGCGGCCTGCTCAACGCCTTGGATGGTGTAGCGGCCCCGGAAGGACATATCCTGGTAATGACGACCAATCACCCAGAACTGCTCGACCCGGCCTTGATTCGTCCCGGCCGGTGCGACCAACAACTGGAGATTGGCAATGCGAGCCGCGAGCAAGCCGAGCGTCTGTTCCTGCGTTTCTTCCCCGGCCAAGAAAAGCTGGCGACGGAATTCAGCGAGCGCACCGGCGACGGTCTGTTCTGCATGGCTGCATTGCAGGGGCACCTGATTCGCAACGCCTCGGACGCGGTGCTGGCTTCGCAGTTTGTACCGCCGAAGCAGGGCGAAGTGCTGAAGCACGGCCTGCTCGGTGCGACTAGCAACGACGACGAGGAACCAGACCAGTCCATCGTTGGTCGCGGCCGGGAAATTGTGCAACGGCTGGAGGCTTCGCTGGGAGAGTTTTAATGTGGCACGAAAAACAGTTGCCGGATGGACGCTGGGTGTTTTGCCAGATGCTTGTTATGGGCACTGGACGCATCAGCGTCACCGGCGACGACAACCAGATGAACATTGTGGATGTGTGGTGAATGCCGACCTACGCTGGTGCAGTTTGCACCTTTCACGAATGGGACGGAACCGGAGACCCGCCTGGCTGGTTCCGCAAGCCTCTCGAAGGACACAGGCGAACAAACGGCGACCCTGACAAGGAGTACATCGCGTGGTAGTTTTCTACGAGGGCGTTGTTCTAGAGTTTGACGGACGCTACCTGCACGCCGAGGTCTACAACATCACCGACAGGAACACACCGGCAGAGCAATGGCAGCTTCCGTACGGCGACTTCAGCAAGGAAGACCAAGCCCGCATCCAAGCTGGTGCTGTATTTCACGTCAGCGTCAAAGACAACCTAATCGGCGGCATGCATACCGCATTCACAAAGACCACCTGGACTTCCGAGCAAGTCAAGCGAATCCGCGAGAAGGCGGACGAGATGTATGGGTGGTTCCTCAAAGACCAACAAGCAAAGGAGCAGACGCATGGCCAAGAAGTTTGACGTGAACAAAGACCTCGGTGTGGCTCCCGTAGACTGGGACAAGGTGGACCTTCGCAAAGAGGGGCCGACGCTCTACCCGAGCGAGGTAACACCTCCTCATCTGAAGCCGCTAGAAGCTTTCCAGCAAGCGGCTGAAATCGAGGCAAACACCCCTGTCCAAGCGATTGGCGGGGCGTTTGTGCAAGCCGAACCAATTAGGGTCGGCGGAACCATTGACGCCGAAATGGAGTTGGCAACAGCCAAGGCACCGATGTCTGAAGAGGAACTTGCGGCGATTCGTTCAATGGTGCGCTCGCAGCCGGCCCTTGGCAGCCTGTTCCCTGGCTTGGAATTGCCAGCGTCAACGCTAGAAGGTCCTGTCGGCCCCACCCCCAAGTTCAATCCCACCACACAGCAATGGGAGTTACCAGAATGAAGCGACTGCACAAGGTGGCCGAGCATTTCGGCTTGAGCATCGAAGCTGTCAAGATGCTCACGCCGTTCATGTTGACTTGCTTGGCTGGGGCCGGTTGCAGCCAGACGCCACCGGCATCCATCAAGCCTTACCGTGTGAACGTCGTGGCGGTACACCTGTACTCCAACGACCACGGCTGGACGAATTGGTGGGTGGTGGCCACCGATGAGAACGGCATCAGAAAGAAATACAGCACTGCGGACCTAACCGTCGAGCCGCCACTGGTTGGTGACGTGTGGCTGTGCAACGGCACCACCATTACCGACCGCATCAAGGCCGAACCGGAAACCGAACAGGAAGTGCCATGAACTGGTACTGGCCGACATTCACCATCCAGCTACGGGAGTGGCAGCGGTGGCGGAACTTTGAAGCGACAGACCAGGAGTATCACTTCTCTTGTCGGGCTGTGCGACTGCTGAACAAAAATTACAGGCTCTACGAAAGGCTCGCCAGAACATGAAAACGCGAACTGACACCATCTACATCACTGAGGACGGCCAGGAGTTTGCCACGGAAGCAGCTGCCAAGGAGCATGAACTTAAAGTCCTTGGTCGCTTGTCGCGCGTTCAATACTTCGGCGTGCATCACGGCCCGGACACCACTGAAGGCCGGGGCTTGCAATCGCGTACAGAGATTGCCGTCGAGGCCGACAGGCACATGGCTGAGCACATCGCCAGGGATTGGTGCCAATACCATTTTGGCTCGCATGTCGCTTTCGCTCAGGGCGTAGCACCGATGCCGAATTGGTTTCTGATTTCACGGCCGGACAGCAACAGCTTTAATACGAAGCTGTACGAGTCAGCATGGGGCAAACAGGAAATTAAAAAGGTTTTTCTGTCCGACATCGGACCATTGGCCGGCTTTCCGGAACCGTCGCAGCTGTATTGGCAGCGGATTCCGACCGGTTACACGAAATACGAGGCGGTGAAATGAGCTACACCACACCGGAGCACTACCAAGCAATCCTGGACAGCCAGCCGAAACCGCAGCAGGTTTGCCCAAACTGCGGCCGGGCCGATTGCCGAGGCGGAATGCGGAAGCTGGTGATTGGCTTGCTCGTCTGCTGGGTGCTGATTGCACTCATTCACTTCGGCGTTGCCATCTACGCCAAAAATGGATGGTTCTTAATCATGCCGCTACTGACGCTCGGGTGCGTTGGCGGAACCTCGGGAATCTAGAATGGGCACGGTTTGGTGCGGACAATGCGAGCGTTGCGGACGCACCGACTCGTTCCTGCAAGAAGTGGACAGCAAGCACTACTGCCACAGGTGCCTAATGGGATACAACGGCCCCCCACCCAAGCCCAAGCCGTACTCGCACTACGTTCGGCCCGAGGAATTGATTGCCCGTATTGAGGCCCTAGACGCCGTTTGTGCGGCCCGTCGCCAAGGGGACTACACGGAGGCCGACCGGCTTTGGGACGCCTATTGGCGCAAATACAAGGCCCTGGACGGGTTGGTCGATTTGAGGCCAAACCCGCCGCCACCACCGCCTAGAATGGCGGTTCCGCAGCCAATGGACTGGGTGCAGCAGTGAGCCGCTCCTGGGCTACCTCCTCGAAAGACTGGCCGGTCGCCTCCAGGGTGACTTCCGAGCCGAACCGGGACCGCATTCGCATCAGGGTTACGTCCACGTAAGGTGGGTGCAATTCCATCAGGAAGGATTGCCGGCCAATCTCCTCGGCTGCGACCATCGTTGTCCCCGAGCCGCCGAACGGGTCATACACCGAGTCATCGTCCTTGCCGTGATTCCGGATAGGCCGAGCCATGCATTCCAGCGGCTTTTGGGTCCCGTGGTCTGTCTTGTCCGTAGCTTCCAGGCGGTTGCTGATTTCCCAGATAGTTGACTGCGAACGGTCTCCGCACCACTTGCTTGGCCGACCTTTGCGGCATGCGTAAAGCAACGGCTCATGCTGCCAGTGGTAATCTCCGCGTGAGATGGCGAAGTTGGGCTTCTTCCAGATGAGCTGCGAGCGGATTTCAAATCCGGCGTCTTGGATGTTTTTGCTGACCTCGCCAGTGTGCTTGCCGGCATGCCAGACGTAGACCACATCACCTTCAAACAGCTTATAAGCTTCGGTCCAGTCAACCCGCTCGTCGTTAAGCACTTTCCCCTCGCGGCGGGCGGCGTACTGAATCAAGCCCTTCTCTGCTGCCTCGTTACGCCATCCTGGGTCATAAACGACTCCATAAGGCGGGTCAGTCACCATCATGTGTGGGATGTTTCCGACCATGAGATTGCGGACGCTTTGAGGGTCCGTTGAGCTACCGCACATAATCCGATGCTTGTGCGGACCAACGACCCACACATCACCAAGGCGAGTGACCGGGTTCGCTGGCGTCTGCGGAATTTCATCGTCTTCGAGGTTTTCCTTCTCGTCTTTGTACAGCCCAGCGTCGTCAGCCAGCTTGGCACAGAGCTTCTGGATTTCCTCGTCGTTGATGTCAACCTGCTGCAACAGCCCATCCAGCATTGCTGCGTTCGTGCTTGCCATTGCCGACAGCGGGTCAAAAGTAAGCAAAACCTGCTTGGCTTCCTCGTCATTCAGGTCGCAAACCAAGACCGGGACTTCCGAGTCTGGCGTTGTATCGAGACGCAAGTGGCCATCGATAAGTTCGAGTGTGCCATCAGGGAGGCGGCGGGCGAGCAGGGCGTCAACGTATCCAATCGACGAAAGCACTGCGCTCATGGCAGCCTTTTGTTCCTTTGGGTGCTCCCGCCAGTTCAGTGGGTTTGCTCGAATAGTTGAAGCTGGAACTCGGATGAACTCTTTGATGCGGTCGCGGATTTGCATGAGTCATTCTCCAGGATGCCTGGCAGCACCAGTTGGCGTTCGTTGACAAATTCGTCTGGAATATCACCCAAGCCGTCGATGTTCCTGGCGTTTGGATGTGCCTTGCGATGAGCGATTGGGTCGTGCTGCTTGCAGCAGTTGCAGTTGTAACACAGTACCTGAAATCGGCCATCTTTTGGATAGCCATTGTGTTTCAGGAACCTGTAGATGCCGACACCGCTCTTGACGCCTTTTTCTCGGCGATGAACATTTCCATCATTGTTAACATGGTCGATGGAAAGAAAGCAAAAGTTCGTCTCGCCACAGCAAGCGCAACACCCACCGTATTCCCTGATAGCCTTTTCACGGAGTGCCATGTAGTGCTGTCGCTGGTACACGCGACTTTGCTGGGTGCGAAGTTTCCTTCGCTCGCTAAGCACGAGTCGATTGTTATTTGCATACTCCCTAGCTCTGGCGTTGAGTTTGGAGCGATTATTATCCCGAGAACGTGCCTCTTTGGCTCGCACCTTTTCCTTGTTCTTTTTTCGCCAGCTTTTTAGGTAGTCCTTCTTTTCCATTTAGCACCACGACTTAACGATGCGGCAGATGTGTTTCACGTCTTTGGGCGTAACCCGGGCGTGCAGCGGGAGCAGCAGATACCTGCCATCCAACTCGTCCATATTGCCCAGGTTGAAGTGTTCTGCGTCTTTGAAGATGCTGTATCGGTCGTTCCGATAATGCGTCGGATTGCTTTCGATGCCCTCTTCCGCAAGCCTAGCCTGCAAGCCAGCCGCGTTGTTCACTACCACCGTGCAAATCCACGCCGCGTGTTCACTTTTGAGAATCTGCTCCTCGGCGACCACCCTGGCATGCGAGCCACGCAGCTGGTCCACGTAATACTTGAGCAATTCCTTGCGGTACGCCAGCCGCTCATCCAGCTTTTGCAGATTGGCGAGGCCGATGGAAGCGGCCAGGTCTGTTAGCTGATACTTGAAGCCGGCTTCCTTGATGTCATTGACCCACCGGTCCTCTAGCTTCGCCTTGCGGTCGATGCCGAACCACCGCAGCCGTCGAGCGACGTTCGCCTCCACGGCCGTGTTCACCACCAACGCACCGCCGTCTCCAGTTGTAAGATGCTTGATGGCTTGGAACGAGTGGCAGACATAGTTTCCATGAACTCCAACGCCATCCACGCCCAAGCACTGAGCGGCATCCTCGATGATAGGCCGAGCGCCAACGTAGCTGCGGATGGCTTTTACGTTCGCCACCGCCCCACCGTAATGCACAGCCACCACCGCTTTGGTGGAGGTTGTCACCAGGTTGTAGACCGACTCGGCCGAAATGTTCATCGTTTCCTGGTCAATGTCCGCAAACGAGAGCCTGGCCCCTAGGTGCAAAAGCGGAGTATTCGTGGCCGTGCAAGTAAACACGGGCGTGATAACCCGGCTTCCGGCCGTGATTCCAGCCAGGATATAGGCCAGGTGCAACGCCGCAGTGCCGGAACTCACCGCCACGACGTGCTTGGTGGGGTAGAACCGTTGCCGGAACGCCTCCTCGAACTCGTCCACCTTCGGCCCCTGGCCAATCCACCGTGTGCGGAGTACGTCGGCAACCGCAGCGCCGGCCGATTCGTCAATCTCGGGGTAGAACAGGTTAATCATTCCGTCATCCCCAGCATCTTAAAGCCCAACTCCACGTCGCGCCGGCCGTGGTTCATCCAGTGCACGAAACCACGCTCGCATTCCATCAGGTACTTACTGGTGCGGTAATAAGGCCCGATGTACAGGCACTTATCCAGCAACTGGTTCTCGTGGATGAAGTGCTGGGTGGCGTCTACTGTTTTGTTCCAGTCTTGCAGCACCCGCATCATGCGGTTGTAGGGCGTCTCGTCATGCCCAACACGCTCCACCCGCTCGCCAAGGTCGAACGAGCCGCCAATCATCTCCAAGAACGCCCTGGTGAAGAATGTGCAACTGCGGATGTGCGGGTGCGTCTTGCCGTCCCGGGCATTGTTAATCATCACCCAGTCTTTCACTGAGCCGACAGTGCCAATCGGGTCCATGCCGCCACGATAGTGATAGATGTCGGCCGTGCCATCTAACACGTCAGCCAGCATCCTGGTGTCAACCCACCAGCAGTCGTCATGCACTGACAGGAAAACATCGTAATCATCCGGGTTGTTGTATTTCACCCATTGATTAAAGAACCCCCAGTCGCCGACCGTGTTTGGATGCTCCTCGAAGTGCCATCCCATGTCTCTCAGGTCGCGGAACGTGACATACTCCGCGTACAGCTGCTGGTCGTATTTGACGTACGGACCATTGAGTGGGATGACGTTCAGCTTTTCCCTGATGGTGGCCTTTGCGTCTGGTGCACGATGCGTAACGCAATGCAAGTCCACGACATGGCCACGCAAGCGAGCAATCTTCGCCGCCTCGGTCATGTGTTCGTAAAAGTGCAACGGGAAATGCCAACCGCCAACCACCACAGCCAGTCTCACTTGGTTGCCTCCATGCGAAAGTCGCGGAACGGAACGTGGTATTGAGCCGGCCGCTCTTGGATTTTGGCGTCCTCAAACCCGCAATCCACCAACAATTGCCGCAGGGACCGGGGTGTATAGCCCCAACGATTGGCAATTCCGGGGTCGTGCGTCTCGGTATTACCCCACAAGCCGCACAAGTCGAGCTGATGTTCCCGCCAGGAGCCGGTATTGCTTTCGGGCGTTGAAACGCCGTCGAAAAACATGTCTGTGCCAAGGTCGGCCTTCTGCGACAGCATGAACTGCTTCATGCAGAACAGAATATCCGGCGTCTCAATGATGAGCATGCCGTCCGGTGCCAGCACTTGCCAGACTTGGCAAAGCAGCTGCCTGGCTTCCCAGCGGTACAGCGTGGCCAGGAAGTGATTCAATTCAATCACATCCCATCGCTTTCCGGTGACAGACTCCGGAAGCGGCGGAACCATCGCACAGATGGTAGGGTGGTTTTCCGGGTTTCCGTCAAGACGAACCCAGCCTGGTCGGTCGTCCTTGCCGCACCCGATGGAAAGACACTGCATCAGTAGCTCCTTGTGGAGCTACGATACCATCTCCGCCAGCTGTTTCGCTAGCTCAGTTGTCTGGCCGTGGACGTAATAAGCGTCCTTATACGAACCTACCTCCCATAGCGGGCTGTGTAATGATTCGTCCAACCCAGAGAGTGGCACAAGCATTCTCGGAACGATGTCGAATTCGTGGGCGCAATCAAATCCGAACCACCACACGTCATCTGGTTCGCCAGGCTTGGGGATATGGCAAATCGCCCCTTCGCACACACCAGAATACGTCAAGCCACCGTGGACGTGTAGTTCCGGGTTAAGTTCATGGACATCATCGTAACCAATGCCGTGGGCCGGGTGGCCACTCGGGACCGCCACATAGCCACACCAAGCCCCGAAGTGGTTTCGGTGCAATAGGCAGGTGAGGCCGTGGGCGACGAACTCAACTCGGTCGGGTTCATCGTCCCACTGACCTCGTGGCCAGCCTGTACGGTCATGGTCGCAACCGTCACAGTTTCCGCTCATGCTCTTTGTCCTTGGGGAACGTAGCGTGGTAACATCCTGCGGTCTCCGTTCGGCAAAATCTGCGTCCTGTTCGCCTTGGCAAGCAGGTGGTCGATATTGTGCCGTAACGCCAACAGCTGAGCCACAACGTGGTCGGCTGTCGGGCAGCAGTCTTGATACTCCTGACTCAACGGAACGCAGTACGACTCCACGAACTTCCCGTCATCGCCAAGCTTCTTGATGTTCCCATGAGCGTGCTGTGCATCGACCTCATAGGACATGCCGTCTTGGCCGACAACGCGGAACTTCTTATTCTTGCGATATTGCTTGGTTTGCTCCTCGTCGAGCAATTCGAGCAACAGCCGCTCGGCCCGTTGTGCCGCCGCCGTCCGCTTGCGTTGGATTTCCTCTTGCTTGCGCCGGCTTTCGGCTACCTGGGCGTCGTGGGCCGCAATCTCCGCAGCCGTGCGAACCGGTTGCTGGACGCGAGTGGCAATGCCGCCTGCCCTCGTAACCACCCACCCGTTCCAGGTGTTGTCGTTGGCGGCCCGATAGACGGTGCAGTTGGCTAACCCGTAGTCTTCGACCCAGTATCCCCACGCAGCGTCTGTGTTGCATGCTGTACTGGACGCCCAGCTTGTAGCTGTGTTGCCATCCCACACCTTCCAGACGCCATCTGTCACATCCGTGATGCTTCCAGTTGTGCATCCGGTGGCGGTCCACTTACGCCAGGTGGTGCCTAGCGTAGTGGTATCGGTTCCGCCGAATGTCAGCGAGAAGGGCGACATTAGCCGCCCGTCAAAGCACGGGCCATGATGATTTTGCCCGCTTTGGGGTCAAAAGCACCCATGACCTCGCCCTTATCGCCGCCCTCCTTGACGGTATAGGCCAAGTATCCTTTGGCCTTCAGCTTGTCGAACTGCATCCGAGCGCCTTCGACTTCATCAGGGGCCGCAGGGTCCCAGATGAACTTCGAGTCGCCGGTGTGGTCGAGACGGCAGATTCCGTGCTTGCCAGCAGGAATGTCGTCCATCTCAACGAAAGCATCAGGCTCCGCAACAGAATTCATCATCATCTCCACGTTGATGAAAAGAAACAGAACAGCGGGGACGGCAGGAGTCGAACCTGCAAGTAACACCCGTATTATGCGCACTCCAGGATGTACACCGCTCCCTCATGCTTCGGTACTAATCGCCCGCTTGCACGATTGAAGGTTAGCTACGTTTGCCGTTTCGCCACGTCCCCAAAGTCAGGCCGAGGAATCGAACCTCGCCTACAGCCTCCAATTTTTCCACCGAAGCAGACATTAGGCTGCGTGCTGCCACTACACTAACCCGACAAACGGCGGCGGTGCGGGACTCGAACCCGCGTCTCCGGATTCCTCGGTCGTACGGGCCGAGGCAATTCCAGCGTCCTATCCACTAGACGAACCACCAAGGGCCGCTAGCAGGCCCTCTTTGCCAAAGTGAGCGGAGGGAATCGAACCCCCACCTCCCGCTCTTGAGGCCGAAGCCCCAATACGCGGGTGTGCTGCCTTACACCACGCCCACCAAAAGTACGGGGCAGGGGTCGAACCTGCAACCTTCTCCTTGTGGGAGACGCTCTGCCAGTTGAGCTACCCGCACGCCTCGCTAGCCTACCGCCGTTAATTCCGGGGCCGGCTCTTCCGCCAGGAACTTCTCCACCGCTCTGAGGCCAGCCAGCCCGGCCGCAGCTTCCTTCTTCTCGTCCTCGTCAATCGGCAGGCCCGACAACGCCGCCAGGATGTTCTTCGCCACCACCAGGTGCTTTCGTTCCTGCCCGCTGATGCTTACCTTGACCTGTCCAGTCGCCGTTTGCACGTTCAATCTCATCCACCAACTCCTTTAGTGTTTTTTCCAGCGTCAACTTCAACTCGCAGAGACAGCCCAGGCAGATGTAGCTCCCTGTAAGCCACAACCCGTCCCCCACTTCCAGGCACCAAGGCGTTGTCCAGCCACAGTCAACGCATGGCCCCGAGCTGGCTCTGCGAGCGACTCTAATCACGCACTTTCTTCCTTGCCCATCAACTCAGACCGCTCCTGGGCGCTATACGCCATAGCTCCCTCGTCACCCGAAGCGGCAAACAGCATAGCCTTGCCGCTCAGCTTGTTGTAGACCTGGGCCACGCCGACGCTGTTCTTGCCGTATTCGGCGACGTTGGCCCTGGTGATACCGATACGCTCGGCTTCCCGCATTGCTTCCTGGCCGGCACCCAGGAACGTGAATTGCCAACCGTAGGCCCCGGTCTGGCGTTCAATGCGCTCACGCAGCTTGTTGTACGTGTAGCTAGGGCCGCTCGAATTCTCAGCCCCGTCCGTGACGATGGCAAAGACCACCCGAAGCCGGTCGCGGATTTCCTTGGGGTACGCGGCGAACCGACGCCCCAACTCGTCAATCGTGTCGCACCCGGCTTTCCACAAGGCCGTTCCGCCAACCGGTTGTGGCAAGAGGGACCGAACGCCCTCAATCGTACTTGCGACCACGCCGTCGAACGTCTTGCCGAACAACGTGCTGAAGTGAACCAACGTCACCTTCGCGTGCGGCGCGTTCTCTTTGATGCTCTTGATGAACGACTCGACGCCGCCAACCGTGTCATCCCAAATCGACTCCATGCTGCCCGAACGGTCGAGCAACAAGACAACCTCGCAGGGTTGATTTGCTGGTACTGTCTCCACTTTCTTTCCTCCCGAGGATTCGCAACCCGTCCGTGATTTTAGCAACTATTCCAACAATTGGAATAGCGCTTCCGCTAAAAATTATTTAATCGAGGCCCTCGTCCGCCCGAAGCTCCTCGTAGCCGCCTTGGTCGTCCTCTGAGTAGGTCTTGCCCTCATTGGCTTCAATCACCTCGATGACAGCTTTGCGGGCTGCGGCCACCGCTCCCTCGAAGCCGTATGTATTCGGCGGGATGCGTACGTGCATCGACCCGTCAATGGCAATTTGCTCGATGTCGATTGGCAGGATGTTGTAGTCCATGCCGCCAATAGAATCAGGCGTTCTGGTTCCCAGGTGGAACGAGCCAAAGACCACCACCCGCAGGAACCAGCCTGACAAGCCGCAGCACAGGGCTTGCATGTCAACCGGGACGCCGGCTTCCTTGAGACGCAGCACCGTCAATTGAACGTGATGTGGATGCGGGAACACGCTGCGGCCCTTGCACCACATGATAAGTTCAACCATGTAGCCCGCGTTCTCAAGGATGTCAGTAGCTGCGATGGCAGCCGCACCACGCCAAAAGATGGAGTACGGTCCAGTCGAAGCCCCGGCGTCCAGGTTCGTGAAGATGGTAACAGTCGTCGGGCCACGGCGGTTGGCGCGGTACGTGTCCTCCCACCAATCATGCCCGGCCGCGAGGCGGTCGTAGCTTACGTCCGTCCCGTCGTCCTCGGAGAACCGCCGCGTGCGTTTGCGGCTCTTGGGTCGAGGAAGCGTATCCCCCTCGACCAATTGATTGATAATGCCCTGCACCTGGTCTTTAGCTACGCTCCACGACCGGGTGGTGCATTGCGGCACTTCGTCCCAAGACATCGGCTGGCTGCCAGTCCAGCCCTCCATGGACTGCTTGGGTTCGATGCGGCAGGGGGCGTACCGCGTCAGCCCTTTTTGCTTCGCGGCCGTTTCCTCTGCCATGCCGACGAGGGAATCAAAAATCATCACCTCGCCGTTGACCTTCTGGTGAAAGTAGCTCTCTCTCATGCGGGCACCTTCGCAATCTCGTCCTTCGTCCAGCCGGCCGTCAAGGCGGTGTGGATTTGGCCGATGGTCCAGTTCTTTTGCGTTTGCATGCGATATGCTTGGTCCATGAATCGCGTACTAAGCACCCGACGCATGCCGGCCGCTTCAATTTTGTTTCGCCAGCCAAGCATGGTCTTGTACAGTTCCTTGTCGGGACACAGCCGTTGCTCGATGGCAGCTGAGTACTCCATGCTGACCGTACCGATGCGGAACCGGTCCAACGAAGCCTCGTCCAATTGGTTGCGGCCAACGTACATCCGGCTCGAACCCCGGCCGAACGTGTTCGCGGCGACGATGCAGATGAAGTCTTTGTGCTTCGTGGCGTACGGCTTATCCATTCGGTTTGGCAACGCCAGCACCCCGTTCGCCAAGGAGGCGTTGAGGACAATCAAGACGTTAGGGTCGGCCGCGTCAATCTCGTCTAACAGGAACACGCCGCCGTTTTCGTACTTCTTCACGTACTCGCTCTCAACGAAGACCGCTTGACCCGTTTGCACGTTTGGGATAGTGCGACCGAGCAAGTGAGCTTCGTTGATGCCGCCCGAGCAAGACATGTAACCGAATTCGACTCCGAGCGCCTTGGCGAGCTGACCAGCCATGTGAGTCTTGCCGCAACCGGAAGGGCCGGCGACGAAGATGTGCTGGCGTGGTTCGCAAGTCGCCAAGTCCAGCACTCGTGGGAAGCACTCGTGCAGCACCTCCTCCTTGCCGAACATCACCGTCTGCCCGGTCACCTTGTTGTTAATCTCATAGGTGTGATTGACAACTTGAACTTCGCCGGCCTTTTTCGTCATCTCCGCAATGGCGTCGGCAAATCGCTTTTCTGCGGCCTTGCGCCAGGTGTTATTGATGTCCGCCTCTTTGACAATGGTGCTTCGCATCTCTTCAAGCTTACCGCCAATTGCCTTAACGAGCGGCTCCATCACCTTGGGGATGGCTTCGCCAAGCTCCTCGCGGACCACGCGGCGAACCCAGTCCTCTAATTCCGGCGAGTGTTGCGGAATCTGCACGCCGCCGCTCTTGCCAGGGCTAGCTTTGGCTTTCGCTTTGCCCTTGGCGTCTTTGGGTTCGGCCTTGTCCTTACCACCTGCCGGCCCCTGGCCTTCCCAATACTCGTCGTCGCCCTTGTCGGCCTTTTGAAGGTCGTACTTGGCCTTGTTCATGGCTTCGTTGAAAGCCTTATCAAGCCCTGAGTCGTTCCCCTTGCCAGATTCGCCTTCCGGGGTAATGTCGTTGTGAAAGTCCTCGACCGGAGGCACCGCTTTCGAGTTTTCAATCCCCGAGGCCGTGCTCTTGTTGACAATGGTGCTATCTACGGCGGGATTGCCGTTGGCGTCGAAACTGTTGTAAGGAGCTTCCCAGGAGCAGCCTTGGTGACACCACCGATACCACACCATCTTGCCGCCCGGCACCGGCAGCGGTTCGACCATCTGCCCGATGTCAATTCGCTTGGAGCAACGCGGGCACTTTTCCGTCACAAAGACGGCAGGTTTGGCTTTCGGAGCAGGCTTGTTCTTGGCAACGGCCGGCATCGCATTCTCCTGAGTAGTGTTAGTTGTCTGGGCTTAGGCGGATTTTACCACAGCCCGGCTAACAACGCAAGCCATAATTATTCGGCGTCCTAAAAAAGAATTCTTAGTGAAAAGCCTAAAAAGGCTATTGCGACCTGCCGATACTCCTGTTAGATTGCCCCCGTCCCGCTCGTAGCGGGTTCTCGCAGAAGAAGGGTGTGAGGCGACAGGTGGCGGGAGCGCCCGTGGTTCCCGCCACCGACTAACCGGAGTCAATACACTGTGTCGGACTACTTTCCGAAGCTTGGCTTTCCTTTGGGCACCGGGGCGGAAGTATACGCCGCGCTCGAAGAATTGACCGTCCAACAAATCGTCGCGGTCATGTTCTTGGTGGCCCGCAACGAGATGGCACCGACCGGGACGTTTTTCGGTCCTGAAGCCTCGGACATTGACAACGAAGCCGAGCTAGAGCAAGCGTACGATGTCGCCAGGCACATCGGTGAACTGCTGAATCGTCGCATGGAGTACGTCTCCACCCACGACTACGCCGGCCCGGCCTATTGCAAACGCGGCGAAGATTTTGTCGTCAACCTCAAGGAGAACGCCCCTGAGGATTACGAGGAGAACTTCGCCGGCATGGGCATTGACACGGCAGCGGAGATGGCCACCGGCGACCTCCTGCACAATGACATGCTGCTGTTGTGGATGAACGGAGTGCAACACTACCTGGCGGGGCGATACAAGAAAGAATTCGCCGTCACGCCCAAATTCTCCACGAATCAAAATAATTAGCGAATTCGCTAAAAACCTATTGCAAGATGCAATGGACGCACGGTAAACTACGCACGCCAATGAACGAACCGAACAACAACACGCCGGAGCTTGCCCCAGCCATTACGGCATTCGCCTTTGGGCAATACATGCTACTCAAGCCGGTGAAACCTGCCGGCATGAGGCTGATTTGCGCCAGCCAAGAGAAGGGGAAGTTAGCGATGGCGGCTGTTGCTCGGGAGGACGTTAAGGTCGAGGACCGCGTTCACTTTGACAACTGGATGAGATTCTTTAACCCACAAGGGCCACTTGATGCCACCACCGGTTGATACGCATGAGATTGCCAAGCTGGACGACCAGACCAGAACGGTCAAGGTCGGCTGCAAGGGACTCACGCGAAACATGCAGGTCGCCTTGTCGTGGGTAGCCGACCAATTGCAGGCCGGCTATCAATTCGACATCGGCGACACGTCAGATTACAAAAACCTCGCTTGGCGGGTTGTGCAAGACCGGCCGCATGAAATCGGCATTTACGACAAGCGAAACAACAACCACATCACAAACGTCAGCAACGTGTTCGAGATGGCCAGTTTCTGTGGTGCTGGCAATTACTTTAAGGGCCGAAAGTTCCCGTCCCGCCTGAAGTCGCTGACGTTCGGAAACACCAAGCCGATGCGCGAGATTATGTCTCGGCCATAGGCAACCACCAAACAACGGTCCCACCAGGATGGTCCTGGACGTTTTTACCAGCTTTCAGTGGAGAGAATTGATGCCGACCGATACCGTCAAAGACAAAACCATCGCAACCCTGCGGCACTTGCAGAAGAATCCGCCGACCACCAAAAAGAAGGAGGACTTCCGCGACGTGGCCGTCGTCAACGACGAGAAGGCCAAGACCATTACCCTGCCCGGCCGCATGGAGCCGCTCGAAGGGGCCGAATGGTTGAAGAAGTTCGACGAGCAGCAGAACACCGAGGTCGCCCTGTACCTCCCGGTCGAGGGAGCGTTCCCCTTGGACGGCCTGGTGAACTTCTATCGCACCCTGAAGGAAGTCTACGGCTGGACCTGTTTGGAGCCGACGCCGACCTTCTTCGGTGAAAAGCCGCCGCACTTGCTGGAAGTCGAAATCGGCCACGGCGAGACCGTCCAGGTGCATTGGGGCAACGTCTCCATTCCCGGCGTCAAGGGTGTTCTCACCACCGGGTACAAGCAGGACGGCAATCGCGTTTACTTCTGCCTCCAGGGGAAGGTTCGCCGCCGCGACGAGCCGGTCATCAAGTCCCTGATGGAGCTGGTGCGCCAGCAAGTCCGCGAGAACAGCATCTATCGCGGGAAAGCGGTGCGGGTGAACTTCCGCGACGAGGACGGCGACATCAAGGATTTCAACATCCTCGACGCCCCCAAGTTCATGGACGTTACCCAGGTGGACCCGCAGCAACTGATTTTCCCGGAGAACACCCAGAAGCTGTTCGCCGGCACCCTGCTGCTCCCCGTTCGCCGCTCCGAAGAATGCCGCAAGTCGGGCGTGCCGCTGAAACGCGGTATCCTGCTCGAAGGCCCCTTCGGCGTCGGCAAAACCCTGGCTGCCCAGGTGACGGCCAAGACGTGCGAGGACAACGGCTGGACCTTCATTTACCTGGAGGACTGCCGCGACCTCGACCGAGGCTTGGCGATGGCAAAGATGTATGCGCCGGCCGTTTTGTTCGCCGAGGACATCGACCGGGCGACGGGCGGGGACCGGGATTCGGACATGGACCGCATCCTGAACATCCTCGACGGCATCAACACCAAGGATTCCGAAATCATTACGGTATTGACGACCAACAACGTCGAGGCCATCAACAAGGCCATGGTGCGGCCGGGACGCATTGACTCGGTGATTCCGGTGCGAGCGCCGGACATTGCCGCAGCGATTCGCCTCATTCGCCGCTACGGGGCCGGCTTGGTGGATGCCACCGACGAAGCCCTGGCAATCGCCATCAAGCCGTTGCTCGGCAACAACGCGGCCGTTATCCGCGAAGCGGTGGAACGGTCCAAGATGTTCTCGATTGACCGCGATACGGACGAGGACGGCAACCTCCGTATCGAAGCCCAGGACATCGCCATGGCGGCGGAAACCATGGAACACCACCTGAAGCTCTTGAACAAAGAGCCGGCAGTTCCGGTGGACGCCATGGAGGTCTTTGGCGAGGCGGTCGGGACTGCCGTTGGGCGGTGCCTGGCCGACTCGAAACACCTGAGCGGTGCCGAGGGGGTGACGCTTGACTAACCGCCTGGAAAAGCATTTCCGTGCGGCCCAAAACTCCGAACCAGCCTCGAAAGGGGCTGGGGAGGAGGGCGGGACAGCCGGCATTCCACTGCCACGCGAATTGCTGGAGTTACACCGGCAGCTGGCAGGCAATTACCTGGCTCTCGAAATGGAGCGAGCCAGATGGGAAGTTATGCATGAGCATCAGGACGCCGGCAAACCTATCGAGGAATGCTGGAACAGCCCAGTGTTTCAGGCGTTGGACAAAATCGCCATCAACGAGCTGCTGAAGCTTCCGATGGTGCCATTCCACAGCAAGACGGTTTCGGCGGTGGCGGTACAGCACCACTACCGGGAGCTGATGACTCGGCTTCGTAAGAATCCGGAGGCGGCTGACACCGAGTACCCGGAAGCCACCGTTTGCGAAATCTTGTGCTTCCTTCTGGAAGGCTTGAACGTCGGCATCACTGTCTTGTGTGAGATGGAAGAAAAGACGGAGCTGCTGTGCTGCCTGCTCTATCGCTGCTTGGAGCGTATCTACGGCACCAGGGACACGCTGTTGTTCATGGAGTTGCAGGTCTACGCCGCCAAGAAGGACGAGCAACCAGAAGGCGAGCCTGTCATCACGAAAGAGGCACGCGAACGACTGGAGGCGTTCGGCCACACCGTCGAACAGGCGACCTGCCCTATGCGACAGGCGGTGCAGCTGATTGACAAGCACATCGACCGGCACGACTTCAGCAACAACTGTCGCAAAGCCATGGACAACATGCTGAGTTACATGTCCAAGTACCTCCTGACGGTACGGCACCGGCTTGGCGGGAAAGATGTCATCGCATCTAGTGAGGCCCTGGAGTACACTCGCAAAGCCGCCGCATCGTTCACAAAGCACCAAAACTGGCAAGGGTGGCTCGAACACGAAGGAGAGTGACCGCGTGCTGTGTCTCACGCTGAAGCCCGGTGAATGCGTGGTGATGAGCAATGGATGCTACGCCTACCTGAACCATGTTCGGCAAGGGCAGGCCAGGCTTTCATTCTCGGTTCCCGATGATGTCCGCGTCTTGCGAGGAAAGCTTCTGGACCCGTCTCTGGTGGAAGCTGTCAAAAACCAAACTGCTACTCCAGAGATGATTAAAATCGCTTTTGCGGAAGCCGATGAAAAACGTAACTCAAAGCGAAACCATCCGGTTTGACGGGTATGCGGAAAACCTGTTTAACTTCGCCACCTGCTGCCATGCAGTCAGCGAAACGGAACAGGTGCTGGTGTTGGGCTTCGGCTACGAGTCCAAGTCGCCGCTCCACATCAGCATTCCGCTCCCGCCAGATGTTCACGAGTGGTCGGTATCTTCGGTGCCGGCCACTTTTTTTACTGGCTTAGAGCGGTCTTTTCCGGCCGACTCAAGCATCGGGGCGATTATGTATCGCCATCGACTTGACGACATGGAACCTGTTCATGTCGAGGCCGAGCCGCACAAGGTGAACGGGCAGACCGTCTTGTCGTTCCGCTTGCCGGCCGGGAACCGCCGCTTCGGCCCCTTGGCGATTCGGACGCTCCTGCCCTACGACAAGTGCCTGTGGATTCCGCAAACGGAGGATTGCGGGCAACGGATATACGTGGTCCCGCTCCCGGGAACGAAGCCAAGCGGTTCGTGGGCTAAAACCGCCTACCAATTGGCAATCGCCACGAAAAGCGAGGAACTTGGCAACATTGTCAACACCAGCGAGTTCGGTTGGCGCAACGCCGGCCGCACCAAGCCAAAGGCCATTACGGAAATGGTCGATTTTCGCTCTCGACAATAAATTTAGCGGTTGCTATAATAACCGCAGAAGGGAAGTGCAATGCATTACAAGACCGGCGACGGCCGATACCACAGCGTCAAAGCATCCGAAACTCACCAGTTGGTTTTGGATGCCATGAAGCTGTGGTGCGACCAGGATAAGGTCCAGGAGTTGCCTGGATTTATCCTGGCCACCGACCAAGACGGCGACCAGCAGTGCATCCTGTTCGATGGATTCACGGACGAGGAGTTCAATGACACCGGCAAAACCGTAATGAAGCGCATGGTCAACACCATTTCGGCGTTTCACTCGGTGGAGTTGGTGGTTGTCCTGAAGGCCGACTTTGAGGACCGCAAAAAGAAGTCGCAAACGCCTGGCCTTTCGCTTATGTACATGCGACCTGGAATCAAGGAGGTTTACTGCTTCGTTGCAGACGGCAGCGGAGAGATGTTGCAAGCCAACGACCCGAGCAACTACCTGCCGGAAGTTGACAGCGCTTTCTCGGCAGGCATTCCCTTGCAATGCGTCCGCGACTACATGCAGCCGTGGTGCCCGCCAGGGAAATTTCACCGCATCAACACCAAGCCCGTGAATTAGGAAAACGCGACATGGATTTCCAGCCACCAAACATTCAATCTCTGTCACCGGATGAACAGCACGCAGAGCTTAGCTCTCGGCCCTGCGAAGACAGCGATTTGTGCAAGCAAGTCCGCGAACTGGTCAAGGCCGACTTCTTAGACGGCAAGACGCTGGCCGAAATGAACAACATCGGAGTGCTCCAGCCAGTCGAAGGCGACTCTGTGTTCGTTAAAGGCAAGGAGACCGACTACGCCGCTCACATCTTCGACACAGATGCTGTTGAGCTTATCCACCTTCAGCGGTCGTTCATTGGCGTGGAGCGGTTTCCTGTCGTCAAAGAGCGGGACAAGACGAACATCGCTGAGCATGACTACAAATCCATCAGCCCGTCCGTGCAGTACCTCAAGGAGTTGCTGACCGACCCCAGCATTGACTCTTTTGAGGAGTTCAAGGAAAACATCAAAAAAGATGGCGTTATTCAAGAGCGAATGCTCCTGATTCGCGCCGAGCCGGTGTACACCGAGACTTGGGCGTGGTTTGAGGAACGCAGTGAATGGGTGTACTTGGTCTCAAACACCGCACGGCCGGATTGCAGCACCAATCCGTTCTGGCTCTACAACCATGGGATTGTCGATGCGCATGTCAAGCAACGCGGCATCGGCTCGGTCGAGCGGCTGCTTGAATTCACCGTTAAGACGTTCTGGGACGACCCGGAATGCTACGAGCTGGACAAGATGTGGCCGAAGGGATGCGTGAGTTTCGGCAACTTCGATGTGATGGTTGGCATGGTCGAGAACATCGCTTACAACTGCGTTCTCGGCTTGCAAGACTCGTCTTTTGAACGGAGACAGGCAGGACGCACGACGTACGAGAAGCACGGAAAAAACATCATGGGAGGAGTGGCAATGTTCAAGGGTTTGCTGGACGACCGGGGACAGTTCGACAAAGCATTCAGCAGGCACTCGGAGCAGGGACGCGACCGAGCGTATGGATTGCTTTGCCGACGAGTCAAGCGGCTCGAACGGCTCATGCAAGAGGTAGAAAAGCTACATGGCACGGAAAGCGGAACGAACAACTAGGCAGCGCAACATCTGGGTAGACTCGCAGGTCAAGGCCGGCAAGCCGATTGCGGAGGTGGCAAAGGAAGCCAAACTCACACCGGCCAAGGTCGAAACCATCATCGAGGGGATTCAGCAAGGGCGATTAGGCCCCGGGCGACCGGGGAAGCAGGAATCCTCCGATTCATGGGAAGCGGAGCTGGGCGGGAAGTTCAGAGAAGAACGAAACAAGGCCGGCATCACGATGGCTGAGTTGATTTCAAAAACCACCGCGAGGGGCATTAACGCCGACCTCATTAGCCGCTTCGAGCGCGGCGAAAAGCAGCCTTCGATGATTCAGTTGTCGGACATGTGCCGTGCCCTCGGCATCAAAATCACGGCAATTTGGCCCAAGGAGCGGCACCGCAACCAGCAGACGGAGATGCAGCGGGCAGGGCATTTACGCCCTAGCGAAGTGGTGGACCTGTCCGCGTTGTTAGGGAAGAACATCAGGCGACGGAATGAACGCAAGTAGATGGGATGTCACGGACGAGGAGTACTTCGCCGACGAAATGCATGAAAGCAATTCTCGGCTGGCGGTGTTTAGGCATTCGGTTCCGGCCTACTACCACACTTTCATTGAACCGTCCATCAAGCAGAAGCAAACCAAATCGATGGGGTTTGGCTCGGCCTTTCACTTGGCCCTGCTTCAGCCGAAGATGTACGAACAGATGGTGGTAGTAGGCCCGGACATCAACAAGAACACCACCGAGTACAAGACCTGGAAGGCCAAGCACGCCTACCACATCATCATTGACCCGCAACAAGAGCGTGCGATTCAAGAGATGGTGAACAACGTGGTGAACAACAAGGCCGCGTACGAGTTGCTGAATTCGGCCGGCAAGCCTGAGCAGCCCATTCGCTGGCAGGACGACAAGACCGAAATCTGGCTGAAGGCCAAGCTAGACTACATGCTCGAAATCGGCACGGTGCTGGACATCAAAACGTGCGCGGACCCGAACCCGAACGAGTTCTCCCGGTCCTGTGGTCAGCTGGACTACCAGTGCCAGGCAGCGATGTACAAAGACGGGATACTAGACCTGACGGGAAACGAAGTGGAGTTCATCCATATCGCCGTGGGCGTCGAGGCACCGTACGAGTGCATCGTGCATCGACTGACAAAGGAGGCCATCGACCTGGGGCGTTCCATGAATACCTCGGTGCTGCGTAGGTTGAAAGACTGCCGCGACACCGGTGTTTGGGAAAGCCAATACGCCCATCAGATTGTTGACACCGACTTGCCGCGATGGTCCTTCAACCGAAGCCCGTCGTCGGTTTAGCAGTTTGCCCCTGTATCTTAGTGGTAAAGAACCCGATTTGTAATCGGTGGACCGGGGTTCGATTCCTCGCTGGGGCTTTTACATCAACACGAAAGGATTCCTGTGGCAAAGCAGCAGACGATGGAACTGACCGACACCGTGGTGACGCTCCAAGACTACATCGAGGAGCAAGTTCGGCACAAAACCATGACAGAGGCCAAGCTGGCTGTCATGCGGGATGTGAGCTACGCCAAGAAGACGGTCCCGCAGCCTGGCTCTGGCATCAACTACAACTTCCTCAGCGAAAGCGAGCTGTTGTTGGTGTTGCGGCCGGCAATGGTTCACCACGGCTTGACCTTGAGGCCGGTGCGGTACGAGCAGCTGACCGCCGACTCTTGGAATTCCAAGTCCGGTAGCGTCCAACACCGGTGCCGGCTCCTGGGGACGTTCGAGCTAACCGCCGCCCTGGAAGGCGACAAGGAGGCCACGGAAACCGTTTGTGCCGTTGGTGAGGGGGCCGACACGAGCGACAAGGCTGCCGGCAAGGCAATGACAGCCGCCCAAAAGTACGCCCTGCGGCAAGCCTTCCTGATGGAATCCGGCACGGACCCCGACAAGCACGCCTCGCAAGAGGTAATGTCCCTGGCGTCCTCTATGGGGAAAGAGAAGGAGGAGGCTTACAATCGCTTCGTGGGGGCTTTAAGCGTGGCCGAATCCGAGGAGGCCCTGAACAAGCTGCGGGCGTCGTACCGCGACCGGGGGTTCACCGAGGTTCACGTTCACGCCCTCAATGACCTTTACGACAAAACCATGTCCAAGATTCAAGCAAAGGGGAAATGATGTTTAACTGGCTCAAGCGGCTTTTCACCCGGCCCCGGTTCGTCAAGGTGGCCCAGTCCGGTGGCGAGGGGATGGTGGACGACCCAAACTACGAGGCTGCCAGAGATGACGCCATCTTTAGGGCCTGGACCACTGGCAACGTCATCATCGGAAATCGACGAGATGACGGCGACTGGGACTTGACCGAAGTGGAAAGGAAGGATGACTGATGGTCGCACCGATGTATTACCTTTGCGACATCTGCGGCGAAAAGGTAGATATTGCTTGCAGACTCCATGTTGTCACCCATCAGGTGCTGGCTGGTGCTTACAGTGATGAGCCGGTTGACCAAGGCGAGACCGTAGACCTCTGCCCGTTTCACATGAGCCTGATGGTGAAGTGGCTGCTGACAACCAGGACCATGGCACCACAGACGAACTACGCGGCGGGAAAGCTGTTCATGCACCAAATCAAGCAACTTCAGGGAGCCGACAAAAAATGACCAGCACCCTGGCCACCGCGACCCATGCCATCGACCCCAAGTCGCAGGCAAAGTATCGTCAGGCCATCGTGGCAATCCAAAAGGCCAAGGAACTGCTGGCCGAAATCGCCACCGACAACGAAATCGGGGCGTTCTTTCACTACACCGAAGCGGCCGGGCATTTACAGCAGGCGATTGAACACCTGGTGTACGCCAAGCCGAGCGCGTTATGCCGAACCTGCCAAGGGGACGGAATCCACAACAACATGACCTGTTTTCAATGCAAGGGACACGGATGGTTGCCAGCAGGCGTGGTCAAAACTCAGAAGAGCTGAATCAGGTTCTGGAAAGCGTTCTTCTCGCACACCGGGACGGCATCCTCGACAACGACCCGGCCCACAAGGAGTTCGCTGTCGGGCTGTTTAGGATGTTCGGCGAGCTAGAGCCGGAAATGATGGTCACATTGCTGCAAGCTATGGCCATTGGTTTGCGTGCCATGAGTACCACCAAAAAGCACATCGACGCCGTACACGACTCCCGCGAAAGGGCCTAGAGATGCAACTGCGGCCATATCAGGAAGAGGCCGTTCAGTCCATCATGCAACGGCTCGAAGACCAGAAAAGCACCCTGTGCGTCATGGCAACAGGTCTAGGAAAGACCGTGGTGCTGAGCGAGGTTGTGCGGCGTACTCCCGGTCGGAGTATTCTCTTTACCCACCGCGAGGAGTTGTTGTGGCAGGGTAAGAACAAACTCCAGGCCATGATGCCCCACGAGGACATCGATGTTGAGATGGCACAGTTCAAAGCCAATCTCACCATGGGCAGTATGCCGAAGTGCGTGGTGGCCAGCGTCCAGTCGCTGCACGCCAAGCGGCTGGCGAAGTACAAGCCAAGCATGTTTGACTTGCTGATTTTCGATGAGGCGCATCACCTGCGGGCCAAGAATACGACCATCTACGGTCGCATCCTGGAGCACTTTAAGCAGAATCCGCTGATTCGGATGCTTGGGGTGACCGCCACCCCGGACAGGCATGACGGCAAGTCTCTCGGGACGATGTTTGAGTCGGTGGCCTACGACTACTCGCTGCCAGATGCCATCAGGGATGGTTATTTGGTGCCGGTGAGCCAGAACCTCGTCACCATCACATCGCTCGACCTGACCACGGTTGGCACCTACATGGGCGACTTGGCGGCAGGCAGCTTGGACGAGGTAATGAGCACCGAACGGAACCTGCTCGGCGTGGCCTACCCGACGCTAGAGTTGGCCGGGGACCGCAAAACGCTCATCTTCACGGCCGGCGTTCACCAAGCCCACCGACTGGCTGACATCATCAACCGCGAGCGGCCGGATTCCGCCCGGGCGATTGACGGCAACATGAACGGCAATTACCGCCGCATGGTGATTCAGGCTTACGCCGAGAACCAGTTCCAGTTCCTGATTAACTGCAACATCGCCACCGAGGGGTTCGATGCCCCTGATGTCGCTTGCATTGTCATGGCCAGGCCAACTAAGAGCCGGCCGCTGTACTCACAGATGCTTGGCCGTGGCACCCGGGTGTTGCCGCAGACCATCGAGGGTATGGACGATGCTGGCGACCGCTTTCAGCTGGAAACTCCCGAGGAACGCCGAGCAGCCATTAAAGGCAGCGCCAAAAGCGAGCTGCTGGTTATCGACTTCACCGGAAACAGCGGCAAGCACCGGCTCATTCACCCAGCTGACATCCTGGGCGGCAAAGATGAACATAACGACGACGAGCTAAACGACCTCATCAACGAGAAGGTGGCGGCGGCTACCAATGCCAAACAAGCCCTCGATGTCGCTCAAGCCGTGGACGAGGCCCGCGAGGAACTTAAAGCCCGCAAGCACCTAGCCGAACTAGCCGAGGCCGAACGTGTCGCCAAGCTGCGCGAGGTAGTGCGGGCCAAGGTGAGCTACTCCCTGCGAGCATTGTCGCCCCAGGACGTATTCAATTTGCCGGAACCGCCGAGCGGAAACATTGGGATGAACTTTGCCAAGCGGCCGACCGAAGCCCAAATCAAACAGCTGCGTGAACAGGGCGTGGACATTCAAAGCGACCAGGGTGATTGGTGGCTAGGCGCTCCAAAACGCAAGGCAGAATGGAAACGTCTCACTCAAGGCGCGGCCGGCAAGCTGCTGTCCACATTGCGTGAACGCCGCAAGCAAGACAAGTGCAGCTACAAGCAGGCGATGCTTCTGGCTCGGTATGGCGAAGACCCGCATTGCAGTTTTAAGGAAGCCAAAGACATCATCACTGAAATCCAGAACAACGGATGGAAAGCACGAGAAGGCACCATCCAAAAGCTGGCAGACCAACAGTTCCAGACCGGTAGCGAAGATGTCAAATACAAGTGGGTCGAACGCCGCACATTGACATCTCAAACTGCAAACTGGATTCGCTCTGAGATGGAAAGCCCAGTGAATGGTCCGGAAAAGCGCCGCTACTTTGAGAATTGCCTGAAACTCAATCACGTACCTATGCACTGCCCTATTGAAAACCCTATCGAGGTAACTAACGAAAGGGTGGCAATTCAGGTAAAGGTTCCGAAACCTAAGAAGGCTAAAGTTGAGCCTAAAGTTCAGCAAGCGATTGATTTTTAGCCTCCCGACAAAGCCGGTAGTGCGGTTTTTACGGAATTCACTAAAAAAGGTATTGCGTGCTGGCCGATAGAGAGTTAGAATTCGCACCGTCGCCGCAAGAGCGAACGAAACCCAACTTTCACGCGAGGCCAGTATGACGAAAATCGAGTGGGCAGCGGACCCGGCAGCTGAAAGTCGTGTGACACGGCTCGGCTCCAAATTGGTGGTGTCGAAAGGCATCAAGATTTCGGAAATCGACATCCACGGTTCCAGGGCCAACAATGCCCGCCTCGACACGCCGTTCAATTCCGACCTGGCGCTTGAATACGCCTTGTCAATGGAATCCGGCGACAAGTTCCCTTACCCGGTGCTGAGGCGAGTTGACAACAAGCGTTACAGCTACGTTGTCCTGTCCGGCAACCACCGCATTGGTGCGGCCGAAACGCTGCTCCCCAAAGACGGCACCATCGACGCCTACATCCTCGATTCCAAGGACGAGCAAGTCGCAGAGTTGGTGTGCCGTTCCGCCAACCGCTGGATGGGCGACCGCCAATCCAAGGAAGAGGCCATTGAACATGCTCGCGTTCTTATCGAGCGGTATAATTATACTGCAACGCACATGTCGAAGGTCTTTGGCTTGCACGAAAAGACGCTCCTGAACGCCCTACGGGCCGAAGGTGTGCGCGACGTGCTTGAAGCCAACCTGGTGGACGCCTCGGGAATGAACCGGGCGGTGTTGACCACCCTGGCACCGATTGACAACAACCACGAAATCCTGCGGCGGGCTGCCCAGGCTTGCATCCGGTATGGGCTGACGGCCGAACGAACCAGGCCCATGGTGCAAGAGGTCAAGCAAGCCCGGGACGAGCGGGAAAGCCTCAACGTCATCGGACGCTGGGAAGCCAAGTTCCAAGAGGAAAAGCCGCGTGCGGCCCCGGGCGTCGTTAAGACCATGAAGGGCGACCCGCGAGCCAAGCTGATGCGTTACTTTGGGAACGTGGTCGAATTCCTGAACCGAGGCGGACCAGGAAAGAAGCCTTTCCAGAGCTTGTCGCAGCTGCGGATTTCCTCGCCCGACGACCGCAAGGCCCTGCTGGCGATTTACCGCGAAGTCAAAACGGCCATGAAGCGTTGCGTTGACGGCGAGAACGCAATCCGCGAGTCCCTGAATGGCAACGCCGCCATTCACCGAGCCAAGGCGAAAGGCAAGAAAGTGACGGCTCGCCGTGGGTGAAGTATCCAAGAAGCGGGCCATTCGACAAGGCACCGTCGATAAGGCCGATTTCTTCGCCGTCCTCAAGGACCGGAGGTGGAGGCCGCTCGGTGAGCTGCTTCACATCTTAAAGAACAAGGTGCCGCCAGAGGTCGGGGTGCAGTTCTATCACAACAAAAAGAAAAGACGCATCTCCGACCCGAACGACGCAACAGACTTACCATACGACCAGCTAGTGAGCCGTGGCCGCAGGCAATTCATTCGCAAGCGGCTACTTGACTCATCGGACCACGGTTTCATTCAGCGTCGTGACACCGGACCAGGTGACGATGACATTGAATTCCGTTGGAACGAGTGGCATTGCTGGTCCTGCGGAGAGGCGATTTGCGGCAACGAAAACCCAGAGCACCTATGCCCCACCTGCAAAGGCGTGGTCGTGGTCGCCGGGTTGACGTTGATTGAGCGCGTGCGGGCGGTCGTAGACGAATTCAACAACGAACACGAGGCCGTACGCAAGGAACGCGACAACGCGGTGCTGAAACTCAGGAACATTGACCTGGCGACACGAGATTGAGATGAAGCCATCAGAAGTTGAGCCAGGAATGCGATTCGGAACATTGACTGTCTTAGAGGTCGCCAAAGGATGCAAGGAAAATAAATACAAACCCATCGCCACAACAGTTTGCGACTGTGGAAAAGAAAAAATTGCGTCATGCAGTTCTCTTGCAAGGCAAAGCACGCGGTCTTGTGGTTCGTATGAATGCCGGCCAAAGACACAGCGACAACTTGACGCAAGGCAAATCCACCCTGGAGCGAAATTCGGAAAATTAACTGTACTTAGGAATGCCGGAAAAATCTTACGAAGTAAACCTGGATACAAAGGACGAGCAACTTATAGACGGCAATGGGATTGCCTGTGCGAATGCGGCAAAACAACGACTGTTGACGACGCAAACCTCAGAAGCGGCGGAACTGTTAGCTGCGGATGTGCGCATACAGAAGGCGCTCGAAACCGCGACAATTCTTCGAGCAACCTCATCGGAGAGCGATTTGGCCGTCTTGTTGTACTTGATGTGCGATACGGAAAGCGGCAAAACGGCAAGAGCACTACCGAGCTGCTTTGCCGATGCGATTGCGGCACCGAAAAATGGATTAGTGCAATTTCAGTCAAGTATGGAAATACATCAAGCTGTGGATGCCTGAAAAAAGATGTAATCTACGAAACCAAGACAGCAAAAGCCGGCTATATCGCGCTTTATTCTGATGGCGAGGAATACATTAAACTCTCAAAGCACGAAGCAGATTTGATTGGAAGGAGCGTTTTGTCGCGAGACAGCAAAGGTGGCGGGTTTGCAAAGCTGTCGCATTACAAGGCTTGGAAAAAGGAAGGCAGGTCCTTGCGAAGCGATGAATGGCTTCGTCGAGGTGTGTGGCTTGAGAATAAAATCACGCGAGTGATTTTGAAATGTGACAACTGCGGAGAACCGGTCACAAGAGTCCCAAGTACGACAAGCGCATATCGTGGTACATCTCGAACACTTTGCAAAAAATGTCATTACGGGAAAGGAAATCCGAAATACACTGAAAGCGAGCTGTGTCAAATCGCCGCCATGAAGGTTTCTGGAGCATCAACGGCGGAGGTTTGTGTTGAATTTAACTGCTCCAAGCACATCGTTTACAAGGCAATGAAGAAATGGCAACAGCAACACGCCGAGCAAGCATGAGTGGAATGGAGAAGTCGTTCTCCGCACTTGAGGCTCTTGTTGCGGGGGCAACCGACCTCCACTACAAGGTGGCAAAAAATGTCGCGGACATCATTAATTCTCCGGACTACAAGACGAAGCAAGCAGAGTCTGCAAAACGGCTGGACGTTCTCTTGGAGCGACTGCTCCCTGGAATGTCAAAATCGTCGCTGTGCGAAATGTTCACAAGATTTCCACAAAAGTCCGAGTGGCGTGTCATGGGTGTTGATGGTGTTCGCAAGGCAACGCGAGAAGCCATCGAAAAGGACGCGAAGGAGCGGGCGAACAGCAACGGCAAGGAAAACAATCAAGGCGGCAAGGGAAGGGATGTAAAAGAGAATCCGGTCTCGGAGCTGGTCGAGGACATCACAAAACCGACGAACCCGAACAACCTCGGCGGTGGCTGGGGCGGGCTTTCCAAGGACAACGTGATTGCCCTGCTCGCGGAGAACGAGAAGCTCAAGCAGGACGTGGCAACGCTGAACGCCAAGCTGGTGGAGGTCATGTTCGACCGCGACCAACTGCGGGCAGAGTTGGCACGGACGAAGAAGTAAACCATCGCGTGCCGGCGTTTGGTAAGGTATGGCACGGCCAGGCTCGGCAGGCAAAAAACACCCGTGGTGTACTGGTAGCCACGTCAGGTTTTGGCCCTGAAGGAGATTGTTCGATTCAATCCGGGTGTGCTTGAACGTCCTAAGTGTTACGGATGACACGATGCCGAGAAGGATAGAAACAGAAGCAGACGCAGAGAGAGTGCGTGCGCATCGCAGGAAGTGGTATGCACAAAACGGCACTCACTCTAGGGCAAAGACAAGGGAGTATCACAAAAAACTCAAAGAGTGGTATGTGTCATACAAGGAGGGCTTGTCATGTATTAAATGCGGAGAATCACACCCGGGGTGCCTTGATTTCCACCATCGTGACGGAAGTCAAAAGGAGTTTAGCATCTGCATGGGAGTGACGCGGCGAATGTCGAAAGAGCGAATTTTGAAGGAAATTGCAAAATGCGACGTGCTTTGCAGAAACTGCCATGCCAAACTGCACTGGGAAATTCGCTTTGAAGCGAGTAAGTCAAAAGAACAAAACAGCAAACAGCTAAAGCTCTTTTGAAGGTTCGACTCCTTCAGGGCGTGCTGTTTTCATCACCACTTACCAAGGGAAACTGAAATGGCCAGTCTCAACGTCAAGAAATTCATGCTGCTTGAAGAGCGTGACGGCATCGTGGAAGAGTTGAAAGAGCTTCGGGAAAGATGCCGCGAAGGAGAGCATGAAGCAGCTGAAGAAGCCATGTACGGCATCACAAAGCTTGCCGAGAGCGGGAAAGACAAGCCATCGTTGATGGCCACCATCATCTCAATCCTTATCTCCGGATTCGAGGCCGTAGATTCGGAGTGGCTGGAGCAGAACGGGAACCACTAACAGAACGGAGTCTGCGTGGGAACAGCAACAATCGTGGTCGGGTTCGTCCTATTCGGATTGGCGGCGGACCTGACGCACGGCTACCTGGGGAGGCGATGATGGCGATTGTGTTTGCCGTAGCGGCGATGGTGTTTGTTGTTTTGGTGCTAGCCGCCAAGCACTGGCAGAATGAACGGAGGTGGTGGGACGAACAAGAGGCTGATGTAAACAAACGCATGGCCGAGCACGAGGTCAAGCGGGCTGAGGAATTCACTCGACAACTTAACGAGGCATCAAAACGTGTTACAAGACGCAATGCTGCTCGGGGTCATCGTGGTTGCCGGTGCCATGGCAGCCGGACTGGCGTACTTCTGGGTGTGGGCAGAACGGCTGCATCAGAAGCGGTACGAAGAAAAGCTAGCCAAGCAGTCGCGGGAGTTTTACGCCGCGACCAAGGAGAGAGAGAAGCGGGCGCAATCTTCACCAAGTACAAAACCGGCCAATTCCTCCCAAGACCGCCCCTCGTCTTCCGCAGGAAGCCCGACTGAGGTAGATGACGAGGACGACTACACGATTCCCCTGGTGCTTGGCTCAATGCTGATGGCCGATATGGAGCCTCATCCTCAGCAAATTCCTGGGCCAACGCCGGAATCGGTAGTGGACTGGGACGTACCGTTCTCTCAACCGCCACAAACGCACCACGAGACCCCACAAGCCGAGACGACAAGCCAGGCGGACTTTGACGCCATTAGCTCTCCCGACCCCACACCGGACTACGGTGCGGCCGACACGGGGGGCTACGACGGCGGGTACGATTCAGGGGGAGGTGACTCGGGCGGGTGTGACGCGGGGGATTGCGGCGGTAGCTGCGGGGACTGAACTACGAAATTCACGAACAGGAGATGTGAAATGAGACGCAGGAACTTCTTGGCATCGTTGGCGGTTGTTTGCGTGGCATCATCGCTGGCAATCCCCACAAAAGCCAAAGCCACTCCAGCACCAAAAAAGCCGAAGCCATCCGTAATGACTTTTACGGACGAGGTGCTTGCCGACTCGCCGAGCTTGGCTACAGGCAGCCTGCCTGGCCACGAAGGCTGGGTTGAGGTGACGGCTTACCCTGATTCAGATTACCCATGCAGCATGGGGATGACGGTTGACCAGGCAAATTCGGTCCTGATTCGCTGGTCCGTCTTGCGAAATCGACTCGGCCACAAGATTCACCATCTGAAATGCAAGCGTTCGCATCGCGGACTTGAAAACGTCGAGCTATGGACTCAGTTGGACCTTCAGGACCAAGACTGGAAGGCTACATGAGACGCTGGTTTACCGCCGACCCGCATTTTCACCACGAGGCCGTCATGCGTATGACGCTGCGGCCCTTTGCGACCATCCACGAGCACGATGAGCACTTGCTGGACCAGATTAACACCCACGTCCAGTACGGCGACGAGCTGTGGATTGTGGGCGACGTGGCCTGGTATGACCCAACGAACATCCTGAAACGCATCCGGTGCCCCAACAAGCACCTGGTGTGGGGGAACCACGACCGGGCGAACTTCGCAAAGCACTTCGCATCCTGTCAGGACACGGCAATCGTTAAGCTGGTGCCTGGGGGCAAACGGGACACTGAGGTGTTCCTGAGCCATTACGCACATGCCTATTGGCCGCAGAGCTACACGGGCAGGATACACTTGTACGGCCACACGCACGGCGAGCGGGAAGATACCCTCGACGAGATTTGGCCGACACGCCGAGCGGGGGATTGCGGAGTTGACAACGCCAAACGATTGCTCGGGGAATACCGACCCTTCTCCGACCAAGAAGTCCTCGACATCTGGGGAACTCGACCGGGACATGACCACGTTGAGTTTTACCAGGAACTCCAGCGAGAACGATTTGCTGAGATGGAGGCAATGGGGCTACAACCGCCAAAGCAGCGAACCTGATGACACGCTGTACTGGCTTTCCACCTTTAACCACAGCTGGGGCTGAGAATGCCACTTACCGATGAGCAACAAGTCCAGCTTCAAAAGAGCATGGACGCCCTTGAGGAGCTGCGAAATAAACTCGATGTCGTCAATGCAGACCTAAACGACTCGGGATACATCTTTCCACGAAAGGCTGGTGAACGAGCATCGCATATCGCCTCTGGTGCCATTGCTCAGGCCAGCTTCTACTGCGGCGTGATGTACGGCCAGCAGACCAAAATCAACGAGCTGGAG
>JACCDG010786275.1_pt1 | contig 112818 bp, 103 predicted proteins | sample 7442471 | NCBI WGS metagenome assembly JACCDG01 (sample SAMN15323444, study PRJNA562643) | freshwater metagenome | isolation source: river surface water | place: USA:Blue River Watershed | collected 2017-08-17
AAATCATCAAATGAACTTACTTATATTCTGGAAATAGCGAAAGAATCCCTTTCTCAGATGCTTCACAAATGCCTCTTTCCGTTATGAGACCTGATACCAACCTTGCAGGCGTAACGTCGAAGCCATAATTGGCAGCAGGAGTAGTTTCTGGGCAAATGAGGACAGGTTCAATTTTTCCGGCTTTACTCTTGCCAATGACATATTTAACTTCGTTCTCATCGCGTTCCTCGATTGGAATTTCGCGCAGGCCGTCATTGATTTCCATGTCGAGTGTAGTGGATGGGAGCGCAACATAAAAAGGAATATTGTTGTCTTTAGCCGCAAGCGCTTTGAGATAAGTGCCAATTTTGTTGGCAACATCACCTTGTCGAGTTGTGCGATCCGTACCGACAATCACTAAATCTACCATACCGTGCTGCATGAGGTGCCCACCGGTGTTGTCTACCACAAGCGTGTGTTTCACGCCGTGCTTGGTGAGTTCGTATGCAGTGAGGTTGGCTCCTTGGTTGCGTGGACGGGTTTCATCTACCCAAACATGCACCTCGATTCCCTTTTGTACGGCTTGATAAATAGGAGATGTGATGGTTCCCCATTCGATACAGCCGAGCATTCCAGCATTACAATGCGTTAGAATATTGACTGGCGCACCATTTTTTTGTGCTGAAATCGCTTCAATCAATGGTAAGCCATGAACACCAATGAGCCTGCAGGTTTCGATGTCTTGCTCTACAATCAGATTGGCCTCATTCCAGGCGGCTTCTAAAAAGTCATCGGCTGCATCAAGTGCCGCTTGCATGCGGTCTAGTGCCCAAAATAAATTGACAGCGGTTGGTCTTGATGCGCGCAATGTTGAAAAAGCTTCATCGAGAAATGCGCCTTCATGTCCTTTTTCAATGAGTTCACGGACTGCAAGGAAAACACCATAAGCGGCAGTGGCACCAATAAGTGGAGCTCCTCTGACTGTCATGCTTCTGATGGCGAGATCAGCATCTTTGTAAGTCTTTAGTTTCACGACCACAAACTCGTGTGGTAGTTGGCGCTGATCAATGACTTCGATGTCGCGTTCTGGTGTGGTCCAGATGGTTCTGAAATTTGTACTCATGAAATGTAATATTAAAAAAAAAGCCCGACGAGCGGGCTTTAGTTATTTAGAGGCCAAAAGCCGTTTTGACTTGATCTACGCAGTCTAGTTTTTCCCAGGTAAAGAGTTCTACTTCACGAGAAACTTTTTTGCCATCAGGTGCGGTGAAGGTTTTGGTAACCACTTCGTTTTTGCGACCCATGTGACCATAGGCAGCCGTTTCTTGATAGATTGGGTTGCGTAATTTCAAGCGTTGCTCGATAAAGTAAGGACGCATGTCAAAAATTTCTCCGACTTTGACCGCAATTTCACCATCAGTAAGGCCAACTTTTGAAGTACCGTAAGTATTCACATACAAACCGCAAGGTTCAGCTACGCCAATGGCATAAGAAACTTGAACAAGAACTTCGTCACATAAACCAGCTGCAACTAAGTTTTTAGCAATATGGCGTGTAGCGTAGGCAGCAGAGCGGTCGACTTTTGATGGATCTTTTCCAGAGAAGGCACCACCACCGTGAGCTCCTTTACCACCGTAGGTATCTACAATGATTTTACGACCTGTAAGACCGGTATCTCCGTGAGGGCCACCGATTACAAATTTACCTGTTGGGTTGATGTGGTAAGTAATGCTGTCATTGAATAAAGCTTGGATAGCAGGTGAAAGTTTCGCTTTTACACGTGGAATCACGATTTCAATGATGTCTTTTTTGATTTTAGCCAACATTTCTGCTTCGTCAGCGAAGTCATCGTGCTGGGTAGAAACTACGATGGTATCAATGCGCTGTGGCACGTTGTCATCGGAGTATTCGATAGTAACCTGAGATTTTGCATCGGGTCTGAGGTAAGGAATGAGTGCCGCTTCGTTGTTGCGAATAGCAGACATTTCTTGTAAGATTTTATGCGCTAAATCTAGGGCAAGTGGCATGTAGTTTTCGGTTTCTTTGGTTGCATAACCAAACATCATCCCTTGGTCACCTGCTCCCTGATCTTCAGGGTTCTGACGCTCAACACCTTGATTGATATCAGAAGACTGCTCGTGAATTGCCGATAAGATACCACAAGAGTTGGCATCAAACATGTATTCAGATTTTGTGTAGCCAATCTGACGGATGGTCTCACGTGCAATTTTTTGAACATCGAGGTAAACCGTCGACTTCACTTCTCCGGCTAAAACAACCTGCCCCGTAGTAACAAGTGTTTCACAAGCAACTTTTGAAGTAGGGTCAAAAGCCATGAAATTATCGATGAGCGCATCGGAAATTTGATCCGAAACTTTATCTGGGTGTCCTTCAGAAACGGACTCAGAAGTGAACAAATATGCCATTGTTAAATTTTATTAGAGTGCAAAGTTACGAAATAAATTTACTTCCTTCTCGGGCTACTTTACGTAGTAAAGGATTTGGTCGGTAACGGTCTTCGCCATATTCAGCGAATAGCTTTTCAAGGCGATCAAGGACCCACTTAGCGCCCAATTCATCTGCCCAAGCCAATAAGCCTTTCGGATAATTGACACCTTTGGTCATGGCTAAATCAATTGCAGTAGGGCTTGCTACTTGCATAAAAACTGCATCGCAGGCTTCGTTGATGAGCAAAACCAAGATGCGCTCAAAAATTGCTTGCCCAAGTTGAGGGTCTTCAGTGGTTTGCAAAGGGCTAGCATTTTCAGCATAGCTATAAAATCCTCTCCCTGACTTGCGGCCCAAAAAGCCAGCTTCCATGTGTCTTTTTTGGGTAAAAGATGGCTTGAAGCGTGGGTCATAATAAAACGCGGCAAAAACAGTTTCTGTAACCGTATAATTGATGTCATTGCCAATATAATCCATGAGTGTAAAGGGGCCCATTTTGAAGCCTCCAATTTGCGTCATGGCCCAATCAATCGTTTCAAAGTTTGCCACACCTTCTTCATAGATGCGTAGTGCTTCACCATAGAATGGCCTAGCCACCCGATTCACAATAAAACCAGGGGTGTCCTTGCAAACCACCACCGTTTTATTCCAGGAAGTAATGAGGTTATCAATGTTGCCCGTAACTTCCTGCTCGGTGGCCACACCTGGAATCACTTCTACTAGAGGCATAAGCGTTGCCGGATTGAAAAAGTGAATACCTAGAAAACGCTGCGGTCTTTGAAGGCAAGCACCAATTGAGGCAATAGACAAAGACGAAGTATTACTCGCTAAAACACATTGATTTGAGACTACTTGTTCAAGTTGTTTAAATAGCTCGTGTTTAATTGTTAAGTTTTCTACAATTGCTTCGATCACCAAAATAGCTGCTTGATGATCACTCAGATGCTTGGAATAACTCAGATTTGCCTTGATTTGCTGCGTGGCTTCAGCCGAAATTTTGGCTTTTTCAACCAATTTTTCCAGGCTGGCATTGATCTGTTTTTCAGCCTTTAAAAGTTGCTCTGGATTCGTGTCGGATAGCACTACTTTGTGACCTGCTTGAGCGGCCACTTGCGCAATTCCTGCGCCCATGGTTCCTGCGCCAATGACGCCAATTTGTCCTTTCATGTTAATGACCTTTAAATTCAGGACTTCTTTTTTCGAGGAAGGCTTGAACACCTTCATTGAAATCATGGGTTTGTCCTGCTTGGGTTTGTAGTTGTTCTTCTAAAATGAGCTGCTCCTCTAAAGTCTGGTTGAAACTAGCGTTAACTGCTTTTTTGGTTAAACCAAATGCCTTTGTGGGCATTTTTGCCAATTGCGTCGCTAGATTTGAAACCGTTTGTTCAAATGCCTCTTCTGAAACAGCTTTGTAAATCATGTTCATGGCCTCGGCTTCTGGTGCCATTACTTTTTCACCGGTGAGCATTAATGCGAGTGCTTTTTGAGCCCCAACCAAGCGAGGTAAAAAGAAGGTACCACCTGAATCTGGAATGAGCCCAATTTTTGAGAATGCTTGAATAAAGGCTGCACTTTCTTTAGCGATCACGAGGTCACAGGCCAAAGCGATATTGGCTCCGGCCCCGGCTGCAACGCCATTAACTGCAGCAATGACTGGTTTTTCAAGCGCTCTGATTTTTAAAATAATCGGGTTGTAGTGCTTGGCCACGATATCTTGTAAAGCGGGCCCATTCGGGTCGGTTGCTTCAGCGAGGTCTTGCCCGGCGCAAAACGCTTTGCCTTCGCCTGTAATGACTACTGCCCTAATTTGTTCTGCTTGTGCACAAAAATCAAGTGCTGCCTGTAATTCAAAGGCCATTTCTTGATTGAAGGAATTGAAAACTTGGGGTCTGTTTAAAGTCAGGGTACACACACCGTTTTCTACGATTTGATTCAAGGATTTCATGTCAATTATTTTTGATAACGATTCAAGAGCGCAGTGGCGCGTTCTTTCATTATGTTTCTTAATGCGAGGGGTTCAATAACCTCAACTTCGCCGGCGTAGCCCAAAAGGTTTCTGATGAATTCTTCTGATAATAAAATGCTGAGTTCAAAATAGTGGGCATCGCCATCCACTTTTAAGAGCTTTTGAGAGCTATGAAATGCTTGCGAAGCGATGTATCGTGCAGCTACGGGGTCAGCCTTTAAAATGATTCTTTCAGGTTTGCCTTTGTAGGCTGTAATACCTACAGCATTTTGAAAATAAAGGGCTGCATTGAAGTCTGAAGGAATTTCTGAGGGTTCTTCTAGTAGTTGCAATTCGCTCATGCGGTCGAGAGCAAAAGTCAGAATGTCTTGTTTTTGTCGGTCATAACAAATGAGGTACCAACGGTTTCTGTATTCTTTCAAAAACAAAGGGCTCACATTTCTTGGTTTAGATACCTGTTGTTGAAACGATGTATATAAAAACCAAACTCTTTTTTTAGCGCGTATGGCTTCTAGTAAGACTGGTAAGAAGTCATTGCCACCTGTTGAGAATGCTGCTTCAAATTGAATATACTTGGAAATTTCTTGACTTTCGTCGGTATCGCCAACGGCTACGCGATCTACAATTTTATCGATGGCGGATCCAAATTGCTGAAAGAACGGGACCTCTCTAAATTGCTGTAAAGTAGAAACGGCAAAGCGAATAGATGCGAGTTCGTCTTCAGAAAGTGGGACGTCATTGATGCTAAAATCAGGATTTTCATAAAAGTAACCCCCATTTTTTTTGCTGTAACGGATTGGTGCGTCGTGCTCCATCTTCATATTGAAGAGGTCTTTTTCAATGGTAGAAGCGCAAATATGTGCACCGTCCTCAGAACCAAATAAGGCTTCTTCGCAGGCAGTTCTGAGTTCCTCTTTAGATGGGTAACTCTTGTACTTATTGCGCAGCATCCTGTCGATGATGCGGTAACGAATCAGCGCATTTTTAATGTGAGGCATTAGTTCAATTCAGCCTTTTGTTGGTATCCGAATAATTCAAAAAACTTAATGGCTTTGACCACCTCATAAGGAACATCTTCTTCCCAGCTGTTGGCGTTTGCCTTGATTTTACTCAGGACGTCGTCCGACAAAATATGTAGCAAAGAAGGGTCGTATTCTTGTAGGGCGGTTATTTTGTCGTTGGCTTGCATGTAGTTGAGCAGGCCAATCATGTTTTCAGGAAGTTTGATATTACCGAGGTGATACAAGCTGCCATCTTCTACATTAAGAGCAGGGTAGATGTACAACTTCACATTATGACCAAAACCACGACCAAAAGCTTCAAGTAAACCGCCTGGTAAATTATCGTAGTATTTTTCGTCAAAGATGATATGGAGGTTGTAAATACCCATAATGACACCCACTAAGTTTCCGCGGGCAATAGACGATAAGTACTCTAGCATTTTGTAATGCTTAAGATAATTGGAAACCATAACTGTGTATCCTAAAGAACCGAGCAATTCAGCGCGGTCAAGGAAGTCTTTATCTGAGATTTTTCCGTCCGCGGTGAGGTCTTTGAGGGTGAGCTCAAATACAACTTCAAGATTTTCAGGTTTCACGCGTTTTTCTTTAGCAAAAGCAGCGCGTGCGCGCTCTATCATGTCGATATGTACTTTTGTTACAGGTCTGAATCGACCACGCATCAGGAGGATATTCTTTTTGTAAAGTGCCGTTGATGGTTGCAGTACATTTTTGGCGAGGTCAAACATGGTAGCGTTTGTAATCCCACGACGCACTAAATTGAGTGCGATGATGCGGTTATCCATGTCCTCGAAATCAGGGCCTGAAATGCGAAGCATGTCAATTTCCATGCGGTCTGGTGGCAAACGGTGTACAATGCTATGGATGAAGCTATCGATGTCTCCGGACTGAAAATAACAGGCGTAAATCAGGTTGACCCCCAAGATACCAAGCGCTTCTTGTTGAGCTTTGTGGCTGTTGTCGTGCATTTTGATATGCAAGATGACATCATTGGGTTTTTTATTCAAGCCTAACTGAAAACGCAAACCTACCCAGCCTTGGCCTTGGTTGGTTTTATGGTAATTCAAAGATTCAACAGTGTTGCAAAATGCAAAAAAGCGGGCATCTCGATTTTTGACAGGCAAAATATCTTGTAGCTTCTTAAACTCGGTTTGCAACATCGTGACCAATCTTTCTTCACATACGTAACGCACCGTTTCGCCATACATGGAATCTGAAACTTTCATGTCATAGGCAGATTGCGTGTAGGCAATGGTGCCGGAGCTACCACCTGCTTTGAAAAAATTGGCTGCAACCTCTTGGCCTGCACCAATTTCAGCAAAACAGCCATAGATGTCTGGCGTTAAATTGATCTTTAACGCTTTGTCTTCGGTGGTTAATCTATTTGAGCTCATTTTTAGTTTGGATCTTTGAATTTTGGATTGCTCACAAAGGAATTGTCGGTAAGGGTAAGTAAGAATTTTTTGAGTAAGTACTTTTCTTCAACACTGAGTTGAACGCCACCTTGGTTGGCAAATTCAATGAGCGGATCAATTGTTGGTGAAATATGAACCCCACTAGAATAGTGTTCGATCACTTCGTCAAGCGTTTGGAAACGGCCGTCATGCATGTAGGGTGCGGTGAGGGCGATATTTCGCAAAGTTGGTACTTTAAACTTTCCGTAGTCTTCGGGGTTTTGGGTAACTGCACCGCGTCCGAGGTCTGTAAAGTTGGCATCAAGGCCGTTATTACTATATTTTTTAACACGCATGAGCGGCCCATTATGGCAATGGAAACAATCGGCACCGTTCAAACTTTTAAAGAGGTCGTAACCAGCCCACTCCTCGACATCAACTTGCTGTAACAAGGCTTGTTCTTGGTTGTTGAGTGGCATTCCGTTTTCGTATTTATACATGACATCAAACTTGGATGAAGCCGAAATCATGGTTCTGATAAATTGTGCAATTGCTTTGGCAGCTTTAACCGAGTCTATACCTGGTTCCCCGAAGGCTTTGAAAAAACGATTTCTGTAGGCGATGTCTAGATTGAGCTTGTAAATGGCATCCGGCCAACTTTGGTGTAATTCAATAGGGTTTATAACGGGCTCGAGAATTTGTTTTTCAAGAGTGCTCGCTCGCCCATCCCAAAAAAAGAAGTTGTCCCAGCCTAAATTGATCAAGGCCATAGAGTTGCGTGTGCCAGCAATGCCGTCAATGCCGGTTGAGTATTTATTGGGGTCCGAAAAACCATGTTGCGCTAAATGGCAAGAAGCACAGCTCATGGAATCATTGCCGCTGAGTCTTTTTTCATAGAACAACCAACGCCCGAGTTCAACACCTTCCATTGTCATGGGGTTGTCTGAGGGGATGATCATATCGGGGAAATGATCTGGGATTTCGAGAAAATAAGGGCTTGGTTGAAAGGTCGTTTGATCTTTTTTACAAGCACTTAGAAAAACTAAACCGATGATAATAAATACAATGCGCGTCATTAGAAGGGGCTAATTGCGTTTTTAAAGTTGGTGATGACTTTTTGGGTAAGCGCTTCTTGCCCAGCAGCCGTATGCGTGAGGTATTCGTTGTTGAGGTGAATGGCAGTGCTGCCTGAACCCAAAAATGCCAAAAGGTCAAGCTTCAATTTAAATTGCTTGGTGTTGTTGCCGATATCTTGCCAATTAACATTGTTAAATTGAAGATACTGCAAGTAAGGATCTGTCCCGATATGGAAACTAAAAGAGAGGTCGGTATTGACAACGCCATCGGGGATGGTATCGACCTTTCCTTCAAGGTTCATAAAAATATAGCCTGGATTCCAACCCCAATGCATGGGGCCTGCATTGCTAATATTCAGCGGACTTTCATTTGGAAAAGCACTTGGATCAAGGTGATTTAAGGATGCATCGACTCCGAGGACAGCACTGAGATTGCTGTAGGATTGTGTAGCACCTTCCTTTTTGAAGAGTAAAGAGCCTGTTTCTCGGTAGTCTAGAAGTGCGGCTTGATGCAAGCTTGAATCTCCGTTAGCAAAGAGCGTAAAATAGCACTTGAGTTCAGTGAATTTGATGAGGTAGCCTTCAGGGGTGGTGTACAAGGAATCCATGAAAAATGGCTGCGCACCAAAAACAGGCTGCATGTCTAGTTGCAAATAGCTTTTTTGAGGCGTTGGGGTATCGTCACCGCAAGCGCTCAAAAATAACAACACAAGTGTACTCAAAAATATAGTTCTCATCTAACAAAAATACGTCAAAACGCTCAAATTGTTCTTAATTTTAGAAATTCTTCTGCGAAAAAAACAAGATGCCAAATACCGCTAAAAAAGCCCTTCAAGTCTATGCTGCTTCTGCCGGGAGCGGAAAAACGCATCGCTTGGTTCTCGAGTACCTTAAAATCCTACTAGACGACCCTTCATATCGCTCCAAATTTCGCAGCATTGTGGCCATGACCTTTACCAATAAGGCCGCCAATGAAATGAAAGAAAGAATACTTCAAACCTTAAGTGGCTTGGCGTATCCGCACAAAGCTGACCGCAAAGCTAAAGCATTGGCAAAGGGGCTTTTAGAAGAGACAAGCCTCACTGAGGCTCAACTACAAGAAAGAGCACTCGGAGCCCTTCAAGGAATTTTACACCACTACGAAGATTTCAATATTTCAACTATTGACAAATTTAATTTGAGGCTCATTCGTTCGTTTAGTCGCGACCTTGATATTGCTGCTGATTTTGAGGTTGTGATGAATGAAAAGCTCATCATGGAAGAAGTGGTTGACCTCATGATTGCTCAGCTTGGACAACCAGATGCTAAAGAGCTCAGCGACTGGATGCTTTCATATGCCCGAACAAAGGTGAGCGAAGGCGAATCTTGGGATTTCAAAAAAACATTGTTGCAATTTGCCGAAATACTCAGTAAAGAACGCAATGTCAAAGAAGTCGAACAGCTCTTGCAGACGACCTATTCAAAAGAAAATTACCAACTCATTAAAGACGAAGCAACGCAGGTTCAAAAAGTATTTCTTGAGCAATGTAAAGTTGTTTATACGGCAGTGGCGCCTTTTATTGCTGGCTTGAAAAATGCCCGCGATCAAAAACGCCTTGAGGCCATTGGTACAGATCCAAACTGGGGCCTTGGCAAGCTCAGCGGGCCGTTTTATAACGCAACCACGCTTACTATCCTCGAAGAAAATAAATGGGAGCTTCCCAATGACATCAACGAGGCCCTCCTGAGCTTGTCGCCTGCGTTTGAGCAGGCGTTTGCTGCTTATTCTGTACTCGAAGTACGCCGAAGAAACTTTTACAACTTGGCCCTTTTACAGTATGTAGCGCAGCAAACCAAGGCCCTGATGTCAGCGCAGCAACAAATCCGCATCTCAGAATTCAATCAACTGATCAGCCAGTTGGTAAGAGGCGAGCAGGCGCCATACATTTATGAAAGACTCGGGATTCGCTATGAGCATTTTTTACTCGATGAGTTCCAAGATACCTCGCGCTTGCAATGGATCAATCTCATTCCGTTGGTTTTAGAGGCCATTTCTTACGAAAGAGCAAACCTAATAGTTGGCGATGCCAAACAAAGTATTTACCGCTTCAACAATGGTTTAGCTGAGCAGTTTGTGGCGCTCCCAGGGCTTTACAATCCGGAAAACGATCCAAACATGGCTCAAATGAGTCAACTCTTTCAAATTAGTGGTCAGAAAAAAAGCCTCGATGAAAATTATCGTTCAGCTCAAGAAATAGTCCAGTTCAACAATGTTCTATTTGCTGAGCTCGCCAAGCGCTTGAATGGTCATCAGGCCCTCTTTTATCAAGATTTAGTTCAGACACCCAAAGCAGATTTACAGGGCTACATTCGCATTGAATCGCTTGTCAATGAATTGCCAGACGAACTTTTGCATGAAAAAATACTCAGCACTGTTAAAGAAGTGCTACAAGATCAGTTTAGGCCGTGTGATATCTGTATTTTGACTGAAACCAACAAGCAAGGAAATCGATTAGCCATTGCCCTTAATGAGGCTGGTCATCAAGTCGTTTCTCAAGATTCCCTCCTGATTTATCAGCATCCGACCGTTCAGTTATTTTTACTTTACCTCAAAAAACGCGCAAGGCCATCTAATCCAACACTATCGAAGCGCTTTGCAGAAGCTTACTTGCAGTTCAAAGGAGATTTTAATGTCGCACATTACATGTCTTACTTTGTAAACAAGGAAAAGGACGGAAAGTTATATCGTGTATTTGATGAAAACAAATTTTACACAGATCATTTCGGTTCTGATGAGGATTTGTTTATGCCTTTTGAGCATCTTTATGACTTACTGCAAAAGGTAGCTCAGTTACTCGGTCTTGATGACAGCCAAGATCCTTACTTGCATCACTTTTTTGATATAGCTTTTCAGTATCAACTCAATCGAAACGCCGAACTCCTCCCATTCATAGAATACATGGAGCAAAACAAAGATAAGTTGGCGCTGCAAATGCCTGAATCAACAGAAGCCATTCGTATCATGACGATTCACAAGGCAAAAGGGCTTGAGTTTCCAGTGGTGCTCATTCCTAGTCTTGATTTCAATATCGATATTTTTAATCAGGCTAAATTCTTGATTCCTGTTGGTCCAGACCTCACTTACTCGTATCCAAGCGGAAGCATCCCTGAATACAAAGACTTTAAAGAAAAGGAGCTCGCTGCGATTTTCCTCGACAAACTCAATTTGCTCTATGTAGCCTTGACAAGACCTGAACTCAGGTTGTATATTTTTAACCACCATGCAAAATCTGGTTTTGGTGCGCAAATACATCAAGCCTTAGAAGCTTTGCCATTGACATGGACAGAACCACAAATATTGAATATCGGAACACCATCGCCAAGCAAACCCGTTCATGCCGAAGCCGATACTTTATTTTATCATCCAGCCTCAATGACTGATCAACTTTGGTATCCTTCCTTGGCATTCAGACAACAGGGTCTTGAAAGTACTGCTAAAGATCAGCTTTATGGTTTGGCTTTTCATCGAGTCATGGCCTTATGCCCAGATCCTCAGTCATTAGACACAGCCATTCAAATGGCCACTGACGAAGGTAGTGTCGGAGCTGATCAACAAGCAGAAATTCAGCAAGGCGCACTTCGATTTTGGTCTCATATTGAGCAAAACAAGCTGTTTGATGGTGTTCAAGAGCAGTTCAATGAACAACGCATCATTGCTGATTTCAATGAGCTCAAGCAACCTGATAAAGTTTGGTTAAAAGCCAACGAGGTTGTCGTGATAGATTTTAAAACAGGGAAGCGCCAAGACAAAGACCTCGAGCAAATCGGGGCTTATGCCAAACTACTCAACGAAATTTTTGATTTACCAGTTAGAGCAGTACTCTATTACGCCCAACTTGATTTATTCCTGGATTTGTAGGCGTTGGTCTCCGGCAGCCATTTTGATAAAGGTGTACACTAACGGATGAGGTAAATCACGCGTTGATGAAATTTGGGGGCAAAAGCTGGTCGCTAAAAAGAATGGATGCTTGCGCAAAGAAATAATTTCTGGATCTTCAAACTGATTAACGGCTTCTACATCAATAAATTGCCCGACAAGTTGCTCTAATAGCTGCGGATACATGCTAAAGCGCGTTGCACTGAGTTCGATTGCACTGCAATTTTCATAAAGTTTCTCAACAGCACTGGTTCTCGGAAAGACTTCAATTCTTTCAAAATGAGATCCTGCAATTAAATTTTCAGAGATCAGTTTCTCTCCGAAGGGGTTCAGGTTATTGGCAGATATCAGTTGGTCGATAAAGAGCTTGAAGCATTCACCTGTCAAAAAGACTGGTATCGATAATTCAAGTAACTGCTTGAAAATCCCGGAAAGAAAAAATGGATTTAAGTAGGGGCCAGGAGCTACCCAGATACCGTCATATTGCTCAAAGAAGGGCTTTTTTTGCTGGAGCGCTTCGTTTACTTTAATCCAGTAATAATTGAGTTCTATTTCAAGAAACTCGGCAGCGTGGTCCAAGGAAAGATTTGTCGCGTGGTGCGAGTTGTAGGTGAAGTTGTAGTCGCCTATGATTGCTATTTTGAGTGCTTCACTCATGTAGGCGTATTAGTTCCACTTAGGTTAGCGTTTGAACCAACCTCTAAACTTAGCGTTGGATATTTGTAACGATTCTTCGGCACCAGTCTGAGAATCAACGTACCATACTGTACAGCTAAATGTAACCTCGAATAAAGAGTAATCTCCGGTAGCATCAGAAGCTTGATCGAGGATGGTGAAATTAGCAATTTGACCCATTGGTTGACTTTCTCTAGAGATCCAGATTTTACCGGTGTTGTCTGTATAAGTTACTTGAACACCGTCTGCACTGTTGGCCACCAAAGATGCCATATCCTTGAACGGGATAGGGGTATCTGAGTTGGTCATGTGAAAATCGTTGAACATTGGAAGTGTCGGAGCTGAGTTTCCGGTTGCATCCCATTCGAGGCCACCAAAGGTGAGCGTGATGCTTTGTGGATTCGTAATTGAGGCCATCCCTGACATGAAAATTTGTCGGGAAAGAATTGGAGCTGTGTTGATGACTTGTGTATCAAGTGCAAAGCCTAAATACTTGTTCACATTTTGTGTGAGTTCAATTTGTGTACCGTTAATTGTGGCAGCAAAACTGGCATTGAGGTCCACTTTGTTGCTTGGCGGCGGGATGACTTCATGCTCAATACAAGCTGAACCAATGAACAATAAAAGTGAAGCTAAAAAGGCAAAACGCACTAGTTTCATGTAAGTTTATTTAGGTGATAATATCTCAAATTTAGAGGTATAAACGGAATTGACCAAAAAAAGATGCTTTAGCCGTTAAAAAAAGATGCTGATCAGGCTTCATCTTGAAAAAAAACACTGATTTGATCGGTAAGCTCGGTGTTCAGCAATTGTGCGCCGTTGCTAACCAGTTGATGTACAGCAGCCACCTTATTTTCAGGAGCTATTTTTGTACCTCGCTGAATTTTTGTTTCCGAAATATGCTGTTGCAAATAGGGTAAAAATTGAGTGAGATGATGAGCATCTGGCTCAAGTTCTTGTTGGAATTGAAAATGCATAAACTGCCATTTGGCTTCTTGTAGTAAGAAGAGGGCAATGAAGTCGTGACCAATTTGCACCAAGCCTTGTGCTTTTTGATAGGTTTTTTCTAATACAATATCTGAAAAAAGCGCTATGAACTCTTGGGCTTTTTGGGGTTGTTGTGCAGCAAGTTCGCGCCATTCTTTGTCATAAAGCTGATGGACGATTAAAAATTGCTTGAACTCTGGCTCAAGTACTTGTAATTCGTCCTGACTAAGGGTGCGGAAACGCGGCATGCTCTTATTGTTCTTCGCTTTTTCTTACCTCTAGGCTGAGGTCAAGTACTTCATCGACTATTTTTTGTGTGATAGCCTGCTCAAGTGTGAAGCGATATTTGCCTTTAAATGGTAATTTTCTTTTGGGGAAAATGAGTTCGTGTTCAACGATTGTACCTGATTTTTTTCCAATCCAGTTGCCATCAGGGTAGGCCATTTTAATTTCGTAAGGTTCACGAGACGACTTGCCAGTTGGTGCGGTACTTGAAAGAAAAACCCAAAGATTGTTGTAAGCGTAGTCTGTGGTGCTTCTGAGTGTAAACACGAAGTCATAGGCTATTGAAGTATCTTGGATATCAACCTCAAAGCTCGGCTTTACGTCTTGATTCCAGCGTTCATCTTGGAACTTAAATGACTTGTTGTAGACCGCTTCTTGGGTACAAGAAACCAAGAATAGCGTCAATAGAAGTAGGCTACTGAGCTTTTTCATTTTTAGGCCCTCCAGGATTCGGTTTGCGTGGTTTGCGGTTTGGTCTTCTTTTCTTGTTGTTTGAGAATGATTTTTCAAAACGCGTAAGACTATCTTGACCTACCACATTTTGGTAACCAATTTCTTCTACTTTTTCTTTGACTTGTGCGTATTCGGCGAGGTCTTTGGGTTTGACACCCTCTTTGTTTAATTTTTTAATTTCGGCAACTCGTTCAGGGCTGAGGGCAACCATGCCCGTTTCTCCTTTATAAGCATACCAAATAATGCGCTTGAAAACATCAGTTTTCATGTGAATGGCATCGCCCTTTTCGGTATGCAGCTTGCCGTCAACCTTTGGCATCGACTTGATGGAATCAAGGTACATGTCGAGTTCGTAATTCAGACAGCACTTCAGTTTACCACATTGACCGGCTAATTTTTGCGGGTTTAAGGATAATTGCTGGTAGCGCGCTGCAGAGGTGGATACAGATCTGAAATCGGTGAGCCAAGTACTACAGCACAACTCGCGACCACAAGAGCCAATACCACCAAGACGCGAGGCTTCTTGACGCGAGCCAATTTGTCTCATTTCGATGCGTACTTTGAAGCGGTCTGCCATGTCTTTGATGAGCTGACGAAAGTCAATGCGGCTTTCTGCAGTGTAGTAAAAGGTAGCTTTGGAAAGGTCTCCTTGGTATTCGACATCTGAAATTTTCATGTCGAGTTTGAGGTTCAAGGCTAGTGTTCTGGATTGGGTCAAGAGATCGCGCTCTAGGCTACGACCTTGAATCCATTTATCTATTTGTTCTTGATTGGCAATTTGAAAGATTTTTTTGCATTCAGCAACTTTCAAGTTAGGTGCTTTCTTTTGTACTTGAATGCGGGCTAATTCACCGAGCGCGGAAACCACCCCAATGTCATAACCTGGGGCCGTATCAACAGCAACGACGTCGCCCACTTGTAGACTTAAGTTGTTAGAATTACGGTAAAAGGCTTTTCTTGAATTTTTGAAGCGAACTTCTACCAATTCATAAGCGCTTTGCCCTTCTGGCATACTGATGTTGGATAACCAGTCAAAAACCTCGAGTTTATTGCATCCGCCTGAGCTGCAAGTACCATTGTTCTTACAACCATTCGGTGTTCCTCCACCACTACTACAAGACGCACAACCCATTAGAAAATTTTTGAGGTAAAGATAATAAATTATACGTGAAAGTTATGCCTGATGAATGTAACGCATGGTTTGAAAACACAATTGCGTAAATAAAATTCTTGCGTTGGCATTTCGATCTAAATGGTAATAGGCGTCGTCAAATGTATCCATGAATTCACGGATATTGTTGCCACTAATAAAGGGTGCAAACTTGTCTAGAAAGGCAGCTTCTTCCTTGGAAACTTTTGTCAGCATATCTCCCATATAGTTGGTCAATAGACTCTGACGCAACATATGTAAAGCATATTGCAAAAACAATTTTTGTCTTTCCTTGCCTATATTACCGAGGGTTTCAGCCCAATCCATCATGGCTAGCACATCTTTTTTGTAACAAACGCGCATCAATTGAATAAACTGTTCGCGCTGTTGATCTTGATTTTCATTGGCTTCTAAGAACTGATAGGCAGCCAACACTGAACCTTCTGCAAAGGCAGCTACAGAATCGGCCTGTGTGGCTGAAAGCTGCTGTTTTTGCTGCAAAAAAGCACTCAATGCTTCATCTGAGATTTTTGAAATTCGAACTAATTGCGTTCGTGATTGAATGGTTACCATTAATTTGCTGGCATCTTCGCTCACGAGCAGGAAAATGGTTTTGGCAGGTGGCTCTTCGAGAATTTTGAGCAGTTTGTTGGCACAATCTGCGTTCATCTCTTCGGGTTGCCAAATGATCATGACCTTATAACCTCCTTCATAAGACTTCAGATTGAGCTTGCGAATGATTTCTTTACTCTCGTCTGTTGCGATGATGGGTTTGCGCATTTTGTTATCGATGCGTTCGGTCCATTCGAATAAATCAAAATAAGGTTTGGCGTGCAATTGTTTGCGCCAATCTTCAATAAAAACATCAGAAACCCTCCCGAGTGTCAGGACAACGGGAAACACAAAATGCAAATCGGGGTGTTGCTGTTGGCTAACTTTTTGACACGACGGACAAGTGCCACAACTGTCTGTAGGGCTTGGGTTTTGACAAAACAAATATTGAGCAAAGGCCAAAGCCAAGGGCAGTCCTCCGTTTCCGGCTGGGCCATGAAAAAGTTGGGCATGGGCAATTTTTCCAGATTGAATCTCACGGATAAAATCTTGCTTTAAAGCATCTTGACCAATAATTTGCTGAAATTGCACCCTCAAAAATAGCTAAAAAGGCGCAATTATTCGGCGCTCCCTTTCAGAAGCAATACGATTTCTCCTTTGGCATCGTGTTGTTCAAAATATTGCTTCAAACTTTCTAGCGTACCGCGGTGATAGGTTTCAAATTTCTTACTGATTTCACGAACTACACAAGCTTCGCGCTGCGGGTCTAGCCATTCGCACATTTGAGTAAGTGTTTTGGCAATTCTGTGCGGGGATTCATAAAGCACAATAGTGCGATTTTCATTAGCCAAGGCCTGAATTTTAGTTTGACGCCCTTTTTTGTGAGGTAGAAAACCTTCAAAAACAAATTTGTCACAAGGGAAACCAGAAGCAACCAAAGCCGGGACAAAAGCCGTAGGGCCCGGTAAACACTCCACTTCAATACCAGCTTGAACGCAAGCCCTAACTAGTAAAAAACCGGGGTCAGAGATCCCTGGGGTGCCTGCATCTGAAACGAGCACTGCATTTTCATTTTGCTGAATGAGTTCTATCGTTTTTTCTAAGAAACGGTGCTCGTTGTGCGCATGGAAGGCCAACACTTTCTTTTTGATTTCAAAGTGCTGCAACAGTTTGTTGGTCACTCGGGTATCTTCGGCAAAAATGAGCGGTGCTTCTTTTAAAATTCGAAGTGCTCGGAGTGTGATGTCTTCGAGATTGCCGATTGGGGTAGGGACGAGAATGAGTCTGGACATATTTAAGCAAAAACTGCACGTACGACCTCTTCAATTTTCGTACATGGAATGATTTCAATTTGATATTTGTGCCCTTTGATCCCTTTAGAATACTTGGAGACAATGATTTTTTTGTAGCCGAGTTTTTCGAGTTCAGATAAACGTTGTTCTAAACGATTAACGGGTCTGAGTTCTCCGCTCAGACCAATTTCGGCAGCAAATGAAATGGTTTTGTCGATGGCGAGGTCAGCGTTGGAAGATAAAATAGCCATTGCTACAGCGAGGTCTATGGCAGGATCGTCTACTTTAATGCCACCTGCAATATTGAGAAAAACATCTTTGGCAGCTAAACGGAAACCACAGCGTTTCTCTAGGACAGCGAGGAGCATATTGAGCCTTTTGACATCAAAACCTGTAGACGAGCGCTGCGGAGTGCCGTAGGCCGCAGAGGAAACAAGCGCCTGTACTTCAATGAGTAAAGGTCGTATGCCGTCTACCATGGAAGCCACTGCAACGCCACTCAGGGCATCTGAACCTATAGAAACTAAAACTTCCGAAGGATTGGCCACTGGATGTAGGCCATTACCTTGCATGCTGTAAATACCAAGCTCATTGGTAGAGCCAAAGCGGTTTTTAATGCTGCGCAACAAGCGGTAAATATGATGGCGATCTCCTTCGAACTGCAACACGGAATCAACCATGTGCTCGAGTACTTTTGGCCCAGCAATGGTGCCATCTTTAGTGATGTGGCCAATTAGGAAAATAGGGATATCTGTTTGTTTGGCAAAGCGCAGTAGGTTCGCTGTGCATTCGCGCACCTGAACAACCGAACCTGGTGAACTCTCTACGCTATCGGTGTAAAGTGTTTGGATGGAGTCGATGATGAGGAGTTGGGGCTGAATGGCTTCGGCCTGAACCAAAACCTGTTGTAGGTTTGTTTCGGTTAATAAAAAGCACTGCTGATTGTCAAGACCAAGTCGTTCAGCACGCATTCTGATTTGTTGTTCGGATTCTTCGCCAGATACATAAAGGACCTTGAGTTGCTCTTTGATCGCTAGTTGTAAAAGCAGCGTAGACTTTCCGATACCGGGGTCACCGCCAAGCAAATTAATTGATCCCGGAACAATACCACCCCCAAGCACACGATTCAGTTCAAAATCTTGGAGTGGAATGCGGCTTTCTTCACTTTTTTGCACTTCTTGGATTAAAACCGCTTGTTGTGCTTGGCTAGATTTTGAGAAACTAACAACGTGTTTTGGCGTTTTCTCAGTGCGTTCTTCAACAAAAGTGTTCCATTCTTTACATCCTGGGCATTTACCGAGCCATTTTGGGGCTTCATAACCACAGTTTTGACAAAAAAAAGCGCTTTTGGTTTTGGACATGCTCGTAGAAGTGTTTTGACAAAGGTATTTAAAAAACGCTGTCCTTACCTGGCTTTTAAGGACTTAATCCGTATTATTACGGAAATCAAAAATAAAATTTTTAAGAAATTTGAATTAGGTGTTTGCTAGAAACACAAAAAATATAATTTTGCCCTTAAATACTTGTCTTTCCTATGTCAAAAAGAAGAGCAATCATCAGCTACGACAAACTCACTATTGAGCAGAAAAAACAAATCCTCAAGGACTTCCCTGACGGATACATCAACCATTTAACTACCATCAAGACCCCCACTGGTGAAGTCCTAGATGCATTAGTCTGGGAAACAGATGAGGTCATTTACTTGGTAAAAATCAATAAGGTCATGCCTAAGGCTAAACCTGTTGTCAATGATGACGACGACGACTTTGAAGATGACTTTGATAAAGTAGATGACATCAAAGACGATGAACTCGACGACGACTCCGACGACGACACCGACGATGACTACGATAACGCTGACGACACCGACGACGACACCGACGAAGAGTAAGTCACTCAAAGCCAAGTTTTCTTAACTTTGGGTCAATGCAGCCCAACACATCTCTTACTGAACTTTCTGTGCTTTTAAATAGCGTTGCTCCTGTCGACCAAGTCGGCAGCCTTGAACGCATTGCAAAAATTCAATCACGAAGCCTCAAAGGCCAAGCTAAAATTCAAGGGTTGCGCATGGCGCTCTCCATGATTGACCTCACCACGCTTGAAGGAAAAGACACACCCGGGAAAGTGCGTCAAATGTGCTTTAAAGCTCAACACCTACATGATCAAGCCGAAGGTTTGCCAACGGTAGCTGCTGTATGTGTTTTTCCGACAATGGTAGGCATTGCCAAAGCGGCTTTGGCAAATACTAATATCAAGGTAGCAGCTGTTTCGACCGCCTTTCCGGCTGGTCAAGCCCCTTTTGAAGTAAAAAAACTAGATACGCTGCATGCTGTTGAACACGGTGCCGACGAAATCGATATGGTGATTTCACGCGGCCGCTTCTTAGCCGGAGATTATAATTTTGTATATGACGAAATTGCAGCCATCAAAGAACTTTGCGGTGCAGCCAGACTCAAAGTCATCTTTGAAACCGGCGAACTAGACTCACTCGACCAAGTAAAACGGGTATCTAGTTTGGCCATTGCTGCAGGTGCCGATTTCATTAAAACATCAACAGGAAAAATTCAGCCAGCTGCTACTTTTCCAGTGGTTTTGACCATGCTGAGTGCCATCAAAGAGCATTATGACCAAACGGGTCAGATGATTGGTATGAAACCTGCTGGAGGCATTTCATCGGCCAAAATAGCCTTGCAACACTTGCTACTAGTGAAGGAAGTACTCGGTGAGGCTTGGTTGAGCAACGAATGGTACCGTTTTGGCGCCAGTAGTTTGGCCAACGACCTCCTCATGCAGTATCAAAAACAAAAGACGGGTAAATATCAATCAGCGTCCTATTTTTCAATAGATTAACTATGAGCCAAATCAACTGGAATCTCGAGCCATCCTTAGAATCAACTGCTGTGGTTCAAATTAAGGAGCAATATGAACTTTTCATCAATGGGCAGTGGCAAGCACCTCTTTCAAAAACTTATTTTGATTCGGTGAATCCTGCAGATGAAAGTCATTTGGCCAAAATTGCATGGGCACAAGCTCAAGATATCGACCTAGCGGTTCAGGCAGCACGTTCTGCCTATGAAAATGTGTGGTCAAAACTCAGTGGTGCTGAACGCGGAAAATATCTATTTCGCATCGCAAGGCTCATGCAAGAAAAGTCCAGAGAATTAGCTGTACTTGAAACCTTAGACGGCGGTAAGCCAATTAAGGAATCTAGGGATGTCGACGTCCCTTTGGCTTGCAATCATTTTTTCTATTACGCAGGTTGGGCCGATAAACTTCAAGAAGCTTTTTCCGGTAGAGAAGTAGCAGCACTAGGAGTTGCAGCGCAAATAACTCCTTGGAATTTTCCACTTTTAATGTTGGCCTGGAAAATTGCCCCAGCATTAGCATGTGGAAACACAGTGGTATTAAAGCCTGCAGAAACCACCTCCTTAACCGCACTTAAATTTGCAGAAATTTGTCAAGAAGCAGGTCTGCCAGCGGGTGTTGTCAATATTGTCACAGGCTACGGCGATTCAGGTGCAGCATTGGTCGCGCATCCGGATGTCAATAAAATAGCCTTTACGGGAAGTACGGCTGTAGGCAAGCAAATTCAAAAGGCTTGTATCGGAACTGATAAAAAAATCACGCTGGAACTGGGTGGTAAATCGGCCAATATCATCTTGGAAGATGCCCCCTTAGATCAAGCCGTAGAGGGCGTGATCAATGCGATTTTCTTTAATCAAGGACACGTTTGTTGCGCTGGTTCAAGGCTTTATGTCCAAGAATCTATCGCCGAGCGCGTCATTGAAAAATTAAAATTCCGTTTGCAAAGCATCTATGTTGGAAATCCATTAGATAAAAATACAGATATCGGCGCCATCAATTCCAAAAAGCAATTGGAAACCATTGAGCGCTATATTTCGCTTGGAGTGGAAGAGGGAGCGGAACTGTATCAACCAAGTTGTAACTTACCCGCCAAGGGTTATTATTGCCCACCTACACTATTTACCGATGTAGCACAAAGTGCGCGCATTGCCCAAGAAGAAATTTTTGGCCCTGTGCTCACCATTCAAACATTTAGAACCATCGATGAGGTGTTGCAAAAAGCCAATAACTCACCATACGGACTCGCTGCCGGAGTCTGGACTGACAAAGGCGCGCGTATTTTTGGCCTTAGTAGCCAATTACAAGCGGGCGTAGTATGGGCCAATACCTATAATAAATTTGACCCCGCTTCGCCTTTTGGAGGTTACAAAGAGAGCGGCTTTGGTCGAGAAGGCGGTTTGCACGGCCTGAGTGCGTATTTAAAATTCATCAACTAATGGAAATTCTCAAAACATATAAGCTCTATATCGGCGGACAATTTCCGCGCACAGAAAGCGGGCGTACTTATTTGGTAACTGCGCCTGATGGCAAGGCAATTGCCAATGCTTGTTTGGCTTCCAAAAAAGATGTCAGAAATGCCGTTCAGGTTGCTCGTAAAGCACAAAGCTCTTGGGCCACTAAAACCGCTTTCAACAAAGGCCAAATACTCTATCGTATTGCAGAAGTACTAGAAGGAAGAAAAGCACAATTCATTGAGGAGATTTGCAGTTTAGGGGCTTCTGTTGAAGCGGCAACGCAAGAAGTGCAAATTGCTATAGACCGTTGCGTTTACTATGCGGGTTGGGCTGACAAATACCAAGCCCTGAGCTCTAGTGTGAATCCGGTTGCTTCTTCGCATTTTAATTTTTCATTACCCGAACCAATGGGCGTTGTGGGTCTCGTTGCTTGTCAAGAAACTGCCTTGAGCGGTCTTGTTTCTCAACTCTTGCCCATAATAGTTGGTGGAAACACAGCTATACTGATCGCCAACTCAACAAAACCACTTTGTGCCATCACTTTAGGTGAAGTATTGGCCACTTCTGATGTACCAGGTGGGGTGGTTAATATCTTGACTGGTGATGTAGCCGAGATGCTACCGTCGCTAGCCGGGCACATGGACGTCAATGCCCTTTGCTTGGCAAAAATACCTACCGAACTTATGGTCAGTGCACAAGAGTCAGCGATAGATAATCTGAAGCGTTGTATCATTCAGACTCAAACTTTTTCTGAAGCAAGTGCCCAAGGAATGCAATACATCACAGATTTTCAAGAAATTAAAACGACCTGGCATCCTATTGAACAGGTTGCAGGTGGAATGGGTGGGTATTAAATGAAGGAAAGGTTTACATCTTTCTTTTTGGTTAAAATTTGATAGCAGTAATTAACTATATTTGGGTATCAACCTCTAAACATTTTTAAACGATGAAAAAAATTACCTTACTCTCTCTCGTTTCCCTGCTTCTACTTGGCGCTTGTACAGTAGAAAAACGCGTCTATCGAAATGGCTATAATATCCAATGGCATTCTTCATTAAAAGTGAAAAATCAACAACCAGAACAAGTTGCTAATGAGGAAATTTCTGCTACAAGCCCTCAAGTGGAAAAATTAATGAATGAAGGAAAGCATTCAGGGAAGGTATCACGTTCAACTGATGCACAAATCTCTACGCTTCCTTTACAAGGATACAAGCTCAACACTACCGCTCAAGAATTTGTTGTTAACCAAAGCTCAACTGAAAAACAACAGTTGGCGGCTGTAGTTCAACAACATTTTGTAAAAGAAAGCAGCTCAAAAGCAGCCCATCATGCGGTTAAAGTTGATCACAAAAAGGCGCAGCGTTTGACGCAGCTTTTAAACAAAACATCGGAAAATTCTAAGGATTACATTCCCATGATTGTTTTGTTTATTTTGTGTTTTATTTTTCCTCCTATAGCTGTCGGTTTAGCAACGGACTGGGACACTGAAATTGTAATTTACAATGTTTTATGGACCCTTTTATGTGGCTTCCCTGGTATCATTCATGCCTTGATTATCGTTGGTCGCTACGCATAAAATATTTCTAAAAATTCGTTTAGGCGGGCTATTGGCTATTCCAATTGTATTGGTGAGTCTGCCCGCCTCTTTTTTTGATCAAGGGCAGTCATTGTGCCTGTCTGTTTTGTTATTGGATCAAGAATGCTTTGCTTGCGGAATCACGCGTGCAGTGCAACACCTTGTGCATTTTGAGTTTCAAGCAGCCTGGCAGTTTAACAAGCTTGTTGTACTTGTTTTTCCTATTTTGACAATAGTATGGGGTAGATGGGTGTATGAGACTTGGAAAAAGTTGAGAAGCGAAAAAGCACTTAACCAATGATGGCGCCGAGAACTTGTGTGGCGGCTGTTATGCAGCGTCTTTGCTCATTGGCGTCGTAACGCGCTAAAATCCATTCATTTTGTTCTAGAACCAAGGTGTTCATACGATCGAGGCAATTGATCCCAATTTCTTCTGAAATCCTCTTTACCTGATGATTGATTTTATCCATGGAACAACCAGATGCCTTCACGCCTTCTTCATTGGCTACAAGTACCAAAGCCAAGTCTTCGAATACAAAACCTGTAGCGTTCATGGTTTGGCCATGTGTTTGCCAAGTAGCTGTAAATCGTTGTAGTTGCTCATTGGCCCAAGCACTTTCAGTAGCATTTAGCTTTCTGTTTGAGATAAAAACCCAAACACGACAATTTGCATCAAACTGAGCGGGTAAATTATAGGTCTGCGGCATTGGCTATTAGTTCTGCAATATCGAGTACTTTGATATCTTCTTCTTTTTCGAAATGCTTCACGCCGTCTGTCATCATGGTATTGCAAAACGGACAGCCGGTTGCAATTATGCCAGCTTTTGTTTCTAGGGCATCTTCGGTACGTTCAATATTGATTTCTTTGTTCCCTTTTTCAGCTTCTTTAAACATCTGAGCACCACCTGCACCACAGCAAAGCCCATTGGTTTTGCAGCGTTTCATTTCTACTAAGGCAGCGTCTAGTTTTTCTATTAATGCTCTTGGCGCTTCGTAAACATCATTGGCTCGGCCTAAATAACAAGGATCGTGGAAAGTGATTTTCTTGCCTTTGAAAGTGCCGTTATCAGCTAAGGTGAGTTTGCCTGTATTGATGAGGTCTTGGATCAGTTGTGTGTGGTGAATGACCTCATAGGTTCCGCCTAAGTCAGGATATTCGTTTTTAAGCGTATTGAAACAATGCGGGCAAGCGGTAACAATTTTTTTAATGTCATAACCATTGAGTAACTCAATATTCATGAGTGCTTGCATCTGAAAAGTAAATTCATTACCAGCTCGTTTAGCAGGATCTCCGGTGCAGCTTTCTTCACTGCCAAGCACAGCGAAATTCACTTTGCAATGGTTTAAAATCTTGACAAGCGCCTTGGTGATTTTTTTGGCACGGTCATCGAAAGAACCGGCACAACCTACCCAAAATAATATTTCTGGCGTTTCTCCTGTGGCCATCATGTCGGCCATTGTACGTACTTGTAGACTCATCTGCTTATGATTTGCTTAATCTTCGTTTGCCCAATTTAAACGCTCCGTAGCAGCAAACTGCCAAGGTGCACCATTGTTTTCAATATTGGTGAGCATTCCGGTTAATTCTGTTGGTACTTTTGATTCTTCCATAACAAGGAAGCGACGTAGATCGATAATAATGGAGAGTGGGTCAATATTGACCGGGCACTCTTGTACACAAGCATTACAGCTTGTACAAGCCCAAAGTTCTTCTTCGGTGATATATGACCCGAGTAAACTTTTGCCATCTTCGGCGTCTGGACCATTTTTTCGTTTGAAATCGCCGAGTTCTACCATGCGATCACGTGTATCCATCATGATTTTTCGCGGCGAAAGTAATTTGCCGGTTGTATTAGCAGGGCAAGCTGATGTACAGCGTCCGCACTCGGTACAACTGTAGGCATCCATGAGGTTTTTCCAGGTGAGGTCGGTAACATCCTTGGCTCCAAAACGCGCAGGAGCTGCATCTGACGGTGCTGCTGCATAAGGATCAGCATTTGGGTCAAGCATGAGTTTGACTTCGTTGGTCACACTTTGCATGTTGGTAAACTGTCCTTTGGGCTCGAGTTTGGAATAATAAGTATTTGGGAATGCCATGAAAATGTGGAGGTGCTTCGAATAAGGAAGGTAGTTCATGAAGGTATAAACCGTGATGATGTGTCCCCACCAACCCACTTGTTCAAGCAGGTGTAATGTGTGTGGATCTTGGATAGAACCAAAAAATAACGGGCCAACAATTGAACTGATCAGAAATCCATTCCCACCGTTGCCTTTTAATTGTAGCGCTGCTTCATCGGCGCCATTCATAGTGAAGATACAAGCGATGAGCACAATTTCCATAATTAGGATGAGGTTGGCATCTTGCGTAGGCCAGCCCGCTAATTCTTTCATATTGAGGCGTGGCAGCTTGAGCATGTTTCGACGCGCTAAAAAAGCTAGTGTGCCAATGAAAGCTAAAACTGAAAGCAATTCTATGAAGCTGATCATGAAGGTGTAAAAACCACCTAAGCTATCTTGGAAAAAACGATGAGAGCCGCTGAGTCCGTCGACTAAAATCTCGATCAGTTCAATTTGCGTAATGACAAAGGCAGCGTAGAGCGCTAAATGCAGCAAAGCTGGAATAGGGCGGCTGAACATTTTCTTTTGCCCAAGAGCTACTAGCAACATGGTGCGCCAGCGCTCGGCTTTGTTATCTGAGCGGTCTAGGGCCTGGCCTAAATGAATGTTTTGAGCAATTTTACGCAGGTTGAACGCAAAAAAACCAAAACTGAAGAGCGTAAGAACGCCAAAGAGTAGTTGTTGCATGATGATCGATTATTCAGGCAAGCTGTCGAGCATTTTTTGAAGCTTGTCTTCGTTTTTCTTTGAAAGTTGTAGGCCTTTAGATTTCCCTCCAATTAGCGACAAATGAACATAGCGCTCAGGGTGCGCTTGAAGATCTGTGACTAAATTTTGAAGGTCATTATTGGTATTTACAAGCTCTGTGTAAAGTTTTTCGTCGTGGATGAGTTTGCCTAGGGTGCCTTGACCTTTCTCAACCTCGGCAAGGACCATATTGAATTTTTTCAAGGTGGTTTGGGCATCTAGGATTGTCCCTTTGAAATCAGCAGTAACGAGGTCGTCAGTGATTTTTCTAGTATTTCCGATGATCCCAGTTATTTGGTCATTGCTGCGTTTAAGGTTAAGGGTGATGGCCTCAACGTTATCCATGATTTTACCAAATTGAGCTCTTTCTGCTGCGACAAAACCTTGAAGCTCATCGGCAACATGGCCCAATTTTTTAATGGTTAACTTGACTTGTTTGAGGCTGCCTTCCAATTCTGAAGTAGCAGTGGTATCCCAAAATGAAGATAACGAACCAACCATTTTGTCAATAGACAGCATCATGGTTTGGAGTTTTTGAGAAATAGGGTCAGCATAAGCTTTTACTTGCGAGACCATATCTACAGATAAGCGCCCTGGTATGGTGGACCCCACTTTGTAAAATTGACCATTGCCTGCTAAAGGAAGGTGAACAATGAGTGCCTTACTGAAAAAATCGAGTGCCCCGATTTCAACAACAGTACCTTTTGGCAAACGAATATCTGGGTTATGTATGTTAAATGAAAGCTTCACACGGTGCAAGGAATCGCCGCTTGGATTTGATTCAATGCTTAAAACTTTTCCAATTTCAACGCCATTGAGCGTGACATTTGAAGAGACCATCAATTGCCCAGAATTTGGAAAATAAGCAGTATAGACGTCATCGCCACCAAAGAAACTATTTCCTTTGAGGAAATTGACTCCCGCAATAAGGATGACAATAGCAAGTATAGCGATGAGCGCTGCCTTTATTTCTTTTGAAAATTTCAAGCTACTTTTTTTCTGCTAATTTAATCGCTTTTTCAATACTGATGCGCTCTCCATTGAGGAAAGCCACAACAAAAGCGTGCTCGAAACCTTTTTCAATCAACTCGTTTTTGTAATTTTTTGCCCCTTGAAGGTCGTTAGGGAAGGTGCCTGTGCAGTATTTATAAAGTGTATTATCTTGATATTCAAATACTTCCAAACCTTTAAAGCGGCTGGAATTTTTTGGAAGCACTTGTGTTGAGGTTTCAATTTGCACTCTAAAAACTAGACCAGATTCATTTGAAATATTTGGCTTGTTGTCCGTATTTTCTGCGAGTGGCTCTTTGGTTTCTGCGGGTTTGTTTTCAGTAGGCTTACTTTCGATAGGTTTACTTTCGACGGGTTTGTTTTCAACTGGCTTTTGCTCAATGGTTCCGGTCGCGGCAGACTTACCTTCAGTTGCATTTTTAAAGTTGACAAACGCCTGAAACATGGCTTGAGCCATTTTTTGTTGCCCTTCAGCACTGCCAATCAGTCGTTCTTCGGTAGGGTTCGGTAAAAAAGCAGTTTCAATCAAAACACTTGGCATTGTGGTTTTATAAAGCACTAAAAATCCAGCTTGCTTTACTCCGCGATCATAACGACCGATGCGCTTGAATTCTTTTTGAATCATTTCTGCGAACAATATGGATTGTCTATGAAATACCGCTAGTTGAAATTGTAAAGCGATAATTCCGTCAGGCGTGAGGTCATAGGAACGGTATTTGGCACCTTTGTCATCCTCGAGGGAAATACTCGCATTTTCTCGTTCGGCAACTTTTTGTTGTGCGTCTGTTCGGTGTAAACCAAGTACATAAGTTTCTGAGCCATAAGCAGTCGTACTTCCGGCATTGGCATGGATACAAATAAAGAGGTCTGCGTTGTTGCGGTTCGCTATGTTCGCTCGTTCAGCAAGTTCGACAAAAACATCTGTGGTTCGGGTGTAAATAACTTTTACATCCGGATAGCGCTCCTTGATTAAATTTCCGAGCTTCAAAGCCATGGATAAACAAACTTCTTTTTCGTTGTTGCTAGCCCCATGACATCCTGGATCGTGACCACCGTGACCAGCATCGATTACAACCGTTTTTATTTTACCTGATTGCGCACTGACCGCAACTTGAAAAAAGGAGAGTAGCCCAACCAATAAAAACAGTCTGAGAACGTTCTTTTGCAAGCCATTGAAAATTGGTAGCTTTGTGTGTTTTTCTTGCATATTACAAATCTAAGTAGCCACTCTTGAGTCAACGACTTCGTTTCGCACAACTTTTCTTCGTCACATTGTTAATAATGTGTCCTTTGCGTTTCGTTACGGCCCAAGATACCCTCTTTGTGAGTGGGGAAAGCCTCAATCAAATTGTCACTTACAAGGCCTCAGAAAAGATTTTTCACGATGTAAAAAATCGCCGAATTCACTTGTATGGTGCTGCAGAGGTAGAAAGTGAGGGCTTTTCCATCAAGGCTGGTTACATTCTCATTGACCTCGATTCAAGCCAAATTGAAGCCAGATATCGCCTTGACAAAGACAGCAATCAAGTTGAATTCCCAGAACTCACAGAAGGATCAGAAACGATTAATTGTGAATCTTTGAATCTCAATTACCGAACAGAAAAGGCATATATCAAGGCCTTGGCCATCAAACAAGATGAGTTTTATTTTCGCATGGGTACCGCCAAGCGGCAGTCTAACCATGAATTGCATCTCAAACAGGGCATTCTAACTACTTGTGATCTACCTGAGCCACATTATCATTTTCAACTCAGTAAAGGCGTCGTCGTGCCCAATGAAAGAATTGTTACCGGCCCTATGAATTTGTATGTCTCCGGTATTCCAACGCCACTTGGCTTGCCCTTTGCTTTTATTCCAACCAATCAAAAAGAACGCACCTCTGGGCTTTTGTTCCCTGAATTCATTCCGCTTTCGGCCTACGGCTTTGGCTTTCAAAATCTTGGGTGGTATTTCCCAATCAATGAGCGTTTTCAAACCTCAGTGTATGCCAATTTATATAGCCGCGGTTCATGGGGCCTACGCAATGACCTCGATTATGCCAAACGCTACGGTTATAACGGACGTTTATCTTTGGGTTTTCAGCAATTTAATAGTGGATTTCCGACCAATCTGAAGCAAAATAAAGTCACGGTTGTTTGGTCGCATCGAAAAGCGCCAAAGTCTAATCCTTTTTGGGATTTTTCGTCTAATGTCAATTTTATATCAGATAACAACTCCAAAAATTCTTTAGACCCGATCAACCCAGAATATTTTAACAACAGTTTCAATTCTGACATCAATTTGGCCAGGAATTTCCCCGGAAAACCCATCAATACAGGTTTAAAAATGTCTCTAAGACAAAACTCAAAAGCCAAAACGATTTCCTTGCTGAGCCCTGTCATGAACGTCAATGTAACCCGCATATTTCCGTTTAAGAACGCCTTTGAAACAGCAGATAAAAACTGGAAGAAAACCATTCAGCGTATTGGCCTAACTTACAACTTTGAGGGTCAAAATAGGGCGCAGTTTCAAGATAGTTTGCTTTCACAGGCTAATTATGTTGCTATTGGGCAGCGTTTTATGAACGGTTTTAGTCAAGGTATCAGCATTCAAACGAGCGCCGGACTTTTGAAAAATGCGGTAAAAATCAACCCGAATTTAAGCTACGGCACCAAAATTAATTTTCAGCAAATACAAAAGAGTTACAACCCCCTCACGAATAAAACCCAAGTCGATACCCTTGAGCAACTCGCAGTAGCACACGAGATGAATTTTAACCTGAGTGCGACCACCGTTCTTTATGCTTACTATAAATTTTTAGGCAAAAACCAGCCGCGTCTCCGACACCTCATAACACCAAATATTGGCTACAGATACACACCTGGTTGGAATCCGTTGGTCACGGTAAATGCTGGGCCTAATCAAACACCAATTACCTATTCTCCTTTCGAAAACAGTATTTATAGTGTAGGTTCAACCCGGGAAGCATCCTTACTTACCTTCGGTATTAATAATACTGCTGAAATTAAATTTAAGTCCGCACAAGACACCATAACTGGTTTTAAAAAAATCCGCCTTATTGATCAGTTTTCTGTGACTGGTTTTTATGATTTCACTAAAGACACCATGAAATTATCCAACTTGTCTTTGAACCTAAGAATTAGCCCAGCCAACTGGATTAATTTTGTTTCGAATGCCAATTGGAGCCCCTACGGTTGGAATACAACCGGGCAAACCGTTAAAGATTATGCATGGCAAACAGGCCAGCAATTGGGCCGTCTAACGACCACCAACCTAACGACCACCATGGTTTTAGCACCCAAAAAGGATCGTAAAAAACTCCAAGATCACAGTACCCTTTTCAATGAGCAGGACTGGAATGCAGATTTCAATTATTATGCGCTACATCCTGAAAGGGCTATTTATTATGATATTCCGTGGAAACTCAATTTCTCACATGTGTATAGCATACAGGCCAATCAAGATATTTCCTTAGAAAATCCTGCCGCTTGGAATTTTGTGCAAACGTTGGTCATGAGTGGCGACATCAGTTTTACGAAGCGTTGGAATATTTCTGGAAATTTGAATTTTAATGTCCAAGAGAAAAGATTGACCAATGCTTACTTTTCATTAAATAGAAATATGCATTGTTGGGCGCTGTCTTTTTATTATGTGCCCATTGGCGGCAACAAGAGCTTTCTCTTGACCATTCGAAATACATCGAGTATTTTCAGAGATGCGAAGCTAGAATTCCGCAGGCCACCAGCGTTCTTGTAAGCCAGCTTGTCAAGATGAAATGCGGTCACCAGTGGCTTTACCTACTTGATACGTAAATTTAGCCCCCAAGAAAATGATTTGCGCCGAATAGTGCACCCAAGCCAACATCATAAAGATGGAATTCGCTATTCCCAACTGCCCGAGCATAAAGAAATGCTGCAAATAATAGCTGAGTATCCACTGACTGAAGTAAAGTAAAATAGCGGTTAAAATGGCACCCTTAAGTGCTACTTTCCAACTGACTTTTGCATCGTGCATGTATTTGAAAATCAAGCTGAAAATCAATACATTGGAAAGTAAGGTGAGCCCAATTTGCAGCAATTTGAAGGAGAAATCGATGAAACCGTTGTGCCAGTGTATCCAACTATTTAGTGCTGAAAAAACGAAGACTTGGGCAAAGTAAAACAAGATAACAACCAATGCAAAGACGGCCAGCATCAAGACGCTCACAAATCTAAAGCCAATAAGCTCCATAAACAGATTCGATTCTTGTCTATTTTTCTTGGTGACATTAAAAAACTCATTGAGGCTGCGCTTCAAGGAGAGCATGAAGGCGGAACAGGTATAAAGTAAAACACCAATACTGACTAACTCCAGAAAAAAACTTGGTTTTTCCAAAGACATGGTGTCGACGAGTTGTAAAATCGATTCTGAATCGGTGAGACCTAAACCGTCGTGCAATAAATCTGTAACAATGACACGCATGTTTTTTGCCCCAATAATCCGACCGTAAATGGAGGTGGTTAAGTATAGAATCGGTATAAAAGCAAACAGCGTATAATAGGCCAGTGCGGCTCCATGATGAAAAGCCCCTTGTTGGACATAATCTTTGAGGGCCTGCCAAAATGCAAGCACTTCAATTTTTCTAATTGATTTATTTTCTTTTGATTTCAATATGACTCAGTTGTTGTAAAGGCTCAAAGGCGTAAAGCAAAATGCGTTCTTGATTGGTCGTTCGAAAATAATTGTGGTAAAAGCCACCAACAAAAACGGCGCGCTCGAAGTGAAGGGCAATTCCTTTTGAGCTCTGTTGGTATTCATCGGGTCTGAAATGCGTTAAGCCATCTGCTAGCTTTATGGTGTTTAAAGGTCCAAAGAGTCTTGCTTTTTCAGGTGCACTGTAGCGGTAATAAAGGGTTTCTGGCAGGTATTTTTTAGAAATTTTTCCGTTTTGCAAAATGCAAATATGATCACAGAGCCCAAGAACATCTTGGCCTTCGTGGGAAACCAAAACTATCCCAGTATCTTCTGTGTCTCTGAGGTCCATTAAATAAGAACTGAGTCTTTGTCTCAGATTGGCATCGAGGTGGCCAAATGGCTCGTCAAGCAAAAGATAAGCGGGTTGATCTGCAATGGCTCTGGCAATAGCAACTCTTTGCTGCTCGCCACCAGAGATCAGGTGAGCTTTGGTTTGACTAATTTCTTTGAGGCCAAAAAGCTGGATTAACTTTTGAACCCTTTGGTCTCTTTTGGCTATTGGCCAGTGTAAAATGGCTTCTTTGATGTTTTCGGCCACCGTATGAAAGGGGTCAAGCTTGAAATCTTGATTAACGATCGCAATACTCGGGTATCCCGGAACAAGTAAGTGTCTGGCGGGCATTTGCTTTTTGCCCGCGATAAATACTTCGCCGGCACTGGCATCAATTAAGCCCGCACAAATTTTTAATAAAGATGACTTTCCTGCACCACTTTTGCCTACTAAACCAAGAATTTCACCGCGCTTGACTTGTAGGTTAATGCCTCTGAGAATAGGCTTTTCATAAAACAGCTCGATGTTTTTAAGCAGGATCATCGGATCAATGATTTAGGAAAAGATTTGGAGGCGATAAAAATCCCGGGGACCGGATTGGCCATTGGTTCGTAATCTTTCAAAAAGATAGCAATTTTGTAGGTATTTTGTTCTTGTATCAATTCGCAATGATCGACGATGCTTTTTGAGGCCCCAACGAAGGTAGGCGCGTGATCAGCTGAGTGAATTTCAAATAAATGCATATTTGGAATCTCATGGGCAAACATTTCATCGTTTTCGTCATAACCTGCTAATGTGTAGCTAGTATCTGCCAACTCTTTCACTTCCTTGACTTCAGTATTGATTTCAAGTTCATCTTCCCACTCGTATCTGAGGTTGTCTGCTGATTCTTTTCCGTTAAACTCGGCATCGGCCAATTCTTGTGAAAAGAGATCATTGAGCAAATAGATATGGATTTTACAATTCATTTTCAGGTTGTTTTTTCTCTACTTCGTTGATTTTAAAAGAAGAGGGGATGAGTTCCGGCACGAGTTTCATGACGATTGGTAAAATAAGTGTTCCGCCTGGAAGTAAAAAAAGCGCCAAAGAGGGCATAGACTTCAGAATGTCATAAACTTGCGCTTTGACTTGTTCTTTTTCTTGAGGGCTGAGTTCTTGTTTGGTAGATTTTTGAAGCAGGGCCATGAGCTCCTTACTTTCTTTGATTTCTGAAACGAGTCGATCTCTGTTTCTTCCGATAATTTTTAGCCAGCGCTTACTTGTCTCTTTGTAAGCAAAGCTCGACTCCGTAGATTGCTTGTAAACCAAAAGTTGCTCTGCACTACTTTGTGCGATAAATGCTGAACATAGTTCTTCAGAAGCTAACATTTGAGTCTCGGTCATTTCAAGCACCTTTCCTAATTCCATCAGTTTTTGACGCTCGGACTCACTGATTTCATGTGTTCCCTGAATTAAGAAATGCCCATATTCATAAGTTATTTGACTGAGCAAGTGGTCTTTGACTAATTCTTGTTTGAGCAATTTGAGTGGAATGCCAATTTGAATTCGCTGTTGATAGGTTGCAAGTATCGAACGGGGTAAGGCAGCTGAGACCAAAAAATGCTTAAAGATTTTTTGTTCCTTTTCTTCCATTTGCTGATCAATAAAACCAGCGTAGAGCAGACCATTGAGTACGGAAATTGCAGCACCTTGATAAGCGGCATCAAATTTTTGTTGTTTTCCTTCTAGAAAAGCTCGGTACAGAATAACATCGAGGAAAATAAAAGCATTTGACAAATGATTGAGCCAAAAGTTAACGCCAAAAAATGCTGTTTTAATCTTTACTCTGGATTCGAGAATGAGTTCTAATTTACTCGATGGCGCTTTGAGTAAACGGAGTTGAAAGCGCTTTAAGAAACCCAGATGTCGGGTACCATCGTAAAATTGAATGAGCGAATCTATGAATTCGGCCTGATCAATTTGTTGCTGTTTTTTTCTGAGATACGTGAATAAATGGGTTTCAAAGAGCAGTAATTTGAGCTGCTCATTGGTGTTCATTTGTTTCTTGTCTAGGGCGTTAGAAAAAATAAAATTTTTAGGAGTGCCGTAGATAAGGCCAGTCTGGTGCGAAATGAAATGCGTTAAGTTTTCTACATCTTGCTCAATGAGTTCTTGGTCGACAGTGAAAATACCTTGCTCATAAAGCTCAAAAAACTTGGCAATCCAATTTTTGGACCCCGGTGAAAAAGCAATGGCATTGAACGCACTTGGCATGTTCAAATTTAAGCTTTATAACACACGCTGAACAAGATTTTTTTTTCGAAAAATACACCAAGATTTGTGGAAAAAGCTTGAAAGTACAAGACATAGATTCCGCTCGGTGCTAATGTGCCAAACTGAGTGCTGCCATCCCAGTAAAATTGCCCGGTTGTCCCGATACTTTCATTGATGAGTAAGTCCTTTAATTTTTGACCTTCAAGCGTGAAAATACTCGCGCTTGCAAACAAGGCTGCTGCATTCATTTGGTAAGTCACCTCCAATTGATCATGATAGCCATCGAGATCTGGGCTCAGTTCAGGAAAATTCAAACTGAGGTCCCCGATAGGGTTTGCTGAACTTTGTTGTGAATTGGCCCTTCCGGGTGTAGCTCCACCGTAGCTTGCAGCGGCTGAAAACCAATTTTCAGGATCCTGAGTTGACGCATTAAAATTGAGCCGTTCTAAGCTGAATCCTTCTGAATCAGGAAGCAAGGGGAAATGCCAGCTTGCTGAGTAGTGAAGGGAATCGAGTACTGTCATGTCGGAGAACAGCACACAGGTTCCGGAGTCATTGTAGAGATAGGGTAAGTTTATTTCTTTCAGATTTTCCTGAAGTGCGAAGGGGTAGAATGCTGTTAAAAAATGGGTATCCGAACTCAAGGCCAAGAATTGCTGAGGTGAAATTTTACAGGCTGTTAAATAAATGGAATCTTGCCCATTATGAATACCGCTGCCGGACAGATCTAAATATTTCTGACTGTTGTTATAAAGTTCCACAAAATCCTCGCCTTCAGTAGGAGGATCAAAGAGTAGTTCATTAATGAGGAGGTCCCCGTTAGTAGGCGCTTCGTAGCGCACCGTACTTGTGGCCATCGTTGTGAAATTCAACCAGCAATCTGCGATATTTTCAATTTGGATCTCAAAAGGTTTACTTTTCGGTATCTCTTGGTTAAAGACAAGGATGCATTGTGCATTGTTGATACAATTGTTATATGAAAATGCCAAGCGTTGAAAACTACCTAGATCAGGTCCAATTATGAAATTTGCATTGACCAATGTCAGGCTATCGATTGGTTCTGAAAATTCCAGCGCTACATAATGAGCATCGAGTATCTTGGCGTCAATCAAAGTTGGCGAATGCTCATCGGGCAGCGTATCATTCATTGAATTACATTGGCCAGGGGTTCCACCAAGAATACCTTGACACGCGCTCCAGTTATCTTCATTTGAACAAGGGTCTATTAAAGATCGTCTTTCGAGACTTATGCCATCGGTCAGTATCAGGCTATCAGGGTACCAACTAGCGATATAATTAACCTCATCAATGATTTGATTTTCCTGATCCAAAAGTCGTAGCACTTCTCCGGAATTGTTCAGACTCACAAAGGCACTGACTTCTATTGCGTTCACTGGGTTAAAGCCACTGCTTTGATTAGTACCAACCAGCACGACATAAGCTTCGGGTTGTAGCCAATAAGAGGGTAGGGTGCAGGTGGTGTTTCCATCTTGAAGTTTTATACCTTTGAGTTGCACAAGCTCAGCTCCAGCATTAAATACCTCTATATATTCCGCAGCAGGCAGGCCGAAGAGCGTGTCTGGGTCAGCCATGATTTCTGTTAAAATCAAATTTTCGTTCTGATGACTCAGCGCCTTCCCAAAATAAAAATCATCAAAATAAAAAGCGTCGGCATTGGCAGCTGAGTAAACAAAATAGAGACCTGCGTAAGGCGCATTGATCGGAAGATATAAAGAGCCGTCAAAAAGCAATTCTTGGCTAGCAACACTTGTCGAACTTGACCAAAGTTCGAAGGTGCCGTTCGTATGAAGAAATCTAATTGCTCGAGAAAAAGGCGCAGCGATGTCACCGAGTGGCCCCGAACCAAGCAAACTGTCTGTGCCTTGCACGCGGCAAAACAGGCGAATGGCATCTGCCGAGCCACTTTCTCCAAATTGTAAATAAAGTGCGTTGGGCGCATTAGGAAGATCAGTTGCGTCAGCGTACAAATAAAAGCAGCCAAAATTCAAACCTGAGGGGCTGAAATTTTCGCGCAGCCAAAATTCAAAACTCAATGTATCTGAAGTTTGTATTGGCAATTGTGTCCAGAGTATCGAACTTCCGGCCGCGGACAAATTCAGTTGTAATTGCCGAGCACTATTCACGACAAAATGATTGGTGTCGCCTTGCCACAAGACATGCTGGCTTAAATTTTGGTCCTGAAAATCATCATAGCATTGATTCTGGGCAGGAAGTGTGAATCTGAGAAAAAAAAGGAAAAGCAAAAGAGAAAAGCGCGGCATTGCAAACAAAGATTAATTTTGTCAAAAAAATTCAAATGAAAGTAGCTGTCGTTGGCGCAACAGGCATGGTCGGTTCAGTGATGTTGCAGGTTTTAGCCGAACAAAAATTTCCTTACTCCGAATTGCTCATGGTAGCCTCTGAAAACAGCGTTGGTAAGCAAATAACGTTTCAGGACCAAACATATGCAGTTATTGGCCTCGAAACCGCAATAGCAGCAAAGCCAGATATCGCAATATTTTCAGCCGGTGGAGAAACCTCCTTGCAGTGGGCCCCTCGTTTTGCTGAGGTTGGCACTGTTGTTATTGACAACTCTTCAGCCTGGAGAATGGATCCAACAAAAAAACTTATAGTTCCGGAAATTAACGGACACCTGCTTTCAAAATCAGACCTCATTATTGCCAATCCGAACTGCAGCACCATTCAATTGGTCATGACACTTGCTCCGCTTCATGAGCGCTTCAAAGTAAAGCGTGTAGTTGTATCTACGTATCAGTCCATTACAGGCACTGGTGTTAAAGCAGTGCAGCAATTAGAGAACGAACGCAATGGCATGAGCGGTGAGATGGCCTACAAATATCCTATTGATAAAAATTGCATTCCTCAGTGTGATGTTTTCACCGACAACGGTTACACCAAAGAGGAAATGAAATTGACCAATGAAACTAAGAAAATCTTGGATCCAAGCATCCTCGTGACGGCCACAGCAGTGCGCGTGCCGGTTGTCGGAGGACACTCGGAGGCGGTCAATATTGAGTTTGAAAACGAATTCGACCTTCAAGAGGTTAAAGCCATTTTAGCAGCCACTCCTGGCATTACAGTCCAAGATGATCTCAATGCCTACGAATATCCGATGCCGCGTTTTGCTGAGGGTAAAGACGACGTTTTTGTAGGGCGCATCCGCCGCGATGAGAGTCAGGCAAATACTTTAAATCTTTGGATTGTAGCAGACAACCTTCGCAAAGGAGCCGCCACCAATGCGGTGCAGATTGCGCAGTTAGTGGCAGGTTTGTAGCAAAATCGAGTATTTAAAAAACTACTCATCAATTTATTTTATCTAGCGATTAAGTGAATTTTTAGTCCTTTTTAACTTTGATTCATTGTTTCCATTAATTTTGTAGCGTCTCTAAGGGGTGCCGCTAGGCTGAGATTATACCCATTGAACCTGATTTGGATAATGCCAACGAAGGGAAGATGACGAGCTAATTTTTTAACAGTACCAAGAATTAGCCCCTTGTTCTTGTTTAATTTTTTAAAAATGAAAACAAGACTATTATTTATTCCATTTTTATTCATTGCGCAAGCCGTTGTTGCTCAGTCCGGAAATACGCCAGACAAGGATACTTTGAGAGGGGTTCAAAGCATAGAAGGCATCATTGTTACAAGATTAAGAGCCAAAGAAACACCTTCCAATAGTTTAGTGCTGAAAGAAGAATTAAAAGCCAGAAACTTTGGTCAGGACCTACCTACATTATTAGAGTTCACGCCATCGGTTGTAACGACGAGTGATGCAGGTGCCGGAATAGGTTATAGTGGTATTCGTATTCGTGGTGTTGATGCAAGCCGCATCAATGTGACAATTAATGGTATTCCGGTCAATGACCCGGAGTCTCATGATGTCTATTGGGTCAATATGCCTGATCTTGTGGGCTCGGTGGAAAATATCCAAATTCAACGAGGTGTAGGTTCATCTACCAACGGAGCTGCTGCTTTTGGCGCTAGTCTCAATATCAAAACTTCAGAAATCCGTTCCAAAGCTTATGCCCGCACCGATTTATCTGCGGGTTCTTTCGGAACGCTCAAAGGCACCTTGCAAGCCGGTACAGGTTTGCTCAATGGGAAATTCTCACTAGACGCGCGGCTTTCTCAAATCCAATCTGATGGCTATTTAGATCGAGCTACCAGCGACTTGAGCTCTTTGGGTTTAACCGCTAATTACCTCACTAAAAAATCTATTTGGAAAGCGGTAGTTTTAAACGGAGCAGAGCGCACTTACCAAGCCTGGTATGGTACACCTGAAAGCCGATACAGAGGTGATGAAGAAGGAATGCTTGCCTATGCCGCAAGAAATGGCCTAAGCCAAGAAGAGACTCAAAATTTGCTCAATGCTGGCAGAACCTACAATTACTACACCTATGCCAACCAAGTCGATAATTATAATCAAAACAATTATCAGTTGCATTTTATTCATCGTTTCTCCGAAAAACTGGATATGAATGTGGCAGCTCATTATACGCATGGAAGGGGTTACTACGAAGAGTTTAGAAAAGAAGATGACCTTGCCGACTACGGCCTTGCTCCAGTTGTCCTCGGATCAGATACTGTGAATCAGTCTGATGTCATTAGAAGAAGATGGTTAGACAATCATTTTGTTGGTGTTGTTTATGGGCTCAATTACCAACCACTTTCAAATTTAAAGTTCACCTTTGGCGGAGCAGTAAATAGTTACTCAGGAGCTCATTTTGGCGAGCTTATCTGGGCACAATTTGCTTCAAACAGCCAAATCTACGAACGTTACTATGATAACAATGCCCTCAAGCAAGAGGCGAGTGCTTATCTCAAAACAAATTATCAAATTCAAAATTGGGACCTCACCCTTGATCTCCAATACCGCGGTATCAATTATCGCTTTTTAGGTGTTGATCAGGTAAGTGGAGTGCTTACAGATGTAACACAAACCGTTAATTATCATTTTTTTAATCCGAAATTTGCCCTTGCAAAAACTTTTGAGCGTCAGCAAGTATTTGCATCCGTTGGCATTGCTAACCGCGAGCCTGTCCGACGCGATTTCAGAGAAAGCACACCTGCCAACCGTCCGGTACCAGAAACCATGTATGATTCTGAATTGGGTTATAAAATTACCGGTAAAAATTGGTTGGCTCAATCTAATCTATACTTTATGTATTACCAAAACCAGCTAGTACTGACTGGGCAAATTAACGATGTGGGTGGTTATACCAGAACCAATGTAGACCAAAGTTACCGTGCTGGTATCGAGCTCGAATTTCAGTATAATGTGAGTAAACAGATTAAAATCAATAGCTCTACTGCACTGAGCCAAAACAAAATACGCAACTTCGTTGAATACGTCGATGTTTATTTAGATGATGAGCCGTACTATACTCAAATTCAAATTGAACATGGCCAAACTGATTTGGCCTTCTCTCCAAATTTTGTTCAATCTTTATCTGTACAATACGCACCCATTCAAACGCTACAGCTTGCTTTTCAAACCAAATATGTCTCTAGGCAATACCTCGATAACACATCGAATATATCCAGAAGTTTGGACCCTTTCACCTTTAGCAATGTTACCCTCAACTGGACCGTTCCACAAGATTTTGCGGAGGCTCTTGAGTTAGGATTCATGGTAAACAATGTGTTCAATGCGCTTTATGCCAACAATGGCTATACATTCAGTTACCAATATGGAGGTCAAACCACTACAGAGAATTTTTATTATCCGCAAGCTGGTCGTCATTTTCTACTTCGAATGAGTCTCGCATTCTAAAACTCGTATCTTCGTAGAAAATATCTCTATGAAACTTGCTACACTCCTGGCCTCCGTACTTTTAGTCCATTCGTTTTCTGCTCAGGTTATTGAAAAACCAAAAGAAATTGAACCGGTACAAGTAGAAGAAACTTTAGTGCCACCGCCAGTTGAAGTAGATGAGACTGATTTCGGTGTAGCAGGCAACGAAATAACCATTTCTGTTGAAATGATGGATCCTAAAGCTGCCTCCTTCCCAGGCGGCCCAGATTCTTTAATGGCTTACTTAGCTTCCCAAGTGGAGCTCTTTATTTTACAAGATACCAATGAAACATTCCCTTTCGGAGAGCAAGTTTTTGTTGTATTTGAGGTAGGTACTGACGGGCAAATCCTCAATCCTAAAGTAGAATTAGGTTATGACGCTTTTCTCGATTCAGCTGCCTTGCGAATTATAAGAGACATGCCAAAATGGGAGCCAGCCACAAACGAACTCGATCAACCTGTGCTTTCAACTAACCGTGTAACCGTTACGTTCGATTTATTCTTAGATGAGGATATGTCAGATTTTGAAGATTGGGAGGAAACCGACCAAAATAATTTCAAATCACATTGGGCAAGTTTTGAATTTGGCACAAGCCTCAATACAAATGGGATGTTCAGTTTTGACCCTAGTTTTGAAAATAATCCGGAATGGGAAAATGTACCTACCAAAAGTTCAGTTTTTAACCTGAATCTTTTTGCCTATAATTTCAAGCTCATCGATCAATATTTAAAGTTCTCAACAGGCTATGGTTTTAGTTTCATCAATACTGAATTCAATGCGCCTTATGTCCTACAACACACGAACAATTCAGTAAGTGCTGTCTTGGATACAACGCAGGCTTTGAAGCGCAACTCGCTATATGGCGTTTATTTTACTGTTCCGTTACTCTTTGAAATCACTAATAAAGGCAGTTTTAAAGATGCTTTTTATATGAATTTAGGTGTGGTAGCCGGTGCTCGTATCTACAGCCATCAAAGACAAACTGGAACTTATGAGAATGGCGACAAATTTGAATGGGTAACGAAGTCTAAGTTTAATTTAAACCCGTATATGCTTGATGCTGCTGTCAGACTAGGCTATGGTCACTTTGGTGTCTTTGCAAATTATGCTTTACTCAGTACCTTCAAAAAGGACATGACCGCAGCGATTTATCCTTTGCGTTTTGGGGTGTCGTTAAATATTCCACAATAAAAACCTTAGTAGGAATTAAGGGTCATTTATATTTCACTAAAGAAGAGTGCAGCTGGGTTATTTCCTGCTAACCAAGATTTTGCATCCATTCTTTTCTTGCCTTCCATTTGTAACTCCGTAACCAGTAAACTCTCATTATTTCCACAAGGGAACAAAATGCCATTGGAATGTGCCGTTGGCCCATCGTTTCTATGACAGCTGACCTCAGCTATTTCTGATTCAAATATTTTAAATTGCACCCAATCATTTTTGGTCTGGGACCACAATTTACACCAAGCTCCAGGGTACGGATTTAAGCCTCTAATTAGGTTGTGTAAATCTTGCGCGGAGTGGCTCCAATTGATGATGGTATTTTCTTTAAAAAGTTTGGGTGCAAGCGCGCTTTTCCCGTCAATGGCATGCTGTAATGTCGGCTGGATTTTACCTTCGGCCAGTTCATTGGTTGTAAGCAGCGTAAGCTGGGCTCCTGCCTCTTGAAGCAAATCGTGCAATTCACCTACATTCATATTTGGCCCAATTTCAACCTCGGTTTGCTTGAGAATGGCACCTGCGTCAATTTGTTCATTGATCAAAAAGGTTGTCACACCCGTTTTTGTTTCGCCATTGATGATGGCCCAATTGATAGGAGCCGCCCCACGGTAGGCAGGGAGCAAGCTCGCATGTAAGTTAAAGGTGCCTAGTGGTGGCAATTTCCAAACAATATCTGGTAACATCCGAAATGCGACCACCACAAATAGATCTGCGTTCCATTTGTTGAGTTGTTCAATAAACTGTTCGTCTCTGAGTTTTTCGGGTTGGGCTAATGCTAAATTTTGTTCAAGTGCATATTGCTTCACAGCACTTTGGTGCATGAGCTGTCCACGGCCCGCAGGTTTGTCGGCAACAGTAACTACACCAATAATTTCATGATGACTTCGATGGAGTTCGTCTAGAATGCGTACAGCAAATGCTGGCGTTCCCATAAAAACAATGCGCAATGACTTTTTCATACGGTTTTATTTTGCCAAGATACGTTTCTTAAATAAAGAATGGAAATGAGGCCGAGTAAGCCAAAATAGATGTATTCTACCGTCCAGATCCAAAAAATATCCAAGTTCCAAACCTTGATAAATAAGTAACAAAATAGGGCATAAACCCCTACTGTAAAAAACTCAATGAGCATCGAATGTAGTGTGTTTCCGCTTCCGTGTATGGTTTGAAAGTACACAGAAATGAAGCCAAAAACAAGAATAGATACGGCAATCAGGCGTAAAATATCAGCACTTTTTTGCACGTAGGCTTCTGCCGGATTCACCATCCGTATCATGGCTTCAGGATAAAAGACTGCGCCATGAAACGTTAACAACATAAAGCACAAAGTAAGGAATTGGATGCGTCGTTGGATAATCGGAATCTGCTCAAATTTTTTCGCGCCAAGGTACTGTGAAATATAGGTTTTAGTTGTTCCTGCAAAGCCCCATATCGGAACAAATGCTAAAAAATAAATGGATCTAATATTCTGAGAAACCGTCAAGTCAAAGGTGCCTTTTTGCTCGAGCCACGTGAAAAAAAGCGTCCAGGTTGCCAGTGCAGAAAAACCTTGTAGTAAGAGGGGGCTGCCCACCTTGAGTAATTCTTTGAGTGAGCCAAGGTGCGGTTTAAAATAAGACAGCAGTTGGTAATTTTTTCTTTCTTTTGAAAACCAAAGAAAACCAAGCATACTGAGCATACCAATGGCATCTGCCATTGTTGAAGCCAGGGCTGCCCCTTTGATGCCGAGTTCAGGAAGGCCCCACTCGCCAAAAATCAGTAAATAAGCAAGTAAAGCATTAGAACTTGCAGTTAAAACCGAGGTAACTAAGACCACCCATGATTTTCCTTCAGCCAAAAAGAAAGATTGAATGGCCAACGTAATCATGGCAAAAAACAAAGAAAAACTCCGCTGTTCAATATAAATTCCTTGTAAATGCGCAATTTGTTTTTGCTCAGAATAAGCATAGACTAAATCAGGCATCATGAAGTACAAGACAGAGAAGAGGAGCAAAGCCAATGCAATCAAAACCCAAACCGTAGTGCCAAAAACCTGCCCAATAAGCTCTTTGCGGTCTTGTCCGATACGCCTCGCAATAATAATTTGTGCACCATCGGCCATTCCTGCCAAGCACATGTATAAGGTAACGTAAAGTAAGCCAGCATTTCCAACGGCGTCAAATTCGGCAGTAGAGTGCCGTGCAATCAAGGAAGCATCGGTGAGCAATACAATAGATTGAATGAAGCCCGTGACCATCATGGGTAGGGCTACCCCAAGTATTGTCCGATAGTTGAGTGCGAGCATCAGTCGATTTGAATTACTAAACCTTTTAAATAAGCGCCTTCAGGGTGAAAAGCTTGAATGGGGTGGTCAGCAGGTTGCTGCAGTTGCTCGAGAATACGGCAAGAGCGCCCTGCCTCAATAGCAGCTGCAATAACTGTATTGGTAAAAAGTTGGGTGTCAACTACCTGAGAACAAGAAAAAGTAAAAATGAAACCTCCTGGTTTAATTTGTCGAATGGCGTGTGCATTCAATCTTTTGTAACCTTGGATGGCTTGGTGTCTTTTGTCGCGGTGTTTGGCAAAAGCTGGCGGATCCAGTACAATGATATCGTAGTCTTCGGGCAAGTCTTTCATGTAGTCCATGGCGTCGTCAACGATGGAAGCATGCTTGCTTTCAAAACCATTTAATGCTACGTTGTCGTCAGTTAAGGCAATTGCTTTTTTTGAACTATCGAGTGAATGTACCAATTCAGCATTGTTGTTCAAAGCTTGAAGACTAAAACCACCTGAATAACAAAAAGTATTGAGTACTTTTTTGCCTTGTGCGTATTTGCCGAGTAAGGCTCGGTTTTCACGTTGATCAATGAAAAAACCGGTCTTTTGGCCGTTGATCCAGTCGATGTGGTACTTCACACCATTTTCAAGTGCTAAATGCGGCACTTCTACAGCGCCATACAAATAAGCATCTTGAACTTCCTGACGCTTAGGAAGCGTGTCTGAAGATTTTGAATAAACAGCCTTGAGGTCTTTGCCCAATACCTGAACCAATGCTGCGGCGATGAGCTCAACTTGTTTGTACATCCCTATTGAATGACACTGAATAACAGCAACACCCGCATAATAATCAATAATGAGGCCTGGTAGCTGATCACCTTCGCCATGACAAAGTCTAAAGATGTTGTTGTCTGCTCTGAGTAGTCCAATTCTTTTGCGCAGCTCAAATGCATTTTGCAAACGACGCTCATAAAAAGCTTGATCAATGGTTTCATAATCAAAACTCAACATTCTGACGGCAATGGTCGCATGCTGGAAGTGCCCTATACCCAGAACTTGCTGTTTTTTTGTAGTTAAACAAACGAGGTCGCCATCTTGAAGTTCTGTCGTTTCATCTGCTATGGCGCCTGAAAAAACCCAGGGGTGTTTTCGGAGAATTGATTGCTCTTTGCCTTTGGTAATGGTCAGAAGGGGATATAACATGTGCAAAAATAGCTTGAAAAAGCGTACATTTACCAAAAATCAAGATATGGCTAACAAACGCATCCTCAAGAGAAATATCAACGAAATGGTATTTGACGTAGTTGAAGAATGTTTCTTTTTCGAAATGACCGCTCCGTCAAAATCAGACAAATCTGCTCAACTCATCGATGAAGCAGCTGATTTTCAAGATGCCATGCTTTCAAAAATCAATAAAGCTAAAGGTAAAGCTGAGTTCAGAGCAATTGCTACTGAAGTAGAAGCAAAAGCCGTTTACTTTGTTGATGCCCTCAACGGACTGAACAAATAAATCACATCTATGCTTGGCATAGATACCTTCACACTCGCACTTCTTTTGGCTGCACTCATGATCCTGCTCTGGATCACTGAGTGGATTCCAATTTACCTAACCGCTTTGTTCCCGATTTTACTCGGTGCTCCGCTGGGTTTACTCACCCCAAAAGAACTAGCGGGCTGCTATGGCGATGCCAATATATTTTTATTCTTTGGAGGTTTTGTTTTGGCGCTCGGCCTTGAAAAATGGGGCGTGCATGAGCAAATCGCTCGTCGAATTATAAAAATTGTTGGCGATCAAAAATCAAAGATACTACTTGGTTTTATCCTCAGTACTGGTCTGATATCCATGTGGATCTCCAATACGGCCACGGCACTCATGATGCTGCCAATGGCGGTTGCTGTCATTGAAGCCATGCCAGTTTCACATCGAGAATCCAGATTCAGTGCTTTGCTCATGTTGTCTGTTGCTTATGCAGCTAATATCGGCGGTGTGGGCACTTTAATAGGTTCTCCTCCTAATACCCAAATGGCCTCCATTTTAGCTGAAAACTTCCATATTCAAGTGAGTTTTCTCGATTGGATGAAAATTGGATTGCCTTTAGCCATTACACTCCTTCTTATCATGTACCTTTTGTTTCACTATTTGCTTGGAGCTGAGCGCAAGGATGTTCACGATTTACATTTCCACACTTTACCGTGGTCAAAACCGCAAAAACGGGTCCTTTGGATATTTTCTGTGGTGGCGATACTCTGGATTTTTAGAGAGCCCATCGTTGCCTGGACCGGTATTCCGTATCGGGATGAAAACGCGGCAATTTTAGGAGCGCTAGCGCTGTTCTTGCTGCCTAATGGCGATGATAAGCAAACACTTTTAAAATGGTCGGACACTGAAAAACTTCCTTGGGGTATCCTGTTGTTATTCGGCGGAGGTTTAGCGATGGCAGCCATCCTCGAGAAAAATGGTATTCTTAAAAGTTTATCTGCTTATTTCAATTTTGCCGACGGGATCAATCCAATCATTTTGATTTTCATACTCACAGCGCTGGCCATTTTTATTTCTGAAGTGCTATCCAATTTGGCGATGGTAACCGTTTTTATCCCAATAGTTGGTGTATTTGCCGAACAGACGCAGACGCCACTTTTTCCGTTGGCGATGGCCTTGACTTTAGGTGCTAGTTTAGCGTTTATGATGCCTGTAGGCACGCCGCCAAATGCTATTGTATTTGGTTCAGGATATTTAAAAATCAAACAAATGGTCCGCATTGGGTTTATTTTAAATATCATAAGTCTGCTATTGATTGGTCTTTTTATAGTTTTGTTACAATAATTGAAACAATATTATTATTTTTCCTAGCTAAACCAATTATATGCTTACTATAGAACGCTTGTTTGATGTCCCAAGACATCAGCTAAAAAATTATCCGAATACCAATATGTTTGTCACAAAAACAGCAGGTATTTGGGTTCCGATGTCTACCGCCGATTTTTTAGATGCTGCTATGCAGGTTTCGCGAGGTTTGATGGCGCTTGGTGTACAGGCGGGTGATCGCGTAGCTGTAGCAAGTAATAATCGCGTAGAATGGAACATACTTGACATCGCAGTGCAGCAGGCCGGTGCCATATTGGTTCCGCTTTATCCAAATATCTCTGAATCGGATTATCGATTTATATTAAATGATGCAGGTGTAGAAATTTGCGTGGTTTCCAATCAAGAGTTAGTGGATAAAATCACGCATATCAAGGCTGAAGTACCAACTTTAAAGCATCTGTTTTCCTTTGATCAAGTGCCAAATTGCACGCATTGGTCAGAAATTGAAGCAAATGAAGGTAGTGTTGAAGTGGCTGCTGTTGAGGAGCGCATGAAGGAGGTAAAGGCTGCTGATTTAGCGACCATTATTTATACTTCTGGCACTACAGGTAATCCAAAAGGCGTCATGTTATCTCATTCGAATATTTTATCAACGGTTGGGGCCTGTATAGATCCAATCCCTGCAGATAAGAATTCAAAAGTTTTGAGCTTCTTACCAGTTTGTCATATCTACGAGCGCATGCTTCATTATTTGTATATGTACATTGGTTGCTCCATACATTTTGCTGAATCGATGGATACTATCGGTGACAACATTCGCGAAGTGAAACCCGATGTATTTTCTGCAGTGCCAAGGCTCATTGAGAAAGTATTTGATAAAATCATGGCTAAAGGCGAAGAGCTTACCGGAGTTAAAAAAGCACTTTTTTATTGGGCAGTAAGCGTAGCCGAAGAATACGATGTGATTGGTAAGTCACCAATTTATAAGATCAAGTTAGGAATCGCTCGCAAACTTATTTTTTCTAAGTGGCAAGAAGCACTTGGTGGGAATGTCAAGGCAATTGCCTCTGGATCAGCCGCCTTACAGCCAAGACTCGCTAGAATATTTTTGGCTGCAGATATTCCAATTCTAGAAGGATACGGTCTTACTGAAACATCGCCAGTGGTTACCGTCAATAATTTCAATACGGGTATCAGAATTGGTTCTGTTGGGCCGCTTGTTGACAAGGTACAAGTTAAAATTGCTCCTGACGGTGAGATTCTTGTAAAAGGACCTAATGTAATGATGGGTTATTACAAGAACGAAGAAGCCACGAAAGAAGTATTTGATGCTGAGGGTTGGTTTTGCACAGGTGATATCGGAGAATTTCAAGAAGGAAAATTCTTGCGCATTACTGATCGTAAAAAGGAAATATTTAAGACTTCTGGTGGTAAGTACATTGTACCACAAGCCATGGAAAACAGGCTCAAGCAATCTCGCTTTATTGAACAAGCGATGGTGATAGGAGAAGGAGAAAAATTCCCTGCCGTTATGATTGTGCCTAATTTCGCATTTGTAAAGGAATGGGCGAAGCGTCATCAGGCCAATTTTGATGAGCATAGCAATGCAGACATCATTTCTCAAGAAATCTTGATTCAGCGCATTCAAAGAGAGCTCGATGAGATTAATAAAGAATATGGTTCTTGGGAACAACTGAAGCAGTTCAGACTCTTGCCAAATGAATTTAGTATTGAAGGCGGAGAACTGACACCAACCCTTAAATTCAAACGCAAGAAAATTCTAGAAAAATACCAAGATGTATACAAGCAGATTTACCCTGCTTAAACTCGTTTGAAAGATATAAAAAAAGCCGGCTGAAAAGCCGGCTTTTTTTATAAGTGTTTGGTTAGCTTAGTGCTTTCCTGAAGAACAGCAAGACTTCTGAGTTGTACTAGAAGAAGAGCAACCAGATTTTTGTGTTTGGCTAGAAGAAGAGCAGCAGCTACCGCCTTTTTTCTTCTTTTTGCGCTTGTCGTCGTCTTTTTTAGAGATTTCAATTCCGTTTACAGCTGCATAAGCTGTAGTTGCCATAGATCCTACAAAAGTAGTAAGGGCGATTGCTACAAATACTTTTTTCATGGTGTGTTTTTTTATAAAATTACAAATTAATTCAAACTTCCAAGCTTGGTGAGTTTGGCTTTTACTTTTTGATTGAGTTGCACATCAATTTTCGTGCCCAAAGGTAAAAATAAGTCTACACGAGAACCAAATTTAATAAAGCCAAATTCGGCTCCTTGTTGTGCGTTATCGCCTTCTTGTGCATAATAACAAATTCTTCGGGCGAGGGCCCCAGCAATTTGTCTGAATAAAATTTCTTGTCCGTTAGCGTGTTTAACTACACAAGTGCTGCGTTCGTTGTCTGTGCTGCTCTTCGGATGCCAAGCGACTAAAAACATGCCAGGATGGTACTTTGTATAACTCACCGTTCCTGAAATTGGGTAATAGTTCGCATGAACGTTGAGCGGCGACATAAAAATAGAAACTTGAAGGCGCTTGTCTTTGAAATATTCAGTTTCTTCTACTTCTTCAATCACAACTACTTTGCCGTCAGCTGGACACATGATGTCAAGGGCTGCACCTGTACAGGTTCTGCTCGGAATTCTAAAAAACTGAACCACCAAATAAAGCAGCACGAAAAAACCTAGTTCAAGAAATAGAAACAGGCCAAAAAGTGCTTCGAAAAGTAGGTAGTAATTGAGTGCACTAAGGCCAAGGAACAGTCCGAAACTGCCAAGCATTATGGAACGCCCTTCTCTGTGAAATGTCATCATCGCCAATAAAGATATATAATGGACCAACAATAAAAAAATGGAATAGCAAATAAGGCAGCGTCAAAACGATCGAGTACTCCGCCGTGACCGGGTAGGATAGTCCCGCTGTCTTTAATACCTAGACTACGTTTGAACAAGGATTCAAGAAGGTCTCCGAAAATAGCACAAGGCGCAATAATTACAGCGGAAATGACCCAGAATAAAATTTCACCTTGGTTAATGTAGGCACCAATAATAAAGCCCAAGAGCACCGTAAAAAACAAACCTCCGATGGTACCTTCCCAGGTTTTTTTGGGAGAAATGCGCTCAAAAAGTTTGTGTTTTCCTAGCTTTCTTCCGGTAAAATAGGCAAAGGAATCATTGGTCCAAATCAAAAGAAACATCCCGAGTACTTTGGGAAGCGTTGAGGTGTCTCTGACGTGTAAGTCGATGCTGAGGTAAAAAGGTACCACCACGTAAATGATCCCAAACACCAGCACTGAAATGTTGAGTAAGGGATGTTCGTGCTTGGCCCAGAGTTCATTCAAGATAAGTGTAAAGAACAAGGGGAAAATTAACGTGAGCGATATGACTGAATACCATTCAAAGCTAATCCCTACTAAAAGCACATAGATAAATATGCCAATGAAGAGTCCTATTTCTTTGGATACTTCGACAATTTCATGATTTTTGAAAAAACGGTAAAACTCCCAGAGGCCTACCACCATGAAAAATGAAAAGACAAGTGCAAAGATGTAGGGGTTCCAGAGCATAGAGCCAATCACCACCACCCCAAAGATGCTGCCTGTTATGATTCTTTGCCCAAGATTGCCCAACATAGTTTAAGATGCGGTTTCATCTGAATTTGCGTCGGCGTTTCCTGCTGGGTTTTCTGCCGAAGTTTCTGCCGTCACTTCAGGTTGCGTTTGCTCTGGTTCAGGATCCCAAGGACGCTTCCCAAAAACATCCTCGAGGTCTTCTTTAAAGATTACCTCTGATGTTAAGAGACGACCAGCTACTTGTTCAAGTTGTTCTTTGTGTTCGCCGAGTAATTGCAATGCTCTTTGATATTGGCTTTCGATGAGTTTGCTCACTTCTTCATCGATGATTTTTGCGGTATCATCAGAATAAGGTTTGGTAAATGCATCACGGCCTTGAGAATCATAGTAAGAGATGTTACCAACGCGTTCGTTCAGACCATAGATTGAAATCATGGCATAAGCTTGTTTGGTTACACGCTCGAGGTCTGATAGTGCTCCGGTTGAAATTTTATTGAAAATCAATTGCTCTGCAGCTCTACCACCCAACGTTGCACACATGTCGTCGAGGAGTTGTTCAGTGGTGGTGATGCTGCGCTCTTCTGGCAAATACCATGCTGCACCCAAAGATTGTCCGCGCGGAACAATGGTTACTTTCACCAAAGGGTTGGCATATTGTAATAGCCAAGAAACAGAAGCATGACCAGCTTCGTGGAAGGCAATCGTTTTCTTTTCTTCTGGAGTAATAATTTTATTCTTCTTTTCAAGACCACCAATAATGCGATCGACGGCATCAAGGAAGTCTTGCTTTTCAACGTGCTTCTTGTTATGACGTGCGGCAATAAGTGCGGCTTCGTTACACAAATTAGCGATATCGGCCCCAGAGAAACCAGGCGTTTGCTTGGCAAGGAAATCGACGTCAATTTCTGTAGAAAGTTTAATAGGCTTGAGGTGGACACCAAAGATTTCTTTACGCTCATTGAGGTCAGGCATGTCGACATAAATTTGACGATCAAAACGACCTGCACGCATTAGGGCGCTATCTAGGACGTCAGCACGGTTGGTAGCCGCCAAAATAATGACCCCAGAGTTGGTGCCAAAACCATCCATTTCTGTTAAAAGTTGATTGAGCGTGTTTTCGCGTTCGTCGTTGGTATTGAAACCATTGTTTTTACCGCGTGCCCTACCGATGGCATCAATTTCATCAATGAAAATAATGGAAGGTGCTTTTTCTTTGGCCTGTCTAAAGAGGTCTCGGACACGAGAGGCTCCTACACCAACAAACATTTCAACGAAATCTGAACCAGACAGTGAGAAGAATGGTACTTTGGCTTCTCCGGCAACAGCCTTAGCTAAAAGGGTTTTACCAGTTCCTGGAGGGCCGACTAAAAGCGCACCTTTTGGAATTTTTGCACCTAGTTCTGTGTATTTTTTAGGGTTTTTAAGAAACTCGACAATTTCTACAATTTCCTCTTTTGCACCTTGAAGTCCTGCAACATCTTTGAAAGTAACGTTGGTGCTTTTGCCTTTTTCATAGACCTGAGCACGAGATTTACCGATATTGAAGATTTGGCCGCCACCACCGCCAGCACCCCCACCGCCAGACATTCTGCGCATGACAAACATCCAGATCAAGACGATAATTCCGAAAGGAAGGAGGTAGCCTAAGATTTGGGCAATCCAGTTAGTTTCAATGACGTTTTCGTAGTCGCTGTATTTGCGGTCATCGAGCGCTTTTTCAAAGTTGGCATGGTTGCCAATGTTCTCGAGTTCAAAAACCAAGCGGTTTAAGTCAGCTTTCTTACCGTTTACAACTTTGCGCATGTTCGGAAAATCGAGCTTTTTGTGCGTGTTGATGTACTGAACACCTTCTTTGCGCAATTGGAAACGCGCGGAACTTTGGTTAACAATTTTGATGTTCTTGACACCTTTAGCCTCGACCAACTCTAATAAAGATTCTTTGTATTTGATGGTCGTGCTGGTTTCGCTATTGACATAAAGATGCGTGCTCACGAGTAAAATCACGAACGCAACATAAATCCAATAAACGGATAGCGGGTTTTTTCTTTTTTCTTCTGACATAAGGAGAGGTCTTAAATATTTGGAACATCCGTTCTTTTGGCATCGGCCCAGAGGTCTTCGATGTCATAAAACGAGCGCGCATCTTTGTAAAAGATATGACAAACCACATCAATGTAATCTAATAAAATCCATTCGGAGTTAGATTTTCCTTCGGTGCGCCATGGTTTTTCTTTGAGTTCTTTTCTGGTATTGCGCTGAACCGAGTTGGCGATACCATCTACTTGGGTGCTAGATTCACCGCTACAAACCACAAAGAATTCGCAGACTGCGCTGTCTAACTCTCTGAGATCAAGAATGGTAATGTCCTGTGCTTTATTGTTTTGCATTCCTTCAATGATTGCATCCAAAAGGAGTTCTGAAGGGCTTGATTTTTTCTTTTTTGCCATGTATGTCTTTCTAGTACAAAACTAACTGATAAATTTGAACCGACAGACTTCAAGCATGACCAAATTAGGATCAGAAATACATCATTTATCGGTAGTAGACTCTACGAACAATTATGCTGCCAAACTTATTTCCGATGGCCAGATGCAAAATGGGTCGGTAATTATGGCAGACTTTCAGACCAATGGTCGGGGTCAACGCGGTCATACATGGCAGTCTGTCAGTCAAGATAACTTGTTGTTTTCGCTCGCTTTTCAGCCCCTTTCTATTGCCGTAGATCAACAAATTCGTATCAATTGGTATACTGCCCTTATTTGGATAAAATGCTTCAAACGCTTTTCCATTGACGCACAAATTAAGTGGCCAAATGACATTTTTGTTGGTACACAAAAGTTAGGCGGAATTTTAATCGAGCAGCAAATTCAAGGGTCCACAATAGCTTGGTCTGTTGTAGGTTGCGGCATCAATGTAAACGCCGCCCCAGCTTTACCAAATGCAATTAGCATGTTTGAATTGACAAAGGTTCGCTTTCAGCCAAAGACAGTTCTCAAGGAATTTTTGGATTTATATAACGGTCAAATTCAGCTGCTATACGGTGACTTTCAAGAACTCAAAGTTGCTTTTGAAACAGAACTGTTTGGAAAAGACACTATTCAAGAATTTATCGATGCACAGCAACAAGCTTGGCCTGCTAAAATTATCGGGGTAGATGAGCAGGGTAAATTACTCCTTGAAAAAAACAAAGTTGTTCAGGCCTATGACCTTCAGCAAGTCAGACTCGTTCTGCCAGCGTAAATATTAGCAAGCAATTAAAAATTATTGGAGGGCTGCACTTAAATTAACTGCCATTTCTTGCAATAGTTTTTGCAAAGGTTTTTCAATTAACATTTTAAGCATCATGTTGACATCGGCATTGATCTCGATGTGTCCGGTCGTAAGGCCTTCGTTGGTATTGAAGAAAATCTGAAGATCGAACGGAAAAGGATTTGACTTGCTTCCTTTAAATTGCATGCAACTGTCTGAGCAAGCGGCTTTCTCTAGCGTTAGCTGAAAATTACCGGCAGCTTTGAAGCTAAAACCAGTTTCATTTGATTGAAAATCAGAGGTCTGGGCTTTAGGGAGTAGGTGTTCAAAATTGGCGCAATCTGAGAGATACGCTTGTACTTTTTCAAGATGAGCCGCAAAGGAAAATACCTGACTTTTAATCTTGACCATGATTTATGCTTGCTTCCAAGTGCTTGGGTTGTTGCGCCAAGCTTGAAGTGTGGCGTTGTCGGCCTCAGTTACATAGTTTGTATTGGTAGCCACTTCAATGAGTGTTCCGTAGTCTGTGAGGGTAGTAAAAGGGCATTTTGCCGCTTCAAATTGTTGGTCAGCAAGGGCAAAACCATAAGAGAAAATGGCAACCAAACCTTTGACATCAAGACCGCCTTGGCGTAAGGCATCAACTGCCTTAAGGCTGCTGCCGCCGGTAGAAATGAGGTCTTCAATGACCACAACGCGTTGTCCAGCTTCATAGGCGCCTTCGATGAGGTTTTCCATGCCGTGTCCTTTGGCACTGCTGCGCACATAAATAAAAGGTAAGCCGAGTTCTTGAGCAATCAAGGCGCCCTGAGCGATACCGCCTGTGGCTACACCTGCAATGACATCTGGTTTGCCAAAATGATCGAGGATCGTTTGAGCGTATCCCTGACGAATGAAAGTGCGCACCTCAGGAAAACTCAAGGTAATGCGGTTATCGCAATAAATTGGAGATTTCCAGCCCGAAGCCCAAGTGAAGGGATTTTCAGGTTGTAAGCGTACTGCTTTTGTTTTGAGTAGCAATTCAGCTACCTTTATGCTCAGATCTTTATTCACTTTCATGCCGCAAAAATACAAAGTTTTCCTCGATAAAAATTGGATTCTATTTACAGATTCTGCTCCTTCTTCAAATGAAAGCGCGCAAGAAATCGCCCAAAATGAGCTAGACGAAATCCTTGATTTTAAAGCATTGGAAGTGCTTTTTGCTCAAAAAGGCTCGCTTATTTGTCAAGTCGAAGAACCAATGGAGGCCCTGCGTTTATTTTTCAAGAACTTCAAATTTGTGCGCACCGCAGGTGCTTTGGTAAAACAAGTGAACGCTGACTCCTATCTTTGGATGCGACGTTTTGATCACCTCGACTTACCCAAAGGAAAAATCGAAAAAGGGGAAAATGAATTACAAGCAGCATTTCGCGAAGTTCAGGAGGAAACCGGCTTGAATGGCGAATTGCTATTTGAGCGAGATTTAGGGCAAACCTATCATGTGTATGAAATGAAAGGAAAATCCTACTTAAAAGAAAATCATTGGTTTGCTTTGAATTATACCGGAGAAACAAACATTGCTCCACAAACCGAAGAAGGCATCGAATCGGTCTTTTGGCTCGAAGAAAGCAGCTGGAAATCGCGGCTAGACGAATGTTATGAGGGTTTAAAAGAGTTGCTGCAAAGCACTTGCTAAAATTGTGTTAATTTTAGGCCTTCACAGTTTTGAATTACTTAATATTGTTATTCAAAATGTTTGTTTATTTGTTATCAAAACCCTTGAATCATGAAATATCTACACCTGTCTTTTTTCCTAGTAATTAGTTCAGTTTTCTTTGCGCAAGCACAACCAAAAACCAAAAAAGAGGCGCAACCACCATTGAAGTTCACGGTCTTAGAAATTGAAAGACAAAATATTCCATATGGTTCAGAAGATCTTTTTGTTTTTGAATTCAAAAACACTTCTAAAAAAGCAGCAGTGATCACGAATGTTCAGACCAGCTGTGGTTGTACGGCTGCTGAGCGTCCTGAAACACCAATCCGTAAAGGAAAAAAAGGAGTCATTAAAGTTCATTACGATACCAAAAGAGTAGGTGGGTTTACTAAAACCATAACCGTATTTTCAAATGTGGGTGATCCAATTGTCTTGACGATCAAAGGCAGTGTGCTTTCTCCTTCTGATTCTCCGGTTACCAACTAAACGCTGCTTGCGCTAGCGCCTAGATATTTGCTATCTTTGCACTTTTACAAGCAGAGTCATGGAGATTGCAAAAAACTACGAGCCGCAACTTGCGCAAGAAAAATGGTATCAACACTGGATTGAAAAAGGGTATTTTCATTCAAGCCCGGATCACCGTGAGCCATACACAGTAGTTATTCCACCGCCCAATGTAACCGGTGTGTTGCACATGGGCCATATGCTCAATAATACCATTCAAGATGTGTTGGTTCGCCGTGCAAGAATGCTCGGAAAAAATGCATGTTGGGTACCAGGCACCGACCACGCTTCTATTGCCACAGAAGCAAAAGTTGTTCAGAAATTAAAGGCCGAAGGCATCTCTAAATCTGACCTCACCCGCGAAGAATTTCTTGCCCATGCTTTTGAATGGAAAGAAAAGCATGGCGGCATTATCCTTGAGCAACTCAAGCGTCTTGGTGCTTCTTGTGATTGGGAACGCACGCATTTCACCATGGATCCTGAGTACTCTGAATCTGTGATCAAAGTATTCATTGACCTCTATCAAAAAGGTAAAATTTACCGTGGTATCCGCATGGTCAATTGGGATCCAGAAGCCCTTACCGCACTCTCTGATGAAGAAGTAAACTACAAAGAGGTCAACTCAAAGCTCTTTTACGTTCGCTATAAAATTGTAGGTGAGCAAGATCAATTCTTAACTATTGCCACAACCAGACCAGAAACCATTCTTGGTGACACCGCTATTTGCGTGCACCCTGAAGACGAGCGCTATCAAAAACTCATTGGTAAAACGGTTCTTGTACCTATCATCAACCGTGAAATCCCAGTCATTGCCGATACCTATGTTGACAAAGAATTTGGTACCGGTTGTTTGAAAGTTACACCTGCTCACGATACCAATGACTACGAACTTGGTCAAAAACACAACTTACCAAGTATTGACCTTTTCAATGACAACGGCACACTCAATGACAACGGAGCCCATTACGCTGGCAAAGACCGTTTTGAAGTGCGTCGAGAAATCGAAAAAGAACTCCACGATAAAGGATATTTAGTCAAAACTGAAGACATCATCAATAAGGTTGGTTTTTCTGAGCGCACCAACGCGGTCATTGAACCAAAATTATCATTACAGTGGTTTGTCTCGATGAAAGAGTTGGCTCAGCCCGCCCTTGACAACGTTATGAATGGCAACATTCAGTTCCACCCTGAGAAATTCAAAAACACGTATCGCCACTGGATGGAAAACGTCAAAGATTGGTGTATTTCCAGACAACTATGGTGGGGACACCGAATTCCGGCATGGTATTACAGCAATTTGCCTGCTGATTTCGTTGTGGCCACTACTCAAGAAGAAGCTCTAAAGCTTGCTTCGGAAAAAGCGGGCCGAGAAATCACAGCTTCAGAATTACGCCAAGACGAAGATGTGCTAGACACTTGGTTTTCAAGTTGGTTGTGGCCAATTTCGGTTTTCAACGGCCTGACCCAACCCAATAATCCTGAAATTAATTACTATTATCCAACCAATGACCTCGTTACCGCCCCTGAAATCATGTTTTTCTGGGTAGCGCGCATGATTATTGCTGGCTATGAATACCTCGGTGACCTTCCTTTTAAGAATGTCTATTATACCGGAATTGTCCGCGATAAATTAGGCCGCAAAATGTCTAAATCATTAGGCAATTCACCGGACCCAATTGAGCTCATTGAAAAATTTGGTGCTGATGGCGTTCGCGTAGGTATCCTCATTTCTTCTCCTGCCGGAAACGATCTTCCGTTTGACAGCTCACAATGTGAACAAGGCCGAAACTTTACCAATAAAATTTGGAATGCATACCGCCTCGTTTCTTCATGGGAAGTACACGATATCGAACAACCCATCTCTAGTAAAATAGCCATTGAATGGTTTGAAAACCGCTTCAATCAGGTACTTACTGAAATCAATGATCAATTTGATAAATTCCGTATTTCAGAAGCCTTAATGGCCACTTACAAGTTAGTATGGGACGATTTCTGTTCTTGGTACCTTGAAATGATTAAGCCAGGTTATGAACAGCCTATTGATCAACAAACACTCAATAGCACTTTAGCTTTCTTTGAGAAATTGCTCAAAATCTTGCATCCATTTACACCGTTTGTAGCTGAAGAGCTTTATCATGCACTCAAAGAACGCGAAGCCGGAGACGACATCGTTATTGCTGCTTGGCCAGCAGTTCAGGCAGTTCAAGAAGCGCCATTAAAACGCTTTGCATACAACGAAAAGGTCATCGCAAACATTCGCAACATCCGCAAGCAAAACAACATCGCCACTAAAGTCAAACTAGAACTTTTCATCAAGGCCGATGCTGCACTAGCTACTGAGGCAGATAGCGTTATTGTCAAGATGGGTAACTTATCAGTGCTGGCTTATGTTCAGGAAAAAGTTGCACAAGCTAATAGTTTTATCGTGGACGGTATTGAATTTTATGTGCCATTTGGAGAGGCTATTGATCTTGATGCTGAAAAAGAAAAGATTCAAGAAGAACTCGAGTATACCAAAGGTTTCCTAAAAAGTGTTCAAGGAAAATTATCCAATGAAAAATTTGTATCAGGTGCGCCAGATCAGGTGGTAGCTAACGAGCGCAAAAAAGAAGCGGATGCCCTTCATAAAATTGGTTTGCTTGAGGCAAAATTAAAAGAGCTTTAATTTTTTGTATTGAATCAAATAAACCGGAAGTCCACCCTACGGTTTTTTTGCTTGCCCTTTTCATTGTCGTTGTTGTCAACGGGCTCTGCTTCGCCTTTAAACTGAATCTCAACGCGGTCTTTTGGCAGTCCATGCTGTTCAAAAAAGTTGAGTAATGCCTTAGCCCTGCGCGCCGATAAATCTAGGTTGTATACATCACTGCCGTCAGCATCAGTGTGCCCGGTTATCTGAATTCTTAGATCAGAATGGCTCTTGACCATCCTGATTAATTCTTTTAAATAACTTTCGTATTCAGGTCGAATAAGCGCCTTGTCGTAGTCAAAATAAATAGGCTGAAATTCAAAGAGCTGCAATTCCTGTTTGCGAATATTCGGAGCTGAAACCCCATCTTTTAATTCCTGTTCAAATCTTTGCAACCACTCTTTGGGTAGGTAGGCTGTTTTGTCCTTGCTGATTTCACCTTTGCTTTGATACAAAATGAGTCTGTAATTACCTCTATCTGAGGGCCCTTCTAAATACCCGGTCTGAGTATTGTAATTGAGTGAATAATTATATGGCGTTAAAGCAAATTCAGGATTATAAAACCAAGTTGCTTTGAGCGTGGTCAAATCCAATTGTCCGTCTTTAAATTTTCCAACGATCGGATACACTGCGGCGCCTTTATCGTGTTCAATTCTGATTTGCCCATCCACAAAACCATTGGCAATATAAATATCGAGGTAAACAGGTAACATTTCCTTTTTTGGACTTTCGGCAGTGGTAAAAAGCATGCCCTGCCAAAAACCTGTCATTTTCTGCCCAAAAGCAAAAAATGAAAGCCAGAATAATGGTAAAAGATAGCTGCGCATAGCTTACTTATTCGTTAGTTTCTGAAATTTGTTCCATCCTAAAGGAAGAAGTCATTCATTTTTTATTTTCCTTGCATTCGAACCAAGATGATTTTAGCTTGTTTTTTAACTAGGATCACAAAATAAAATGATCTTTTTTACTTTAAATTGAACGTATGAAATGGATTCTTATTTTTTCAAGTTTTTTAATCATGAGCATGATGCCAGCAGAACAACAAACCATCTATCAGTTCAAAGTCAAAGACATTGACGGGAAAACCTTTGATTTTGCCACGCTTAAAGGCAAAAAAATCATGATAGTCAATACCGCATCTAAGTGCGGTTTAACGCCGCAATACGAGCAATTAGAGGCCTTATACGACAAATACAAAAACAAGAATTTTGTCATTGTAGGTTTTCCAGCCAACGATTTCATGAGTCAGGAGCCAGGTTCAGACAAAGAAATCGCTCAGTTTTGCCAGTTGAATTATGGGGTGAGCTTTCCAATGATGTCAAAAATTTCTGTGAAAGGAAAAGATATGCATCCTGTGTATCATTTTTTAACAGAAAAAGCTAAAAATGGCTTAGAAGACAACAAAGTAGAATGGAATTTCCAGAAGTATCTCATCGATGAAAAAGGACATTTAGTTCGCGTTGTTTCACCTCGTATTTTACCCAATGATCAAAGTATTATCGCTTGGATTGAAAAGTAACGAGCATCGTTGAAATATTGTTGATAAGTTCAGCCTTTTAGGCCTTGCTAAAGCCCCTATTTCGAGGGGCTTTTTTTTATTTTTGTTAACACGAGTTTAAAGAAATAAATCAAACCAAAGCAAAATGGCTGAAGACGAAAGAAGAGATAATTATTCGGCGGATAATATTCAAGTATTAGAAGGTTTAGAAGCAGTGCGTAAGCGCCCTGCGATGTACATCGGAGATGTCGGCATCAAAGGTTTACACCACTTAGTATACGAGGTTGTAGATAACTCCATCGATGAAGCCTTAGCAGGTTACTGTAATACGATCAATGTCTTTATCAACGAAGACAACTCCATTACTGTCACAGACAACGGTCGTGGTATTCCGACGGCCATGCACACCAAAGAAAAGAAGTCTGCATTAGAAGTCGTTATGACTGTTCTTCACGCAGGTGGTAAATTTGACAAAGACACTTATAAAGTTTCTGGTGGTTTGCACGGTGTGGGTGTGTCTTGTGTGAACGCGTTGTCTATTCACATGCACACAGTGGTGCATCGCGAAGGTAAAATTTTCGAGCAAGAATATTCTATTGGTAAACCACTTTACGCAGTTCGCGAAATCGGTACCTCAGACAAAACCGGTACTATCCAGACTTTTAAGCCTGATCATACCATCTTTGAATCTACAGAATACAACTTTGATACGCTTGCAGCACGCATGCGCGAATTGGCATTCTTGAACAAAGGTATCACCATTACCCTCACCGACAAGCGTCAGCTCGATGACAACGGTGATCCTGTATCAACTACTTATCATTCAGAAGGCGGTCTTAAAGAATTTGCGGCTTACCTCGATCGCAATCGCGAAGCGCTTATTTCCGATGTCATCTATTTTGAAGGAGAGCGCGAAGGCATTCCAGTAGAAGTTGCCATGACCTACAATACTTCTTACACAGAAAATATTCAGGCCTACGTCAATAACATCAATACACACGAAGGAGGAACGCACCTTTCTGGTTTCAGAAGAGGTTTGACCAACACGCTTAAAAAATACGCCACAGACTCAGGTATGTTGGCCAAAGAAAAAATTGAAATTGATGGCGATGACTTCCGTGAAGGTCTTACAGCTGTGGTTTCAGTAAAAGTACAAGAGCCACAATTTGAAGGACAAACCAAAACGAAACTCGGAAACAGAGAAGTTACTGCTCCAGTAAGCCAGGCCGTATCTGAAATGCTTTCGGCCTACCTCGAAGAGCATCCAGCTGAGGCTAAAATCATCGTTGAGAAAGTGATCCTTGCTGCTCGTGCTAGACACGCTGCTCGCAAAGCACGTGAAATGGTTCAGCGCAAAAACGTGCTTACCGGTTCAGGCCTACCTGGAAAATTAGCTGACTGCTCTGAAAAAGACCCAGCGGCTTGTGAGGTTTACTTCGTCGAGGGAGACTCCGCAGGTGGTACGGCTAAACAAGGTCGTGACCGCCATTTCCAAGCTATTATGCCTTTGCGTGGTAAAATCCTCAACGTAGAGAAGGCCATGCAACACAAAATATTCGAGAACGAAGAAATCAAGAATATTTATACAGCCTTGGGTGTGCGCATCGGAACCGAAGAAGATTCTAAAGCATTGAACCTTGAAAAATTGCGCTACCACAAGATCATCATCATGTGTGATGCCGACGTCGATGGTTCGCATATCGAAACCCTCATCTTGACCTTCTTCTTCCGCTACATGAAAGAGCTCATCGAGAAAGGGTATATCTATATCGCAACGCCACCGCTCTATCAAGTAAAGAAAGGTACTAAATCTGTTTATGCTTGGAACGAAGACATGCGCGATCGCTTAATTCAAGAATTGAAAGGTGGCGGAAGTGAATCTTCAGTCAACGTTCAACGATATAAGGGTCTTGGTGAGATGAACGCAGAGCAACTTTGGGAAACAACCATGAACCCAGAGAGCCGCACTTTGCGTCAGGTTACCATTGAAAATGCAGCAGAATGCGATCAAATATTCTCCATGCTTATGGGTGATGACGTACCACCGCGCCGTGAATTCATTGAAAAGAATGCAAAATATGCAAAAATTGATGCTTAAAAGCAGTTTCAATAAGCTTCAAAAACCGGGAATCCTATGGATCATCCCGGTTTTTTTTATGCTCTTTTTAGCGTTTAAAAACGTTAGTGTTTCAGATCGACACTGTTTGGCCTGCCCATCTTTGCATTCTGGTGAAATAATCCTCTCACACACTGCTTATTACTTTTCTTATAACGAAGAACACGAGCAAGCAAATTGGGTAGCCTATTTGCTCACCAAAACGCACTTGGGTTCAGGTGTAGAGCGTTCGGATCGTTTTATGGAAGATCCGATCGTGAGTACGGGTACCGCTACCAACGCTGATTATGCAAAAAGTGGTTATGATCGCGGTCATTTGGCTCCTGCTGCTGACATGAGTTGGTCTGAAACTGTCATGCAAGAATCTTTTTATTATTCCAACATGAGCCCGCAGTTGCCTGGGTTTAATCGCGGTATATGGAAGCGCCTTGAAGAACAAGTTCGTAGTTGGGCTGAGTTTTATGATTCTATTTATGTTGTTACTGGACCTGTTTTAAGCTCAGAGCTGCCTAAAATTGGCCCAAACCAGGTAAGTATACCAAAATACTATTTCAAAGCGCTCATATCAATTAAAGCGAAGAAAGGCATAGCCTTTTTAATGCCAAATAATAAATCTGATTTAACAATTTTGGAATTTGCCATGAGTATAGATCAACTTGAAAAGATGTTAGACCGAGATTTATTCCATGCACTGCCAGATCCACTCGAACAGCAACTTGAGTCTGTTCAGCATTCAATGCCATGAATCATTTTTAACTTTTGGCCATAAAAAAAACCGCTACATGAGCGGTTTTTGTATCATTTTAAAGCGTTGTAGCTTAGTGAATCTCGTTTGCGTAGGCTGCTGCATCTAGCAGTCCGTCGAATTCTGAGGCATCAGAAACACGAACTTTAACCATCCAACCAGCTCCGTAAGGATCTGAGTTTACCAATTCTGGGCTAGATTCAAGTGCTTCGTTGAATTCGATGATTTCACCAGCCATTGGCAAGAATAAATCAGAAACTGTTTTTACGGCCTCAACGCTGCCAAATACTTCTTCTTGAGCAAGAGTTTCACCAACAGTTTCAATTTCAACGTAAACGATGTCACCTAATTCGCTTTGTGCAAATTCTGTGATACCAATTGTAGCGATATCTCCTTCTAATTTAACCCATTCGTGGTCTTTGGTGTACTTAAGTTCTGCTGGAATATTCATGTGCTTTTGATTTCTTACAAATGTAAACATTTTGTGCAAAAGCGCCTCATTTCAGTGCTTTTCTTTGCAGAACAGAATGCTTAACTTTGCAACATGACCGCAGAACAATACAAAGAGCTTCAAAAAAGACTTTCCACCATTCAAGCATTTTTAAAAATTGAAGAAAAGCGCTTGCAACTCAAGGAGGAGGAGCTCAAAACTCAAGATCCATCCTTTTGGGACGACCCCAAGAAGGCCGAGGAAAAGATGAAGCACATACGCGGTCTTAAATATTGGGTAGAAACTTTTGACAAAACAGCCACAGCGGTTGCCGACCTTGAAATATTAATGGAATTTGTGCGTGAAGGCATGGCTGAAGAGTCAGAACTTGACGCCCAACATAAATCATTACTAGCAGAAATAGAAGAACTTGAGCTGAAAAACATGCTTTCTAATGAAGAAGACGGTTTGTCTGCTGTTTTGCAAATTACTGCCGGAGCAGGTGGTACAGAAAGCTGTGACTGGGCTAGTATGCTCATGCGCATGTACCTGATGTGGGGTCAAAAACGCGGTTATAAAATTACAGAACTCAACTTTCAAGAAGGCGATGTAGCTGGTGTCAAAACCGTTACACTTGAATTCGAAGGAGATTTTGCATTTGGTTATTTAAAAGGAGAAAACGGGGTACACCGCCTTGTTCGTATTTCACCTTTTGATTCCAACGCCAAAAGACACACCAGTTTTGTTTCCGTCTATGTTTATCCTTTGGTTGACGATCAAATTGAGATCAACATTAACCCAGCTGATATCTCCTGGGAAACTTTCCGTTCTGGTGGAGCAGGAGGGCAGAACGTCAACAAAGTTGAAACTGCGGTTCGCTTGCGTCACGCCCCTTCTGGAATCATCATTGAAAACTCTGAATCGAGGTCTCAGCTCGCCAATAAAGAAAAAGCACTACAACTCTTGCGTTCGCAGCTCTATGAACTAGAATTGCGTGAACGCATGGAGAAGCGCAATGAAATTGAGGCTGGTAAAAAGAAGATCGAGTGGGGTAGCCAGATCCGAAATTACGTGATGCATCCTTATAAATTGGTTAAAGACGTCCGAACAGGAACCGAAACAGGTGATGTCGATGCCGTCATGAACGGAGAACTTGACCCATTCTTAAAAGCATTTTTGATGCAATACGGCTCTTAATTGAGCTGAGCAAATTTTACAACTGTTCTAGCACTTGTTCCAAGGCAATTCCACGGGAACCTTTCAGTAAAATAAGATGGTCCTCGATCGGATTGTTTGTAATATAGGCCTTCAATGAAGCTGTGTTTTCAAAGCCTGCGTTGTTTAAGCCTTTAAAAATCGGCCCAACTGTAACAAATTGAAGTTGATTTTCCTTTAAGAAATCGAGTATTTTTTGATGTTCTAGTTGGCTTTCGGCTCCGAGTTCTAACATATCCCCTAAAATGAGCAGTTTGTGCGCATGCTGCATCTCGATAAAAGAACTCACTGCACTAGCCATACTCGATGGGTTGGCATTGTAGCAATCGACAATTACTGTGTTTTTTGTGGTTTTTTCTACTTGCGATCTTTTATTGGTTGGCAAATAAGCTGCAATTGCCCGATTGAGTAGTTCAGGTTCAATTTCAAAATACATCCCGATGCGAAGCGCAGCCAAGAAGTTATAAAAATTGTATTTCCCTACCATTTGGGTGTCAATTTGTGGCGAATCGTAGTTTTCATAGCGCCAAGACAAATGCACGTATGGATCTAGATACTCTAAAACGCCGCGTAATTCACCGTGGTTTTCACCATAGGTCAAGCACTTGATATTTCTTTTTTGGGCAGCTTCAGTTAAAACAGGATCATCGGCATTGACAAAAAGCACACCATTCTGGGCTTGAACGTGATCATATAATTCTGATTTTGTTTTAAGAACACCTTCAAAATTGATAAAACCTTCTAAATGTGCTTTTCCAATATTTGTAATAAGCCCATGCGTAGGCACAGCAATGCGACAAAGCTCATCAATATCGAGCAGTTTATTTGCTCCCATTTCAATAATAGCTAACTCATGCGCAGCATGAAGGCGAAGTAGGGTAAGGGGAACCCCGATATGATTATTAAGGTTGCCTTCGGTACAAAGTAGCTTGTATTTCGTTTCCAGGACACATCTTACCAATTCCTTGGTACTTGTTTTCCCGTTGCTTCCCGTAATGCCTATCACTGGGATATTGAACCTTTGGCGATGTGCTAATGCCAGTGCTTGCAAGAATTGTAGCCCATCTTCAACATAGAAGATATCTTGCTCATTGGCTAATTCAATTTGGTCGACAACTGCGTATTTAGCACCTTGTTCTATTGCTTGTGGCGCAAACACGTTTCCATTGAAATTGGCTCCTCTTAAGGAAATATAAAGACAGTCCTTAAAGATCTGACGTGAGTCTGTGGAAACGCCACTGCAGGCATCAAAAATATCAAGCCATTTTTTCATGAAACAAAATTGCAAAAAAAAAGCCCGACTTAGCCGGGCTTTAAAGGATTCTATTGAATTTATTCTTTGATATCAGGTCTTCTTGAACTTCCGACACGGTCCATTGCGCAGCGGAAACCAATGGTTGCAGATGCTTTGTCTTCATCTAGGAAGCGACGGTTGCCAGCAGATAACCAGTAAGCGCGATCTGCCCATGAACCTCCTTTGTAAACACGACTCTTGTCAGAGATAAGGGTTGTTGGCCATCCAGCTTTACCCGCATTGATTTGTTCGTTGTTCAAGTTAAAGTTTTCATGCTCACTTTGGTACATGACCAATTTAGGATCACGAACACCATTGTTGATGTCTTCTTTGCGTTTTGCATCGTTGTAATAGATTGAAGACTCGATATCACCATCTAGGTAATCGATGTAGTCATCTTTGCGGTAGTTGATACGACCTACATTTTCTTCAACGGTTACATCTCTCCAACGTTGGCTACCTTTAGTTGTAGTTACAAATTCGCTAAGACCATTGCGAAGCGTCTGAACCCAAGTTGTGAGTTCTGGATCCGCGAAATAAGCAGCAAAGTTGTAATTGATTGAAGTAGCTTCGAAGATAGCTGTTTTAGTCAATTCGTCTTCTGGAGTTGGTTTTACAAAATAACCAAAGCCTGCAGGATCTTGATCCGGATTAGCCTCACGTTGATAAGCATCGTTTAGGATGGTTGTCAATTCAAGTGGTTGCCCATTTCCGTAATCATCTTTAAACTGACTTGGCAATTTAGAGTTGAAGAATACGCGCTCAATGTAAGCTGATGCAGCTACAGTCTTGCCTTGGTTGTATAGCGTGATAGCAGTGTCAAGGAAAAGGTTGATGGTATCTAAGAACGCGAATTGTTTTTTCTCTTGGTTGCTATATTTTTTGTTGTTAGAAATATAGTAATCAGAAGGTTTGTTAAACTGATAAGCTCTAGGATCTTGTCTTGACATGATTCTTGAGGTCATGGCAGCGCTATTGATAGCTGAAGTGTTAGCTGTAGTTTGTGCAGGCGCAGGTTTTTGTTTAGCAAGCTCAGTAGAAACCGTTTGAAGATCTGCATTGTTAGGAGCAGCGTCTTCTAAGGCTTTAGTTACCGCATCTGACGCAGCAGCTAAGTTTTTGTAATCTTTGTCTGTGATTGCTTTGCTCAGTTTAGCTAACTCGTCTGTGATAGTCTTTTTGTCAGCAGGCTTCACTTTACCAGCATACTGATTCATGAGACTGTTTACTAATTTATAATGAGCATCTGCAGTGGCTAACAATTCGGCATCAATTTTCTTTTGGTCAGGAATATTACCTGAAAAGCCGTTTTGTGAAGCATTTTGAGTGGTGTTGTAGTCTTTGTTTGCATAAGCAAGATACTTAACGCGTGCAAATTCATTCACGAACTCTTTCATGCCGTGTACATCATAGATATTCTCGTTGGCTTTTACCGGACGGTCATGCAATCCGTTTGGTACCATCAATTGTGTTTGGTATTTGTTACCACGGAAAGGCATGAATTCTTCAGCAACTTCAGAAGTCATTGGACGGTAAACATCCATTACCCATTCTGATACGTTACCCGCCATGTGGTAAAGACCGAAGTCATTAGGCCAGAAAGAAGTTACTTTATCAGTGATGTCTGCACCGTCGTTCAAACGACCTGCAACACCCATCATGTCGCCATGACCTCTCATAAAGTTAGCTTGAATGGCACCGGCATACTGCTCTTCATCGTGTCTTACGTAGTGACCATCCCATGGATAGATACGACGATCGTTGATGTTTTCAGTGCCTTCATCTAGGTTACCGATTAAACCTAGTGCAGCAAATTCCCATTCTGCCTCAGTTGGGAGACGGTAAGCAGGTAATAAAATACCATCTTCCATGGCAACAGGGCGTGTACCTAAACGACCGTTTTCTTTGTCGGCGTAAACTGGGTCATATTGCTCTAGTTGATATGGGTCACGAGGAACTTTAGAACCAGGTTTTCTGCCGTATTGTGCAGATTGTTCTTTGGTTACCTTTGGAGTTTTAGGAAGTTTAGTACCATCTTTGGTTAGGGTATATCCTTTATCATCTGTTTCAACGTTGTAATTACCATTTAGGTAATTTTCAGTTGAGAACATGTTTTCTGGTACAGAAGTGTATTTGTTTGCTTTGTCTTCAACAAGCGCTGCGCCTAGATCTCCTTCATCAGCAAAGTGCCAAGATAAGATTCCTTCACGAACCAAAATCGCTTCGTTGACACGGTCAGTTCGCCATTTACAGAAGTCATTTGCTTGTAACCAAGAAACACCAACTACAGGGTAGTCACGGTAAGATGGGTGGCGCAAGTAATAGTTTACGTATTTTTCACGGTAGCCAAGAGCAGCTCTCCAGGCAAGTGTGTCTGGTAAACATTTTTTATAGACATGAGGATAGGTCTTGTTGTAAACGCGACGCATCCAGTACATGTACTCTAACCAGTTGAAGTTTGTTACCTCGGTGCGGTCCATGTAAAAAGAAGCAACAGTTACGCGAGATGCACGCGCATTCCAGTCAGACATAACGTCTTGTTCTGTTCTACCCATTGTAAAAGTTCCACCTTCAATCATGACCAAACCAGGACCAGCTTCTTGCTCTTTGGCATCAAACTTTTCAAAACCACCGTTTTTGAAGTTGTTGAATTCCCAACCTGTGGCAGAGGAGGTCTCTTTTGTACATGAAGAAAGCACTAACGAAGCTGTTAGTGCTATTCCGAATATGTTTTGAATCATTCGCTTCATATGCTTGAATTTATTTCTTTAAGTTGAAATGTTAAATTGGTTACGTTTAGAACGACGGACAAGACGTTTTTCTAAAGTTTTTTGGTTTCTTTTTACATTTTAGGTTGATACCCATGGAAACTTCATGCGAACCACCTGATGTACCGTTTCCGAGTTGGGAAACAGTGAGGTCATAGCTGTAGCCAATTTTAAATTTGTCTGTGTTGATACCAACTGTCATGACAAAAGCGTCACGGTTGCGGTACCATGCACCAATTGTGAAATTTTCGTATTTGAGGTAGGCTCCGATATTGAGTTCTTGAAAGCCATTTTGGTATTGATAAATGATGTTCGGTGAAATGTAAGTTGAGCTAGAATAACGACCGCGTTGACCTACCTTGATATTAGCACCCATGTGACCTGTAAATCGCATTGGTAGACGGGATTCACCAAGAATCATGGATTCATCAGGTCTGTTGAGGTGATGTACAGCGCCACCGAAGTAAAAGTTTTTGGTAAAACCAACAAAACCTGCGCTTACATCAAAAAAACCACGACGACCATTTCCTCTTGGAACATCGCCAGTTTGGTAAATGAATCCACGACGTGGATCGATCATGTCGCCGAAAGTAAGTTTATCCCAATCAAGAAATTTTTGAAAATAGGCAGCTCTTGCACCGAACATAAGGGAAAACTTGCGATTCACCTTTAAGTTGTAAGAGTAAATACCGCCAATCATGGAAGTCTGGATAGTACCTTGGCCTTGAACATCGTGCATGGCCAATAAACCGAAACCACCTGATATATTTTTGGCGTAGGTGTCATAGGCAGCAGCGTAGGTCACGTAATTACCGGTGAGTTGCGGCCATTCGTTGCGGTAATTGAGTGATACTCTTGGACATCCTGAAGAACCAGCCAATGCGGGATTGAGGTAAGTAGGATTGGCGTAGAACTGAGTAAATGTAGGGTCTTGAGCTAAAGTTATGTTACTCATTATCAGTGTAATGAAGCAGAACTGTAGGGCAAGAATAGGTTTAACTATTTTCACGAAAGTTGGTTTTAGCACGAACAATCTAAACGAGATTTAGGTTTCAAAGGTTACAAATATCGAATATTTATTCAAATAAAATAAATATATTGACGTTTTTCTAGCGCTTAAAACTGCAAGTTTCATGAATTATTTTAAACTCTCTTTTTTATTTCTTTGTTTTTGTGGGTCCATGACACTTCATGCCCAAGTACAAAAAATTGTGCTTGAATGGACGGATTCATCGCTTGCTAAGAACGGGGATTATTCAACTCAGTTACAAGTAATCAAAGGTTTTGGCTTAGATTTAAACAAGCCATTTTTTTCAATCCAAGAAGCCAGTAAATTAAAGAACGGATCCGTACAAATACTGAATGTAAAATCAGAACCAGTTCCGACTCAGGAGGTACAGAAGTTCACGCAGTTGGGTGTTCAATTCAGGACTGATTTTGAAATAGAAGCTAAAATTGTTAGCGATGCAGGTAAGCCATTGCTTTCTATTTATGGTTTTGGTGTGCGCTCCAGAAATGGTAGTTTAGAAAGATTGCTTTCTTTTGATATTGTTGTCAAGGAAGAAGCAAACTCAAATACCAAAGATTACGCGGCTCATTCTATTTTGGGAACAACAACAGGTAAATGGTACAAAATAGCTGTTAACCGAGATGGAATCTATAAATTAGACAAGCCCTTTTTAGCGGCTTGCGGCATAAATACAGCGAATTTAAATCCTCAACATTTTCATATTTTTGGTAATGGTGAAGGGGTCATAGCCGAGTTAAATTCGGTTCCGTTTACAGATGATCTTGCGCAAAATGCCATTCAAATTGTCGGTGAAAACGATGGTGTATTCAATGACAACGATTACGTACTCTTTTATGGCTGGGGCCCGCATCGCTGGGATCCAGTAGCAGGTGGTATTTTCAATCAAACACGTCATCCGTATTCGGACTCATCTTATTATTTTATTTATATTGGTTCAGATGTAGCGCCTTTAAGAATCAGCCAAGCAGCTGTAATTGATGCACTTGCAGACACCACTATTACGGCATATACTTACAGAGATGTTTATGAAAATGATTTGGTCAATTTGGTTTCAGGCGGACAGCGTTGGTATGGTGAAGAATTTGATGTTGAATTGACTCAAAACTTCAATTTTAGTATCCCGAATATTGTCAATGAGCCCGTCAGACTTCAGGTGAGTTTTGCATCTGATTCGCGTTCTTCTGGCAACTTGTTCAAACTTAAAAAAGGAGCAACGTTGCTTGGGCAGACCTCAATGCCATTCTCAAGTAACTATTTTCAAAGAGGAATTTTGCAGTGCAATGATTCTACACCTTCATCAAATCTGAATTTCACAATCGAAATAGACCGCTTGAATCCGAATGTGGTGACCAACCTTGATCGAATTCTTTTACACGCAAAAAGGAATTTGGTCATGATTGGCAATCAAATGAATTTTAGGGTGGGTTCTTGGTCCATGACTACGGGTGTGGCAGCATATCAACTTAGTGGTGCGAGTCAGAGTACTTTTGTTTGGGATATTTCTGATAAGCATCAGCCAATGCTCATGCCAAAGCAATTTGCTTCAGGCCTTCTCAGTTTCAATACAAATGTAGGTTACAAAGAATTTGTGGCGGGTTCAGGAACAGCCTTTTTTACCCCTGCATTTATAGAGACAGTTTCTTTTCAAGATCTTCATGCTCTTGCCCAAGCCGATTACCTCATGGTGACGCATCCAGATTTTTTAGCGCAAGCAAATCGTTTGGCAGATTTACACCGCGCGAACGGCTTAAGTGTTCATGTCATTCAGCCGCAAGCAATTTATAATGAGTTCAGCTCCGGGATGCAAGATCCGGCCGCTATTCGCCGTTTTGTAAAGATGTTTTACGACCGTGCATTAGCCAATGATCCGGCTACTAAGCCAAAATATCTTTTGCTTTTTGGAGACGGAACATATGACCCAAAAAATAGGGTTGCAAACAATAATAACTTTGTTGTAACCTATCAAGCGGCAAGTAGTGAAAACTTGATTGAGGCGATGGTTGTAGATGACTTTTTTGGCATGCTCGATGACAACGAAGCAATTGGCGCTAGCGATATTATGGATATTGGCGTTGGGCGTTTAATTGTTAGTACAAATCTTCAAGCCAAGCAGATAGTCGATAAAATTGAGCACTACATGAAAAATGGCTCTGACTTCTATCCAGTAGGGAGTTCTTGCTGCATGAATGCCCAAACGGACAAAACATTCGGAGATTGGCGTTTACAATATTTATTAATGGCAGATAACCGAGAATCAGGTTATTTTATTAATACGGATGCAGAGCCGCAGTATGCTATTGGTAATGGCTTTAACCCGGAAATTAACTTTAACAAATTATACATGGATGCTTTTCCTAAAGTTGTAACGGCTGGTGGAGAGCGATTTCCAGCTATGGTCAATGCAATTGATGCGAATATCCAAAGAGGAGTTTTGGTTGCCAACTATATAGGGCATGGAGGCGAGGTTGGTTTGGCAGATGAACGAATCGTTGCCATAGATCAAATCAATTCTTGGAGTAATAATCAAGCATTCCATTTATTCGTATCGGCCACTTGTGAATTTACCCGTTTTGATGATCCCGCGCGCGTTTCAGCAGGTGAATGGGTATTCTTGAATCCAACAGGTGGATCAATAGCTATGTTAACTACTACACGTTCTGTTTATTTTGGGGTAAATACAACTATTGGAACCGAACTGATGAAAAGGGTATTCAATCGTTACCCTGACGGAACAGCCTACGAATTTGGTGAGTTGTCTAGACGCACAAAAAATGCTGCATCGGCCAGTTCATCAAACAAACGCAGTTTTACTTTAATCGGTGATCCTGCTTTGCGCTTGGCCTTGCCGCGTTACCGCATTGTTACAGATAGCATCAATGGACAGAACCCTGCGGTTCAAATGGACACCCTCAGAGCCTTGTCAAAGGCACGTATCAAAGGCCATATTGAAGATTACAACGGAAATATCTTAACAAACTGGAATGGGACATTAACGCCAACTATTTTTGATAAACCGAAGCTACAAAATACATTAGCCCAAGATGAAGAATCGCCGCAAATTCAATTTGAGCAACAAACCAATAAAATATACCGTGGACAATCGAGTATTGTGAATGGCTACTTCGATTTTGAATTTATCGTACCAAAAGATATTGCCTTAAATATGGATTACGGCAAAATCAGTTATTATGGCCACAATGGCGTTTTTGATGCGCAAGGCTTTGATACCAGTTTTTATGTTGGCGGCATTGACCCGAATGGAATACAAGATGTTTCAGGGCCAGAAATCTCCTTATTTATGAACCAAGAGGGTTTTGTGAATGGTTCGATTACCGATGAAAACCCCGTGCTATTGGCAAAGATTGAAGACGAAAATGGCGTCAATACTGTAGGTAATGGTATTGGTCATGATATCGTAGCGATTCTCGATGGTCAAACGGCTCAGCCATTTGTATTGAATGATTTTTATACTGCAGACCTTAATTCATACCAGGCGGGTGAGGTGCGCTATCAGTTCAAGGACCTCGCTCCTGGAAAACACACCTTGGCCTTGAAAGTTTGGGATGTCAATAACAATTCAAATATGGCCCAAATTGAGTTTGTGGTACAACAAAAAGAAACACCAACCTTACAACATGTACTCAATTACCCCAATCCTTTTACAACGCGCACAGAGTTCATGTTTGAACACAATCAATCGTGCTCGAGTTTAGATGTGCAGGTGCAGATTTTTACAGTAGCAGGTCGTTTGGTCAAGACTATCCAACAAGAAGTACCCACTGCCGGCTTCCGGATTTCGGGCATCTTTTGGGATGGCCGAGATGATTTTGGAGATGAATTGGCACGCGGCACTTATTTGTATCGCTTAAGTATCCAAACCCCTGACGGCGCCTTTGCAGAGCAAACCGAAAAACTTGTATTGTTAAAATAGAAATTTCCTATCTTTACCCCTCCTATGAAAAGAATCTTTTCCCAATCTATTCAACTGATCTGCGGTGTTTTCGCCGTATCGTTTCATGCCTTTGCACAACCTACGGGTGGTTCGGGTGTCACTGACAACGATTTACAGCTCAATACCCTCACCACATCTTTGCCTTTTATGGCAATTACCCCAGACTCAAGAGCCGGCGGAATGGGTGACGCAGGTACAGCACTAAGCGCGAGCTCAACTTCAATTTATTGGAACACCTCGATGCTGAGTTTTGCCAAACAAAAGTCTGAAGCGAGCTTGTCTTATACGCCATGGTTGCGCCAACTCACCAATGACATTCATTTGTCTTATTTGGCGGGCTACAAACAACTCAATAAAGTCCACAGCATTGGCGGCGCTTTGCGATATTTTAGCCTCGGTGAAATTACTTTTACAGATATCAATGGCGATGAACTTCGTGAGGATAAACCAAGTGAATTTGAACTAACAGGTGCATACGCCTTTAAATTGGCTGAAAAATTTAGTATTGGTGTCAATGGTAAGTTTGCTTATTCAAACCTCACAGGCGGTTTAACCGTTGCAGGTGTCAATACCAAACCAGGTGTGGTTGGTGCTTCTGACCTTTCATTTAGTTATTACAACGACGACGCCAAGCTTGGCAACACCGACGGCACCTATACTTTTGGACTCACCCTCAATAATATTGGTAACAAAGTGGCTTATTCAGAATTGTCCAGAAGAGATTTCATCCCGATGAATCTTAAAATTGGAAACAGTTTCTTAGCCGAGTTCGATGAATACAACAAAGTTACCTTCTCCTTAGATCTTCAAAGATTGCTTGTGCCAACACCAGCATATTATCAACTGATCAATGGCGAGTACGTCATGTTAGCGGGTATGGATGGCGATGTTGGTGTGATCAAATCAATTTTGCAATCTTTCTATGATGCGCCAGGTGTATTGGCCAAAGATGAAAACGGCGATTACATCGAATTAGCAGACGGTAGTTATGAAATTGTGAAAGGAACTCGCTTGAAAGAAGAGCTTGCTGAAATCAATATTGCTGCAGGCGTAGAATGGTGGTACAGCGATGTATTGGCGCTTCGAGGCGGTGTTTTCTACGAGAATAAAAATAAGGGTAATCGTCAGTTTCTCAATTTAGGAGCTTCTTTGAAATACAATATGTTTGCTATTGATTTCTCTTATTTAGCTTCATTGAATGGCCGTCAGAGCCCTTTAGCAAACACACTGCGTTTTACCTTGCGTTTGAACCTCGGAGGAAACTAAGCATGAAACCCAATATCAGAATCGGATACGGTGTCGATGTACATCAGTTGGCCCCAGGATACCAACTCTGGATTGGCGGCAAACAACTAGAAGCACCCTTCGGAGCTGTTGGCCACTCTGATGCTGATGTTTTGTTACATGCCATTTGTGATGCACTACTCGGTGCGTTGGCGCTTCGCGATATCGGTTTTCATTTCTCAGATCAAGACCCGCAATACAAAGGCATCGATTCAAAAATATTGCTGAAACGCGTTTTTGAACTCATTCAAAAGCAGGGCTACCGTATTGTTAACCTCGACGCAACGGTCATTTTAGAAACGCCAAAAGTTAACCCTCATATTCCTGAAATGCAGCAAATCATTGCTGACATTTTGCAAATCGAAACTGAGGACATCAGTATCAAAGCAACCACCCACGAAAAAGTAGATTCTTTTGGTGAAAAAAGAGCAATCAAAGCCTATGCGGTGGCTCTTTTATACAAGCTTTAGTGCTTGTCAAGCTGTCTAATTAAGGAACCAATTGAACGTAAACCACTTGCTTGGTTTCGAAGAAATCTTCTTTGAAGAAATCTGCAATCGGATAGCGCTTGATGGGGTATTTCAAACCGGCTAATTCTTCAGTTAAATCGCCGCCTTTAAGGTAAAGTATACCATTCTTGTGCTCATGTAAATTCTTTGGCTTGCTTTTTCCTTTTACCCAAGTCAGAAACACAGGCATTTGTGTGACGGCTCTACTGACAATAAAGTCATAGCGCTCTTTGATTTGTTCAGCTCTTAAATGACTTGCACGCACATTTTTCAGACCCAAACTATTGGCAACTTCGGTAACAACCTTGATTTTTTTACCGATAGAGTCCACTAAATGGAACTCGACTTCTGGAAACAAGATGGCTAAAGGAATACCAGGAAATCCACCTCCTGTACCAATATCTAAAACAGAACTACCCGGCAAAAAACTTTGAATTTTGGCAATGGCCAAAGAATGTAAGACATGCCGTTCTAAAAAATGATCCGTGTCTTTTCTGGAAATCACATTGATTTGTGCATTCCAATGCTCGTAAAGCGCAGGAAGCTGAGCAAATTGTGCTTTTTGTTCAGGGCTTAAATCAGGAAAATAGCGCTCAATAAGCTCCATTAAATGCTGTCTTTGGTTTGTTGCATCATGGCAGCTAAGAAATCGCGTGCTCTGAAAAGTTGCGCTTTAACAGTACCTAAAGGCAGGTTCATTTCTTCAGCAATCTCTTCATAGCTTTTCTCTTCGAAATAGCGTTTTTCGACAAGCTCACGGTACTTTGGCTTGAGTTTGCTAACTAGCAAGCGCATGTGGACTAAACGTTGGCCATGAATAATGCTTTCCTCTGGGTTTAGGGTCTGAGATTTGGCATCGATGCGCATGCGCTCACCATCATTTGTGGTAATACCACGATCAATAGAAGTGACCTCAATGCGTTTTTTACGAATGAAGTCAATACAGTTATTGGACGCGATTTTAAACAGCCAGGTGCTAAAAGCAAAGCTCGGAGAATATTGATCAAGACGAGCAAATGCCTTGCCGAATGCTTCGATGGTGAGGTCGTCGGCGTCATCTTGATTTTTAACCATCTTGAGCATCATAAAATAAATAGAATCGCGGTAGCGATCCATGAGCTCAGCGTAGGCACTTTGGCTACCACTTTTGGCTGCCGTCACCAGATGAAGGTCTTGTTTGGCTTTTTCTGATAAGTGCTCGTTTTCTACCATCGGTAATACTTTTGCCTTTCGGATATGTAATAAATGACCGGCATCAAGATGCTATGCAAGAGGTCCCAGAAAGGAAAAAACAAGGCCAATTTTCTTTCGCCAAGTTTATTCAAGCCACGTCCCTGCAACCACCATTTGATGACCAGTGTGCCAAGAAAGATTCCTGCGTTTAAAGGCAAAAATGCTTTATTGAACAACAAAGCAACAAAAGAAATCCATAGTAAAAGCACACTACTCGGATAGATTCCTAACAACAGTCTTTTGATAAAGCTGTAACGGGCAGCCGTAGCATGGTGTTTAGACTTCTGTCTGAGCCAAGCACTCCAGGTTTTTGGGGCATGTGCATTGACAAAAGCACTCGGTTCAGTACACAATGCGGGTTTGGTGTAGCGAATGGCATCGTTTAAAAAGAGGTCATCATCACCAGGAATGAGGGCATAATGATTTTTAAAACCATTGGTTTTTTGAAAAAGTTGTTTGCTATAGGCTAAATTCCTACCATTGGCCTTGTAGGCCATATTGCCAAGCGCATAAGCAAACGAAGAAGCGGACATCCAGGTGTTGTCGTATCTAACCAATCGGTTTAAAAATCCTTTTTCTTTTGAAAAAGGGCTATATCCAATCACGAGTTCTTGGTGGTAGGCAGTTGCAGACATCATGTCTTTCAACCATGAACTTGAAGCTGGTTTGCAATCGGCGTCGGTCAGGACAAAATGCTCGTGTTTTGCTGCTTTAATGGCAAGGGTAATCGGAAGTTTCTTACCAGGGCGCAGGTGAGGGCTTTTGCTGAGTTCAACGACTTTGAGTCTTGGGAATTGTCTGGCGAAGGCAATTAAAATCCAATTGCTGTCGTCGATACTTTGGTTATTGACTACGATGACTTCAAAATCTGGGTAGTCTTGACACAATATATGTGGTAAATTCTCGTAGAGGTTGTCTGATTCATTGCGCGCTGCAATGATCACAGAAACAGGGGGTAGCGCTTGCTGATTAGTGTTTTGCTTCTTTTTGTAAAATGCCCAGCGGGCATAAAACTGAAAGGTATAAAACAGTTGAATGGCTGCAAATAAGCAGAGCAACACAAACAAGAGTGTCCAGTAATCTAAATTAAAATTCGGTATGAGTTCCATCTGTAGAGTACAAAGATGTTCAGTCAAATCAAATACCCGTATCTTTGCCTTAGGTATTTTTCAACATTTTTATGCACTTTGACCTTTTACACCAAGATCCTCAGTCCAAAGCACGCTTAGGAAGGCTCCACACAGCCCACGGCACCATTGAAACGCCAATATTTATGCCAGTCGGAACAGTGGGTTCAGTAAAAGGGGTGCACCAACAAGAACTCCGAGATGATATCAATGCACAAATCATCCTAGGGAATACGTATCACTTGTTTTTACGCCCGGGAACAGAGGTGCTTGAGGCAGCTGGGGGCTTGCATCAGTTTATTGGTTGGGAACGCCCCATTCTAACGGACAGCGGTGGTTATCAAGTTTATTCGTTGTCGGGCTCTAGAAAGATTCAAGAAGAAGGGGTAAAGTTTCAATCGCATATCGATGGTAGTTATCATTTTTTCACGCCTGAACGTGCCATTGAAATTCAACGCAGTATTGGCGCCGATATCATCATGGCTTTTGATGAGTGCACGCCGTATCCTTGCGACTACAATTACGCCAAAAGATCCATGCACCTTACCCATAGGTGGTTAGAGCGCTGTTTTACCGCAATGAATGAATCTGAGCCCAAATATGGTTATGAGCAGGCGCTGTTTCCGATTGTGCAAGGAAGTACTTATAAAGACTTAAGAGAAGCGTCAGCACACGCCATTGCCTCTTTTGATGCGGTAGGTAATGCCATTGGTGGTTTGTCCGTTGGCGAGCCAGACGAAGACCTCTATGAAATGACAGATTTAGTCTGTAATATCCTGCCAAAAGATAAACCAAGATATTTAATGGGAGTAGGTACACCAACCAACTTACTCGAGTGTATTGCACTTGGCGTAGACATGTTTGACTGCGTGATGCCGAGCCGCAATGCGCGTCATGGTTTATTATATACTTGGGAAGGCACCATCAACATCAAAAATGAAAAGTGGGCCAAAGATTTTACAGCCCTCGACCCATCTAGTCCAGTTTGGGTGGATCAAGTGTATACAAAGGCTTACCTCAGACACCTCATTAAAACGGGGGAATACCTTGGTTTACAAATTGCTACTATTCATAACCTCGCCTTTTATCTCGAACTCATGCGCGTTGCAAGAGAAAAGATTGCCAGCGGTGAATTCATGACCTGGAAAAATCAAGTTGTACCAAAACTCGGTCAGCGCTTATAGAATGCTCAAAAAAATAGACCGCTATATCATTAAGAAATTTCTCGGCACGTTCTTCTTCATGCTGGGCTTGATTATGCTGTTGTCGGTCGTTTTTGATATTTCTGAAAAGCTCAGTGAGTTTATCTCAAACAAGGCGCCACTGAGCGACATATTTTTCAAATACTACGTGACGTTTGTCCTGTATTACGGAAATACCTTTTCCTCTATGATTATTTTTCTGTCCGTCATTTGGTTCACAGCCAAAATGGCGCAGGATACTGAAATCATTCCGATTTGGTTCTCCGGTAGGCCGGTTGCTCGTTTTTTAAGACCTTATTTCATCGGAGCCACGATCCTAACAATCTTATCGCTGATTCTCAATCACTTTATCGTACCCCGCACAAACAAAGTGCGCTTGGCCTTTGAAGAAAAATACTACCGAGACGTCCTGACGGTAGATAACTATCAGGCAGAATACCCCGGTAATGAACTTGTATATTTTTCAAACTTTTCTGGTCAGGATCAGCGCATTCACGACCTCACTATTCAGAAATGGTCCAAAAACCAAGAGCCTATTTATTTCCTAAGAGCACGTTTTGCAGAAAATAAACCGGGCACCAATCAATGGAAGCTCACTGATTACTACGAAAAAGACTATCAGTTTCCGAAAGGAAAACTCATTCATGGCCGGTCCAAAGACACCACCTTTACTTACCGCATCGATGAAATGGCGCAAAGAGACAATGCGGCACAAGCACTTACTTTTTCTGAGCTAAAAGCGGCGATTGAGCGCGAAAAAATCAAAGGCTCTAAATTGGTTCCGGAGTTTGAAATTGAATTGTATACCCGCACAGCTTTTCCATTTGCTACCTATATCTTAACCATCATTGGTGTTTCGGTGGCTTCTCAAAAGAAGCGCGGCGGTATTGGCATCAATATAGCCATTGGCTTGGCCTTTGTATTCGTTTACATCTTTGCCATGAAAATGCTAACGGTAGCGGCCATAAAAGTAGGGCTTTCGACCTTTTTAGCGGTCTGGATGCCCAATCTTATTTTTGCAGTAATTGCCGTGATTTTTTACAAGCGCGCTCAAAAATAATCAGACCACGCACCAAACACAATGTGCATGCCATCCTCTGCCGCTAAGACATTTTCATGAATTGTTTTGGCTTCATGTAAGTGTTGTTGCGTATCGTCGTATCTCGAAGAAAAATGCCCTAAAATCAAGTATTTACAACCTGCAGTTTTAGCTTGCAGGGCTGCTTGTTGAGCCGTAGAATGAAAGGTGCTTTTAGCGCGTTCTTTGTGCTGTTCAGTAAAGGTTGCTTCGTGATAAATAAGATCACAGTTCTCAATGGCTTCTAAGTAATTTGGAGAAGGTTTGGTATCTGAGCAATAAGCATAACTGTAACTCGGAACGGCAGGTAAGGTGTAATCTTCGAACTGATAGATTTTACCATCTCGTTCAATATTTTGGCCAGCTTTTAATTTAGGAAGATCTTCAATGAGCAAGGCAGCTTTTGCAATAGCGGCTTTATCTAGGTTCAGCGGCTTTGGTTTTTCTGAAATACGATATCCTAAAGTGGGGATACGGTGTTTGAGCGCGAAGGCTTCAATTTGCAGGAGGCGGTCTTCAAAAATAAGGGTCTTTGGCCCAGGGACTAATTCGTGAAAGATGAGGTTGAATTGAATAGGGTGACCACCAGCTTCAAGCATATTCTTGATTAAATTTTCGAGACCTGGAGGGCCAAAAATATCAAGGCGTTTGTCTCGGCCAAGCAAGTGCATCGTGGAGAGTAAGCCCGGCAGACCAAAAAAATGATCGCCGTGCAGATGAGAAATCAGGATGTACTGAATTTTTTGAAGTTTGAGTCCAAATTTACGCAGCTGCTGTTGAGTACCTTCGGCGCAATCAATTAAGATGTAGCGCTCATTGCAATTGATGTATTGCGCACTGGCATTGCGCTTTCCTGTAGGCAATGCGGCGCCAGAACCTAAAATATGGAGTTCGAAACTCACTTGGCTAGTAAGTCTAGGGCGTCGTTTTTAGAATGACCAATGTTGAGTACTTTGTCGAGCTGGGCAATTTCAACCAATTTCTGTACACTTGGTTGTAGGCCGCTCAGCGCAAAACTACCATTGGTGTCTTTACAAAGCCGATTGGCAATAAGTACGGCAGATAAACCTGAGGAATCGCAGTATTTGGTTTTGCTGAGGTCTAGGACAATGAAATTGGTGCCCACTTTATTGAGCTGCAGAAAATGCGCTTTGAGTTCAGGCGCATTGCTGGCATCGAGTTTTTCTACCTCACTTGTGACAATAACAATTTCACCCTGAGGGTCTACCGTAAAATTCATTGACAATGATTTAGTCAAAAGTAGAAAAATTATCTTTCGATTTTGGCTGCGAGCAAATAAATTACCGCCATACGAACGGCAACACCATTTTCAACTTGGTCTAATATGATACTTTGCTTGGAATCTGCCACATCGCTTGTGATTTCAACACCACGGTTGATTGGCCCTGGGTGCATCACGATGATTTCTTTTGATAAGCTGTCTAGGAGTTCTTTGTTAAGTCCAAAGAGCGCAGCGTATTCGCGTAAAGAAGGGAAGAACTTGATGTCTTGTCTTTCAAGCTGGATGCGCAACATATTAGCGACATCGCACCATTCAAGTGCTTCTCTGAGGTTATGTGAGACGAGAACGCCTAGTTCAGAGATGTATTTAGGAATAAGGGTGCTCGGGCCACAAACCATGACTTCGGCACCTAATTTTTGAAGGCAATAAATGTTGCTGAGCGCAACTCTGGAGTGCAAGATATCACCGACAATGACTACTTTTTTACCTTCGACACTCCCAAGTTTTTCGCGGATCGAAAAAGCATCGAGCAGTGCTTGCGTAGGGTGTTCATGAGTGCCATCGCCAGCATTGACGACTCTTGCTTTGATCTTTTGAGAAAGAAATTTGGCAGCACCCGGGTTTGGGTGGCGCATGACAACCATATCGACCTTCATGGCCAAAATGTTATTGACAGTATCTACTAAAGTTTCACCTTTTTTCACAGATGAGCCTGCCGCACTAAAATTTACGACATCAGCTGATAAGCGTTTTTCAGCCAATTCAAAAGATAAGCGGGTGCGGGTAGAATTCTCGAAAAAGACATTGGCGATCGTGATGTCGCGCAAGGAAGGAACCTTTTTGATGGGGCGATTGATCACTTCTTTAAAACGCGATGCAGTATCGAGTATGAGTTCGATATCTTGACGGCTGAGGTCAATGATGCCAGTAAGGTGATCAACGCTGAGCTGTTTCATTTCCTTCTTTTGTAAATAATAAGACGCAATCGGCACCTTCGGTTTCTTTCCATTCTACAGCAACTCTTTCAGAGGCCAAGGTGTCTACTGTTTTTCCGACGTAATCGGCCTGAATTGGGAGGTCACGGCTGTAACGACGGTCAATGATCGTGAGTAATTGAACCTGAGAAGGGCGACCAAAAGTAAGCAAGGCATCGAGTCCAGCACGAATGGTGCGTCCTGTAAAGAGAACGTCGTCGAGTAGGATAATGCGCTTGTTTTCTATTGAGAAATCGATGTTGGTGACGCTAGGTAAAAGCGGGGTTTCTCGACGGCGAAAATCATCGCGGTGAAAAGTGATATCAAGAGAACCTGCCTGAACTGAGTGACCAAGAATGTCTTCTAATTGTGCTTTGATGCGCGCGGCCACATGGATGCCACGTGGTTGCAGACCAATTAAAACAGAATTCTGGAAATCGTGGTGAGTTTCAACAAGTTCATGGGCAAGCCTTTTGAGCGTCAGATCGAGCTGGGTTGCATTGAGTATGACTTGCTTTTCCATCTAGGCAAAGATACTTTAAAATTCTTATTCTTGTTTGAGGTCTGCTATTAAAAAAAAGCTTCCTGTTATCCAAAGTAGGTCATTTGGGTGCATTTGGCGCTGGATCTCGTTTTTTGCAAAGTTGATATCTGTATATATTTTTTCAAGGCCGAGTTCTTGCCAATCTTCTTTTGATTTGCTTCTCAGGTTCTGAAATGTACAGGCAGCAACTTTTGCATTTTTTGGAAAAAGGTCTAGGATTTCGCGTGCATTCTTGTCTTTGGCAGCTCCGTAAAGGATGTACAATTCGCCTTTTAACTTTTCTTGGATCATGGGAAGTGTAGCTAGGATCCCATCCATATTATGTGAAACATCTGCAATAACAAGAGGTTGCTCGTGTATGCGTTCAAAACGACCAAAGTGCCCCGTGTTTTTCTTTAGATTTTTAAGTGCCGTATTGAATTGTTCAGGCTTAACCGACATACCGAGTACTTGCAAAGCGGCATATGCATTGCGCAGGTTTTTGAGTGTATATCCTGAGTATCCTTCGCTCAGGTAAGCTGGCATTGTAAAGTCTTCTGAAAAATAAATCGGAGCCCCAGTAGCGGTTGCACTTGAGATGAAAAGGCCCAAAGTTTCAGGATTTTTTTCTCCGATAAGAACCGGAACATTTTTTTTCATGATCCCGGCTTTTTCCGAGGCAATTTCTTGAATGGTATTGCCAAGAAATTCTTGATGATCCAAAGCAATATTTGTAATGATACTCAGTTTCGGTAAAATTACATTTGTAGCATCCAAGCGCCCACCAAGCCCTGTTTCAATGACCATCCAATCACAGTTTGCTGCTTGAAAATAGGTCAAGGCCATCGCGAAGGTAAGTTCAAAAAAACTGGCATCTAAATTCGGGAGTTGGCTTTGAATGCGCTCACAAAATTCAACCACAAAATCTTGATCAATTACTTGTCCATTGATGCGAATGCGCTCTGAAAAATCAAAAATATGAGGCGAAGTAAAAAGCCCTACACGCAAGCCCGTTTCTTGCAGCATACTCGCACAAAATGCAGCTGTACTCCCTTTGCCATTGGTTCCGGCAATATGAATACTTGGGATTTTTTTGACATTGAGCTCAAGTTGATCTAGTAAAAGCTCGACTCTTTCTAGCCCTGGTTTGTAGGCACTAGCGCCTATATTTTGATAAGAAGGAAAACGCGAAAACAACCAAGTAGTAGCTTCTTTATACGCGTTGTTAGTAGGCATGATTCAAAGTAATAAAAAAGTCAGAACTCCCCCTAAATAACCAGCTAAAGCCAATAAGGAGAATCTTTTGAGATACCAGCCAAAACCGATGTTTTCCATTCCCATAGCGACCACCCCAGCAGCCGAACCAATGATCAAAATAGAGCCGCCAGTTCCGGCTGTATAGGCAATCATGTGCCAAGTGTCAGCGTCCATGGAGTCTTTAAACATACCAATACTAGCAGCCACAAGAGGTACGTTGTCTATAATTGCTGAAGCCAAGCCTAAAATTGAAATATATAGTTCTTTGGAAATCCCTGAATTCAATACGATTTCACCGAGGTTTTCAATCATTCCGAGGCTTTCCATGCCAGCCACGGTCATCAAGATACCAAGGAAAAACAAGATTGACGGCATTTCTATTTTACTCAGCGCTTTTAAAGTAGGCCCAACGTGCCCGCCTTCTTTTTCATTCATAGAACTTAAATTCAGATGTCTTTTACTTGCAATTTCACCAAGTATTGCAAAAGTTGCTAGAGAAAACATCATGCCCATATAAGGAGGAAGGTGTGTAACGGTTTTGAAAACAGGAACAAAAATGATCAAGAGTAAGCCACTTACTAAAATCAAACTTGAGGTTTTGGAATTTTTAGTCCCTGTATTTTGAGCAAGATCTTGTTTGAAAATTTTAAGTCTTTTGGCTATCAAAAGTGGAATGAGTAAAGTGACTACAGCTGGTATAAAAATGTGTTCAATGAGCTTCAAAGCACTGACTTTTCCGGCAATCCACAGCATGGTTGTCGTGACATCGCCAATCGGAGACCAGGCGCCTCCTGCATTGGCCGCAATGATGACAAAACCAGCCATCCACCTGCGCAATTCTTTGTCAGGCACCATCTTTCTTAAGATCGAAATCAAAACAATGGTTGCAGTCAGGTTATCGATGATGGCAGATAACACAAATCCTAAGACCGAAACTACTATCAAAAGTTGATAGGCTGATTTTACTTTAATCAGTGCCTGCACACTTTTAAAACCATCGAAATAGTCAATCATTTCGACAATTGCCATGGCGCCCATCAGGAAGATGAGTATTTCTGAGGTTTTACCAAAATGATGCAAGAGCAACTCAGAAGTTTGATGAATATCTGCTGAGTTCAAAGCGATGAGCGCCCAAGAAAGGGTCATCATGAGTAGGGCTGGTATCAATTTATCAATGCGCAGAACATGCTCAAAAGAAATTGCGGCATAACCTACTATGAATAATAGCACCAATGATAATTCCATGTCTTTATACGAGTTGCTTGAGTGCTATTTCAAATGCCGCTTTGGCAATTCCCGTTTGCCCACGATGGATCGCGTGTGTTTTCTGCAGTGCGTTGTAAATAGTTTGGCTGGCGTCTTCAAAAATGAGGTGATCTTCTAGATTGCTGAGGTCAGAACTCATGAGATATGCGAAGACACGCGCCATACCGCAATTGGCAATAAAGTCTGGGATGAGCGCTAAGTTAGCATCAGCTTTTTCGGCAATTGGGCCAAAGAAGATCTCTTGATCAGCGAATGGCACGTTAGCACCAGAAGAAATCACGCTTACGCCAGCTGCCAACAACTGATCGAGTTGCGCTTCATTGATCATGCGGCTACCTGCACATGGAATAAAAATATCAGCTGCAGTAGACCAAAACTTTTCGTTCGTTTCTTCATAGCTGAGCATATTGGCAGCAGCTAACTCATTGCCATTTTTATTGATGAACAAGTTCTTCACTTCTTCGAAGGAAAGACCATCTTGTGAAATCAGACCACCGACGCGATCGATAATACCAACAATTTTCGCTCCTTTCTGTGCTAAATAATAAGCAGCAGCTGAACCAACATTGCCCCAGCCTTGCACCAAAACGCGCTTTCCTTTGAGGTCACCGCCCCAAAGTGCATAATAATGCTGGATAGACGACGCGACTCCGTAACCGGTAATCATGTCAGCTACAACGTAGTTGTTATCTAGTTTTGGGCTGTAATTATCATCGATGAGCACCTTAGAGACGCCTCTTTGAAGTTGTCCAATTCTATTGATTTTCTGAGTGTCATTTGGCTTGAAATGCCCATTGAAAACACCTTCTTGTGGATGCCAAACACCGCAATCTTCAGTCATTGGGATCACTTCATGGATTTCGTCTACATTGAGGTCACCACCCGTTCCGTAATAAGTTTTTAATAGGGGAGACACGGCTGCAAACCAACGTTTGAGCACCTCTTTTTTGCGCGGATCTTTCGGGTCAAAATTGATTCCGGACTTCGCTCCACCAATGGCAGGGCCTGCAACTGTAAATTTGACCTCCATTGTTTTGGCCAAAGATTCTACTTCTCTTTTGTCAAGACCAACGCGCATTCTAGTACCACCACCTGCTGCGCCACCACGTAGTGAATTGATCACTACCCAGCCTTCCGCATCAGTTTCTGGGTCTTTCCATTCAAATACAATTTCGGGTCTTTTATTTTCAAATTTGGAGAGTAGTTCTTTCATCTTTTTTGTTATTTCTAGCAGGCAAAATTACCAATATTTCTTATCTATCGAGTTTTCCTTGGTAATCGTGCAATGTTCCGGTACAAAGTGCTTGCTGTGCACCTGTGACACTTGCAATGGTTGTTGTTTCTTTTCTTATAAAGCGAGCACCTAAAAAAGCAAAGATGAGTGCCTCCTTGAATTCAATGATGTTTTTCTCTGGAAGGATCAGTTTTCCGTCATAATTGGCCTGCAGGCGTTCTAATAGAAATGAATTAAAAGCGCCACCACCCGAAACCAATACTTGATCGAGCTGCAGTGTTTTAAAAATGTCACTACTTACCAAACTCAATAGCTCAGTATGCGTTCTGAGTTTATCTTTTAAATCGAGACCAGCAAATAGCGGCATGTATTGCTCATTGAGCCACTCGGTCCCTAAAGATTTTGGCCCTTTTTGCACAAAGTAGGGTAGGCGCAAGAGTTGTTCCAAAACGGCTGAATTGACCTCTCCTGAACGACTGAGTTGCCCGTCTTCATCGTAGTTTTTGCCGATTTCCTGCATCCAGTAATTTAGGGGTAAATTTGCAGGGGCAATATCAAATGCTTGATGGATTGAATTGAGCTGGGTCGAAATATTCGCAAAACCACCTAAATTTAAAAAACCATCGGCTTTATTGGCAAAAAGAAAAGCATCACCTAGCGGCACCAGTGGCGCTCCTTGCCCGCCTGCTACTACATCGAGTGTGCGAAAGTCATTAATGACAGGAACCCCCGTATGAAAATTAAGCGTTACGCCACAGCCAATTTGAACGGTATAACCTAAGTCTGGTCTGTGGAAAATGGTTTGCCCATGCGAAGCAACAGCATCAATTTCAGCTAAATTGACCCCATTTTTTAGTGAAAAGTCTTTTAGGCAATCTGCGTAATATAATCCAAGATCGTGGTGCAACTGAAATAAGTCTGAACCATTGAGTTCGGCACTCAATTTCAAGCGTTCCAAAAGCGCATGTGGATAGGCAATTGTTTCTGCATTAATAATTTCAAAATCAACGTTTTGACTGCTTGAAAATTGAAATTTTACGTGCGCAATGTCCAAGCCATCCAGGGAGGTGCCCGACATGAGTCCGATCAGCTGTAGATTATTCAGGTCTTTTGCTTTCAAGAATAGGGGAATTCGTTTATTTTTGTCAAAATTAAAATTATAAATCAGTCAACATGAATTTTGAACTCACCGAAGAACATCTAGCCGTTAAGGAAGCTGCCCGCGATTTTGCGCAAAACGTCCTTAAGCCTGGCGTGATCGAAAGAGACAACCTACAGAAATTTCCTGCTGAGGAAATCAAACAACTTGGCGAGCTCGGCTTTATGGGCATGATGGTAGATCCAAAATACGGAGGCAGTGGCATGGACACGCTTTCATACGTTTTGGCTATGGAAGAAATTTCTAAAGTAGATGCATCCACTTCTGTTTGCATGTCAGTAAATAATTCATTGGTTTGTTGGGGTCTCGAACATTTCGGTACCGAAGAACAAAAACAAAAGTACCTTGTACCACTTGCTAAGGGTGAAAAAATTGGTGCCTTCTGTTTGTCAGAGCCAGAAGCTGGTTCAGACGCTACATCACAACGCACAACTGCCATTGACATGGGTGACCACTACTTACTCAATGGTACTAAAAACTGGATCACCAATGGTTCTTCAGCTTCAATATATTTAGTCATTGCTCAAACCAATGCAGAATTAGGGCACAAAGGCATCAACGCACTTATCGTTGAGCGCGGAATGGACGGTTTTGTAGTAGGTGCCAAAGAAGATAAAATGGGTATTCGCGGAAGCGACACACATACACTCTTGTTCAATGATGTGAAGGTTCCGAAAGAAAACCGCATCGGAGAAGATGGTTTTGGTTTCAAATTCGCCATGAAAACACTTTCTGGAGGTCGTATCGGAATTGCATCACAAGCACTCGGAATTGCAGCCGGAGCTTTTGAATTGGCGACAGCTTACTCTAAAGAGCGTCAGGCTTTTGGTAAAGAAATTTACAAGCACCAAGCTATTTCTTTCAAATTGGCAGACATGGCTACAGAAATCGAAGCTGCGCGCTTGCTCGTTTATAAAGCAGCACAAGATAAAGACGCTGGCAGAAATTATGATCAATCTGGCGCTATGGCTAAACTTTACGCTTCTAAAGTTGCCATGGAACAAACTGTTGAGGCAGTTCAAATTCATGGAGGATACGGCTTTGTAAAAGAATACCACGTAGAACGCATGATGCGCGATGCGAAAATCACCCAGATTTACGAAGGCACCTCAGAAGTCCAGAAAATTGTAATTTCGAGAGGTATTCTCAACGCCTAAACTTTAGCTTATGTTGGCACCTTTCAATCTCCAAAAATGGATCGATGAAAATCGAGACTTACTGAAGCCACCAGTTTCTAACAAAAACTTGTACAAAGAGGCTGGAGATTTCATTGTAATGGTTGTTGCTGGGCCTAATGCCCGTAAAGATTACCATTATAACGAAAGTGAAGAATTATTTTACCAGATTGAAGGAGATATCACCGTACGCATTCAGCACGAAGGTAAAGCTAAAGATATCGTTGTCAAGGAAGGAGAAATGTTCTTGTTGCCTGCCAACACCCCACACTCTCCAGCTCGCGGTGAAAATACTATTGGTTTAGTCATTGAACGCGTCAGAACAGGCACAAACTTACAAGATGGCCTCATGTGGTTCTGTGAAAATTGCAATCATCATTTACACACCTATCGATTTCCATTAGAAAATATCGAGAAAGATTTCCTACCGCGTTTCAAAGAGTTTTACGGTTCTGAGCAATTAAGAACTTGTAAGGCTTGTGGTCACCTGATGGAAACAGATCCTAAATTTGTCTGAGTACCAAACAGCGTGCTCTTATTCAGATCAGCATTATTGCATTAAAAAAGCGCCCTTTGGAGGCGCTTTTTTAATGCATTATATTTTTTGTATTTGACTACTTTCGGTACTTATTGCTGAGAGAAAGTCACACGGTGTAGGTCACCTGTCTGAAAAATTTCTTCTTCGAGTACCATTCGCTTGCTGCGCAGTTCTTTGATGGTATACTCATGAACAGGATTGATAGTTGTTGTATCAGCATATAAAAACAGCGTTGTGGCATCTTCACCAAACTTCCAGGTACCGTGGCTATAAGTTCCTTGTAATTGACCAAGTTCGTTGGTGAAATTAGACATGGAGTAAGTACCATCTTTATCAATACTCATTTTTGAGGTAACAGCGGCGTTATAAATGTTGTTGCCATTGAGTACGTGATCTGTAAGTTCCCAGTCATTGCATAAGCGAGACTTTTTTGTCTGCAAGGAAAAGTTCGGGCCTTCAGTATATTTTGAACAGGCACTGAATCCGAGTGCGAGCAAAGAAAATGTGAAAAGTAAACGCTTCATGTGTTTTTAGTTTTTAGGAATGTAAGTCATGGCAGTAATGCTATTATTGCTTCCGACTTGTTCAAATTTAATTTCATCTTTGGCCAATTTTACAATGTTCCAAGCATTGATGCCGTTCACGGTGAAAATTAAGTTTGTTGAAGTAGCTGCGAAGTTTACCTGTAATTTATCATCAGAGAAAGTCCAAGTACCTTTTGCAGTGCCTACAAAATTTGAGTAACGAGCTGTATCGCTAAAGGAGCCGTCAGTTCCAATCACTAAGGTTTCTGAATATCCAGGAACGATTACGTTATTGCCGTTTAATGTTTTTGCACTCAAGACCCATTCACCGGCAAGGCGTGATTTTTTAGAAGATAAAGTCATGCTAGGTCCTTCGGCGTATTTACTACAAGAAGTGAGTGTCCCAGCACCAACGATAAGTGTGCTTAATGCGATAAAAAATAGTTTTTTCATGATTTCAAGTTTGAACAAATCTACACATTCACTTGAACTTATTCAAGAACTCGCTTAATTTTGTAGTATGAAATATGTACTCCCCATCATTCTTACGCTGCTAATGTGGTCTTGTGAGTCGCCAAGAGCAAAAAAAACAACTGATCAAAATGCAAAGATTTGCACAAAAGTGCTTGCTAATACAAGCTTAAATCTAGGAGTTAAAGGGATGGTTTGTAAAATGGGCTGCGGTGGCAGCATTCGCAAAGCATTAAAAGAAACATGCGCTGTGGATCAAGTGGATGTCAGTTATATTGATACCCTTGAGGAGCAGTCTATTACAGTATACTATGATCGCAATAAAATTGCTCCAGAACAAATGATTTCAGTTCTGAATAAGATCAATGACAAGCAATTCGAAGTAAGAACGCTTGGTAAGCCACAAAAGCTCTAATGAAACTCTATTACCGACAACTCGGTGAAGGCAAACCCCTTGTTATTTTGCATGGGTTGTTTGGTTTCTCTGATAATTGGCAGACACATGCCAAGAAATTAGCGGAGTATTATGAGGTCACGCTTGTAGACCTCAGAAATCATGGGCATTCAGATTGGTCCGATGAATTTAGTTATGAACTCATGGTTTCGGACCTCCATGAATTATTTACTGACCTTCAAATCGAGCGTCCAATTCTTTTGGGGCATTCTATGGGAGGCAAGTTAGCCATGCATTACGATGGTGCATATCCCAATTACCTCGAAAAATTAATTGTAGTAGATATGGGTATTAAAGCATACCCGCCGCATCACGAGCATATTTTGGCAGCCATGCACGCCATTGACTTAAAATCCATGACAGCCCGAAGTCAGGCGGAGGCCATATTAAAGACTTTTGTTGAGTCCGATGGGATTCGTCAGTTTTTACTCAAGAATCTTTATTGGGAGGACAAGGGTAAACTCGCTTGGCGCGTCAATTTCCCAGTGCTAGAAGCAAACATGTCAGAGATATTAAAAGCCTTACCAGCCTTTGAATCTTTCACCCCAACCTTATTTATTCGCGGCTTACTTTCCAATTACATTCTAGATTCAGATATCACTTCGCTTGAAGAGCAGTATCCAGACTTACAATTGGTTTCTATACAAAACGCCGGGCATTGGGTGCATGCCGAGGCGCCAGACGCTTTTATGGATGCAGTGCTGTCTTTCTGTTTGCGCTAAGCTTTCTTTAAATTATTTTCAGTTATTTTTTTTCTAATTGTGCTTCTGCAATAAGCGCATAAAAAAAAGGAGCCCGAGAGCTCCCTTTTGAAATTTGAGAAGTGTTCAGCTTATTTGCGAACAGCTAATTTTTCAGTAACTGTAGTACCGTTTGCAGTAACGCTAACTGTGTACATACCGCTATTTAATGCTGTTGTGTTGATTTCAACATTTTGAGCACCGTTAACAGCAGCCAAAGTTTGCGTAGCAACAACTTTACCAGCCATATCAATTACATTGATGATCGCGTCTGAAGTATTTTTAACATTGAATGATACTTGCGTTGCGTCTGCAGCTGGGTTAGGAGCTACTTCAACACCAAAACTAGCAACTTGCTCTTTCACACCTAAAGCAGGATCGAAGTTCATGCGAACCATTGGTTGTGAAGTTGTGTAGTACCAAGTAAGGTCTGTCATGTCATAGTAGTAACATGTTTGAACTGGAGCAGGACCTGCAGTACCAACAACGAGGTCGTTAGTTGCACCACCGTCACCGTTTGAACCAGCTACAAGTAGGTAAGACTCATCTGCATTTAATGGGTAGCTACCTCCTAAGAAAGAAAGTGTTACTTCAGCATCAAGGTCAGAGCTTTGTAAGATGTAAGGACCAGTTTCATCAACATAAAGGAAGTCTCCGGTTGCTGGGTCAATAGAGTACAATTTGAGGTAAATTTCAGCTCCTGGCTCAGCAGCACCATTGATGTAAACTGAACCACCACCGATAGAAACGTTTGAGAAGATATCAAAGATGTTACCTACTTCAAAGCCCATACCGCCGTTGAATGAACCGTTTGTAGCAGTTCCGTTGTCACGTGAATACACGTAAGGGTTTACTGCAATTGTAGCGAAGTTATTCATGGCATTGTTGCTAGGGTCACCGTCAGTTACACCTAAGGCAACGTTTCCTGAAAGAACGTGGTTTGCAATTGATGAACCTGGCGTGAAAGAAGTAGCACAAGCTAATGTGTCAATTTGGCCAACTGCAATTGGTGTAGCAGCTGAAGTTCCTGTGTAAGAACCTGTAGTTGCAGTGAAGACAGCATCAGTTTGGTTTTGTGCACCGATGTTTTCAACGATACCTGAAAATTCAACTTCAGTAACTTGTGATTGTGGCACTTGGTAATAAGCTAAACGCTCAGCCCAAAAACCTGTAGAACCCCAAAGTACGCTATTCAATTTAACGTCATTTGCTTCAGGTACGTATAATTCTACGTCGTCTACAGCCCAATACCATCCCCAGTAGTCGTTGTCGTTGTAGTAAAATTGAATTTTTACTTGAGACTGACCTGCAGCGATAGAAGAGATGTCAATTACGGTAACTTCTGGGTTAGCAGAGTTTTGGTTTGGTGTAAAGTAATCTACTTCGTCAGAAATTAAGAATTCTGTCCATGTAGCACCGTTGTCACCAGAAACACGGATACCGCGAGTGTCATGCCACCAACGGAAGTTGTGGTTGTATTTAACTTTAACAACGCTGTGCGCAGAACAGTCAATAGCATTAACTGTAGTTGCAGTAGTGATGATAGGTGTACCATCTTGATCACCAGTGTTGTTGGCATCAGAGTTAACAAACAAGAAACCATTAGCAGCAGTTGGTGCAGCAAAAGGGCTAAGTGCTGAAACTGGGATAGAGTTTGGCGTGTTGATGATGTGCCATTGCTCAGAGTTTGTACCGGTGCTCGCAATTGCCCAGTTAGAAGCAGTTGAGAAGTCATCGGACCAAATTGTGGTTGCCTTCGCATCAGCTGAAGGTTTGTGCGCAACGCTAGAACCAACTTCAAAAGAAGCTTTTTTGTCTAGACGTGGTGCGTTGACACTTTTCACTTGCGCATGAAAAGTACCTGCTGCCATCACGGCAAGAAAAGAAACGTACAGTTTTTTCATTGTTAAATAATTTAGATAGAATGCTACAAATATAGGTAATTCAATATTGAATCTCAAGAAAACACAAGTGATTAATACTTGCGCTTGAGTAAAAAATCGGCTAACTCTAAAAATGGTGCTTTTGAAGTCATATTTTGCAGCTCATTCAGTGCATTTAAAGCTGCATTATGGTAAGTTTCCATTTTTGTTTGGCAATAATTTTTAGCGCCAATTTGTGTGTAGAGTTCTTGTGCCAATTTAACCTTTAACTCAGGTTCTTGAATTGTGGCCAATTCTTTGAGTGCTATTTTTTGGTTTTCATCTGCTAAATTATGAGCTGCAATTGACAGTAAAGTCTTTTTATCAGCCAAGACGTCACCTCCAATTTGTTTTCCGACCTGAGCGCTATTTCCGTACAGATCGAGTAGGTCGTCTTGGATTTGAAACGCAAGACCTAATTGTTCGCCAAAATGATACAAATGCGCCGCATCTGCTGGGCTAGCGTCGCCGATAATAGCCCCCATTTCTAGCGCACAACCCAAGAGCACCGAAGTTTTGAGCCGAATCATCTCCAAGTATTGCTGTTCACTTACGTCGGAAAGCTGTTCGAAATCCATATCCATTTGTTGGCCTTCGCAAACTTCTTTGGCTGTTCTGTTAAAGGTTTCAAAGAGCTGCTTGAAGCTATTTGGCGCGTAGTTTCCTAAACAAGCATAAGCTTCTACTAATAGAACATCTCCAGATAATATGGCAATGTTGGCATTCCATTTTTCATGAACGGTGCTCATGCCTCTTCGTAAAGGTGCGGCATCCATGATGTCGTCATGAATCAAGGAAAAGTTGTGGAACAATTCAACGGCAAGTGCAGCTTTTAAACCCTCTTCTGCATTTTTACCACAAGCTTCTGTGGCAAGTAGCGTCAGGATAGGGCGCATTCTTTTACCGCCAAGTGTCATGAAATATCGGAGCGGGTCATAGAGATTAGCTGGCTCTTGAGGTAGTGTTAAACCTTGAAGTGCTTCTTCAATGAGGCGCGTATATTTCTCCAAATTTGTCATAGAATCAAAACACTAGGTCTGAAAAAAAGTTTATTTACAGCCATCTGAAGATGTCATCAAAGAGGCGTTTCCCCCAAGGAGTTGAACCGTAATCCTTTTCAATTTTTGCTCTTAACTCGTTCAAAGTAAATATTTTATTTTTTCCGGGGTTTAAAACGAGTTCTTCTTTTTTAGGGGCAATGGTTTCAATTTTTTTAGCGAAGTAAACAATACCACCATCTTCTGTTGCGAGTCCGAGAATGGTGCCGGGTAAACCGCAAAAACCCTCTGGTCCAACAGACGGGGTCAGCATCGGGGTATACCAGGCATAGAGCCGTGTAGAGTCATTTTTTTCATAGATAGCTTTTCTGCATTCATAGCCGCAAATAGATCTTTTGCTGTCTGTAATTTTCCAGGTGCGCTCTGGTAAACTATCTTGAACATAGACATTTTGACCAAAGACAGCCAGCATCATGAGTTGTTGAGACTGTGCTAAATTTTGAGCATAGGCATTCTTAGTGGTTAACCAAGCCATTTCCTCGGGTTGGTTCATTTCGGCTACCTGAAATAAGGATGCGGTATCATTAAAATATAGGTAAAAAGGCTCTATTCGAATTTTGTTTTCTTCGGTAACAAAGCGTTTCATACGCTGGTCAGTAAAACGCTTTTCTAAGTTGGTGCGTCTTTCAAAAGTAATTTTACCAGCATGGATGTATTCAGTTTGCGCCCAAGCCTGCAGACTGAGCAACAAGGCACTAATGCCACATACGAAGATCTTCTTCACGGGTCTTGTTGTTATTGAATTTGTAAGTAAGGCGCACTAGGAAATATCTGGAGATAATGCGCGTATAGTTGTCTGTGATCACGTTGCTCGAAACCGTTCTTTGCAAGTTGAGGTTCTGATTGAAAAGGTCATTGATCGAGAGGCCCAAGATGAGGTTTTCATTTTTCAAAAAGTTGCGTTGTAATTCGAGGTCAACGATTAAGAAATCTTTGTTGAATTCATCGGCGCGCCCACGGTTCAATGTATAATTTAATTCCCATTTGAATCTAAAATGAGCAGGCAGGTGCCAGTCACCAGTTGTAGAATAGTTTAAAGTAGAGTAGGGTTGATTAGAGAAACTATTCAAGGAGGTCAAAGGATTCACATAAGTGTAGTCTGCACCAACGCTCATTTCCAAACTATCCAATGACAATTCAATGGAGAAGGCGCCATTCACTGTGGTAGTTTGTGTTGTGTTTTTTAAACCATTAATGAAGTTATTTGACTTAATGTAAGTGGCGTTGAGGCTTGGCTCAAAGGTGATTTTTCGATTCAAGATAGGATAGCCACCACCCGCATAAACGGTCGCGAACATATTTCCATCGACATTGACAGTTTTTGAAACCGTGCGTCCGAGGGCATCAAAATAGGTGCTGTTGGCAAAAGCATTTTGGGTAAAAGTGGCATTACCACCTGACCAAAAATAACGGCCTGACATCGCTTGCCAAACGTTTCCGTTAAAGTTGAGTTGGTGCTGATAATTTGGTTTTAGGTCAGGGTTACCTTCTTGAATGCGGTTCGGGTTGGTGTTGTCACGCACTGGCTGCAAGTCATTGGCACTAGGCGGCGCAGAATACGTATTGTAGCGCAAATAAAAACGCTTGGCCATACTTGGCTTGAATTGATATGAAAACGTAGGTAAGAAATTTGAAATATTTTGATCGATGACCAAGCCCGAAAATTGGTTGGTATTGGCAATTTGAATATTGCGGTAACCCATTCCACCCATGAATTTATGATTCTTATAGAGGTAATTTAACATCACCAAACCACGCTGCTGAATGCGGTCATTACTAAAGTCATTGGTAAAAAGACTATCGACTACTGTAAATTGGTTGGTCAATAAATCTTGATTATACGTGTAACGCTCTTGCCCTGACTTGCCATATTCAAAGTAGTACTCAGAGGTGAGAATCCAGCTTTTTGATAAAGGTTCAGTGTAGGTAAGCGTTGAATAATGCGTGGTTGAATTATTGCCGTTGGTTTTCTTTTGGTCAATGAGCGTGTCTAAGAGCAAGTTCACCGTAGAGGTTTTAAGGCCGCCTTCCGAAGAATTCTCATTGGCATTTAAAATATACTTGAGCTCTAGTTCGCGGTCTGCTTTACCAAATTTCCTTCTTAAAGTAGCTTCTGAACGGCTGCTCATACCTTTTGACACATAGGTGTTATTGATATTGGTGGTTAAGTATGGATTAAAGCCGTTATTCAAGAACTGATTGAATGCCGTGTTGTCTTGTTCGCCAGCATCGATATTTAAATTCGGTTTCAATTCCAATTTGGTCAGAGAATCGAGGTCAACCGTGAGGGTCATGTTCAAACGGTGAGAGCTACTCAACGACTGGTTATTTGTTGAATCTTTGGTATAATAAGAGCTGTCTGCCAGAAAATACTGAGACTGACTGTTAGAGACTGCCTGCAAACGACTTTCGTAATAAGCATAATTGAGCCCTAATTTTACTTTTTTAGACAAGCGATCATTGTAGTAAACTCCCGTCTTTAAAGTCTGAGGAATGCCGGAACGGTCACCCCGAGAATCGCGATCCCAGAAGTTGAGGCCCGATTCATTGCGCTCGTTATCAAGGCCAAATTTATTCATGTCACCAAAGCCAAAATTAGATTTAGGCGTATTGGAAGCCAGCATGAATACTGAAATCTTTTGGGTCTTGTTGAATTTATTATACAGCAGTTCACTTTCATAAAACGCTTTGTCGGAAGACCCTTGATTGAAGTCTGTGGCCAGAGCAGCTTTTCCGAAGTAGCCCTTTTTGGCTTCGTCTTTGAGTTTGAGGTCAAGCACTTGTATTTTGTCGTCTTGGCCCGCAGCAGCATCTTCATTTTTCTTTTCGTAGACCTGTACAGATTCAACGCCTTTTGCGGCTAAGTTCTTGGTAGCAATTGTGGGGTCCGAGCCAAAAAACTCGTCGCCATCCACCAATACCTTGCTAATTTCTTTTCCTTGAGAAGTCAAAGATCCGTCGTCTTCAACTTTAATTCCTGGCAATTTCTTGAGTAAATCTTCCACAACAGCATTTTCAGCCACCTTAAAAGAGTCAGCCACAAACACCAAAGTATCTCCGTTGAAATACATGGCATTGCGGTTGCGCGTCACCACAATATCCTTGACTTCCTGAATTTTAGGAAACAAGCGAATATCGGGAAGTTCGAATGTGGTTTTCTGCTTTGAGGCCATGATATAGATACTTCTTGGCGTCCAATTCTGATGCTCCACAACCACCTGAAAAGAGTCAATTGGCAAATCTTGCAACTGAAACTCCCCATTCGGGTTACTACGTGTATACTTGATCAAAACTGAATCGCGCAGGCGAATCGCCATGATGCTGGCTTCATGGATGGGTTGCGTCCCGCTGGTATCCACCAAACGCCCACTCACTTTCACATTTTGTGCAAAAAACAGAGGGCTAAACGAAAGAAAAAGGAGAAGAGGTAAGAGTTTTTTCATGAAATTAGACTAGTACAATGGAGTAAGACGAAAAAAGAGAGGAATTTGTTGCATTTAAGTATGTAATAAAGCTATTTAATGCAATTCAGTAATTTCTGTCAACAACTGATAACCAAACCCTGAGGCTTCGGTGATTTCTTGGAATTGGATGTTGAAGGTTTTGTTGCGGTAAGGTTCAGGGTTGCTTTGGATTTTTTGGACCAAAGGTTCTTGAGGAATGAAGGCCAGGTTGGTGGTGTAGGTATCATTGCCAAATTCGATAAAGCGCTTGTTGTAGGCTTCGTTGAAACCGAGGAAATGAAGGGTAAATTCGCCTTCTTGATTTTGGAGATCGGAGAGTTGTTGGAGGGTGCTTTCGATGTCTTTGTAGAAGCTTGGTGTGTTTTTGTTGAGCTTTAGATTTTTATTGGGTTCAGATTCTGAGGCTGTTGAATGGCAGATGTAGCTGGCAATGGGACTTTGTTCTGCATTAAAAAAGACCACGTGCGTTTGACTTTTTTCTTGATTCACTTTTTCAATTTTTGCCGTACTCAGGACGCCTTTTAAAAAGTAGAAGGTGTAGTTGAGTTGTTGCCCGTTTTCTAGCACTTTGTTGAGTTCGGCTTTAGCAAGTTCCCCGGTGTTGTCCATTTTAGCAGTAGATTGCAAGTTTTTGCCATTCTTGTGCGTGAAAAGCAAGGAACGCAGGTTTTGAAGATCTGTGCGTTGGTCAACTTTTTTTTGGTAGTCTAGAAAGGCCTCAATGCCTTCAAAGGGCGTTTCATAGGTGAAGCCATCTTGGTCTGTCAGGATTGCGTTTTGCTGTGTGCTGTTGTCTTTACAACCCAACAAGGAGAGGCACAAGAGAAGACCTGAAAAGAAGAAGTATTTGCTCATTTGTTCACGAAATTACAAATACTTGTTTAATTGAAGACCGCTCTCTAGAAGCTTGTTCGGGCTTTCTGCGTAAATTTGACACATGTCTGTAGTACTCTGCATCGATTTTGGCTTAAAGCGCTGTGGCCTAGCCATCAGTGACCCTAATCGTATTATTGCAAGCCCCTTAACCACCATTGATTCAAGCACGCTTGAAAATTGGTTAATTATAGAAATTCCAAAAAGGAAAATTGAAGAAATTGTGTTGGGTTTTCCGACTCGTTTAGATGGTTCAGATTCACATGTCACTGAAAATGTCCGTTTATTGAAGACTGAACTTGAAAACAAATTCCCAAGTATCGCGGTTCATTTAATGGATGAGCGTTATTCTTCGAAAATGGCCAGTCAGTCCATTGCCCTGATGGGAAACAAAAAGAAAAAGCAAGACAAAGGACTCATAGATCAGGTTGCCGCCGCACTGATTTTGCAAGATTTCTTGAGTCAAAGCTAAACCTTACTAAATTTGTAACATGATTTTACCTGTTGTAGCCTATGGCGACCCTGTACTGAAAAAAGAAGCCGTCGAAATCGACGAACAGTACCCTGATTTACAAAAGTTAATCGCGGACATGTTCGAAACCATGTATCATGCCAAAGGTGTTGGTTTAGCCGCTCCACAAATTGGCAAAAGTATTCGTTTGTTTATCGTGGATGGCAGCCCATTTGCCGATGAAGAAGATGACGAACCAGATCCAAAAGCTGAAGGCATAGAAAATTTCAAAAAGGTGTTTATCAATCCAATTATAGAGGAAGAAACTGGAGATAAGTGGGCCTTTCAAGAGGGTTGCTTGTCTATTCCGGGCATTCGCGAGAACGTGAATCGCCATGAAAAATTGGTCATTACCTACTACGACGAAAATTGGGAGTTCCATGAAGAAAGCTATGAAGGTTATGCAGCGCGTATCATTCAGCATGAATACGACCACATTGAAGGCATTTTATTTACAGATCACCTCAGTCCGCTCAAGAAAAAATTACTGACAAAGCGCCTTGGTAACATTACAATTGGTGCCATTAATGTCGATTACAAAATGAGTTTTCCGGGTCATAAAAAACAACGATTGATATGAGAAAAATATTAAGTTTTGCTTTGCTCTCCATGTTCATTGCTGCTTGTGGAACAAGTGCCACTGAAAAAACGAAGCAGGAAACCCTTAAAGAGGCGGTAACCCATTACGAAGATTCTCTTTCCAAATTACAAGCCGATCCCGAAAAGGCAAAAACCATTACGAGTTTGTCCCAAATTGAATTGGTCAATCGTTACAAAGCCTACTTTCAGGCCTTTCCTTCAGATGACTTCAGTGCCGATTGCCTATTCAAGACCCACATGATTTACGAAAGCATGTCTGCACCAAGAGAGGCACGAGCTTATGCCGATACTTTATTAGCGCGTTTCCCGAATTACAAAAACAAGGTTTTAGTACTAGAAAGTTTAGCCAGTTCTTATGATATCAACGAACCGCGCGACACCGCAATGGTTAGAAAATATTACAACTTACTTTTGGCTGAAAAACAGGTCCCGGCTCAAAAGAAAAAAGAAATCAAAGAAAGACTTTCTAAGTTACACCTAAGTTTCGAGGAGTTGATTCTGCAAATGAATCAATAGAAAGGAGTCTAATCCATTGGTAGAATTCAGAAGATTGAACCACTCAATCTTTTAAAGTCCTCAAAAAATTCAGGATAGGATTTATTGAGGCAATTTATATCATCTAACTCTTGTCCTTCCTCACTGATCAGACTCGCAATGCTTATTGCCATGGCAATTCTGTGGTCATGATGACTTTTCAAACGCGCCTTTGGAAGCCTTCCTTTGCCATGAATGCTGATGGTATCTCCTTTGATTTCAAAAGGAATATCCCAAGCACTTAATGCCTCAGACATCACGGCCAGGCGGTCCGACTCTTTGTTTTGAAGGCGTGAAATACCCGAAATCTGACACACTTCTTTACTCGCACAAGCTAATATGACCAACACCGGAAATAAATCTGGGCAATCCGTTAGGTTGGCATGAAAAGGTAATTTCTCTGCAGATTCCAAAATCAATAACTTTTCTTGCTTCCACTCAAGTTTTGCTCCAAAAGCGACCAAAATATCCAATAGCGCTTGGTCTGCCTGAAGACTGTTTGGGTTGAGACCATCCACCAAAATTTCTCCACTAATTGCTGCAGCTACCAAATGGGCGGCAACACTGCTCCAGTCGCCTTCTACTGCCGTATTGGTTAATTGGAGGTCTTGGGCGCCTGTAAAAAAGTAGGTGTTATTTTGTTTTTTATATTGAAAGCCAGCGTCTTGTAACATGCCGAGCGTCCATTCAAAATAGGGAGCGCTTTTTAAGTTTTCAATGCTAATTTGCCAAGTCCCTTCAGTTGCGGCGGCTAGCAAAAACAAGCCCGATAAATGTTGCGAACCACTAGTGCCATCCAAGTTGAGTTGAAAATTCTTGATTTTTCCTTTTATATGAAGCGGTAATTTGCCTTCTTGATGCACCACTTCCAAACCTAATTTTTGCAGTGATTCAATAGTAGCCCAATGCTCCCGATTCTTTAAAGTTCCTTGACCCTCTAATTGGTAACTTTCACTAAAACAATTACCTACGAAAGCCAAAGTTCTGAGTCCAAAGCCACTTTCGCCAATATCGATTTTTAAATGCGAACTTTTGTGCTTACTTGGCTGAACCATAATGGTGGTGTCAAGCTCCTGAAATTCATGGCCAAATTGTTCAAGTGCGGCAAGCATCGAGAGGTTGTCTGCTGAGCGGTGAAAGCCAGCAATTTGACTCGGTTTTTTTGACAAGCAAGCTAAGAGGAGCAAGCGTTGTGCATGGCTTTTAGAGCCAGGTGCTTGGAGTGTTCCGCGATAGTTATTGCCCTTGATTTTCATTGTCGGAAAGGCTATTAACGGCCATTTGAATGCGCAACGATTCTTCGTGTAGCATCTTGATCATTTGCTTTGCAAATTCTTCAGATAAACCGCTGTCTACAGCTTTTTGCAAATTGGCTTTGAGCGTTTCTTCCCAGCGTTGGGCTTGTAAAATGTGTTGGTTGTGCTGTCTTTTATAGATGCCAATTTCTTTAGAAATAGACATGCGCTGTTGGAGTAAATTGATCAAAGACTCATCGATGAAACTGAGTTGCTCTCTGAATTGCGCCAAGGCATTGGCTTGTTTAGCTGCCGGATTTCTGGGCTCTAAACCTGCAAATATTTCTTTGAGTGCTTCAGGGGTGATTTGTTGTTTGGCGTCTGTCCAGGCGGCTGTTGGGTCGATGTGACTTTCAATCATGAGCCCATCATAGTTGAGGTCAAGTGCTTGTTGGGCCAAGGGTTGGATGAGGTTGGCCCTGCCGCCAATATGCGAAGGATCCATGACAAGTTGCAGCGCCGGCCGTTCTTGTTTGAGGTCGATGGCAATTTGCCAATGGGGGTTATTGCGGTAATTGGTTTTTTCATAAACCGAGAAACCTCGGTGTATGGCGCCAAGCACTTGAATGCCATGGCGTTCGAGTCTTTCAATGGCGCCCAACCAAAGTTTGAGGTCTGGGTTCACGGGGTTTTTGACCATTACAGGTATTTGGCTTCCTTGTAAGGCTTCTGAAAGTTCTTGAACGGTAAATGGATTCACCGTGGATCTGGCGCCGATCCAGACCATGTCGAGTTCGTATTTTTTAGCGAGTTCGACGTGTTCTGCAGTGGCCACTTCAGTACAAATTTTAAAGCCATATTTGGTTCTGACTTCCTGAAGCCATTGAAGGCCGCTTTCTCCGACGCCTTCAAAAGCACCAGGTTGGGTGCGAGGCTTCCAGATACCCGCTCTAAAATAAGACAGCGGAAGCCCAACTAGGGCTTCCGCTGTCGCTAAAACTTGCGCTTGCGTTTCGGCCGAACAGGGCCCTGAAATGAGTAGGGGCAGCTGGTCTTGGCGCATAGCAATTATTTGGCGTAACTCACTGCGCGTTTTTCGCGAATGACGGTTACTTTAACTTGACCAGGGTAGGTCATTTCGGTTTGAATTTTTTGAGAGATCGTAAATGACAACTCTTCGGCGCGTTGGTCAGAAACTTTTTCTGCTTCTACCAAGACACGCAATTCGCGACCCGCTTGGATGGCATAAGCACTACCTACACCTTCGTAAGAAAGCGCTAAGTTTTCGAGTTCTTGGATACGCTTGATATATGCTTCTACGATTTCACGTCGTGCACCAGGGCGCGCGCCTGAGATGGCATCACATACTTGTACAATTGGTGAAATTAGGGTAGTCATTTCGATTTCGTCGTGGTGAGCACCAATGGCGTTGAGGACATCGCCTTTTTCACCGAATTTCTCGGCAATTTTCATACCGAGGATAGCGTGTGGCAATTCTGGCTCTTCGTCTGGCACTTTACCAATATCGTGGAGTAAACCAGCTCTTTTAGCAAGTTTGACATTGAGACCTAACTCAGCAGCCATAATGGCACAAAGGTTGGCTACCTCGCGGGAGTGTTGCAAAAGGTTTTGTCCGTAAGACGAACGGAATTTCATACGACCTACCATGCGCATGAGCTCTGGGTGTAAGCCATGAATACCGAGGTCAATACAAGTACGGCGACCAGTTTCTGCAATCTCTTCGTCGAGTTGTTTGCGCGTTTTCGCAACAACTTCTTCAATACGAGCAGGGTGAATACGACCATCAGATACCAATTGGTGTAAGCTGAGGCGTGCAATTTCACGACGCACAGGGTCAAAACAAGAAAGAATGATCGCTTCAGGGGTGTCGTCTACGATGATTTCTACACCAGTAGCAGCTTCAAGTGCGCGGATATTTCTACCCTCACGACCAATGATGCGACCTTTGACTTCGTCTGATTCAATGTTGAAAACAGAAACGGCGTTTTCAATGGCTTGTTCAGTGGCTACACGTTGGATACTTTGAATAACGATTTTGCGCGCTTCTTTGTTAGCATTGAGTTTGGCCTCTTCGGTAATTTCTTTGATCGTGGCCATTGCTGCTGTGCGGGCTTCGTCTGTAAGCGCCTGCATGAGGTGTTGCTTGGCATCTTCAGGCGCCAACTGCGCAATTTTTGACAACTCAGCAATTTGCTTTTGGTGCATTTTGTCGAGTTCTTGCATGCGGGTTTCGAGGTGCGCAGCTTTAGATTGGTAGTCGGCTTGTGTGCTTTCTAGCTCCTTTTCTTTGCGCCCAATTTCCTCTAGTTTTTGATTGAGTGTTTTTTCTTTGGTGCGGAAGCGATCTTCATTGGATTGCATGCGTTTTTCACGCTCTTTGATGGCTTCTTCGTGTTCTTCTTTTTGCTTTAAAAAGCGCTCTTTGGCTTGTAATGCACGCTCTTTTTGAATGGTTTCAGCCTTTGATTCGGCGTCTTTGATGATGCGTTCAGCATCTTTTTTGAGCACACTTTTTTGAAGAACGAAAGTGGCGCCACCACCTCCAAGTGCTCCGATTAATAACCATAATATATCCATACTACACTAATTTGTAGTTGTGAATGGCAAGCGCGAAGGATTATTGAATGTCGTTTAAGTCTTGTCTGAGTGCTTCAAGTGCAGCCTCGAGGTCCGAGTAATCTGGCTCTTGAACACTTGGCTTGGCCTCTGCTTGTGCTTTGGTGAGCAATTGCAGTGCGGACATAGCTAGCAAGTCTTGGTTATCGTTGACCGCATAGTTTTTTCTGAGTAATTCAATCGCTTTATTGATATCGGCAGCTGCCTTTGATACGGCAGGAGCTTCGGATTCCGGAACATTTAAAGGGTAGGTCCGGCCGGCGATATTGATTTTAAGGGCAACTTTACTCATTAGGCTTGTTTAAGCTTTTCTATGCAGAATTCAATTTCTTTCACGAGTGCGTTAATTTCCTCGGCATTGCGACCTTTTGGCGCAACCGGAATTTCCACAACTTTGTTTTGAGCCTCCGCCAATGCATCTGATAACTGTGTAACCTCTTGTTGAAGTTGTGCGACCAATGCTTGCTCTGCCTTGAGTTGTTCATTGACGCGATTGATTTCACCTTGCAAAACTTCGTGCTGTGCACGTTCAGCATGCAAGAGCCCAGCTAAATGCAAGCTGCGGCTACGGATATCGGAAATGAGGTTATTTAGATTTTCAGTCATGTTAAGCGGTGACTTTTCACAAAGTTAACAAGCATTCGTTTACATCCTACAAAATCAGTCAAGGAATTTGTATTTTTTCTTGATTAGTTTTGTGTATGCGCTACCTGCTCTTGTTTTTGCTCTGTATTTCGGTATTTCAAAGTATTGGGCAATTCTTGTCTACTCAAGAAAATTGGGCGCTTCCAATGGCTGCGCCTGTGGAATTAAGTGCAGGTTTCGGTGATTTACGCCCAAATCATTTTCACATGGGTCTTGATATCCGAACGGGCGGGAAAATCAATTTACCGATTTATGCTTGTGCCGATGGTTTTGTCTCGAGAATTCGGGTTTCATCGTTGGGCTATGGTTGGGTTTTGTATGTCCAACACCCAAACGGATACACCACGGTTTATGCGCATTGCACGCGTTTTGCAGAGCGCATTCAAAATTTATATTTGGATAGTACCGCTACACGACTCAATAATGAAATTGATCTCATTTTGCCAGCACAGATCTTGCCCGTAAAAAGAGGGGAACTCATTGCTTATTCTGGGAACACAGGTGGATCTACAGGCCCGCACTTACATTTTGAGCTGCGCGATACCAAAACGGAGCACGCGCTCAATCCATTTTTACATGGTTTTCAAATTTCAGATCAAGCAACGCCGCAACTGAAAGGTATCCGAGTTTATGCCCTCGATACCAATGGTTATGCAGTTCCCAACAAGGTTTTGAATGTTGTGCTTACGGCAAAAACGCATCAAATAGATTTACCAACAGGGTTTTTGGCACAAGGTCAGCTGATTGGTGTTGCATTAGAAGTGGAGGATTATTTTTCTAGTGCAGGCAGGACCTACAACGTTTTTTCGACAGAGCTATTTGCAGCAGGTCAAAAGGCAACTGCGGTAGAATTTGACGAAATTAACTTCGACCATTCGCGCTATATCAATACCCACCATGATGCGCCTTATGCGCGCAGTACCAAACGGAAATTTCAAAAGTTGTTTAGGTCCAATTCAAATCCGTTGACCATTTACCCCTACGAAGGCTTAGGTGTATTTGAATTGGGTGTAATGGATACACTTGCTTGTCAGTTGATGCTCCGAGATGTCAATGGCAACGAAGCGCAGCACAACTTGCAAATCATCAATCAGCACCCAAAAGCACCTGCTCAGCCATTTTATCAAGAAACAACGCATTGGATGCCTCAAAACGCTTATGCGTATCAACAAGGTGCATGGTCTATAAAAATAGATTCCTTGACATTTTACGAACCCACGCTTAAAAAGCTCAATTTTCAAACAAAAACAATTGGCAGTACGACTCAATTGATTCAAAAACCCATTCAAATTGCATATCAATTTGATACTGATGCAGCGGCTCAGAAATATTGCATCACGATGAATGGCAGTGCCTTGGCTGGCCAAATAGAGCACGGGATTTTGAGCGCAAGCACCAAAACGATGGGCATTTGGGGTCTCAAACAAGATCTTGTTGCTCCGGTAATTAAAGAAAATGCATTGAATCAACTCGACTCTACAAGTTCGGGAAAATTCTATTGGTCGGTCTCCGATGATTTTTCGGGCTTGGCTTATTATGCTTGTTATCAAAATGACATTTGGGTACCCGCCTATTATGATGCAAAAAACAAGCAAATAAGTGCACAATTTAAAGTTCCTTTTCAAGAAAATGATCGGGTGGTACTTTTAGTTAGAGATGCGGTAGGCAACGAAACAAAAAAAGAATGGAGGGTGCCACCGAAGCCCCAAATAGTGGTGCCAACTCAACCCTCAGAGTAATACGCCGTTTGCCCCCTTTAAATAAATAGGGCTACAGTAGGCGGTATCTTCAAATTTCCCTTCTTGAAATAAGTCAAATGCTATTTTAGACTGATATTTAGCGGAAAGCGGTGTGTTTAGGTACTGAATTTGTGAATCTTGAATGAGTGCAGCTACTTTTTCATTGGCATCTCCAATAACGACACAAGGCTTGTATAGGTCAAGCGAATGAGCTTCAATAATTTGGCAACAAAGTGGGGTTTTACTGACTCCATGCTGATCAAACGCTTCGAAATAAACTTCCATGCGTCGGGCATCGAGCATTGTGACAAAGCTCGTAATTTGTGTCTGTTCGCTCTCAAGACCTATTTGCAAGAGGCTCAGGTGTGTAGCAATGGCAATTAGAGGGATTTGTAAGGCAAAACAGAGTCCCTTAGCCGTAGAGAGCCCAATGCGCAGGCCCGTGTAGGAACCTGGGCCAGCACTATAACTAATGGCCTGTAGCATTGATAGTGTTACTTTTTGTTCAGCCAATAGCGCTTCTATCATGAGTGTTAACGATTCTCCGTGAATGAAACCAGCTCCGATTTGGTCAAGATGCCCTAAAAGTTGCCCGTTTTTGGACAGCGCTACGCTGCAAATGGGAGTGCTCGTTTCGAGATGTAGTATGAAAACACTCATTCTTCACATTCAAATTTGAAACCAACGCCGTGAACATTGGTGATTTGAATACGCGGATCCTCCTTGAGGTATTTGCGCAATTTGGTGATGAAAACATCGAGGCTACGGCCCACAAAATAATCATCTTGACCCCAAACCGAATTCAAAATGACATCGCGTGGGATGAGTTGATTTTTGAATTTGTTGAGGGTGCGCAAAATCATGGCTTCTTTCTTAGTCAGGGTAATTAACTGACTTGGTGACTTCAATGTGAAATTCTCGGTGTCGAAAATATAGGTGCCGATTTGTAGGATTTTTTGTTCTGGGCTATCTACCTGAAGTTTAACACGCTTTAATAGCGCCTTGACCCTGAGTTGTAATTCTTCAGCGCTGAAGGGTTTGGTGAGGTAGTCATCACCGCCGGCATTAAAACCTGCAATTTTATCCTCGGTCATGGAACGCGCAGACAAAAACAAAATAGGAATTTCAGTATTTTGCTTGCGAATGTCACGCGCTAAAGTGAAGCCGTCTTTGACCGGAAGCATGACATCGAGAATACAAAGGTGGTAGGTCTCATCTTGGAAGCGGCGCAGTGCTTCTGAGCCATTTTCACAGAGCGTGACGGTATAACCATCAGAACGAAGTTGATCTGAGACTACGATACCTAAACTGATATCGTCTTCAACCATGAGTATTTTGATTTTCATAAGCGTCTATAAAAGCCAAGAGCCTTGGTGTAAACCAAAGCTCCTGACCATTAACCTAAACCTACTACTAGTTCAACAAAGGTAATTGGTTTTTTCAATTTGGTTACGCATCGTTTGTTAAAAAATTCATAAAAATTATTTTTGGTTGAATAACGCCTCCTTCATTATGCTTAACTTTATGTCGATGAATGAGACACACATTTTAATTGTCGATGACGAAGAAGACATCAGAGTCTTACTGACTTACAACCTCGAAAAAGAAGGTTTCAAGGTTTCTTCCGTAAGTAATGGCAAAGAGTGTCTCGATTTTATTGAAAATCAAAAGCCTCAGCTCATTTTACTCGATGTCATGATGCCGCAACTAGATGGCATTGAGGTTTGTGAAAGAATCAAAGCTGATCCTCAGAATCAAGATATTCTCATTTGTTTTCTAACCGCAAGAAACGAAGACTACAGCCAAATTGCAGGTCTAGATGCGGGTGCCGATGACTACATTGCCAAGCCTATCAAATCGAAAGTTTTACTCTCGAGAATACAAGCCATGCTTAGAAGAGGGAACGTACAAAAGCCTCAGCCTCAAAGTAGTCCTAAATTTCACATCAATCGAGAAAAATACCTCCTTGAAATGGATGGCCAAGAAATCCATTTGCCAAGAAAAGAATTTGAATTATTAGCGCTTTTAGCCTCGCGTCCTAATTTTGTTTTCAAGCGCGATCAAATTCTTGAAAAAGTTTGGGGTACCGATATTATTGTCGGTGATCGCACCATTGACGTGCACATCCGCAAACTCAGAGAAAAGATTGGCGATCAGTTCATTTCTACCATAAAAGGTATTGGCTATAAATTCAATGAATGAGTTTGGCCTGAATCTTGTAATGCCATCTGCACAAAAACCAATTCCATGAAAAAACACCTACTTTTTGTGAGTACATTTTTTGTACTTCACGGCTATTTTGCCCAAAACAACAATGCAGCATTTGCTCCTGTAAAAGAACAACTCGAGCGCTGGGATGACATTCGTGGCCCCTGGCTCGCCGCCTCCATTGAAGCCATGGCTGATCGCAAGGCAGTCCCAGACAGAACTTTCCCTGAAGATTTCACTCCTTATGAGATGCTCAGCATGATTCCACTGCGCGAGCGTCAAGATTTACGTCAAATTTTACAAGACAATCGTATGGTCGTCGGCAACAATACCGGTGCCTATCCTTTATTTTCCACCATGCTCGAACGCACTTTTTGCTCCCGCAATTACGGACGTTCTTACGGTGATCCACACCTCAAATCTTTTGACCGTGCAACTTATTCTTTCCAAACGGTCGGTGAGTTCGTTTTGGCAAAATCATCAAACGGTAATTTTGAAGTGCAGACCAGACAACGCGCCCAGGATGCTAACTTTTCTTTGAATGAAGCCGTGGCTATGAACGTCGCCGGTGACCGCTTGTGTTTTTATGCCTCTGATAAACCGGATGGCATGCAAACTCCGCTCAGACTCAATGGCATGCCGATTCAACTTCAAGGCCGCTCTTATTACTTGCCCCACGGTGGTGTTGTGCGTCTTGACGGAAGAAATTACACCATTGCATGGCCAACGGGTGAAACCACTGTAATTGATGCAAGAGGTGGTGGTCTTCGTGGTTTTGTCAACATTACTGTTGGCATCTTTGACTGTGATCGCAATCAATATGAAGGTCTACTTGGCAACAATGATGGTTTTGCAGACAACGATTTCAATACACGGCTCAACACGCCAAGACCCAACAACATAGCTGCACTGAGCATTGCTTCCGCCTATGCTTTTGATTCGCGCGAAGCCAATCAGTTTAATCAGTTGGCCGAACAAGAATTTCAAGCGTTTTTGGCCAAAGATTACGCCGAAGAATGGCGCCTAACTGATCGCAACACGCTTTTTGATTACACGCCTGGCATGAATACGGCTTCTTATACAGATCGCAGTTTTCCGCGCGTACACATGAACCTGAGTCAGATGGATCCTCAGAGTCGAGAAAATGCCAGACAACGCTGTTTACAAATGGGTGTTCCTGCTGACGAACTAGGTGGTTGCATCTATGACCAAGGCTATTTAAATATAGCCCCAAATGTCCCGCCAACCCCAAATATCCCAAGCCCAGGAACAACTGTTCTTAACAAAGTGCCAAGACCGGCGCTCAACAACAATGAACATTCCTTTGGAGAAGGAAAGTATCCAAATCGCCCTGAAACTATTTCTGGAAAGCCAAACGGTACGCCGAATAAACCGACTGTTGAGAGCAAAGAAAACAAACCATTTCAAGCAAAAGAACCGACTACGGTAAGAACTCCACGCGAGCCAGAAGTCATGCCAGAGTCTCGTCCAAGAACTCCAGCGCCCGAAAGAACTTCTTCACCAGAAAGAACACCTAGACCTAGTGCACCAACTCAAACCGCACCCAGACAAGCTCCACCACCGCCAGCAGCTCCAAAACCTAGTGCACCAACTCAAACTGCTCCAAGACCTAGTGCACCAACTCAAGCCGCACCCAGACAAGCTCCACCACCGCCAGCGGCACCAAGACCAAGTGCAACTCAATCTTCTCCTGCACCATCTGCTCCAAAACCAAGTACACCTGTTTCTCCAAAACCTTCAACCCCAACTGTGAAATCAGGAAAAGGTTAAGCTTTGAAATCTTATTTCATAAAAAAAGGGGCCGCAAATGCGGCCCCTTTTTTCTTGGAGAGCGTTTATTTTCTGAACGCTTATTGTGCTGTTTTGATGAATGGAAGTACTTGACCGTTCAAATGTAAGAAGTAAGTGCCATTTGCTAACGTACGTACATCGATAGCTTTATTGAAGTCACCAGCTAACAGTACTTGACCTGCTTGGTTGTAAATGGCATACTGACCATTTTCAAGACCACTTACTGAAATGAGATCCTGAACTGGGTTTGGTGCAAGTGTTAATGATATTGGGTTGTTTGCAACAATTCCTGCTGTTAATACATCAAACTGACTGATAATTTGATAGTAAATTGGTGTTGATTTGATTGGGCAATAGACTGATAGCACGAGGTTGTAAATACCAATTGCGTTTGGAACATAATAAGTATAGTTAATGTAGGTAAACGCACCCGTCGTATCAGATAAGTACCAAACAGTGTACAAAGAATCTTGGTTAGCAGGGTTGTTACCAAAGGTTGCAGACACCATATAGGCAGTGTCTAGCATCGACATATCGATATCACAGTTGTAAATCCAGCTTGAAGTGAGTGTTCCAGTAATATTGGCACCTGTGGCAAGCGTACCGACCACATTAATGCTGTCAATGGTGCCACTTCCGTTATAAGTTACAAATTGGGTGGTCGAAAAAGTACAACCATTGGCATCAGTAACAACAGCAGCATAATTTCCTTCACAAAGATTGGTAATGCTGAACGTAGATGAGCCTTGACTCCATGCTACCCAAAAAGGTGCGCAGGTTGAACAAGAAATGGATACTGCTCCGTCGCAAGCACCAGGGGCACTGAGGTCGGTTACGGTAACTACCGGTGTAAAGCCTACGCAAGGATTGACAGTTGAGGTGTCGTAAAATACGTATCCATTTTCTGTTGCGTTGCAACCATTGGCATCGGTAACGGTCAATGTATATGTGCCTACACATAGGTTTGTAGCGTTCTGGGTAGTTGTGACACCGCCATTATTCCAAGCATAAGTGTAAGGAGCAGAACCTCCATAGACACTAGCTGTAAGCGTTCCATCACAGGCAGTTTGATTACTTGTAGGTGTTGAAGAAATTGAAACACCAAAGCCCGCACAAGGGTTAACCGTTCCTGAACCAATTGTAAAAGGAGAGGTAAGGGTTAAACCACCACCCATTGCATTTACAGTGTAAGTTCCAGGGCAAAGGTTATAAATTGAAGTACCACCATTTTGAATGAGTGTACCATTTAAAAACCAATTGATAGTTGTAAAATTAATGTTGTTTGAGTCAAGGGAAGCATAACCGTCACAGCTGGTAGGGCTAGTTGTATTTACAACGATAACATTGAGTACAAACTGTGCTTTGGCTTGAGGACTTGCTAAGAAGCTGAGGCAAAGCAAGAAAAATGGTAAAAATAATTTCATAGGTTCTTGTTAAATTTCGTTTAAGACGCAAAAATCGGAATAAAGTTGCCTAACTCAGCGAAATGGAATGTGTATTTTTGAGGTATGAAAAAAATAAGCTTATTCATTGTTTTCTTTTTGAGCTTGGCTCAGCTTCATGCCCAAGCCGTAAAGCAACCAAAAATTGTAGTGGGCGTGGTCATTGATCAGATGTGCTATGATTACTTATATCGCTTTCAGCATTTGTATACTACTGGTGGCTTCAATAGACTCATGACCAAGGGTGCAAATTGTCGAAATGTACAATACAATTATGTGCCAACATACACTGCACCTGGGCATGCCTCCATTTATACCGGGACAACACCGTCTAATCATGGCATTATTTCCAACGATTGGTATGTCCGCGCAACCAAAAAAACAGTCACAAGTGTTTCAAATTCAAGTTATTCTGCGGTGGGTGGTTCTGCGCTAAGCGCTGGCGCTGCTCCACTAAATTTACGAACTTATACCATAACGGATCAACTCAAAATGGCTTCACCAAAGTCAAAGGTCATTTCAGTTTCAATTAAAGACCGCAGTGCTATTTTGCCCGGCGGGCACTTATCAGACGGTACCTATTGGTTTGATTACAATACCGGAGACTTCATCACGAGTACGTTCTATAAAAAAGAACTGCCAATTTGGGTTCAACGCTTCAATGAAAAGTTTGACCCCTCAAAAGATTTGCGTACTTGGAAACTCTTATTACCCGAGAGCACTTATCAGTTAGCTGATCAAAGCAATTACGAAGTGGTGCTTCCTGGCAAAACAAGCGCAACTTTCCCTTACGATTTTCAAGACATGATTGCCAAAGGAGCGAATGCATCAAGTATGTTTACCATTTCGCCGCAGGCCAATGAAATATTAACAGACTTGGCCATCACAGCACTTGAGCAAGAAAATTTAGGCCAAGATCAATTCACTGATTTTTTATGTATTTCTTATTCAACTCCTGATATTGCTGGGCATGCATTTGGGCCTTATTCCAGAGAAATGGAGGATATGTATGCGCGTCTTGACCGTGAATTACAACGACTTTTCTCGAGTTTGGAAACGCGCTATGGCAAAGATGGCTTTG